>Ga0123336_10005237_pt1 | contig 10343 bp, 7 predicted proteins | sample SSSSmetaG_FD_96466 | JGI IMG/M metagenome (GOLD analysis project Ga0123336, IMG submission 96466) | Glacier valley bacterial and archeal communities from Borup Fiord, Nunavut, Canada, to study Microbial Dark Matter (Phase II) - ​SSSS metaG | ecosystem: Environmental > Aquatic > Freshwater > Ice... | reverse complement strand
GCAGCAGTTGCGGTCAGGCGGTCGGCCGGCATATCATAGGTTTCCATGTGAGTATCTCCCTTTTGGCACCCGTGTGGGTGTGGTGATCAAAGTCGGCAAGGGCAGGTCAATTATATGTGTGTTAGGTGGAGGACCACAGCGACGTTGCGTTGTTGTCAGCGCGTTCCGTACAAGGTCTATTATGCCACCCGCCTATCAGAAGGCCCGCAAAGACAGCGCAGAGTTGCGTAAGAACTCCACAGCGAGGACGGCACGCCGCGTGCAACAACCAGCTCCATGACCGACCTGCCACCCACGCTGGACCCACTGGGGCATGACTTGTTGCGCCTGTTGGCCGAGCCGGGCTGCCCCATCTGCGCGGCGGTGGGGCAGGCGGTGCAGCGTGGGCTGGCGACCATTGCCGATGAGTCGATCACCGATCCTGACGCGCGGGGCGAGTTGCGTGCGGCGCTAGGGTTTTGCGCTGTGCATGGGCAACAATGGTTAGAGTTCGGCAACGCGCTTGCCACGGCGATCCTCTATCACGACCTGTGCGGGCACTTGCACCGCCTGCTCGCCCAGAGCGATGCGGCAGCAGGCGCGGGACGCACCCGGCCGCAATGGCGATCCGACACCCGTAGCGGCCGGCGATTGGCGCAGGATCTGACCCCAGCACGCCCCTGCCCGGCGTGCGACCAAGCCCGCACCACCGAGGGCCACGCCCTGCAAGCGTGCGCCGCCGGCCTGACGCAAGCGGCTTTCCGCGCCGCCTTTGTCGCCCACCCGCTGGGCCTGTGCCTGCCCCACTTCCGCGCCGTGCTGCCGCTGTTGCGCGATGCCGCCGTACTGCGCGAAGTCGTGCAGGCGCAAGCCGACCGCTATGCCGTCACACGCGCCCAATTGGCGGAGGTCATCCGTAAGTATGACTATCGTTTTGTCCAGGAACCAAAGGGCGATGAGTTTGGGGCCGTGAGCCGCAGCATCGGCCTCGTAGCCGGCCGGCTGCCGACCCAGCTGAATCTGCCGGCGGATAGACGATGAGGCGCGCCGCAGCGGCCGCGCGAACGGGAGATGATGCAGGCGACGGGGCGGCGGGCAACGGCTGTGCGTCAAGCGCTTGCCCGCCGCCCGACCTCACCCCCCACCCCCCTCCCCTAAAGAGGGAGGGGGAGATGCCGATGGGACACAACGGCAAGCGGGAGTGAAAGAGCCGGCCCGTAGACTCCCCTCCCTTCGTAGGGAAGGGGAAGGGGGTTAGGTCCGTCAGCATCTCCCCCGCCCTTCATAGGAGAGGAGGTAGGGGGTGAGGTCCGTCAGCATCTCCCGCCCTTCGTAGGGAAGGAGGTGGGGGATGCAGTCAACATCTCCCCCGCCCTTCATATGGAGAGGAGGTGAGGGATGCAGTCAACATCTCCCCCGCCCTTCGTAGGGGAGGGGGTTGGGGGGTGAGGTCCGTCAGCATCTCCCCCTCCCTTCGTAGGGGAGGGGGTCGGGAGGTGAGGTCGGCGGCCCACCCTTACTTGTTCACGCGCGCCAGGGCAGCGTTGCCCTGTTCCGTGATCGCATTGAGCGCCGTGTCAAGCGGAACCGAGGTGAAGAAGGCGCGCTCCAGTTCGGCGTTGAACGCGCTTTCGATCTCCGGCCAAGCCGCCGTGTTCGGCACATGGCGCAGTGTTGGGATCGCGTCCAGGTAAATCTGCGGGTGGGCCGGCGCCTGGGTCGGGTCGAGGAAGGCCGACGAGCCGGCGACGCTCTGCAACGTCGGCACGGTGCGCCCGGTCCGTGCCAGTTGCGCCTGCGCGTCGGGACTGGAAGCCCACTGCACAAAGTCCCAGGCGGCTGCCCTGTTCTTAGACTTGGCAGAGATGCAGTAGGCTTCGCTCTTCAAATTGCCGGCCTGCACCACATCACTAGGCAGGGTCGCCACATCCCAGGTGAAGCCTTTCGTCCGCCGGAAGCGCGCCGTATCGGAGCGGTTGCCGATGATCATACCGATCTGATTGGCATCCCAGCGCGTTTCCAGCGCCTCGGCCTGCATATCGGTTTCGCTCGGCACCACCCGGTACGCTTGGCTCAGGTTGATGAAATACTGGATCGCCGAGCGGGTGGCGGGTGTGTTGAGGGTCATTTGCGTGGGATGGGCGGGGTCATCCACCAGCTCTCCGCCGTGCTGCCAGATAAAAGGGGCCAGATTTTCGAGTTCTGGTTCCATGCCCAGGCCATACTGCCCCGGCTTAGTCATCGCCTGCGCGGCCCGCAAGAACTCTTGCCACGTCCAACCAGTATGCGGGAAGGGCACACCGGCCTTTTGGAACATCTCCTTGTTATAGTAGACATTCGCGCCGGCAATGGTCAGTGGCATACATTGCAGCGTGCCGTTGACGGTGAACGGCTCCATGGCCTGGGGATAAAAGTCTGCCGCTTTGATCATGGGACTTTTGTCGAGCCAGGGGCCGAGCGGCTCCAATGCGCCTTTGGCGCTGAATTGGGCGAAGTAGCGATAGGGCAGCACAAAGATGTCTGGTGGGCTGCCGGCGGTAAACGAAGCGCGCAGCTTGGTGATGTACTCCGACAAATTGGGCACATGGTTCAAGTTAAAGCGCACCTGGGGCCGCAAGCCGACATAGGTTTGCACCATATCGCGCAAAGGCGTGGCTTCCTGTGTTTCGCCGTAAATCTGGAAGCTGAGATCCCCACCCACGGCGAGGGCCGGTAAGGGCAGCGATTTGGGCGGCGGCGCGGCGACCATTGGTGCATCAGTAGCGGTGGGCGCGACCACAGCGACCGTGTTGGTTGCCGGAGGCACAGCCGCAGCCGTGTCAGGCGCGGCAGACGGGGTCGGAGCCGTCGTATCGGTGGCCGAGGCTTGCGTAGGAGCCGACGCGATAGTGGCAGGCAAGGTGACGGCGGTAGCGGGCGCTACAGTAGGAGGCAACGACAGCGTTGCCACAGCTGTCGGTTCCACCGTCACGGGGGCCACCACGGTCGGGGTGGCCCCCGCACCGCTGTCACAAGCCGCCAGACTGAGCAGCAGCAACGCTACACCGCCGCGTTGCCACCAGGAGGGAGATTTCAACAGGATCGTTCCTTTCTATAGGATCAGCGGCGACACCGACAACCCCCGCACGCGCGTAGCCCAGCGGTAGAGTGAGAACGTGCCGTGTCGTGCAACAGTACAATGGACAGGTACGCTATTATACCCGAAACCCCCTCAGCAGGGCCGAGAGGGTTCCGGGTGCGTGGTGTAGGTGCCGCACGGATCTGCCGGGGTTAGGCGCGGCGGCGCAGCTGCGCGCCCACGCTCAACAGGCCGGCCGCCAGCAGGACCAAGCCGGCCGCGAACGGCAGCAGGCTCTCGTTGCCGGTCGTAGGCAGGCTACTGCCGCCGTTCGTCGAGCCTCTGGTGCTGCCACTCGTCGAACCGCCGCCCATCATCGTCAGCGCGCTCCCGACAGCGGTTTCCAGTTGGGTGGCCGCCGCGCTCGCTTTGGCCCAATCAGCCGCCGTAATGCCGGTGCGTACTTGGTTCATCAGGTCTTCCAGTTTGGCCTGCGTGTCCGCCGACTTCGCCTTGATCGCGCCTTCGTTGGCCGCGAACAGGGTGTGGTAAGCATCATACGCCGCTTGCGCGCCGGCCGCATCCTTGTTGGTCGTTTCGCGGACCAAGTCGCTTGCGGCGGTCTGGAGGTTCTTCATGGCATCCATGCTGCCGGCGGCGGCGGTGGTGCCGCCGATGGTGCCGCCCACCATCATTTCGTGGATTTCGCCGCAGGAGGTATAGACACCGACCTCAGCCCCCGACTTATGCACGTTGATCGAGTAGCCCTTGTTGGCAAGGATCTCAAGATCCACCGCGACCTCGGTCTCCGACGCGCCGTTCACCACGTTCGTCAACGGATAGGTCGGCTTAGGGTTAAGTGTGGCACAGGTGCCCGTGTGGATATGGGCCGGCTGGGCCACGGTCGTGCCATTCTTCAGTTGGATCTCCACGCGCACCATGGTGGCGCTCAGGCGAGTGAGTGTGGCAGTGCCGTCCTGGCCGGAGCCGTTCTGTGCTTTCAGCTCGACAGTCAGCTTATCATCGGCAGCGTGTGCGCCGCCCAACGGGAAAACGGCCGCCATCAACACGGCGGCAAAGATCAACGATACGATACGTTTCATACTTGCTTCCTCCCTGTGATTTAAGACGAAGATCCATAGTAAGATCGTGCAGAGCAGCGAACTGAGAAACAGTATACCATACATAAGATAAAACTATCAAATCCCAGAAGGTGCTAATTTCTAGGCATTTCCTTGTTCTAGCAACAAATATGCACTGTATCTGCGCCGGATCAGGGTTCTATACCGACAAAACTTGGTGTTAAAACTCCATAACCGCTATTTTAACTGTCCGCTGACAAAAGTACGGGTAAATTAACAAAGTTGATCCGCATGTCGTGAATAGAATCGTGTATAATAGCAGTGCGATCCGCAGCCCCTTTTAGCCCTAGAGAGGTCTTATGCGCTCTGTCAACTCTGCGCCGGCGGCGCGGCCCGCCTATTAGACGGCCTGACGCGCAATGTGTATGTGTTGGGGCTGGTCAGCCTGTTCACCGACATCAGCAGCGAAATGATCGTGCCGGTGCGTATCTTGTTCCTGGTGACGGTGCTGGGTACGCCCATCACTATCGCCGGGTTGATTGAGGGCATCGCCGAAAGTACAGCCAGCCTAGTCAAAGTGTGGGCGGGGCGGCGCGCCGACCGCATGGCAAACCGCAAGCCGCTGATCGTCGCCGGCTACGGCATCTCGAATGCGGTCAAGCCGTTGTTGGCCCTGGCCGGCTCCTGGCCGCCGGCGCTGGGGCTGATTTTCGTGGACCGGGTGGGCAAAGGCGTGCGCGGCAGCCCGCGTGATGCCCTGCTGGCCGACTCTACTGCGCCCGCCTATCGCGGCAAAGCGTTCGGCTTCCACCGCTCCATGGACACCCTGGGCGCAGCCATCGGCCCGCTGATCACCACCGCTATTCTGGCTCTCAGCAGCGACAACCTGCGCGCTGTGTTTGCCTGGACTGCGATGCCCGCCCTGCTGGGGGTGGGAGTGGTCGTGTTCTTGCTGCACGACGAGCGGCACAGCCTGCCCGCCCCCCCCTCCAGCGCCGCGCCCGCCCTGAGTCGGGTCGGGTTGGCCGCGCTGGGCCGGCCCTTCTGGATCTTCACCGGCATCGCCACGGTCTTTGCCCTCGGCAACTCGTCCGATGCCTTTATCTTCCTGCGGACCGCAGGCTTGGAAGACAGCTTGGCGGCGGTGCCGCTGGTCTACTTCGGCTTCAACCTAGTCTACGCGCTGCTGGCAACGCCACTCGGCGTACTCAGTGATCGCTGGGGGCGGCTGCCGGTCCTGCTTACCGGCTATTTGGCGTTTGCGGGGGTCTATCTCGGATGGGCCAATGCGACCGCAAGCTGGCACGCCTGGGCCTTGTTTGCCGTCTACGGCATTTATGCCGCCGCCACCGAGGGGGTCAGCAAGGCGCTGGTCAGCGATCTGATCGCCAAAGGGCAACGCGGCACGGCCCTCGGCTGGTTCAACGGGCTGATCGGCTTGGCTGCCCTGCCCGCAAATCTGGTCAGTGGCTGGCTATGGAGCCAATTCGGTCCCGGCGCAGCCTTCCAGGTGGGAGCGGGCCTGGGCTGTGCGGCCGCCGGCCTGCTACTGATGAGCCTGCCCTGGCTGCCCGGTCGGCAAGCGGAGAAAATAGGTTGATTTACGAAGAAGGAGAGTAAGAGTATGCAATGGGTGACACGCAAAGGGGTCAAGTTTGATCGGTCGGCCTGCGCCTGGCTGGTGCTGCGCCACCTAGACCCGCAGGCCACGTTCCTGTACCTGGATGCCGAACCGATGCAAGCGGCTATCGCCGGCGGGGCGCGCCCGTTCCATAATGTGACCTTCACCGGGCAGGCGCGGGCACAGAGCAGCTTCGAGGATCTGCTGGCTGAGTCCGGCTTGATCGACTCCGACCCGGCGCTGGTCGGTGGGTTTGTGCATGAAGCCGAGATTGGCGCGGAAAAGGGTGGGCCCGACAACCCCCTGCGGGCCATCGCAAAAGGCGTGGATGCCTTGGTGCATAGCGACTCAGAGATGATCGAGCGGATGCTACCGATCTTCGACGCGCTGTATGCCGAATGCCGACGCAAGATAGCCGGGCAACACCGTTGGGCCAGCCTCGAACCCGGCCGGCGGCACGACTAGGCCCAGTCCCCAGCCCAACGGCTACCTCGTCGCCCAGTTGCAGCGTGTTCGCGGTCATGAGATTCCTCTATAGGTTAAGCATTCGATAGGTCAGTAGGTGAGCGGCGGGAGTCCGGGAACCCCCGCCGCCCGTATTAGGCGGCGCGCAGATCCCGCCGGCCGCGGCGATCCTGGTCATGGCGAATGCGCCAAGTGTAGATTTCGGTTGCCACCACGACACGGGTCTTGCCGCGCCAGCTATTGCCGATTTGCCCGCGCTCGATCAGCTTGTAGATTTGGTTGGCATTCATGCCGGTGTAGGCCATCGCCTCGGCAATGGTCCAGACAGTCGGCTCCGCCGGGTGCGCCGCCGCCGCCGCCGCCGGCACGGGTGCCGGGTGGGGTGGTGGGATAAGTTGTTGCACGTCAATGTGCAGGCCGGCGGCCAGTTGGACCAGCGTGGCATAGGACACGCCGACCGGTCCGCGCTCAATCGCGCGTAGGAGATCGTAGCCGAGACCCGTCCGAGTGTGCAACGCGGTCACGGTCAAGCCCTGGCGGGCCCGGCAGGTCTGTAGCAGGTCACTGCCCGCCCATTGCAGCGGATAGGGTGCGCCCGACCACGCGCTGCTGGGCGCATCGCCGGTCAGCAAGGCCACGAGATCGAGGTGCAGCGTGTTCGCCAGCGCGGCCAGCGAACGATAGTGGGGATTTGGATGATCCCCGTTTTCCAGGTTACTCACGGTGGTGCGGCTCAAGCCGGCTGCGGCGGCCAGCGCAGACCGGCTGAGACCGGCCACTAGGCGGTGCTGTTGCAGCAGCGCCGCGCCCGGCCACGGGGGGACCGGCACAGGGGCCGGCGCAACTGTAGCGACAGGTAGCGGCAGGCTCACCGCCAATTCGCCTACCGCTGACGGCAGGACGATACTCCATGGGAGCATGGTATTCTCTTTCCGGTCGGGCAGGGTGCGCGGAGCGTGCGCGGCGGCAGCAGGCGATACAGACCGCTCCGAGGCGGATCCATGCGTCGCACCTACTGGCCCGCGTACAGCGGCACCGCAGCCGGCAACAGGCGACGTGGGCTCAAGGGGATGTGCCATCCCAGTGAGGAACGCCCCGTTATAAACAGGCTATAGGATCGGTGGAGAGAGAATTACCAGGCGCGCGGGGGAGGCACCGGAGGAATGGGCCGTCGGGAGCGATAGAGCGGGACCGTCAGGCTTAGAAGCAGCGCCCAGAGCGCCGCAAGCTGCGGCCCAGCCAGGGGCAACGCGACGGGGTTGCCGTCGGTCGCGGGGGCAGCGCTATGGTCCGCCCCACTGATGGTGATCAATGCGTTGGGGCTAAAATGGAAAGCGGCCGGACTCCAGGTGCCGGGAATACCGGTCGGGAGCAGCAGCGGAGTGACCAGCGCAGGGCCGGCCGGGGCGGGCGGGGCCGCGACGACCGCCAGGGGTGGCGCGGCGGGCACCGCCTGCGGCACGGCGGCGCCGGCTACTACCACGAAGGGGGGCCGGGCATGGACGTAGTCCGGGCGCGGGGGTTTGGGCAGAATCCCCAGGCGCATCAACGGCGACAAGGCAGCGGGATCGGCCAGAGCGCTGCGGTCCACCGCTGCTTGCGGGCGATCCCGATCCGGCTCACCGGCGGCGTGACCCTGCTCTTGGGTGTCATACCAGGATTCGGGTTGCAGCATCCCAACATCGTGGTCGCGTTCCCAACTGGCGCGTGGCATGAAGAAGAGGTGGGCCGCCTGCCAGCCGTCGGGGTCGCTGCGCGCCGGCACCGTGACGGTCAGGCCGAGGACCGTGATCACGACCAGCGCCGCCTGACTGCCGACCCGCAACGCCACCGAACGCCGCGCCCCTCGCCCCGCCGCCTGCCCCGCCGCCCACAGCGCCGCCCCCTGCGTGCGGAACAGCCGCAGCACAAGCCACCAAGCCACAATCAGGGCCAGGAGGAGCAGTTCAGAGTGGTGGGTCAGGTCAGCCATGCCGCGCTAGTCGCCGGTCGTCCTTTCAGCAGGTCCGTCCATCGGTCGGTGCAAGTGCTACTATACTATAAATCCGCGCCGCTGACAAATCGGCTGACAAATCTAACCATTCAGTCTACAATTCCTGTCAAGCCGGATTCTGCGCTGCGCTCAGTAAAGCGTCAATGGCTATTTGGCACGTTGGGGGCCACTGTAGCAGCGCACGGCGTGCGCGGGTCGGCGGGCAGCCGGGATTATGACCCAGCGCTCTGGTTGGCCCACTCAAATTGACAGGGGTCTCTTGTCTGCAATCAGGCGGAACCGTTACAGTTACGTATAGGGTGGGTAAAAGAATAACCTTGCACTTATCGCAGGGCGGCACACTTAGGATTGGTAGGGGCACGAGGCACCGTGCCGGGGGCGCTCCCACCCCGGCACGGTGCCCCTACCCCCATCGTTGGTGCCCCCCAACTGCAACGTTGTTCTTTTACTAATCCTAAGTGTGCAGTCTAGCCTCCCGTCAGCCTGCGAAGGCAGGCTTCGTAGCGGTAGACGCGGCTTGAGCCGCCCGGCCCCGGACTACAGGGTTACGGGGATCTGCAAGAGCTGCCATAATACCGTATAATTGCAGCGGGGCAGCGACAGACCCCAGCGCATCGCCCGCCGCAGGCACCCCCAGCAACAAGGACCAGACCAATGACACACCAGACACCACCGCCGAGTAGCGGCGTTTGCGCGCAGCGGCCCCAACCGGGCCCGCAGAGGCACGTATGAGCCTGGGTAAGCAGGTCGCGCAAGGCGCGATCTGGAATTATGCCGCCTTCCTGGTCAGCAAAGGGCTGCTCTTTGTCGCCACCCTCATCCTGGCCGGCATCCTCTCGCCCACCGAGTTCGGCCTAGTCGGCATGGCGCTGCTGGTGATCACCGGCTTAGACATTCTGCGCGATTTCGGCATCGGGGCGGCGGTCATCTACCGCCAGCGGGACGGCGCGGCCGCCGCCAATCTGGCCTTCTATCTCAGCGCCGCCATCGGGGTCCTGCTCTGCATCGGCAACTGGCTACTGGCCCCCCTCTTCACCCAATTTTTCAAGACCACCGACGCGCACCAAGCCGCGCAGGTCACGGCCCTCGTCCAGGTACTCGGCCTCAGCCTGCTGTTTGCCGGCGTAGGTAGCATTCAGGATGCCCTGCTGCAAAAAGAGATTAATTACCGCCGCCGTATGATCCCCGAAGTGGGCCGCACCCTGATCAAAGGCGTGTGCCAAGTGGGGCTGGCGCTGTTGGGGTTCGGGGTCTGGAGCCTCGTCATCGGCCAAGTGGTCGGTGAAGCCGGGGCGACCCTAATCCTCTGGCGCGTCTCCGACTGGCGCCCCACCCGCCTGATCGACCGCACGCTGATCCGCCCCATGGCCCAGTATGGCGTCCAGATCACGCTGCTCGGTGGCCTGGGCTGGATTTTGGCCGACGTGGACTACCTGATTATCGGCACGCTGTTGGGCGCGGCGGCGCTGGGCATCTATACGCTGGCCTTCCGCATCCCAGAGTTGATCATCCGCAATCTGGCCCAGGCCGTCTCCAGCGTCGCCTTCCCGGTGGCCGCCCGCTTCCAGGACGACCTGCCCCTGCTGCGCGCCACCTACTTGCGGATGCAGCACTATATGCTGCTGATCCTCGCCCCATTGGGCTTCGGCCTCGCCGCCGTCACGCCCGGCCTGCTGCACCTTCTCTTTGCGACCAAATGGGAAACGGCGATTGTGCCGATGGAGATCCTGTGCCTCTACACCGTGATGACCGCGATCAGCCATTGGCCCGGCGTGGTCTACAAAGCGATTGGCCGCCCCGACATTCTCAACCGCATCAGCCTGCTGAAAGTGGCGCTGTTGGTGCCGACGCTCTGGTGGTGTGCGGTCAACTACGGCATTGAAGGCGTGGCCTGGGGCCAACTGGCGATCCGCGTGGCGACGATCCTGATCGACATCGCCGTAGTCGCGCGCGTGGTGCAGGTGAGCATAGCCGCCAACCTGCGCGAGATTGCGCCCGCGCTGGGCGCGTCCGCGCTCATGGCCGTAGCGGTGCGGCTCGTCTTCCTGCTCGATCCCGCCGAGCGCAACGTGCCCCTGCTGGTGGTGGCGATAGCCGTGGGCGGGGCTGTCTACGCGGCGCTGGTCTGGTTGCTGGATCGCCCGG
>Ga0123336_10005235_pt1 | contig 10344 bp, 9 predicted proteins | sample SSSSmetaG_FD_96466 | JGI IMG/M metagenome (GOLD analysis project Ga0123336, IMG submission 96466) | Glacier valley bacterial and archeal communities from Borup Fiord, Nunavut, Canada, to study Microbial Dark Matter (Phase II) - ​SSSS metaG | ecosystem: Environmental > Aquatic > Freshwater > Ice... | reverse complement strand
CTTAAGTGGTGTTTTGGCTAAAAAAAATTGTCCCGATTTAATTTTTGTTCGACCTAGATTTGATCGTTACAAGGAAATTTCAAACAAGATAAGAACCATTTTCCACGAATACACGGATTTGGTTGAGCCGCTGTCGCTTGACGAAGCCTATCTTGACGTAACGGTAAATAAAAAAGGAAATCCGAGCGCGACTTTATTGGCGCAAGAAATAAGATTGCGCATTCTCAATGAAGTAGGGTTGACTGCTTCAGCAGGAATTTCGGTCAATAAATTTGTGGCAAAAATAGCCAGTGATTACAATAAACCCAACGGTCAAAAAACGGTTACTCCAGATGAAGTAATCCCTTTTTTAGAAGATTTGCCCATTCGGAAATTTTACGGAGTGGGAAAAGTGACCACCGAAAAAATGTACCAATTAGGAATTTTCACGGGATTGGAATTAAAAAGCAAATCATTGGAATTTCTCGAAAAGCATTTCGGGAAATCGGGAAATTTTTATTTCAACGTCGTGCGAGGCATTCACAACAGTGAAGTGAAACCGGATAGAATTACAAAATCGGTGGCAGCTGAACATACTTTTGACATCAATCTTTCTTCTGAAATCTTTATGTTAGAACAATTGGAAAGCATTGCCAACTCATTGGAAAAGAGATTAAAAAAATACGGAATTGCCGGAAAAACAGTTACTTTAAAAATAAAATACAGCGATTTTACCACGCAAACTCGGAGCAAAACCTTGCCTTATTTTATTTCTGAAAAAGGATTGATTTTGGAAACCGTAAAAGAATTGCTGTTTCAGGAACGGATGAAAGATTCCGTCAGATTGCTTGGAATCTCCTTGAGTAATTTAAATACTGAAGAAAAGAAGACAGTTGTCGTCCAATTAAAATTTGCATTTTAATAAAAAAACCACGCTCGAAAGCGTGGTTTTAAAAATTATTTGATTGTGTTGAAACTATTCAATTTCCGAAACTCTCAAAGTATTTACCATTCCTTTATCGGTAAGAGGCATCGCAGAAAGGGTTACTAAGAAATCGCCTTTTGTAACATATCCTTTTTGTTTTGCAATCTCATTTAAATCTGAAACGGTGTCATCAGTGCTTCCTGAGCTATCGTAATAAAACGATTTTACGCCCCATAATAAACTTAGGCTGGTCAAGATTCTACTATTTGAAGTAAAAACCAGAATATGCGATTGTGGTCTCCAAGCCGAAATTTGGAAAGCAGTATAACCACTGTTGGTCAAGGTACAAATTGCTTTAGCTTTGATATCATTTGCCATTTGTGTTGCATGGTGACAAACGATTTTAGTAATAAAACGGCTTGTTTTTATTTGTGGCGTGTTTTGAGGAACGTGAATTAACGGAGAATCTTCAACAGCTTTAAGGATTTGTGTCATTTGCTGAATAACTTGAACTGGATAATTTCCTGTAGCAGTTTCTCCAGAAAGCATCACAGCATCAGCACCATCCATAACGGAGTTGGCAACGTCATTTACCTCAGCACGAGTTGGTGTCAAACTGGTAATCATGGTTTCCATCATTTGGGTGGCCACAATAACAGGAATTCTTGCTGTTTTTGCTCTTCTTATTAATTCTTTTTGAACAAGTGGAACTTCATGTGCAGGAAGTTCTACTCCTAAATCTCCACGAGCGACCATTATACCGTCACAATAAGCAATAATCTTGTCAATATTTTCTAATGCTTCCGGCATTTCTATTTTGGCAATGATTGGAATTTTATATTCAGAATATTCAGCAATTATTTTCTGAAGGTCCTGTAAATCTTCTGGAGTTTTTACAAATGAAAGGGCAATCCAATCCACATTTTGACCTATTGCAAAAATTGCATCGGCAATGTCTTTTTCAGTCAATGCTGGCAAAGAAATCTTGGTGTTAGGAAGATTTACTCCTTTTTTAGATTTCAATTCGCCTCCTTGAAGTACTCTTGCTACAACTTCTGTATTTTTGTCGGTTTCAACAATTTCGAAAATCAATTTACCGTCGTCAAGCAGGATTCTTTCTCCGGGATTTACATCGTTTGGAAAGTTTTTGTATTTCATGAAAACTTTTGTAGCAGTACCAATAACGTCTTCAGCAGTTGTAAATGTAATCAAATCGCCATCATATACTACAGTACCTTCTTCCATTACTCCTACGCGAAGTTTTGGCCCTTGTAAGTCTCCAAGAATTGCTGTAGTATATCCAAATTCTTCATTTAAACTTCGTATAATCTTGATTTTTTCCTTAACATCTTCATAGTCGGCATGCGAAAAATTTATTCTAAATACATTTACACCCGCATCAATCATATCTTTCATGATCTCTCTGGTACTACATGCAGGTCCAAGTGTGGCTACAATTTTTGTTTTTTTGTTTATAATCATGGGTATTAAAAAATTAAATTGTTTTTTGATTTTATTTTATTAGTTTCGACTGTGTACGCCGTCGATATGTTGTCAATTGTATTTAATATTGTTTGTATAGCTGTTATATTTAAGTCGTCGACCAAATTTTCGATTTTCAAAAAATAATCCGCTTTCTTAAATTCGGGAAGCAAATACACTTTGGTCGAAACTTCCATACTTATATTTGAAAACAGATTGTTTTGTCTTTTGTCATTTTTAATTTGAATGACTTCATTCTTGTTTTGAATTAAGTTCCAAGAAATTCCCTTTTTGATATCGTGATAATAAAACCTCGAGAAATTTGTCTCTCCTTCTTTTATGTTGATTTGAATTTCATTCTTGTTTTTGCCCAAATTTATTGGAAGTTTTTGATTGATGAAATAAGCTAATCTATAGTCTTCTAATGAAGTGTGAATAGCAATTAGATGATAATCTATTTCGTCAAACTCGCCAAGATCCAATTTATGAATAGCCATTTTAAGAAAAAATAAGCTGTAAAGATATCATTTCTAACCTTGCATTATTCCCAAAAACGTGATGTTTTTGTTATTTTGTAAACGAAAACGTTGTAGTTTTAGATAAATTCTTATTATTTATTATCGATTTTTTTCTGAAATGCAAAATAAGCTCGTTGAGATGCTTTTTCTTCGGCTTTCTTTTTTGAGGTCGCTCTTGCTTTTGCAATTACTTTGTCATCGATGCTTAATCTTACCCCAAATAATCGTTCACCACCTATTCCATTATCCTCAAATATGTCATAATGAAATTGTTTTTTTTCTTTTTGACACCATTCAATCAGAAGACTTTTATAGCTGATCACTTTCCCCTCTAGTCGGGCAATGTCAACATAAGGAATTACAACTCTTTTTTGAATGAATCTCTCGCAGTATTCATAACCTCTGTCAAGGTAAATTGCCCCAACCAATGATTCGAATATATTGCCGTGAATGTTGTCGCCAAAATGTTGTAAAGGAACTTTACTTTCTATGAATCGAACGAGATTTAAGTCCTTTCCCAATTCGTTTAAATGTTCTCTGCTTACAATTTTCGAACGCATTTTTGTGAGATAACCTTCGTCACCTGCAGGAGCTTTACTGAACAAATGTGCAGCAATTACGGAGCTCAACATCGCGTCGCCTAGAAATTCAAGACGCTCAAAGTTAATAGCGTTTCCCTTCTCGTCTTGTTTATTAGAAGAACGATGCGTAAATGCTTTTTTGAAGTAATCAAGATTTTTTGGCACAAAGCCTAAAATTTCACTTAGAGAATCAAAAAAAATCCCGTCTTCAAGAGAACGGGATTTCGAAAATATTTTTCTAATTATACGCATTTGTGTTTATAATTAGAAAACTAGTTTTTTTACCAATACACAAGCATTATGTCCTCCAAAACCAAAAGTGTTACTCATCAAGACATTTACATCTCTTTTTTGGGCAACATTAAAAGTAAAGTTTAATTTAGGATTAATGTTTTCATCATCGGTAAAATGATTGATTGTTGGAGGGATAATTCCGTATTTTATTGACAGGATCGAAGATATCGTTTCAATAGCTCCAGCAGCACCAAGTAAATGTCCCGTCATAGATTTTGTCGAATTCAAATTCATGGTATAAGCATGCTCGCCAAAAACGTGTTCGATAGCCTTAGATTCTGCCAAGTCACCAAGAGGTGTAGAAGTTCCGTGCATATTCACGCCATCAACATCGGTAGGTTTTAGTCCTGCATCTCTTAAACAGTTTAACATCACGTTTTTTGCACCCAATCCTTCTGGATGTGGAGCTGTGATATGGTATGCATCTGCCGACATTCCACCGCCACCAATTTCGCAATAAATAGTTGCTCCACGGGCTATGGCATGTTCGTATTCTTCAAGGATTAAAGCACCGGCTCCTTCACCCAAAACAAAACCATCACGGTCTTTGTCCATTGGTCTGGATGCTGTTTTTGGATCGTCATTTCTGGTCGAAAGGGCGTGCATGGCATTAAATCCTCCCATTCCGGCAATCGTTACTGCTGCTTCTGAACCACCAGTTACCATTGCATCTGCATGGCCCAATCGAATGTAATTAAAAGCATCAATAATAGCGTTTGTAGAGGAAGCACAAGCCGAAACGGTCGTGAAATTTGGACCTCTGAAACCGTATTTGATCGAAATATGACCACCAGCGATATCGGCAATCATTTTTGGTATAAAAAAGGGATTAAATCGTGGTGTTCCATCGCCTTTGGCAAAATCAAGCATTTCGTTTTGAAATGTTTCTAATCCTCCAATTCCGGATCCCCAGATAACACCAACTCTGTCTTTATCTAATTTTTCTAAATCGAAACCAGCATCTCGCACGGCTTCTTCTGAAGCAACTATTGCATATTGTGCATAACGATCCATTTTTCGCGCTTCTTTTCTGTCAATGAAATCTTCAACATTGAAGTTTTTCACCTCGCAGGCAAAATGGGTTCTAAATTTTGAAGGATCATAATACGTTATTGGAGCTGCTCCACTAACACCATTAATAAGACCGTTCCAATATTCCTGAACGTTATTTCCAATAGGAGTAAGAGCGCCTAAACCTGTAACAACAACTCGCCTTAATTCCATAATTAATTATTATTAGTATTTTTAAACGAATAAAACCCATGCTTTCTTGCTGAATTAATGTCACAAAAGAGCCATGGGTATTATATTATAAATATCATTTTGATTGAAATTCAATCCGGAATTTAATTTTAGAAAATAATAACACCCGTTTGCAATGATGCTAACGGGTGTTTTGTTTATTATTTCTTAGCTTCTTCGATATAAGAAATCGCTTGACCTACAGTGGCAATGTTTTCTGCTTGATCGTCTGGAATTTGGATATCAAATTCTTTTTCGAATTCCATAATAAGCTCTACAGTGTCTAATGAGTCAGCTCCTAAATCATTAGTGAAGCTAGCTTCTGTTACAACTTCGTTTTCGTCAACGCCTAATTTGTCTACGATAATCGCTTTTACTCTTGATGCAATGTCTGACATAATCTTTAATTTTAAAATTTAATTTGTTGGCAAAAATAAAAAACTTTATTTTAAAACAACTATTTAGTTAATAAATGTGACAGCTAATTTAGAAAATAAATTTCACAAAGAGGTCGCAATGTTATTTATTATCACTTTTTATTCTTTTTTTTGCAGAATTGAAATATTTTAGAATATGAAAAAAATTGTAATTTTTGCCTCAGGATCGGGTACTAATGCTGAAAACATTATAAAACATTTTAAAAATTCCAGTGTTGGAGAAGTTGTTTTTGTCTTTACAAATAACCCAAAAGCGTATGTAATTGAGAGAGTGAAAAACTTTGCAGTTCCAACAGAAATTTTCACGAAACAAGAATTAATCGAAGGTAAAGTATTACAAAAACTAAGCGCTATTCAACCTGATTTGATAGTTCTAGCCGGATTTTTATTGAAATTCCCGGAATCTATTGTCAAAACCTACTCCAATAAAATTATAAACGTACATCCAGCATTGCTTCCCAAATACGGTGGAAAAGGGATGTATGGAATGAATGTGCACAAAGCCATTGTTGAAAACAAGGAAAAGGAAACTGGAATTACCATTCATTTTGTCAATGAGAATTATGATGAAGGAAATATTATTTTCCAAAAAAGGGTTACCGTGTTAATTACGGATACGCCAGAAGTTGTCGCTGAAAAAATACACGAACTGGAGCAGCAACACTTTCCATCGATAGTAGAAGAAGTCCTAAATTCAAAAAGTTAAAAATTGGAACACGACGTACATATCTATACTGATGGCGCTGCCAAAGGAAATCCCGGTCGCGGTGGTTACGGCGTTGTTATGGAACTCGTGGGAACGCCTCATAAAAAGGAATTCTATGAAGGTTTCCGTCATACTACCAATAATAGAATGGAATTACTGGCCGTAATCGTGGGTCTCGAAAAATTGAAAAATCCGAACATGAAAGTTCTGGTAGTGTCAGATTCTAAGTATGTTGTGGATTCTGTTTTGAAGAAATGGGTTTTTGGCTGGGAGAAAAAAGGGTTTACAGGAAAAAAAAATCCTGATTTATGGAAACGGTTTCTTGTGGTTTACAGAAAACACCAGGTCGATTTCAAATGGATAAAAGGGCATAACAACCATCCTCAAAACGAGCGTTGCGATGAATTGGCAGTTTTTGCATCCAGTCAAAAAACACTTTCCGTGGATGTTTTTTATGAAAAGGAAGAAGATAAGCTTTTATAGCAACTGCTAATTCATACATATTCAAATTTTTACAGCGCCGTTTTGTTTTCATTTCAAATAAACTTTTACGGTGTAAGTAGATGCTTTCGATGTTTTACTTCGCCTTAAGATTCCCTTAAAGGTTTCTATTACAGGCTATTTCTTGTTCTAATCCTATGTAAATTTGTTTAATTAAATTTAAATAAGATGAAAAAAGTAGTTTTTGTTCTCGTAGGATTAGCTCTTTTTGGTTGCAAGAAAGGAGAAGCTAAAGAAGATTTCTCAACAAAACCCATTGCAGAGAAATCGGACCTTGCCAAAAAAGCAGATAATTTCTTTAAATCTATTTCAACTGTCGAAAGCACTACGATAGCGCAGAATAAAATTGACTTGGGAAAGAAATTGTACTATGACAAAGCCTTGTCAAAAAACGGAACCGTAAGTTGTAATTCCTGTCACAATCTGGCTACTTTTGGGGTTGACAACAAATCATTTTCTGTTGGAGACACAAAAGAATTAGGAGGAAGAAATTCTCCGTCGTCAATTTATGCGTTTTTGCACGGAGTACAGTTTTGGGATGGTCGTGCCAAAGATGTCGAAGAACAGGCTGGCGGCCCGCTTTTGAATCCAGTAGAACATGGAATTCCAAACGAAGCATTTCTAGAAAATAAATTAAGAGCGATTGCTGAATATCAAACCGATTTTAAAAGTGTGTTTCCAAATGATAAAGAACCAATAACTTTTGCCAATCTAACCAATGCTATTGGGGCATTTGAACGCCAACTAGCGCCAGAAAGTAAATTTGACAACTATTTAGACGGCAATGATGAGGCTTTAAACAATCAAGAGAAAAAAGGCTTAACTGCTTTTATTGACAATGGTTGTATTACTTGTCATAGTGGTGTTGCAGTAGGAGGTCAATTGATACAAAAATTCGGTTTGTTTGGAGATTATGCCAAATTTACACACAGCAAAAAAATAGATATGGGTGTTTATGACAGAACAAAAAAAGCAGGAGACCAGTTTATGTTTAAAACGCCAAGCTTAAGAAATGTCGAAAAAACATATCCTTATTTCCACGATGGTTCCGTCGCTTCACTCAAAGAATCCATAAAAATAATGGGGAAATTACAAGTTAATAAAGATTTAACGGAAACAGACATTAATGATATTGAATCATTTTTGAAAACACTGACAGCAGATGTTGATTCCAAATACAAAGGATAAATAATTTTTTGTCCCATTTTGATTTTTTTTGATTGCAATTTTTTAAAGGTCTGGCTTTATTTGCCAGGCCTTTTTTGTAAAAAGAAAGACGATTTATGAAATAATCTGTTTTTATACTTCAAACTTATAAACTATCTTTGCCGCTTAATTCGAAACTCATATAATGAATAAATTATTAATTGTTGGAACCGTTGCTTTCGACGCTATTGAAACGCCTTTTGGAAAAACAGATAAAATACTTGGTGGAGCTGGAACTTACATAGGTCTTTCGGCTTCTAATTTTAATCTTCAATCTGCTATTGTTTCTGTGGTTGGCGATGATTTTCCACAAGAATATTTAGATTTATTGACCGATAGAAACATCGATATTTCAGGTCTTGAAGTGGTCAAAGGAGGGAAAACTTTTTTTTGGAGCGGTTTATATCACAATGACTTGAATTCCAGAGACACTTTGGCAACTGAGTTGAATGTATTGGCTGATTTTCAACCAAAAGTTCCTCAAAATTTTAAAACTGCCGACGTGGTAATGCTTGGAAACTTGCATCCCTTAGTACAAAGCAGTGTTTTGGACCAAATGGATGTTAAACCAAAATTAGTAGTTTTGGACACCATGAATTTCTGGATGGATTGTGCATTGCCGGAATTATTGGATGTTATCAAACGAGTGGATGTTATCACCATCAACGATGAAGAAGCAAGACAACTTTCGGGAGAATATTCATTGGTAAAAGCGGCTCTAAAAATTCACGCAATGGGGCCAGAATATGTGGTGATTAAAAAAGGAGAACACGGCGCGTTGTTGTTTCACGACGGTCAAATTTTCTTTGCTCCGGCATTGCCATTGGAAGAAGTTTTTGATCCAACAGGAGCAGGAGACACATTTGCAGGCGGATTTGCAGGATATTTAACGCAAAGCGAAAACGTATCTTTTGAAAATATGAAAAACGCCATTATTTATGGTTCAAATTTAGCTTCATTCTGTGTCGAAAAATTTGGAACAGAGCGAATGGTTGGCCTTGAAAAAGATGAAATAATTGCAAGATTGCAGCAATTCAAATCATTGACCCAGTTTGATATAGAATTGTAATACAAAACATGGAAGCCTCGAAAACGGGGCTTTTTTTGTTTAGTGCCAAAACATAAATTTTTAAATCATTAAGGAATTTTGTAAATTAAAACTTAATTACTTTAACATTCAAAGTCGGACAATTTATTTGTCAAATAATACAACTAACTACAACAACAAAACAATGAGCGACGCAATTAAACACGAATGTGGCATTGCCCTTTTAAGATTAAAAAAACCGTTGGAATTCTACAAAGAAAAATACGGTTCTGCTTTCTACGGAATACAAAAAATGTATCTCCTTATGGAAAAGCAACACAATCGCGGGCAAGATGGAGCGGGATTTGCAAGCATAAAATTGGATGTCGAACCAGGAGAACGCTACATCAGTCGTGTACGCTCAAATGATGCGCAACCTATTCAACATGTTTTCGCCCAGATAAACGACAGGATAAACGAGGAATTGGCATCAAACCCAGAATATTTGGATGATGTAGCGTTGCAAAAAAGCAAAATCCCGTATTTAGGGGAATTGTTTTTGGGACACGTTCGTTACGGAACTTTTGGAAAAAACAGCATCGAAAGCGTTCACCCATTTTTACGTCAAAATAATTGGATGCATCGAAATCTGATTTTGGCGGGAAATTTCAATATGACTAATGTAAAAGAACTTTTTCAAAGTCTTGTTGATTTGGGACAGCATCCAAAAGAAATGGCAGATACCGTTACGGTAATGGAAAAAATTGGACACTTCTTGGACGACGCAGTAACTGATTTGTACCAAGAATGTAAAAACAACGGCTTGACAAAAAGAGAAGCATCGCCGGTAATTGCCGAAAAATTAGATGTCGCCAAGATTTTGACAAGAGCGTCAAAAAACTTGGACGGTGGTTATGCCATGGCGGGACTTTTGGGTCATGGTGACGCTTTTGTTTTTAGAGATCCAGCAGGAATTCGTCCCGCTTATTTTTACGAAGATGACGAAATTGTGGTTGTCGCTTCGGAACGTCCGGTTATTCAAACGGTTTTCAATGTAGATTTCGATAAAGTGCAAGAATTGCAACCAGGGAATGCTTTAATTATCAAGAAAAATGGAACAGTAACCGAACAAGAAATTCTTCCACCAACAGTTAAAAAAGCATGTTCTTTCGAAAGAATTTATTTCTCTCGTGGAAGCGATGCCGAAATATACCAAGAAAGGAAAAACCTTGGAAAACTTATTCTTCCTGCAGTTTTAGACGCCATCGACAATGATACTGATAACACCGTTTTCTCATATATTCCGAATACAGCCGAAACTTCTTTCTACGGAATGGTCGAAGCTGCCCAAGATTTTTTGAATCAAAGGAAAAACAATTACATTCTCGAAAATAGGAAAAAATTAACCAAGGAAAAGCTCGAGGAAATTCTTTCGGTAAAAATCAG
>Ga0123336_10005228_pt1 | contig 10356 bp, 7 predicted proteins | sample SSSSmetaG_FD_96466 | JGI IMG/M metagenome (GOLD analysis project Ga0123336, IMG submission 96466) | Glacier valley bacterial and archeal communities from Borup Fiord, Nunavut, Canada, to study Microbial Dark Matter (Phase II) - ​SSSS metaG | ecosystem: Environmental > Aquatic > Freshwater > Ice... | reverse complement strand
TACTACGTTATTGCTAGAGCCCCCTGCATTCTGACGCTGGCTGCCTAGCCAGGAATGGGCGGACTGTGGGCGGGCTGTGGGCGGGCTGTGGGCGGACTGTGGGCGGACTGTGGGCGGGCTGTGGGAGCGGCCTCCTGGCCGCGATGGCGCTGATTTAGCGCGCTGTGGTGCCGCCGACGGGAGCGGCACGCTGGTAGATCGGGGCAGTAGCCGCGCAATCGCGGCCAGGAGGCCGCTCCCACAGTCCGATAGCTCCTAAATCAGATCCCCTAGACCAGAGAACACATAAACTCAAGGCTTCTACATGACGACTCACGCACCACGAACTGCCGACCGCTGACCCTCGACTGCCGACCCGGCTCACGGCCCCAGCGTCAGCACCCAGCGCCGCGTATCACTCGGCGGGCAGGCCGGCACGCACCAGAGGTTGATCAGCGTGCGCCCGTCCACGGCGAGCGCGCTATAGGCAAGGGCGCGGCCCCAGTGCAGCCCGTTGTGGCTGGTGGGCAGCGGCAGGCGCGTGGGGTGGCTCCGGCTGCCGCTCACACTCGCCAGCGTACCGCCCAGCAGGGTCGGTGTGCCCGGCAGCCCGTGCTGCGCGTACCACGCCGTCACCCGGTCAAGGCTATCGGGGGTCTCCCAACTGCCGTACAGCCCCAGCAGCCCCGCGTCCGGCCCCCCGCTCGCCACCGCGCCTGGATAGATCAAATCCCCCGGCAGCGGCTGCGCCAACCCTGCCCACAGCCCGCCGCCGACCAGCGCCACGCTGACCAGCAGGAGCAGCAAGCAACCGGCGCGGCGCGAAGGGCGGAGAAGGACGCGGCGATTCACCGAATGAATCCGTACTGAGGTTGATCACAACCAGGGTAGCAATGAACACCAATGAGAGTCGCTGGACAAGAGGGATCACGAACTGGACAGTCTTCGATGTAATAACCCTGCTCAGGGACCAAATACTTATCTTCCCCAAAGAAGGGCAGGAACAACAGCCGACTCACCGGGGCATACGAACTGCGGATAGCACTGCTGCGCGGCGCTGCGGCTGTCGCAGGTAGCCGTTGCTGATACCACGCGACTACCATAGCGTAGCTGTCCGAGGTTTTATATAGCCGAGGGTCCGACGGATCGACCAACGCTGCACCGGGGTAAATTAGGTCTGCCCGTGGCTGCCTGCCCCACGACAACAACAGCATACCACAGGTCAGCACCACACCCACCAACACGGCTCCACAACCCACCGTCAACCAGCGGCGCGGCTGCGATGCAACGGGTGTGTCCACCGGCGTACCCTCCTAACCCATCTCCGTGTCTCCGTGCCTCCGTGGTGAAAAATCCCTAGCTGTGCGCCTGCATAAACGACCAAGCCCGCGCCCAGACCGCTTCGCGCTCTTGATCCTCGGTGATCGCGTGGCCGGATCGCTCGAAGTAGACAGTCTCTTTGGCGCGGCTGCCGGCGTGGGCAGCGATGTAGGCCGCGCAGCCGGGGTCAATCGCGTGGTCGTGGCGGCCCTGCATGATCAGCAACGGCGCGGTCAGAGCCGGCAGCGCCCGGCGCGCCTGAGCCGACAGCAGCGCCATCTGGTGGATCGAATGCGTCGGCAAGCGCGGATAGTGCCACAGCCGGGCCAGCGCCGCCTGATCCTGGATGTCCGATGGGCCTTTGGTGTGCCAGCGCACGAAATATTTCAGCACCGGCAACGCGCGGACACGCCAGTTGTGGAAGTAGATCGGCGCGCCCATCGCGATCACCCCGGCCGGCGGTGGGCGGACGGTCGCGCCCGTATAAAGCGCCAGCAGCCCGCCCATCGAAAGGCCGGCCACAAACACGCGGTCGCAACGGCGGCGCAGATCGGCCACCGCTTGGCCGCAGGCCGCCGCCCAGTCGGTCCAACCCGTGCGGAACAGCGCTTCAGGCTGCGTGCCGTGGCCGGGCAACAGGATGCCGCGCACCGTCGCGCCCTGTTCAGCCAAGTAAGTGCCCATGCCGCGCATTTCGGCGGGCGATCCACTCCAGCCGTGGATCAGCAGCACACCGATTGCGCGGTTGCCGGGGAACAGGAAAGGGCGAGGGTCACCGCCATAGCGCGGCGGGGTCAGCACAGTGGGGGCGGCGGTCGGCATAGCCTAGCGTCCCGCCCCGAACGCACGCGCCCAGAAGCCCAACACGCGGCGGCGATACTCCGCCGGCTCGGTTTGCCAGGGGCCCAGCGCGTGTTCGCCGGTCGGCGTGATCCACAACTCCTTCGGCTCGCCGGCGGCGGCATAGAGGCGGCGGCTGTTGTCCACGGGGATCAATTGGTCTTCCGCGCTGTGGATCAACAGCAGTGGGCGCGGGCTGATGCGGCCCACCAGCGACACGGGCCGCGCATCCAGCGGCTTGAAGCCAAACGAGCGGCCCACCAGCCGTTCGCCGTACAAGCCTTCCAGCGTCGCCAGCCACGCCGGGTGGTGCAGCGACATTTGCGCCGCCCGACCCAGCGGCGAGGCCAGCCGCGCAAACGTGCTGTCGGCGATCACCCCCGCCAGCGCCGGATAGAGCGCGCCGCTGACCACCGCCACCGCCCCGCCCAGCGACCAGCCCATCACGCCCACTTGGCCCAGGCCACGTTCGCGCAAAAAGGCCAGCCCGGCCCCCACATCCTGATGTTCCAGGTAGCCCACTGTGGTCCATGCGCCGCCGCTCTGGCCGTGGCCGCGAAAATCCAGCAGCAACACGTTATAGCCTTCGCCGTGCAGCCAAGCTGCGAAACCGAGCAGCGACGACGAGTTATCGCTGAAGCCGTGGCCCAGAATGAGCGTGGGGTGGCCCGCCGCGCCGCCCGGTGCAGGGATCAGCCAGCCGAACAGGTCCACCGCGTCGGCGCTCCGCAGCCGGATCTCTTCGTAGGCCAGTCCGTGGTCGCGGGGCGTGCCGACGGCGGCGCGCCGTTCCGGGCGCGTGATCAGCCCCAACGCCCAGGCATCAAACTGGCGCAACAACACCGAGCCACCCACTGCCGCGCCGGCCAGCGCCATACCGCCCAACAGCAAGCCGCCCCGCCTTTTCGCCTCACTCAATCATGTGCCTCCTCATACCCCCTGCCGCCTAGCTCTCCCGGTCAGCATACAGCGCAGTAGCGCAAAGATCAAGCCGCCCCACCCGGCATTTGTCCGGCGCGCCGCCCTCACCCCCCAACCCCCTCTCCTAAAGGGAGAGGGGGAGTCCACGGGACGGCAATCTCACCATCCTCCTGATGTTGCGCCCGTCGTCAACTCCCCCTCTCCCTTTAGGAGAGGGGGTTGGGGGGTGAGGGCGGCGCGCACCCCACCCGCCATTTGTCCCCCTACACCGTCGGCCAAAAGAACCGAGCGGCCTGGACATTGGCCCCGGCGCGGCCCGCCGCCCGTAACCCCGGTCGGCGGGTCACATTCTCTCTATGTCCGAGGTGAAACAGGGGGCGCCACCAAAACTGCCGCGCCCCGCACCGGCCTCAGCGAACGGATCAGACGATTGCACCTTATGCGTTTGGAGGGTTTTCTACCATGTACGATGCCATTGTGGTCGGCGCACGTTGTGCGGGGTCGCCTACGGCCATGTTGCTGGCCCAGCAGGGCTACCGGGTGCTATTGCTCGAACGGGGCAGCTTCCCCAGCGACATTTTCCGCAACCATGCCCTGCTCTACCCGGCGGTGGCGCATCTACAAAGCTGGGGCTTGCTGGATGCCGTCATCGCTACCGGCTGCCCGCCGATCACCCAGTTCAGCCAGTTCATGGGCGATTTCAACCTGACCGGCAAGCTGCACCTGCCCGACGGCTTGGCCGGCATCTATGCGCCGCGCCGCAAATATCTGGACCAAATCTTGGTGGATGCCGCAGTCAAGGCCAGCGCAGAACTGCGTGAAGAGTTCGCAGTGCAGGATCTGTTGTGGGAGGGCGATAGGGTCGTCGGCGTGCGCGGACGCAGCCACGGCGGCGCGTCGGTTGAGGAACGCGCCACCATCGTCATCGGGGCCGACGGCCTGCATTCGGTGGTGGCGCGCTGCGCGGGAGCCGCAGCCCTGGAAAGCCGCCCCACGCTGACCTGGATCTATTACAGCTATTGGAGCGACATGACCACCGCCGGGGTGGAGTTCTACCGCTTTGACGATGAAGCCATGCTCGCGTTCCCCACCAACGACGGTCTGCATTGCGTGGCAACCTTCGGTCCCGTGGACGGCTTCAGCGACTACCGCACCGACATTGAGGCCAACTTCGCGCGCACCCTGGCCCGTGTGCCTGATCTGGCCGCGCGCGTGGCGGGCGGCCGGCGCGCCGAGCGCTGGATCGGCACCTCGGACCTGCCCAACGTCCTCCGCAAGCCCTACGGCCCCGGCTGGGCGCTGGTCGGCGATGCCGGCTTCCACAAAGACCCGGTGACGGCACACGGCATCAGCGATGCCTTTGTCGGCGCGCAATTGCTGGCCGACGCGGTGGATGCCGGGCTGGCGGGCCGCCGTCCCCTGGCCGAAGCGCTGGCCGCCTACGAAGCGCAGCGCAACGCCGAGGCCATGCCGGTCCTCGATGGCGCGTGCATGGCGGCCACCTTTGGCCCGTTGCCCGCCGAAATGCTGGGTCTGCGCCAAGCGCTGCGCCAGAGCCAGGACGATACCGATCAGTTTATCGGCATGGCCGTCGGCACCGTGTCGCCGCTAGAGTTTTTCGCCCCGGCCAACATGGGCCGCATCATGAGCCGCCTCGCCCCCGTCGGCGCAACGGCCTGATCGTAATTGTTCAGTTTGATTTAAGAGCATCCCGGCAGTTTTCGCTGCGCGCAGAATCCGGCTGGATCGCAATGTTGCGATAGGTTTAGCGACCTACCGCGAGATCGAGGTCAGGCCGGATACTGCGCTGCGCTCAGTAAGGCATTGGACACGTTGAGGAGCCACTGTAGCAGCGCATGGCGTGCGCGGGGGTACAGGCTGTCCCCGAATGCGGAGCGCATACCCGAATGACGGCGGGGTCCACCCCGACCTATCACACTAACTCCAGGACCGCTCGGCGCGACGGGCGGGTTGTGCCTCGGTAGTGTGCCGCCCATTCGGGTATTCGATCCGCATTCGGGGACAGCCTGTACCCCCGCGCACGCCATGCGCTACTACAATGACCCCCCCTGACAAATGCCTACTAACAGGCTTATTCATCAACTCAGCACTCAGCGAATGCCCGTGTTCCGCAGATACTCACCGCCGAGCAAGCCCAGGCTGACGCGGTAGAGGTCGGGCAGTTCGGGGTGCCACTCGAAGCGGGCACGCTCGAAATATTGCGTGCGATAGGTCCGGCCGTCGGTCGGGCTGACGGTATCCGCTTCCTCGCTGATCGGGTAGCCAAACTGGGCCAACCCGCCGTGACCTTGCCAATAGGTCAGGAACGCCCCACCCGCGCTGTGGCGCGTCGGGGCAAAATACAGGCGACCGGGCGGCGCAGCGCCAATCCCGGCGAACGGGCCGTCCGCCCGATTGCCGGTCAAGTTGCGCCCCAGCAAGCCCAGTTGGATGCGGTAGGCAGGCGGGTTCTCCGAGTGATATTCCAGCCGTTCGCGCTCAAAATACTGCACCAGATACGGCTTGCCGTCGGTTAGGCTGATCTCCTCGTAAGCCTCGCCGAGCGGGAAGCCGAACACCGCTAACCCACCGTGGCTTTGCCAGTAGGGCAAGAAGGGCTGGGCCAGCGAATGGCTGACCTCGCGGAAAAAGCGCCGGTCGGGCGTGTCGGTGAACGCGCCGACGGCGGTCCAGGCGGGGTGGCCGCGTTGCGGGCCGGCGGGCAGCACATTGGGCAGCAGCTTGAGGTCCGTCGTGCGCCGCATCAGATCCTGGGCGGCGGGCAGCACATCGGGCCGATTGATATACATTTGATCCATCATCGAAACGGCAAACACACCGTCTTGCCGTAACGCGTCCACAAAGCCGGGCTGGGCAAAAGCCGCCAAGTCGCCTTTCAGCACGTTGACATCGTTATTATCCGGCTTCCAATGGGCCACCATCAGGTGCGGATTGTACTGGTGAAAATAGGCCGCGTTACGCCGCATGGCCGTCGCGTTGTCGCCCGCCCCATTACCCATCGCCTGAAAGCTCACAAAATCCATCTGGCGCATCGTGTCGGCAAAATGCGGGATCATACTTAGCCCGCCGCCCATCGCCGGATCATCGAAGGCGGTTTGCCAGCCGCCCCAACTCAGCGAGACCAGCGAACCGGGCGCTTGGCCCTTGATACGGTCGCGGGCCGTCAGCAGGTTCGCTTGCAAGCGCGTGTAATAGGGCGCGGTCTGAGCATTCCACACGTTGTCCGGCTCACCAAAGGTCTGAATCTCGGTCGCCAACGACCAGAGGACGGTCGGCGGCGGGGCCAAGCCCGGCGGCCCGGCAAAATAGCCGGCCACCGTCTGGATGTCGTCCAGCCATTGCGCCGACACATGATAGCTGCCGCCGGTGTTCAGCAACGGCTCCCAGGTGACGATGTGGATGATATAGCCGTCCATCTGCCAGCGTGCGATATGCCCGACATCATGCCAATACTTGAACACCGCCAAGTCTTCGTGCCGGTTGAACCAGCAGGTCAGGATCTTGGCCGGCGTATCATGCAGCCAAGCCGTGTCGCCCACCTGATCGGCCTCCGTGCCCACGCCCCACAGGAACGAATGGAACAGGTCGAACGGCAAGATCGCCGCGCTAGGGGCAGCCGGAAGCGCGGCGATCACCGGGGGGGCGGGCGGCACCAGGGCCACTAGGGGGATCAGTAGCAACAGGACAAGACGGAAGCGGCGACGCATGGGACAGCTCTCCTTGTATTAGACAATCGAGTCATTCATGGTTCCCAACGATCCACTGCCCCCGCCGGTTTCTGCGGCAGCGGCGGTATTCGGCGTTTGTTAGCTTTCTGTGATGCCCGGCGGGATTGATGGGGTCGCTCCGTCTTTATGCGATCCTATTGACAAGCACCCTAGACCTCGGTTATTATATAAGCATCGGCTTATATATCGGCAGGAGCAGGGCATGAAGCGACAGGGCGAGCAGGGGGCAGGGCCAAGCGGAGAGTCGTTCGACACGGCGCTGGCGCTCAAGCCCTATCTCCAAGCGGTCGCGGACCCCACCCGGCTGGCACTGCTGCACGAGCTGGGACGGCGCGAGGAGTACGGCGTGGTTGAACTGAGCCGCGCGCTGGGTCTCAGCCAGCCGCTCACCAGTTGGCACCTGCGGATCTTGCGGCAAGCGGGCCTCGTCGCCACCCGTCGCCTGGGGCGTGGAGTCTTCTGCCGCCTCAACCGCGAGCGCCTACGCGAATACAAAACGCAATTCGATCTATTGATGAATAAAGGAGTACAACGCAACATGGGTAAACTACGAGTGGCAATCATTGGGGTGGGCAACTGCGCCTCCTCCCTCGTCCAGGGTGTGCATTTCTACCGCGATGCCGCCGACGATGCCGTGGTGCCGGGCCTGATGCACGTCAACCTCGGCGGCTACCACATCCGCGACATCGAGTTCAGCGCTGCGTTCGACATTGACATCAACAAGGTCGGCAAAGACCTGAGCGAAGCGATCTTCGCCGCCCCGAACAACACCTTCAAGTTCAGCGAAGTGCCGCACCTGGGCGTACCGGTGCAGCGCGGCATGACCCATGACGGTCTGGGCAAATATTTGAGCCAGATCATCACCAAAGCGCCGGGCGAGACCGCTGACATTGTGCGGATTCTCAAAGAGACCAAGACGGACATCGTGATCAACTACCTGCCGGTCGGCAGCGAAATGGCGACCAAGTGGTATGTCGAGCAAATCCTGGATGCCGGCTGCGCCCTGGTCAACTGCATCCCCGTGTTTATCGCCCGTGAAGACTACTGGCAACGCCGCTTCATTGAGCGCGGCCTGCCCATGATTGGCGACGATATTAAGTCGCAGGTCGGCGCGACGATCACCCACCGCGTCCTCACCCGCCTGTTCGCCGAGCGTGGCGTGCGGATCGACCGGACCTACCAGCTCAACTTCGGCGGCAACACCGACTTCCTGAATATGCTGGAGCGCGACCGCCTGGAGTCGAAAAAGATCAGCAAGACCAACGCCGTGACCTCGCAGATGGACACGCCCCTAGACGCACGGAACATCCATGTCGGCCCCAGCGACTATGTGCCGTGGCTCGACGACCGCAAGTGGTGCTACATCCGCATGGAAGGCACGACTTTCGGCAACGTGCCGCTCAACATGGAACTGAAGCTCGAAGTGTGGGACTCGCCCAACTCGGCGGGCGTGGTGATTGACGCGGTGCGTTGCCTCAAACTGGCGCTCGACCACGGCATCAGCGGCACGCTGGAAGGCCCGTCGGCCTACTTCATGAAAAGCCCGCCGGTGCAGCACCCCGATGATGTCGCCCATGACCTAGTGGCCGCCTACATCGCCGACATGGCCGTTCGCAGCGCCGCGCAGCAGGCCAAGTTCGCCGCCGAACCCGCCGCGCCCGACAGCAAAGCCGCCAAGAACGGCAAGACCGACCACAGCGCCGTCGCCGACCTGGAACCCGTGGTGAGCGGCAGCAGCACCAGCTAACGAGACGCACGCAAGGGGCCGGGCAATGCGGATCAGCCGTGTTGCCCGGCTTCTTGTTGCCCGTGGAGGGATGGTGTATGATGCCGCTATGAGCAACATTCGCCACTCGCGCTGGGCGGTGCCGGCCCTGTTGTCGGCGGCCCTGCTTTATTTTGCCCTCAATCTATGGCAAAAATTGGGTGACTCGTTTGCCTGGGATTTTGGTGTTGACTGGACGGCTAGCCAGGGGATGCGCCAGGGCATTTCACTGTACGATCCGGCGCGGCTGGGGGCATTGGCGCAGCAGTTAATCGCCGACCCGCAGACACAGGCGCTGTTTAGTCGCGAGTTCGCCGGCTATATCAACCCGCCCAGCACAGCGTTGCTGCTGTTGCCGTTTACGCTGCTGTCGTTTGCTGCGGCGTTGGCAACCTACCGCTTGGTGTTGCTGATCGTGTTCGCGGCGGGGGTGGCCCTGGCCGGCTTGGCCTTGCCGCCGGGCGAGCGCCGCCGTGGTTGGCTGCTGGGCGCGCTGGGGCTGTTGCTGCTGCGCCCCGTGATCGTCTCGATCCAGTTGGGCCAGGTAGATGCCTGGGTTATGCTGGGGTTGGGGGCGGCGCTGTGGACGACGGCGCGGCAGCGCTGGATCGCTACGGGCGTGGGGCTGGGCTGGGCGGCGGCGTTTAAGGTCAGTCCGGCCCTGCTGGTGGTCTATCTGGCGTTGCGCGGCCAGTGGCGCGCCATAGTGGGGGCCGGCGTGGCGGGGGTGGGCGTGTTCGGCCTAGCGGCCGCGTTGGGCCGGCCCACCGACCTCGGCCTGTTCCTGTTCGGCATCTTACCTAGTGCGGCCAAAGGCACCCTCTATGTCTATAATCAGTCGTTGCCGGCGTGGCTGGCCCGCCTGCTTTCGCCCGAAACCAACCTGATCGATAGCCGGATCAGCCTGGGACCGTGGCAGTACGCGAGCGTGCCCCTGCTGCTGCTGGGCTTGGGAGCCGTCTGGCTGGTAGCGCGGCGGGCACCGCAGCACCCGCTGACCCTGAGCCTGCTGATCCCGGTCGCCATACTGACCGGGCCGGTGGCTTGGGATCACTACCTAACGTGGATGATCCTGCCCTTAGTGCAAATGGCGGATCGGCGCGCTTGGCAGAACATGGACGGGCGGTGGCAGACCGCACTTATGGGGCTGCTAGTCCTGGGCGGCGTGTTGATGAGCATCGCCGGCCTAGTATTGAGCCGCACGATTTTAGCGCAGCCGGAAGCTGTCGCCGCGCATTGGTGGTGGCGGCCCGCTAGTGGACTGGGCACAGTGGGCGCGCTGCTCTGGTTCGCGGTCGGCCTGATCCTGCTGGCGCGTTTGGCGGCGGCTGTGCCGGTTGGTGGCGAGCGGGCAGATCGGGTATTATAAAGCTATGTCGCAGACGCTCCAATCCAACAGCGCGCCGCCGGTCGGGACAACCGGCGCGCCAACCGTAGCAGCCACCCCAACCTCCGGCCTGCGCCGCCGCTGGGCGCTCCTAGCTCCGGTGTTGAAGTTTCGCGGTTTCCTAGCGGTCAGCCGGTTGGCCGGCGTGCTGCCGTTGCGCGTCTCCTACACCCTGGCGATCCTAGTCGGTGACTGCATCTACTACTTTTCGCACGAACACAGCAGCAACGCGGTCAGCAATATGCGCCGCGTGCTGGGGCCGCGGGCCGGCGAACGCGCCGCCCGCCGCGCCGCCCGCAATAGCTTCCGCAACTACTGTAAAACGCTGGCCGATTTCATCCGCTTCCCCCATATGCCGCCCGCCGAGATGCAACGCCGCGTGGCCCACTCCTATG
>Ga0123336_10005227_pt1 | contig 10357 bp, 7 predicted proteins | sample SSSSmetaG_FD_96466 | JGI IMG/M metagenome (GOLD analysis project Ga0123336, IMG submission 96466) | Glacier valley bacterial and archeal communities from Borup Fiord, Nunavut, Canada, to study Microbial Dark Matter (Phase II) - ​SSSS metaG | ecosystem: Environmental > Aquatic > Freshwater > Ice... | reverse complement strand
TCGAAAAGATCCTCAAAAAAGAATTGTCATTTTGATCGATGAAATGGAAGCTCACCTACATCCAAAATGGCAGCGTGTTATTCTACCCGCCTTATTAGATGTACGAGAAGACTTAGCTGAGGAGTTACAGGTACAACTCATCGTTGCAACTCATTCTCCCTTAGTACTGGCTTCCGTAGAACCTAAGTTTGATGAGCTACGTGATAAGCTGTTCCATTTAGATTTACTTCATCAAGGTTTGTTTGGGAACGAAGTGATTCTTAACGAAATGGACTTCATTCGCAATGGAGTAATAGATAATTGGCTCATGTCAGAAGTATTTGAGCTAAATCAACCTCGCTCTCTACCCGCAGAGCGTGCTATTGAGGCTGCTATAAAGCTACAGACTGAAATTGATCCTGCCTCAGAAAGTGTACGGCGAGTTTCTGAGGATTTAGTACGTTACTTATCAGCAGAAGATGCTTTTTGGCCTCGTTGGACTTATTTCGCCAAACAGCATGGAGTAGACTTATGATCCCAGTTACACCTCAGCCTGAGCCAGTGGCTTTTGATACTAAAGTTAGAAGACCCGGCAACGATTTTTTACTTCATACTTCCTCTCATCCGAACTGGAAAAGAAAAGACTTTTGGGTTCGTGCATTGGATGATCTATATAATTTGTACGGTGGGGTTTGTGCGTATTGTGCCCAATGGATTCCAGAATACGTAGCTGGCGCTAGTGTTGATCACTTCAAACCAAAATCTAAATATCAAGATTTGGCTTATGAATGGGACAATTACCGCTTGGCATCACGCAGATATAACAGTAGGAAAGGAGAGTCCGAAAAAGTCTTGGACCCATTCGTTGTAGAACCCGGTTGGTTTATTTTAGAAATGCCTTCGCTCTTGATTAAATTTAATCCTGTTTTAGCTCCTGCCCTGACAACAAAGATTGAAGATACCATTAATTGTCTAAAACTGAATGATGAAATTAGCATAAGATCAAGGCAAAGATGGGTAGATGATTTTAAGAACAGGGGTTATCCCTTCTCACATTTAGAAAATTATGCACCATTTATTGCTTATGAGTTCAACAGGCAAGAGTTAAACTCTGTAGTTTCGCTTACTCAAGTTTATTACTATCCTAGGCATTGAAAACAAAGTGATCGATAATACCCAATTCCACAACCCATTCCTCGACAAACTGGCGGCGCGCTTTGCGGCGGCGGGGCACCGGCTGGTTCTCGTGGGTGGGGTGGTGCGCGATGTGGCGGCGGGGCGGGCGGCGGGCGAGATTGACGGGGCGACTGATGCGCCGGTGGAGACGATCCGGCGGCTGGTGCAGGCCGCGCGGCCCAGCAGCCTCTATGCGGTGGGCGAAAAGTTCGGCACCATTGGGCTGACGGCGGAGGGGCGGCCCTACGAGATCACCGCCTTCCGCACTGGCGCAGACGGCACGGCCCCGTTGCCGCCGCCCGGTAGCGACATGGCGGCGGACCTCTACGGCGATCTGGCCCTGCGTGACTTCACCATCAACGCGATGGCTTACGATCCGCGCACCGACCGGCTCTATGACCCCTTCGGCGGCTTGGCCGATCTGGCGGCGGGTGTGCTGCGTGGCGTGGGCGACCCGGCGGCGCGCTTTGCCGAAGACCCGTTGCGCCTGTTGCGCGCGGTGCGGCTGGCCTTGCGCTACGGCTTCCGGCTGGACCCGGCGACGCGGGCGGCGATGACGGCGGGCGCGCCCGACCTAGCGCGCGTAGCCTGGGAGCGCCAAGCGGCGGAGATGAACCGGATCTTGGGCGAACCCAAACCGTCGGCGGGGCTACGCCTGCTGGATGATACGGGCCTGCTGGGTCAAGTGCTGCCCGAAATGATGCCGATGCACGGGATGCAGCAGGGGCCGCGCTACAAAGATGTGTACGAACACACGCTCCAGGTGGTGGACCGCGCCGCTGCCGCCGACCCGCCACCTGCCGACCTGACCTTGCGCTGGGCGGCGTTGCTGCACGATATCGCCAAGCCGCGCACGTTCAGCGTGCAGGACGGCGAGGTGCATTTCCACGGCCACGAGGTAGTCGGCGCGCGCATGGCCCGCGACATTCTGACCCGCCTGCGCCAACCGGGTGATCTCGTGGACCATGTGGAGCAACTGGTGGCCCAGCACCTGCGCGTCGGCCTCTACGATGCCGGTTGGACCGATGGGGCGGTACGCCGCTTTGTGCGCGAGTCGATCCCCGTCACCGAGCGGCTGATCGCCCTGGCCCGCGCCGATGTGACCAGCGCCAATCCGCGCCGCGTGGCGGCGGCGGCGAACCGAGTGACCGCGCTGTTGGCTCGCTGCGCCACGCTGGAAGCGCAAGCAGAGATCGCCAAAATCAAAAGTCCGCTAGACGGTGTGGAGCTGATGGCCCTGTTCAGCCGCCCGCCCGGTCCCTGGATACGTCCGCTCAAAGACTACCTGCTGGGCCTCGTCCTCGACGGCCAGTTGGCCCAGGACGACCCGGCCACGGCGACGGATCTGGCTCGCGCCTGGATGGCGGCACAGGGCGGGAGTACGGGCGACTAGAGTCGCGGCTACAGCAACAGAGCCCGCCTGCGCGGGCTGGGGCGATCTACCCGCAGCCTCTTGAACAGACCGCTTCCAAAAAGCTATTGACAGCCGGAGTGGGTTGTGCTATACTATGTGTACTTACATATATAAGCAGATACAGAGGGGCTATGTCTTTACCGCATCTAGTGCTGGGTATCCTGAAATATGGCCCTATGTCGGGCTATGATCTCAATAAGGCGTTCCAGGCTTCGGTGCAGCACTTTTGGAACACCGAGCAGAGCCAGATTTATCGGGCGCTCTATCGGCTGCGCGAGGACGGCTGGGTGGCGGTCGAAGTGGTGCCGCAGGAGAATGCGCCCAACAAAAAGCTGTATCGCCTGACCGACAGTGGGCGTGCCGAGTTGCACCGTTGGCTGGCGCAACCACAGCCCGCCCCCGCGCTACATGAAGGCTGGATCGGGCAACTGTTTTTTGCCGCTGAATTGGACCAAGCCGAATTGGCGCACTTGCTCACCGCACGCATCGCTGCATTGCGGGCCGTGCTGGCCGTCTTCGACCAAACGCTACCGGGGAATGCCGCCGAATATGGGCGGCTCTACAACGCCGCCGCCGATGTGCCGTACTGGCAATGGACGATAGATTACGGGCGACGCAAAGCCCAGTTTGATCTGGAGTGGGCGCTGGAGACAGTAGCGCGCCTGCACAGAGAGGACAATTAGCACAGCGAAGGAGGATCAGCCACGATGTACCACTTTATCGTGCGCCGGCAGCTACGCAAAGCCTTTCGGCAACTCAACCAGGGTGACTACGTGAGCATCCGGCGGCAGTTTGCGCCGCAATTTGAGCATATTTTCCCTGGCGACCACCCGCTCGGCGGCACACGGCACACGCACGAAGGCATCCACCGTTGGTATGATCGCTTGGCGGCGCTGTTCCCCGATCTGCGCTTTCGCGTCAAAGCGATCACAGTGAGCGGCTGGCCGTGGGACACGCAGACCAGTGTCGAATGGGCTGACCAATTGACCGCGCCAGACGGCAAACCGTTCAACAACGTCGGCGTGCATCTGTTCCGCCTCAAATGGGGCCGCGTGGTCAGCCTGCGCGTCTATTGCGACACGGAGCGCCTGATCGAGGTTTGTCGCTACTTCGCACAGCACGGGGTCGCTGTGGCCGGTGCGGCCCCGATCACTGACTGATCCTGCCACACCTACTTCTGCACCGGTGCTTGGGGATCGCGGCTCCACTCGGCCCAGGAGCCGGTGTAGAGGCGCACATTGGGGAAGCCGGCCCGGCGCGCGGCCACGTAGTCGGTGGATCCGCGTACGCCGGTGGAGCAATAGGTGATCACCTGCGTGCCGTCGCTGATGCCCTGGGCGGCGAACAGCGCGTGCAACTCGGCAGGCGTTTTGTAGACCGGCGGCGTGCCGCCGGCTGTGCTGCTGAAGGGGATGTTGACCGCGCCGGGGATATGGCCGGCGGCGTACTCGTCGGGGCTGCGCGCATCCACTAGGCTTACGCCCGCTTGGCCCAGACTGGCCTGCACCTGATCTTTGGTCGCCAGGGTGTCGGGCCGGAGCTGCGGGGCAAAGGAGACGGCGGGATAGGTGTTAGGGTGCGTGTCTACAGCACCGCCGGCAGCTTGCCACGCCGCGAAGCCGCCGTCCAGGATCTGCTTATCGGCTTGGCCCAGCTGGTCTAGCACCCACCACAAGCGCGCGCCATAGAGCGTGCCGTGATCATAAATGACCACCCGGCTGGTCGCGCTGATGCCGCGGATGCTCAACTCATACACCATGCGCCGCTGCCAGGCATCGCGGGCGGCAGGCTGCGTATCTGTGCCTTCCAGGGCGCTCCAGTCTAAGTGGTCCGCACCCGGTAGGTGGCCGGCGGCATACTCGTCCCAAGTACCCATGTCAATGATGCGCCGTCGCGTGTCTGGCCCTTGCGCTTTGAGATCCGCCGCCGAAATGAGCGCGGCGGGCGTGCCGGTCGGCGGGGTCAGCATGATCGGATAGGGCGCAGTTTCAGCCGCGTACTCCGTCATCCGCGCCGCCACAGTGGCGACTGGCTCCGGCACCCGCAGCACCGAACCACCCTCAACGGTTGCTGTCGCCATACCTGGCTGCCCAGCCGGCAGGATAGGTGTTGCATCCACCGTGGGTGTCGTTGTGGCGGCAGTCCCGGTGCCGCAGCCGGTTAGCGTCAGCGTTGCGAGTATCAAGAGGCTGCAAACGGAGGTCGGTAAGCGGCGCATCAGGTGGTCCTTTCCACAATGGGCGCGGCGCAAACAGGCCGCTTAGTTAATGAACGCCGCCGGCGGGCAAATTGATCTCTCCCGGCGGGAACCGGCAGCCCACCGGCAGCGTCTCCCTACCAACGGGTGGATAACGGGGCCGGCCCAATACTCCTCCTTCTATCTATCTCCAAGCGGCGCAGGTGGCACGGTGGCGTGGCCTGCGGCAGCGACTACCCCAGTGGGGGCGGTCAGGACGGCTGCGCCTACAGTGCACGATAGAAAGGATCACGGTCATGTCTCAGCAATCCCTCGCCCGCAAGGCGCGCCTTGCCCCCTTCCTCCTCAGTGGTCTGGTGCTGCTCACCAGTTGTGGTAGTGATGCGGCATCGTCCAAGCACACCGAATCCGTGCAAGGTCTGTTTGCCGCGCCCACAGCGGCCCCAGTGCTGGAAGGCCGTCGGGTAGCTGGCCTGCCGGCAGTCGCAACCCCAGCAGCAGCGGCACCGACAACAGCCGCCGCCGCCAGTGACGCACCAGGGACCAATTGGGCCAAAGTTCCCGCAGCCACCGGCGCAGCGGGCGGCACTGAGTCCGCGTACAGCGGCATGGCGGGGGCCACCGCCACCACCGCCGAGGCCACTGCGTTTGGCCTGAGTGGATCGGGTGCCACGGTGAATCAGATCCCTGCCGCGCCGCCCCTCAGCGCCGGGCAGGTGAACGACAACGCCCGCTTCCCCGAATACCTAGACTATCTGCGCCGCTACGCCGGCCCGCCGGCCCTGCCGATTGCGGTGGATCAGCGCGTCTCGGTGCGCGTGACCGATGGGGCCGGGCAGCCGGTGGCCGGGGCCGTTGTGCAACTGTTTGACGGCCAACGCCCTGTGTTCGATGGGCGCACCGTCAGCGATGGGCGCGTGCTGTTCTTCCCCAACGCGGCAGGGGCCAGCCAAGCCGCGCAATTCCGCGTGGTGGCGCGGCGGGGCAATACCCAGGCTACCGGCGTGGTGTCGGCGGCAAACGGCGAGGCTACGCTGGCGCTGAAAGACGTGGCCGACAACAGCGGGCCGGTCGGTCTCGACTTGGTGTTCCTGCTCGACGCGACCGGCAGCATGGGCGACGAAATTGACCGCATCAAGGCCACGGTAGACACCATCGCCACGCGCATCCAGCAACTGCCCGGTAGCAGCCCGCCACGGCTGGGTCTAGTCGCTTTCCGCGACCGGGGTGACGAGTACGTGACCCGTTCGTGGGACTTCACCGCCGATGTCGCGCAATTCCAGGCCAATTTGGCGAACGTGCGCGCCGGCGGCGGTGGTGACACCCCCGAATCGGTTAACGCCGGGCTGCATGATGCGATCCACCTGCCCGGTTGGGCCGACGACACGACGGGCCGCCACCTGCGGATGATCGTGCTGGTGGGCGATGCGCCGCCGCATCTCGACTATGCGAACGACGAGTCTTACCCCGCCTTGCTCAATGAAGCGGTGGCGGCGGGCATCAAAATCTACCCGATTGGGGCCAGTGGCTTGGAAGATCAGGGCGAATACATTTTCCGCCAGTTTGCCCAGGTGACGCAGGGCCAGTTCATCTTCCTGACCTACGCTAATGGGGCAAGTGGCGCGCCCGGCGTGGCGACCGATAAGCACATCTCGAACTACACCGTCACCGATCTCGATAGCATCGTGGTCAACTTGGTGGCCGGCGAAATCGCCAACCAGACCGGCCAGGGCGCGCAAGGGGCAGCCCCGGCCCCCATGCCTATCGTGCCCCACAGCATTGTGCCAGTCGCGCCGCCCGCCGCGTCGGGCCTGCGCGCCGATGTGGCCCGCGTGGTGAGCGACGTGCTGGCGCTGGGCAACGGCAGTGTGCCGCTCTGGTTGCTGTTGAGTGGGCTGCTGCCGGCGGCGTGGTTCGTGCGCCGCCGTCCTGCCCGTGCCCGCGTCGCCGCTCCTGCGCCAGTCGCCTTCACGGCCCCGCTCGGCGCTGCGCCTGCCGACTCCTCGCCCGGCGCTGCCCCCTGGCTGCCCGCGCTGGCCCGCCTGCACGGCACCCCCACCACCGCCTTGCCCGCCGCCTACCTCGCCCCGCCCGTCTCCAGCACGCCGGGCACCGTGCAGCATGAGGCCGGAGGTCGGAGGCTGTAAAACGTAAAACGTAAAAGTGCGCGGCAGTGGCGAGTACTCGCGGCTGCCGCGCACTTTTCTGCCTTGCATCTATCCCTTACGGTGGTAATTGGTTCAGGCTGTGGTGCAAAGAAGAACCCCTGTCATTCCGAACGCAGTGAGGAATCCGGCTCCACCCCAATCTCGCTGTGTGTCGCAAGACCTAGCCACCATGCCGGTCTAGCCACATTCTGCGCGCAGAATGACAGCCTTCCCGCACCCCATCGGCGAACCATCAACCACCCAACCAAAAACCCCCGAAAATTTCCGTGTCTCCGTGTCTCCGTGTTGCCGTTCCCCGCAACTCCGAACTCAACACTCAACACTCAACACTCAACACTCCATCAAACCTCCGTGGCTCCGTGTTGCCGTCCCGCCCTACGCCAGCATTCGCGCCAAAAACTGCCCCGTATGGCTAGTCGCTACCTGGGCCACCGCCTCCGGCGTGCCCTCGGCCACGATTTGTCCGCCGCCGTCGCCGCCCTCCGGGCCCAGATCGATCAGCCAGTCGGCGGTCTTGATCACATCCAGGTTATGCTCGATCACCAGGATCGAGTTACCCGCATCGGTCAGCCGCTGCAACACTTCCAGCAGCCGTTGCACATCGCCGAAATGCAGCCCGGTCGTCGGCTCATCCAAGATATAGATCGTTTTGCCCGTCGCCCGCCGCGACAGTTCGGTCGCCAGCTTGACCCGTTGCGCCTCGCCGCCCGACAGCGTGGTGGCCGGCTGGCCCAGGTGGATATAGCCCAGCCCCACATCATTCAGCGTCGCCAACTTGTTGCGGACCGGCGGGATATTCTCGAAGAAGCCCAGCGCCTCCTCCACCGTCATGTTCAGCACATCGGCAATCGTCTTGCCTTTATAGCGGATCTCCAACGCCTCGCGGTTGTAGCGTTGCCCGTGGCACACCTCGCACGGCACATAGACGGCGGGCAAGAACTGCATCTCGATCTCGATGATGCCCTCGCCGCGGCAGGCTTCGCAGCGCCCGCCTTTCACGTTAAACGAAAAGCGCGCTCCCGTGTAGCCACGCAGCTTGGCTTCCGGCACCTTCGCAAACGTCTCGCGAATGGCCGTGAACATTCCCGTATAGGTCGCCGGATTCGAGCGCGGCGTGCGGCCAATCGGCGATTGGTCAATCTCGATCACCTTATCCAGGTTCTCGATGCCCACCACCTGCCCATGATGGCCCGCCCGCTCTTTGGCGCGGTTCAACTTGCGCGCCAGTTCCCGATACAAGATGTCCGTCACCAGCGTAGACTTGCCGGAGCCGGAGACTCCGGTCACGCAGACAAACATCCCCAGCGGGAAGCGCACCGTCAGGTGCTTCAAGTTGTTCGCGGTCGCGTCGCGCACTTCCAGGTACGCCCCGTTGCCCGGTCGCCGCGTCGTCGGCACCGCGATCTTGTCAATGCCCGCCAGATAGCGCCCAGTGGCCGAGTTCGGGTCGGCGGCCACTTGCGCCGGCGTGCCTTGCGCCACGATGCGCCCGCCGTGTTCGCCCGCGCCGGGGCCGATGTCCACGATCCAGTCGGCCACACGCATCGTCTCTTCGTCGTGTTCCACCACCAGCAGCGTGTTGCCCAGGTCACGCAGCCGCAGCAGCGTCTTGATCAGCCGCGCATTATCGCGCTGATGCAGCCCGATGGACGGCTCATCCAGGATATAGATGACCCCCATCAGGCTTGACCCGATCTGCGTCGCTAGCCGGATACGCTGCGCCTCGCCGCCCGCCAGCGTCGCCGCTGTGCGGTCAATGGTCAGGTATTCCAGCCCCACATCTTTCAGGAAGCCCAACCGCGCGCGGATCTCTTTCAGGATCTGCACCGCGATCAACGCCTCGCGCTCGCTCAGGATCGGGTGCCCGTTGCGGCCCGGCGCGGCAGGGTCATCGGCCAGCAGCATCGCCCAATCCAGCGCCGTGCGGACCGAGAGGCGCGTCACGTCTACAATGTTGCGGTCGCCCACTGTCACGCCCAGGCTCTCCGGCTTGAGCCGTTTGCCGCCGCAGGTTGGGCAGGGCCGGTTGCTCATATAGTTTTCGAGTTCCGCGCGCACCCCGTCCGATGTACTCTCGCGGTGCCGCCGCTTGATCCAGGGGATCACACCCTCAAACGTCGTATCATAGACCCGCGTCTGCCCCGCCGAAGTCTTGTGCTGCACATGGACCGTCTTGTTGCCCGTCCCTTGCAGGATCAACTCGCGCTGCTTGCCCGTCAGATCCTTCCACGGTGTGGTCATCGTGAAGCCGTTGGCAGTGGCTAGGGCTTCCAGCAGTTCCAGGTAATAGCCCTCGCCCGCCAGGATCGAGCGCGACCACACGCCCAGCGCGCCGTCAGCCAGGCTCAACTCCTCGTCGCTCACCACCAGTTCGGGGTCGGGGTCGAGCATCGTGCCCAGGCCGGTGCAGGTCGGGCACGCGCCGTGCGGGCTGTTGAACGAAAAGGTGCGCGGCTCAATCGCCCCCAGGCTGATGCCGCACACCACGCAGGCCGCGTGTTCTGAATACATCGCCTCGTCGCCGTCCTGCACCGCCACGCGCACCGTGCCCTCGCCCAACTTCAAGGCCGACTCGATGCTGTCGGCCAGCCGGCTGCGGTCAGGATCGGCAGACTCCACATGGAACGTGCTGCCCGGCGCAGCGGGACCAGCCCCCACCGTCGCCAGGGCCGCCTGCGGAGCCGCCGCCTTGATCACCAGCCGGTCCTCCACCACTTCGACTGTGTGCATCTTATAGCGGTCCAGATCGGGCACCGCGTCCAGGTCATGCACCGTGCCGTCCACCCGCGTGCGCACATAGCCCAGCTTGCGGATGTCCTCAAACACCTTGGTATGCTCGCCCTTGCGGTCCTTGATGATCGGGGCCAGCACCATGATGCGTGACCCCGCCGGCAACGCCTGCACCGTGTCTACGATCTGCGTCGCCGACTGCGGCTGGATCTCGCGCCCACAATTAGGGCAATGCGGATGCCCCACCCGCGCGAACAGCAGCCGCAGATAGTCGTAAATCTCGGTGATCGTGCCCACCGTCGAACGGGGATTGCGGCTGGCCCCCTTCTGGTCAATCGAAATCGCCGGCGACAGCCCCTCAATGGTGTCCACATCCGGCTTATCCATCTGCCCCAGGAACTGCCGCGCATAAGCCGACAGCGACTCGACATAGCGCCGCTGCCCCTCGGCATAGATCGTATCAAACGCCAACGACGACTTGCCCGACCCCGACAGCCCCGTGATCACCACCAGCTTATCGCGCGGCAACTCGACATCAATATTCTTCAAATTATGGGCCCGCGCCCCGCGCACAACAATCGTATCCGACACAGCTCTGCTCTCCACCAAAAGGACCGGCATAACCGGCCCCGCCCAACACACGAACGAGTGTTCTACAATTATAGCAGACCCGCCAAAGCGAGTCAATGAGTC
>Ga0123336_10005217_pt1 | contig 10379 bp, 9 predicted proteins | sample SSSSmetaG_FD_96466 | JGI IMG/M metagenome (GOLD analysis project Ga0123336, IMG submission 96466) | Glacier valley bacterial and archeal communities from Borup Fiord, Nunavut, Canada, to study Microbial Dark Matter (Phase II) - ​SSSS metaG | ecosystem: Environmental > Aquatic > Freshwater > Ice... | reverse complement strand
GGTGGAGTCCACGATGTCGTCCTCGAGCGGCACCGCCTCGATGAGTTCGGTGTCCTCGGGCGTCCACACGATGCTGCCCAGCGCCCCTACCTTGATGATAACCTGCTTCATGCCGTGCTGGTGCAAACTCTCGAGCGCCTCGGAGATGTTGTCCTGCTCAGTTAAGCTCAAGAGTTCGCGCTGATTGAGCAATAAATAATCGGCGCTGAGCACACTGTCGAGCAATCGGCTGCCCGCCGCGTTGACCGCCCCGGTTCCCAGGTCAATGAACACCGGAACACCTGCTTTCTTGGCGTAACCGATGGCCTTGACCGCGTACTCGCGCTGTGGACCGCCAATCAAGCTGTAGGCGCTGACCAGCAGGGCGCTCGAGCTGTCTATGTCCTTCTTTTTGAGCTTGGCCGCGTCCAGATTGCGGTTGGCACCGCCGGAGCTAATCATGGCCCGCTGACCGTCGGGGGTGTGCATCACAGTGATGGTGCTGGTCAGGGCCTGCGGGTCAATCTGCACGCCACTTTCCGAGACGCCGACCTCGCGCACCCGGCTCAGCGCCACCTCGGCAAAGGGGTCCGCGCCGACCCTGGCGGCCAGAATCACCTCGTGACCCAACCTCGAGAGGGTCACACTGACCGTTCCTCCCGCGCCACCGGGTTGCATGGTGGAGCGGATAGGGGAGACCTCCTCACCGGGTGTCGGAATGTGATGCAAAAAATAGAGATGGTCCACCGTGACATCTCCGATAACATAAAATTTCAAAGCAGGCCCCCAAAATGCGGATTTTGCCCGGTTGAGTAGGTGTTCTTTCGGTGCGTGGTCAAAAAAGGTTGGCCTGCCCACTCGAGCTGAAGGTGGTCGCTGCTTTGCTGCGAAATTATATTTGAGTAAAGCATCTCCAACCTCCTTTTTATGAAAAATAAACATAAAAAAACGACTCTCGAGCGTGGGCTGGAGCGGCTTTTTGGGCCACCACAAGCTTTGGTTACCGCTTTCAAGATACTCTACACCACTGGCGTCAGAATTTTGAACACCCTAGTGTATCACACGATTTCGCCGGATTCCGTGCGGGTTTAAGCAATGTTTTTAAGAAGCGTTCTGGGCGTTTTGAAAAAAAGTGTGCAAGATTTTGAGCTGTTCCAGACTCAACGCCTCGCCGCGCACGCTGGGCGAAAGACTCATCTGCTCGAGCGCCCGACTTAAAATCTCGAGGTCGTAACCGGCCTTTTCCAGGTTGTTCTTGAGGGTTTTACGGCGGTAGGCCAGACTGGCCTCGAGCAACTTGATCAGCCTGGGGTCGGGTAGTTCCCCGCTGAGGTCTACCCGAACCACGCTGCTGGTCACGTCTGGGGCGGGCAAAAACGCGTTCTTGGGCACGTTCCGTACGATTTTAGCCTTACCGTAGAGCTGGGTTAAGGCACTCAGAAAGCCGTAATTCTCGCTGCTGGGGGCGGCAATCAGGCGCTCGGCCACCTCGCGCTGCACCAAAAAAGTAGCCCTGGCAAAGCGCCCGCTCTGCATGACGCGGCTTAAAATGGCGGTGGAGATGTAATAAGGCAGGTTAGCCACCAGAATACTGCCGGGAGGCACCCCGCCCCAGTCGAACTCGAGCGCGTCGCCCCACACCAAGGCTATGTCCAGACCCGCCAGCGTTTCGGCCAGAACATTTTTGAGGTGGGTATCCTTCTCGAGCGCCGTGACCTTCGCGCCGCTCTCCGCCAGGGCGCGGGTCAGCACGCCCAGACCTGGCCCCACCTCGTACACAAAGTCCCCCGGCCCCACTTCTCCGGCCTCCACAATCTGGCGCAGGATGTTGCCGTCGATTAAAAAATTCTGCCCGAAACTCTTGGTCGGGCGCAGGCCGTGCCGCTCGAGCAGGGCTTGCACCACGCGGGGCGAATACAGCGGGCCTATTGGAAGGTCTGACATTGAAGCTCAAGGGTAGCGCCTGCACCGGGCTGGGGTCAAACTGGGCTGGGGTCAAACGGTACACTCGAGCGGGGGGTGAACAAATTCATATTGCTCGAGTTGGGCTGCGGGTTAGTCTTTGGCCATGAAAAAGAGCACTGCAACGCGAATCAGTTACCGAAACCCTCGAGCATTTCTTGCGGTTGCAGTGCTCGGAACGGCCCTGTTGATAGGCTGTAACCCCACACCGAATTCCTCGGCCACAAACCCGTCGGCGCAAGCACAGCCGACTTTGCCAAGCTCTGAAGCCTTGGAGACGACCCCCAACCCCCTCACGGCCACGGCCACCAAGCCTGCCTGGGTGTTCTGCAATACCGAATTCCACGGTTGCACCTTCACGGGTTTGCGTAAGGTGCGCTATGTCCTGAGCGGCAAGGCGACGGTCAAGAGCTTTTATGGGGGTCTGAACAACTGCAATGCAGACAACTTCGGTTTGAGCCGTGGTGGCGACGGTGCGGCTACCTGTGATTACGCCAGCAGCTATCAAACCAAGACGATTCCCAACCCGATGCCCGGTATGGGCGGCCTGGGAGCCAACGTGACCGTGCCACTGGGGCATCCGGGCTTTGCGGGTCCCAGGGTGGAACCCACTGACGATTTTGGCGCTCCCAGTGACATTGGCGCGTTCCGCGAACCCTGCGATGTCTCGCACTTCTCCTTCGACGACCCTCTGGTTGCACTGGGAAAACCGGGGGCCTCGCACCTGCACATGTTCTTCGGAAACTGAGCACCGACGCGTACTCCACCGCCGATTCGATTGCTCACAGCGGCAGCTCGAGCTGTGCAGGGGGAACCCTCAACCGCACCGCCTACTGGGTTCCAGCCCTGATAGATGGTTCAGGCAAAGTGCTGCTGTCGGACAGCGCCATCTTTTACTACAAGACGGGCTATAACGGCATCAAACCAGCCGATGTCCAGCCCATGCCCGAGGGCCTTCGTATGATTGCGGGAGATAAAAGCCTCACCAGCGCGCAGGGACAGGGAACCTGGGGCTGCGAGGAGGTTTATCTGGGCCATCTGGACTCGATACGCAGTGTGCTCAACGATGCCCGCTGTGGGGCGGGCAACCACCTTCAGTTCAGCATCGACTTCCCGCAGTGCTGGGATGGGGTCCACCTAGATTCTGCCGACCACAAAAGCCACATGGCCAACCCGGTGGACGGTGCCTGTCCCTCGAGCCACCCGGTGGCCATCCCTGTCATTACTTTTAATGTGCGCTTTCCCATCCCCGCAGGCAGCACCAAGGGCTGGCATCTGTCGTCGGACATGTATAACTACGCCGCCAACGGTGGGGGCTACTCGGCGCACGCCGACTGGTGGAACGGCTGGGACGTGAACACCAAGAACACCTGGATTCAAAACTGCGATAACGCCTCGAAGGATTGTCACGGCTACCTTCTCGGTGACGGTCGAACCCTGTTTTAAAGCATTTTGTGGAAGTATGGAGCGTGAGCGAAAAACTTCACGACCAAAGGGAGTGGCAGCGGTCTGGCCCGTGAGGCGAGCAGGCCCGGTAGGTGCCGTTCTGCTCAAGACAGTGCCGTTCAGACCAAGACACGGGAAGGCGTTTTTCAATACCCCTCTGCTCCCTACACTTTCTTGTGCAAAGCAGCATTGACTGGGCCTGTAATCTGCAACCTGAACCGCGTTCACAATCTAAGCTACAATTGAGCCATGATGTCCGCCCTTCTCCCCAACCCTGACTCACTCCGTACCCCTCCAGGCCAGGTGACTTCAGGGCCGTGTTAACCGACAAACTAATCGAACTCGAGCGCGAATATGGCGGCCTCGAGCGGGACCTATCGAACCCCGAAGTGTTTGCTGACCAGGGCGTATTTATGCGAATCAACCGCCGATACGCCGAACTCGCGCCCATCGTGCGGCTGTGGTTCGAGTACAAGGCGTGCCAGGAAAGCGCCATAGAGGCGAATGATATGCTCGAGGACCCCGAAATGCGCGAACTGGCGCTGATGGAACTCGACCTTACCCAGATGCGAATGCGCGAAATCGAAACTCAACTCGACGTGCTGCTGCTGCCCACCGACCCTCGAGACTCCAAAAACGTGATTCTCGAGATTCGCGCTGGGGCTGGGGGTGACGAGGCGGGGCTGTTCGCCGGAGATTTGCTGCGGATGTACAGCCGCTACGCCGAAAACAAAGGTATCCGGCTCGAGGTGCTCGACGCCAACGAGTCCGATTTGGGCGGTTTTTCCAAAGTCACTGCCGAGATGTCGGGCGATTTTGCGTACCGCCACTTCAAGTTCGAGGCCGGGGTTCACCGGGTGCAGCGCGTGCCCACCACCGAATCTCAGGGCCGTATCCACACCAGCACCGCCACGGTGGCGGTTATTCCCGAGGTCGAGGAAACCGAGTTTTTCCTCGACCTCTCATTGGTTCGCATAGACGTGTACCGCTCTCAGGGTGCGGGTGGGCAGGGTGTGAACACCACCGATTCGGCGGTTCGGGCGACTTATAAACCGGGCACCCCTGAAGAACTCATCGTGGTGTGCTCGGACTCGAGAAGCCAGATTAAGAACCGGGCCAAGGCGCTGACCGTGCTGCGCTCGAGGCTGGCTGAACTCCAGCGCCAGGAAGTGGACGAACAGGCGCGGCTCGAGCGGCAGGCCATGGTGGGCAGCGGGGACCGCTCGGAGAAGATTCGGACCTACAACTACCCGCAGAACCGCGTCACCGACCACCGCCTGAGCGGTGAGAACAAGAATTTTCCCCTCGATACCGTGATTGAGGGCCGCCTGGACCCGCTGATGGACGCGCTTCAGGGCTGGGAACGCGAGGGCCTGCTCGAGCGCATGGCCGAGGCGTCGTCGTGAGCGTCGTCGTGAGTGGCGCTCGAGGGTGTGTTTCGGGTAGTGGTGCTGGGCTGAGGGGGAGCAGACGGGCAGAGGGGCTGTTCTTGACCCACTTCTTCTCAACGCTTGTATATTTCTTTGCTCGAGTCACAATTTCTTGTCCCAATCTCCCCATCTCCCTATTCCCCCTTCTCCCCATCCCCTCCTCCCACCCTCCCACTCGAGGTCCGCATTATGGCCCGTCGTGACTTGCTGGTGGCCTCGACCATCCTGCGAGACCGTCAGGACCGGGTTTTGCTGGTCGGCAACGATTGGCAGCGGGCGGGAAGGGTGCGCTACACCCTCCCCGGCGGCACCGTCGAGGCGGGCGAGACCACCCACGAGGCGATGGTGCGCGAGACGCTCGAGGAGACCGGGCTTCACATCACCCGCATCAACAGGCTGGCCTACTGCGTTCACATCGAGGACGTGCGGCGGGGTGAGCGCGCCATCGTGATGGTCTTCGAGGCTGAGTGGAGCGGCTTACTTAACCCTCGAGACCCTGACGAACTCATCGTGGACGCCCGCTTCGTGACCGCTGAGGAAGCCATCAAACTGCTCGACACCCCGCCGCTGCGCGACCCGCTGCACGACTATCTGCTAACCGGGGAGTGCGGGCGTTACTACGCCTTCAAGGGCTGGGATGGGCGTGGTGGAATGCGAATTCCCGGCCTCGAGCGGCCCCTCAGTGGCAAGGATTAAGCGCAAGCGCTTGTTGAACGTCGGGCGCAAGCGCTTGGCAAACGTCGAACGTCGAACGCTCTATGCGTCCCAGACGTTCGACGTTCGACGTTTGCTTTTATAGAGTTTTATTGGTTTCAAAGGGTTAAAAGCCCTCCGTAGAACAATTTCTGGGACGTTTATCGCCGCCCAACGTGATACCTTAAAGTCATGAACCCCGTCCTCTCGAGCGTTACTCCCCATCAATCGTTGCGTGAGTTGCTGCTCAACCGCATTCAAAAAGATATTCCCATCGTGCAATACCCCTTTAAAACCCTGGCGCTCGAGGTGGGTCTGAGCGAGGATGAGGCGCTCGAGATTTTGCGCGAAGAAAAGCAAAAAGGTGTGCTGCGCCAGATTTCGGCCATTTTTGATACCCGCACCCTGGGCTATCAATCGAGCCTGGTGGCGGTGGTGGCCGACCCCGACCAGCTCGACGCGGTGGCCGAAATCATCAATGCCCACCCCGGCGTGAGCCACAACTACCGCCGCAACCACGCTTTCAACCTGTGGTACACCATCGCGGTGCCGCCGGACAGCAACCTGGAAGCGCACGTCGAAAAACTCCATCAGCTTTCGGGGGCGAAAGTGACCCGCCTGATGCCGACCCTGCACCTGTTCAAAATTGGGGTCGAGTTCGATATGACCGGCAGCGAGGCCCTCAACGCCAAATCCACGCCGCAGTACCAGCAGGAGAACCGAAACTTCGACTACGTGGTGAGCGACTTGGACCGCAAGGTGGTGCTCGAGCTGCAAAAGGATTTACCGCTCGAGCGTGAACCGTTCAAGGCTGCGTGTGAGGCGCTGGGATTGAGTCTCGAGCAGTTGGCCAAGCACGCCGAGGCCATGCGGCAGGCCGGAGCACTGCGCCGTATCAGCGCGGTGTTCAAGCATCAGGCGGCGGGTTTTACCTTCAACGCGATGGGGGTGTGGGCGGTGCCGCAAGACGCGGTGGCCGAGATGGGTCAGCAGATGGCCGGGTTCAAAGCTGTGTCACACTGCTATCTACGCCCCACCTACCCCGAGTGGCCCTACACTATTTTTACGATGGTCCACGGGCGCAGCAAGGAGGAGGCGTTCGGTAAGATTGACGCCATCGCAAACGAAGTCGCTCAGGGCATTGATTACGAGATTTTGTACAGCACCAAGGAGTTTAAAAAGGTGCGGCTCGAGTATTTTGTGCCCGAATTTTACGACTGGGAGCGCGAACATCTGGCGTAAGTACCTCCCAGTTGAACGATAGAGAAACCGAGCAGAGCGAGTAGGGAAGAAAGTACGTTCTGGCGGGAATGGAACGTTTTCGCGTTCTTTGCGGAAACGTGGAATGTTAGCCAGAACGTACTTAGAAGATGGAGTGGGCGGCTCGAGAATGTGTTTGCAGGCGAGACTCTTTAGGTCTCGCTTTTTTTGTAGCCCTCGAGCAAAACTTCATCAACCAAGTCTCAGCTCGTGCGGTTAGGCTCGAGCACATGAACCCCTCCCTCGAGCGCCCCTTTTTAGAGCGCATGGACCCCGAACTGCGGCAGAGCATGGAGCGTCTGGCCAAACTCCAGATTCAGCCCAAGGACGACTCAGCCCAGAGTTTCCTCGAGTCGGTGCGCTACAATATCGCACTCAACCCGCAGGTGGGCGGCGTCCCTCGAGCGGTGCAGACCGAGAACCTCGAGCTGAGACCTGGCCTGAAAGCGCGACTTTACCGTCCAAATCTGAATGCGGGCCTCCCAGTCCTCGTCTACGCGCATGGTGGCGGCTTTGCCTCGGGTAACCTCGAGAGCCACGACGTTTTTCTGAGAGCACTGTGCCAGGACTCGAGCGTGGCAATTCTGGCCCTCGATTACCGCCTTGCACCGGAATACCCCTTTCCGGCAGCACTCGAGGACTTTCACTACGCTTTGAACTGGCTCACGGGTCAGGGGCCAGAGTTTGGCCTCGACCCGGCTCGAGCGGCCCTAGGCGGCGACAGCGCGGGCGCAGGGCTGGCGGCGGTGGCAGTTCTCGAGTGGAACCGTTCACCCGAAAACGCTCCCCTCAAAGCGCAACTGCTGATTCAACCGAACACCGACCTCACCCTCGAGCAGAAATCGTGGCATCAAAACAGACCTTTTGGCCCCACGCCCGACGAGATGAAGGCGTATCTGAAACTGTATTTACCGCTCGAGCACCATAAAAAAGACCCTCGAGTTTCCATCCTGTTCAGCCCGGATTTGCAGCACTCACCCCGCACGGTGCTGGTGACGGGGGGCTGCGACCCGCTCGAGGACGATGGTTTGGCCCTCAAAGATAGGCTCGAGGCTGAAGGTGTGGCGCTCGAGCACCTGCACTTTAAAGGAGCTACTCACGGGTTTTACTTCCATCTGGGCGCGGTGGAACTGAGTCGCCGGGGCGTGCTCGAGCTGGGACGCGCTCTGAGTCGGGCTTTGAGACTGTAGCGCTGAAGAGGGTTCCTGAGTCGGCGCTCGAGTGTAAGGATTAACATCCATAAGATTGAGCTGTGACCCGCCTGACGGTTATACTCCTGCAAACGCTCTCGCAAGCCTTCACTCGAGCGCCACCACAAAGGAGTTTCATGAAACAGACCCTGCTTCGCTCCCTGTTCCTGACGAGTTTGATGTCGCTGGCTTCCGCGCTGGCCGCCCCTCCGGCCATTTACGTGGTCTACCCCGACCCGGTGACGGAGGTGCCCTTTGACCACGTTCTGCTCGAGGGGTCGGTGCCCCAGGGGGCCAGCCTGACCCTGAACGGCAAAGCGGTGAACACTGCGCCGGACGGTCTATTTATCGAGTGGGTTGCGCTGCAAAAAGGTCTCAATCTGCTCAAGCTCGAGAGCACTTTAGGGGGTGAGAAGTCGAGCACTGAACTCAAAGTCACCTCGAGTCCTCCCACCGCGTTGCCCGAAACCCCCACCATCATCGTTAAGGACAGCGTTTCACCCTCGAGCGACGCGCTTTATTACGGGGCCACCGGACAGACGGTGCAGGTCAGCTTTCAGGGTGCCGCAAACGGTCAGGCCAGTTTTAAAATCGGTGGTAAAGGGCCGTTTCCCCTGCTCGAGCGCAAGGCCGAGAACTTTCCCGGCCTGCTCGACCCGGAAACCCATAAACCGCTCGAGAGTGCGCTGGTGGGCCGCTACGAGTCCACCTACCTGCTGCAACCCGGCGAAAGTCTGGACAAGGCCGAAATCACCGTGAGCCTGCTGGGCAAGGACGGTAAGACGGTGAGCGAAACCGCCTCCGGAAAGGTCTCGGTGTCCGCCGTGAACCAGCCTCGAGTGGGTATTTACACCGGAACCCCCAACCCCGGCATCTCCGGCAGCACCGAGGTGGCCCGCAACGGGGCGGGGCGCAGCTATATTTTGTTCCCTCGAGCGGGTACCAAGTTCACGGTCACGGGCGAGGAAGGCAGCACCTATCAGGCCCGCATTGCGCCGGGACAGTATGTGAACCTGCGGAAGGACAAGATGCGCCTGCTGCCGCTGGGGGTTGCCGCGCAAAAGCTCTACTTCACCACCATCCGCACCGTAAGGGTGCCTGGAGCTACCCAAATCCGCTTTTTGCTGCCGGACATCGCGCCCTACAGCCTCGAGCAGAACGCTGCCTCGAGCGACCAGAGCCTGACCCTGCGGCTCTACGGGGTCGAGTCGGACGTGGATTACATGGTTTACGCCAACCCCGACCCCTTAGTCAAAGACATTCGCTGGAAGCAGGAACAAGAGGGGGTTTTCCTGGCCCAGATTGACCTGAAACCTGCCCAGCAGTGGGGCTACAAGGTGTTTTATCAGGACAATACCCTGGTGCTCGAGCTAAAAGACCCGCCCAAAATTTCCAATACCCAGCCGCTTAAGGGCCATAAAATTGCGCTGGACCCCGGTCACGGCGGCGAGGACAACGGCGCGCCGGGGGGCCTGAGGACCGACGAGAAGGACATCGTACTGGCTATTTCCAAGAAGCTGGCCGAGAAATTGCGAGCTAGGGGCGCGGAAGTAGTTCTGACCCGCGACACCGACGTGGAGATTGCGCTGCCCGAGCGCAGCAGCATCGCGGACAAGGCCGGAGCTGAGATTCTGATCTCGATTCACGCTAACGCCGTGCCAGACGGCGTGGACCCCAACACCGTGGGCGGCGCGGGCGGTTACTTCTTTCAACCCCAGTCTCGAGCGCTGGCCCAGAGCATTCTCGAGTCCATCAGCAAAACCCTGCCCCAGATCGGCAACGACGGGGTGCATTACCAGAACCTGTCGCTCACCCGGCCCACCCAGATGCCGCAGGTGCTGATTGAGACCGCTTTTATGGTCAACAAAAGCAACCTGCGTACCCTGATGTCCGCTGAGGGCCAGGAGAAATTTGCCAGCGCCATCGCAGCGGGCATCGAGCAGTTCTATTTCCAGGCAGCCCGTCAGCAGAGCCGTTAAAGGCCCTTTCGTGCAGAAATCCTTTTTAGCTCGAGCGGTTATAGTCTGGGCAGCGGTTTCGGGAACTCTGGCTCAGAGCGTTCCCCACTACTACTACGGCACCTGGAAAGTGGGGCAGTACCGCTTTGGAGACAACATTTCGGTGGGTGAGGATGCGGCCACCAGGGCGCGAATAGGCCAGATACTGAGTTTTGGCGTCAAAAAGGCGACCTCGAGCAAGGAGGTTTGTGCTGCGCCCAGCTATCAAGTCAAACGGGTCTCGAGGCAAGATTGGGAAAGCGAGTTCCGCACTTCTTTGAAGTCCATCGGCATGGGCGCAGGGCAAACGCACCAAGAGGTAACGTGACGGGGTGATACCCAACATCCTCGAGCATTTCAGCAGCCTGCCTGACCCTCGCCGAGACCACCCAAGCAAGCTGCACAAACTGATTGACCTCATT
>Ga0123336_10005214_pt1 | contig 10383 bp, 10 predicted proteins | sample SSSSmetaG_FD_96466 | JGI IMG/M metagenome (GOLD analysis project Ga0123336, IMG submission 96466) | Glacier valley bacterial and archeal communities from Borup Fiord, Nunavut, Canada, to study Microbial Dark Matter (Phase II) - ​SSSS metaG | ecosystem: Environmental > Aquatic > Freshwater > Ice... | reverse complement strand
TTTTAGTTATATTAATAATATGTTTAGCTGTTTTTAGCTATGCGAAAATAAATTGGTTTAATTATGACGTAATTAATAATCCTAAACCAACACACTATCATTTCAGAATTCAAATGATTATTGATTCCATTCCCGCTGATTTTACTGAGCCTCATTTTCAAACCCAAAAAGGTGATGTTTGTACCTCAGAACTCACAGATAGTCCAATCCATGTCCATGATGAAAACCAAGTGATCCATATCCACTGGGATCATATGACCGGTGGCTTATTTTTGAAGGACTATGGACTTAACTATATTGGAGGGTTAGATCATTATTTAGGCTTTACTACAATTACTAAACCAAAATTAAAAATCGGTTTAGTAACGATTCATGGTCAAGATCTACCTAAACCAAATAACAGTAGTAATTTTTATGTTTATATTGGCAATGCAGATAAATATACCCAGAAGAACTGGTCTGAGTTTCTTCAGCAAGATTTAAAAGTATTTTTTTCTGATAATCTAGCTAGCTCAAGCTTTGATTCAGTGGAGCAGGTAAAGATTCAGCAAAATATTAGTTTAATCGGTAATGTAATAATTTATGCTCAAAGAACAGAACCTAGTGCTTCAGAAATTAAGAACCAATTTCAAAAATTTATACCTATTAAAGCTGGAGAGTGTGAATAAAGACAGTTATAAAATACCCCCTGTAAATGACTATAAACTATTGAGTTTTATATTAGCTTTTGGTTCAACTATATGCTGGCTCATGTGTTGTTTTTTCTATATCCTCAGTGGGTTATTAAGACACTAAGTTTACTACTCAAATAAACCGCTTATCAAGACCATGGTATTGCTGAATGCTTTTTGAACGAAGATCGGGAATTCCCCCTTGAATTATCATTTTTTATTTTAACAGCTCCACGATCACCATTCTTTGTTACTTTTTTAACATCCCGGTAAGTTTCTAATAGGGTTTGCAAAATAGTTTCAGGGTAAAGAGAATAATACATTCGCGCAATTCTGGAACGAAAATGGAAAGGTTGATAGTCTCTATTAGGGTAACTTAAAAGATTAAATTCTAAGTAATTGAACCTTTTTTTAATCTCATCGCCATAGGCTCCGTTATTCTCATCTCCATTAGCTATTTTTGTCATTTGAGTAGTCATATGATGCCAATAATGGGCTATTAACATTACTAAAGATTCTAATTTTACTCGTGATGAAGACTCAGCTGTAAAAGCACCTGTTTTTCTTTCAAAATCTTCTAATAAATCAAATGATGTTGGTCCAATCTGATCACTATATAAGCTTGCATCTAACATGGAACTAAGATAACTTTTATGATAATTGTAATCAGAATCTGGAGAACCAAAATCTTTTAGGCTAAATCTTTGGATTGTATCTGTTTCATCCTGGAAAACGAGTTCTTCATCACTAATAGTACTGATAAGTGCAGCTAATAAGCTTGTGCGCTTATTTGATTCCTGTTCACTTAATTTCTCACTAATATATCTAGCTGCCAATTCACTTTTTTCAGTCTCTGAAATTAAATTTAACTCCGCTATTCTCCTAAGTTTAAATTCTTCAGTTTTACGAGACTGTTTTCTTAATCTTTCAGCCAAATCTGGTCTTTTTGCACTTACTATATCCGCAACCATTTCTATTCCACTTCTGGGATCAGGAATTAAGCCCTTATCAATTCTCATATCTCTAGCCTTATCAGCAAAACCCTGATTTTCTAGCTCATTAGCTCTTTCTACCCATATTTCCATTTCTGATGGTATATTAGGTGGTATTTGAGAATTCTTATTTGCTGAAGGCGATCTATTTAAACTAAAACTAACTTCCCCATCTTGAGTTCGGGGTCTATTACATATGGCCAAACTACCTTCAATTTCTGGCATTTGTATACAACTAAGTACTATTCCAGCTGTAAATCCATATGTATCTTTAATATCTTTATATCGGTTATAATCAACGCTTTGCTTGGCATTTCTAGCTGTACTTTCAATACTTCTTGCCCACAGTTGTTCTGCTGTAGGTCCTTTAACTAACATAATTACATCAAGATATTTTTTAGAACCTGCACTATCCTCTATATAGATAGTGGTAACTTCTTCCCTTAGTTGTCCAGCCGTAAACGCTCGTACAAAGAAATTTTCACTCCCATTACCATCATTACCTGATTCAAAAGTAATATTTCCCTGATTGTCTAAACCTATCCCGCGATGCAGCAAATTATTTGGAGCGCATAATAATGAATCGCTGCTATCAGCTGCTGGTAATGAAGTTAAATTTTCTAAGCCGTATATGTAATCCCCACCATTAAATAATATATCTTTAAGTGGCTTAGGCTGTAAAATCTCTGTCTTTGGATCGCTATCGATCATCATATTTTAATTATTATAATAAAAATAGTTTAGTAGCATATTTAGGTCTCTACATTATTAAATTAGCACTATAGACTCGCCAAGTAAATTAAACACAAGATATCTTAGTTCGTTAGTTTAAGTTACGGCAATAAACTTACCAATTGAGAATATAAATTTAACTGCACAAATAGTTTAATGTTAAATATAGCATTAAAGTTCCAGCCTATACATATATTAATCCCGGGTTATTGTATCTAGATATCCGCTAGCAAATATATTATGGATATAGTACAATCCCTGATACTTTATGAATAAATTATGAAAAAAGCTACCGTTATTAAAATAGTATTATTAATATCTATTGTTTTAGTTAGTTGTCTATGTTGTTGTCTATTATTATTAGGAATCGGAACATTATCACCTAAAATCTCCACAACTAATTCAAATGTAAGCTCACAAGAACCAACGGATACAACTGTTGAAGCTATTTGTAAGCCAGAGAATGATAAAAAGAAGTTTAACCTTAAAGGATTTGCAGAATTAGGGAATTCTAGCTTTTGTATGGATACATGCAGCGTTAATTTCTATACTTACTCACGTAATGATTTTAATGGTAAAGACATATCAATAAACACTTCCTTAAAAAGGGGAACTGGTGCTAATCAAATGGAAGCACCAGGCGTAATTTATACCAAAGAAGATATTAAGATCCATGATAAAAATGGTTTATTAATACCATATAGTCAATATCTCCAATTAACTGGAACACTTAATTATTCAACTACGAGCATATATAAATGTACCTTTAATGCTGATAAAATTACACAACTATCACAAAAAGATGTTCCTATTGAACCTATACCTCAAGCAACTGCAATCAATTTTACCCAATATTGTGATCCTAATAATAGAACTGATTTTGTTAGCCTGGAGGGATATCTTATCAACCCTTCACTATTATATAGCTATCATAAACGATACCAAATAGATTTTTATCCAACCACCAATTCCAAAGATATTACCCATACAACTGCAAATATAACCATCGGTAAAGGTATAAACCAAATGGAGCCGCTTTCAAGTCAATATAATTCAAGCGACGTTAAGATTCATGATGTTAACAACGGAATAATTAGTTTTAATCATAAATATAGATTAACAGGTCTTAGAAGCCTTACTTCTACCAAAGGTGACAAAGGTCAAAATTTAATGTGTAATCAATATAGTGGATTAACTGTTCTATCTATCCAACCAATATAATGAATATACTAATCCCTAAAAATATAAACCCCTATACGCCGCCAAACATATTTGAATTTTTTATTGCCAGCGTAATTTCACTGATAGTTGCCTTGATTGCTACAATTCCTTGGATAATTGCTGCATCAACTATACATTTATATATAGGATTACTAGCTTATTTAATTGGAATAGGAGCATACAGTGGATATTTATGGGGTACAAGGGGTAAATCAAAATACGCTTTATTCGTAGTAATCCCTGTCACCATATTTGCCGTTTTCTTTGCAGAAATTGTTGATATATTCATAATAATATACAAATTCACCAATAGAATTGATTTTAATGTATTTCTTAGTATTTTTAGAAGTGGTGGATTTACCAATAGTGGAGAATTAGCTAATTTAGGAATTGGTCTTTTGATAGCATTTCTAGGTATTTACTCTTTGATTACCAGAATTCGTAAGACTAATAATATTCGTGTGTAAGGTTATTCCTTATTCGCTATCATAAGCTTCTATCGTTTTTGGACAATGTTATATGATAAAGTCAGTTATATATTATTATTTATAACTATCTAGTAATGCAAAAAATAACCCCTTTTCTCTGGTTCGATTCTAATGCTGAAGAAGCAATGAATTTCTATACATCGATCTTTAAAGATTCCAAAATATTAACTACTAATTATGATGCTGCCGGCAAATTATTTACGGGAACTCTGAAACTTCAGAATCAAGAATTAATGGTTTTAAATGGGGGTCCTTACTTTAAATTTACCGAAGCTATATCTCTGTTTGTAAATTGTGATACCCAAGCTGAGGTTGATGAGTTATGGTTAAAACTTTCTGATCAAGGATCAGAGTGAAGATGTGGGTGGCTCAAAGATAGATTTGGCTTATCCTGGCAAATAATTCCTAAAGTTTTAGGCGAATTGCTTGGAGATCCTGATCCAGTTAAAGCGCAAAGAGTAATGGCAGCTATGCTTAAAATGAGCAAGATTGACACAGAGCTTTTACTAAAAGCAAGAGATGGGAAATAGTTATTCGTCTATCTGAGTTTAGTAGACAAAATTTAACTACTATAATTATCAAAAATCAATTTAGTCTATAAATCTGGTTCAGCGAAAATAAAAGCTTTCAAGCTTATTATTAAAAGTTAGTATTAACAGTATGAATATAGACAATAAATTTAAGGGCATTAAAATGCTCATAACTCCTTCTAAATTTTGATTCATTCGTCGGGTAATTTCTAAGAATGTTTCTATCTTAAAAGTAGCCATAGATCTACTTATAGCTATCCATGGACCCCAAAATACTCCTATTACTAAGGCAGTTAATATTAAAGCTATAAATTCTGATATCTCTAATACTATTTTAATATCCATGAAAACATATTTCTTATCTTAATTATTCATCATATTAAAATGAAGAAGCTTTTACAATTAACTTTCAGTTAGTTGTAACAAGGAGAAGGATTTAAGATGCTTTGTTGAACTTGAACTTTAACTGTCCTGAAGGAAAGGAAATCTATATGAATTTGATAACATTAAAATTACAGCAGATCATAATATTTACTCGAATATAACTGTACATGATCTACATTAATTTATATACTCGGTAAATAACAATACATTAAATGCCAGAACCATTACAGCCTACAGAAACAGTACTACAAAAACACCAGTTAATCTATGGTCAGCTTTCACCATATTTAAGACATAGTGATGAGCAAATTATCTTCCCAGAATATAGTGATGATAACCCTGTGCATAATGATGTCATTGAATATTTTAGTAAAGGTGGAATAAGACCAATCAAAGTATCGGGATTAGGAAGTCTGCAGCGAGATGATAATAAAGATATGCTTACTGCAAGAGTTCAATACCCTAACGAAACAGTTTATATTAGATTAACTCCCGTTTTAGAATTAGCAGAAAGTGGAGAACCTGCAGAAATCAATGGGTTATTAAAACATAATATTGAAGTAGCTTATTATACTTTATGTAATAATATAGGAGTTGGCGCAGTTGAAATTACTCATATATCAGGACCAATTGTAAATAACCAGATTTTAATGCTTACATCGACTATGAATAATGGAGGAGTGAGTCTTGACGGCGTTATTGATGATGAAAGAATGGCATCAGTTAAAAGTGAGGTCAGACTTAAGCTTTCAATACAACCAGATGAATTAATAGAACTGATGGGAAGAAATGAGGCTGATCAATTGGGTGAATACGAGAGAAGGACAAAGGATTATTTGATTCGGAGCAATGTGGCCTATGACAAAGATGCAGTTCGCATAAGGGGTCAAATGTGGCTAAAATCCATAAGAACACATTATGAAATTTTAAATAGATTTAAAGGATTTGTTGAACGAGAACCCGAGCAGGTACTAACTGAGATGGCTAGATACTTAATATCTATTTCTTGCTTTGGTAGAGATTGGGATAATAATTTCCGCAACATGCTTATAGACTCAACCGGTAAATCTATATAGACTTGCATGAAAGACTACCTATTAATAAAGCAGATACTGGAGAAATCGAATATTATAATACTGGCCACACTGTTACGGATGTAGAAGACCAAATTAGTATTTCCTATAACCTCTATAATACTATTTACCAAAAATTGAAACTAGAGTTAGGATATGAAAACTCAACTGCCGAAAAAATGTTAGCAGATCCTAATGTGTTTAAAAATAGATTGTTTGATTCAGTTAAAACAGAAATGGAATTAGAAGCAGAAGCTGGATTTCCAAGATTTAGAGGCTTTATTGCTGAATTCGAAGCGCTAAATTTATTAAAAGGTGACGAAACATTAAAGATAGCAATTTTAGGCTTTTATGATTTAATGAGAATTACTGCTGCTATGGAAATTAATTATGGAGACTTCTTAGATAGATTAACCTTAAAACCAGAACTCAAAAAAATGTTGGTAGGATTAGAATCGTTCTAATGTTTAATGATTAATGCTTAATAGCTCATTATTATCAACTATAGTTCTGGATCCCAAATCTTCCGTAAGTCTTAATAAATACCCATCTGGATCTTGAACAAGAAATTGCCTATTGCCAATTTCTATATTATTTTTCCTATACCATTTACTCTCTACATCCATAAATACCGCTTTGTTAAAACTTTTTAACCTAGCCAATATTGGCTCAATTGTTTCCACCTTTATTTGGAAATTTATACCTCTACCGAGAGGGAATTCAAGTTCTCCGGTTTTCCAATCTCTACCATTATCTAGTTCATCAAGCATTATTTGCACATTATTTAAGACAATATAGGCAAACCCTTCATTCACACGTTGATAAGCAATAGTGAAACCTAATATATTAATGTAGAAATTTAAACTGGTAGAAAGACTTCTTACGCTAAGTTCAGGAACTAGTTCATTAGGAATCATTTCCATAGTGTTAATTAATATTAATACTGAATAATATGATTTGGGAATTAAATGTCTCAGTTAATTTATATCTAGAGTGTAACAAATGGGGGTCAAATTACCATGTTTAGTGAGTATTATATAGAAGTGAATAACCCTTATCACCCCAGACCTACCTGTTAAAGAAATTAGACAATAATAAAGGATTAGAACTTATTTTCCTAGTTATTCATAATTATACTTTTGTACCTGATATAATTGCCAAGTTATTATTAATAGAATTAAACCAGCAAATATCCAACTAGTACCAACTCCCCACTTATCTGAGATTGTTCCTATAACTAAAGTCCCGATAATTTTACTAATCAAAGTAAGGAACGAAAAGAATGAAAGCATAGAAGCACGACTAGTTTTAATTATTTGGTTAAGTATCATTGAAGATAAAATCTCGTGTATATTTATAAAAAAGCTTCTTCCTAGAATAAATAAGATGGCAGCCTCTTTCCCAATATAAATCCCTGCTAGAATTACAAAAATCGAATGAAGTAAGAAAGTTATCCAGAAAGCACTTTTTATAACTTTTAGCTTATATGCTATTAGATTTCCTACAATTGCAACTATGCTTGCTAGGGAAAATACTAGCCCCACTGAATTTGTGCCCACAGAAATCTCTATTAATTTAATCCAAAACACATCAACAGCAAATGAAGCTATTCCCCATAATAATTGTGAGTTTGCTTGATAAAAAATCGCCTTTGAATCGTGCAATTGTTTAGATACTAAGGCAAAGCCAGTTCTAAGAAATTCTAAACCATATCTTGGAATTTCATACACTTCTTTTACATCATCTATACCAAAAATCAGCACAACAAGAATTAAACATTTAAAAATGCCATCAAGAAAATAGAAAACTCTTAAACCTAATATCTGAGATAGCAAAATTGTTATTACCGGAACTATAACATTAGTAAGATTTTGTATTAATTGCCTTATTGTGAAGAGACGTTTTAAGTCGGTAGAGAATGTTTCATAAGCCAGTGCGTCAAATGCACCAGATATAGAGGCAAACCCAATGCCATAAAAAATTCCATTTGCAAAAAGCAGAATGTAATTTGTAGTCATACAATAAATTAAAGGACCTATAGTCAAAGCAATTGTGCCAATTACAATTGACTTCTTGAGACCAAATTTATCTGCAAAAAAGCCAGATGGCAACTCTACAATTAATTGCGTGAGAAAAACAGGTAGATCTAACAAAGCCGCCAGTGCATACGACAGATGCAATTCGTTAGTTAAATAGAGAAAATATGTTGTGAATAACATCGCATTGGTAATGTTAAACAAACCACTTACCAGATAGATGTTATAAATTCTTTTAAAAGCCATTTCTAAAATAATAGTTAAATAAACTTGATAATCCTGTAATTGGAGTACAAGAGATAACTAGAATTTTAGAAATTTATGTGTTTGAAGATTTGAAAAACGTAGACACGGAATACTAAACTCAGGTTAAATCCTGTACTTATACAATCCTTAATTTTGAGTTCGATAAATCCGTCAAGATAACAATACTAATATCAATTAAGTCCTGATTATACTAGAAAACATATGACACAACAAGTCAGAAGCTGTAATTCATTGCGATCATGGGGTACGGTGTGATTTTATAGGGGAAGTAATAAGATTAAATTGATGGTCTTTGTTTTATCTATAACACTTAATAACAGTAGCTTAGAACTAAGTTACTTTAATGTAACTAGAAATTTCAGTGGGAATTGATTTAGACAATTCGTAAAAACGAAATAATTTGGCCAGATGACATTATTAAAAGTTGAGCTGAGGGAGATTCTTGCGGAACTTTAAATCTAAATATTTATATTACCCAGTTGTGGTTTGACAATTTTAGGTGACAAACGGGATGGCATCATCTCTGGCGGTGGGGGTGAGATTCGAACTCACGGTAGAGTTGCCCCTACGACAGTTTTCAAGACTGTTACCTTAAACCACTCGGTCACCCCACCACAGAAGTAAGTGTATTATAGCAACTCTAAGTTAAAAACTCTCTAATCAGAGTTTAGCTAATCTCTAATTTCTGCTACATTAATAGTATACTAACTTAATTAACAATTTTATGATAAAGAAGATTGCCCTAATCCTTCTATTAAGCATACCAGCCTTAATCCTTGGACTTACTGCTATTAAAGCCCAAAGCCAAGTATTAACTTCCACAAACTACAAAATACTAGATTCAAATATTGATTCTGGTTCTGGTGCAGCTACTTCTACAAATTACGGTGTTCTTACCAGTATTGGTAACGCATTTTCTGATGCTAGATTAACTAGCGGCACATATGCAATCGGCTCTGGATTTCCTCACGGGGCAATTGCTAATGTTCCTAAAGTATTGTGTGCAGAAACAAATACAACTTCTATTAATACTCTTTGCCTAAGTTATCCTAATAATAATGGCGCACAAGGGGAGTGTGGTAGTCCAGGCTGTTATGACCGGGCTAAAGTTGAAGTAGATTTTCAGAATAATCCCTATGACACCCTATACCTAGTAGCTATTACAAATATAACTACTAGTACTGTCTATTATGTTAAATCCACCCATTTTATTGGTACTACTTATACAATTGCTGACTATATGACAAAATGTCAGTTGGAAGGTAAAGATATAAATAACCCAAATTGTAACAACTCTCTTTCTACAGGTTGGAATCTAGCCCTACAACGCAATAATGTTTATGGCTTAGGTGCAAGTAGTTCCTACAGTGTACAAATTAAAGCTCTAAGTGGTAATTTCACTGAAACACAATTTGGACCCTCATTAAGTTTCTTAACCCAAGCTCCTAGTTTGTTACTCAATATAGATATTGGAACCACTACAAGCGCTAATAACAGTGCTCCATATATAGTAAACTTAACACTTAATCCTGGTAGTGAATCGACTGCAACCAATTTAATCTGGCTTTCTCTAGCAACCAACGGAGTTAATGGAATTACTACCTTTGTTGCTGATCAAAATGTAGGTCTTAAGAATGGTACATTCTTAATTCCTTCTCAGGCTGAAGATGTAAACTTAGATACTGATAAAGATGGGGGATATGGTCTTAAAATTAATTTAGGCTCAATGACTCAAACCTCTCTAGGACCGTTACAAGCAGACAATTTATACAATAATGCTGGGGCAGAAATCGTAGGCAATTTATCTACGACTCCGCAAAGAATATTTTATACAAATACAACCGGAGCAAATGTAGGACAATTAACTGGAGGAAGAGTAGGCACCTATGTAAAAGCTATTGCCCAAAACAGTTCGGTCAGTGGTATCTATACTGATATTTTATTCTATACCGCCGTAATTAATTTCTAGTTATAATTTTAAGCTGATGC
>Ga0123336_10005213_pt1 | contig 10389 bp, 8 predicted proteins | sample SSSSmetaG_FD_96466 | JGI IMG/M metagenome (GOLD analysis project Ga0123336, IMG submission 96466) | Glacier valley bacterial and archeal communities from Borup Fiord, Nunavut, Canada, to study Microbial Dark Matter (Phase II) - ​SSSS metaG | ecosystem: Environmental > Aquatic > Freshwater > Ice... | reverse complement strand
TAGAACATTTTTAGAACTCGGCGCCGGCAGTGGCCTTATATCTTTTTTCGCCGCAACAAAAGGCGCCTCCGTAACAGCAACAGACATCAACCCGGTGGCTATCGAATACCTTGAAAAAAACCGTAAAAAAAACGGTATCGCAATACGTGTTATTCATTCGGATCTCTTCAATCATATTCCTGCAGAGCCATTTGATATCATTGCTATTAATCCGCCTTACTATAAAAAACAACCAAAGATATATGCCGACTATGCCTGGTGCTGCGGAGAGAACGGTGAGTATTTTGAAAAGTTATTTGAAGGACTAGCAGGCTATATGAACAGTGAATCAACAGTACTACTGACACTTTGTGATGGCTGTGACCTTGAGATGATTTATGATATGGCACGGCAACAGCACTTCAGACTTTTATGTGTTCAGACTACAAAGAATTTTCTTGAGAGAAACTTTATCCTTAAAATAGAACAGCTTTGATGAAAACAGGCGCGTTACATAGTATCAACAATGATTTGTCTATCCCCGTTGAGCGTTATATAAATTTTGAACAGCAGTATCTCTTACTTCGTAAAAAAGAAGAGAGGATTTATACCGATAATGAACTAATAAACCTTCCACACATTAACAAAGCCCATCCTCATTACAAAGAATGGCTGCTTAGAAAACACACTGCTGATAAATTAATCAGTGCGCTTAAAAATCAAAAAAGGTTTCTGGAAATTCTTGAAGTGGGTTGTGGCAATGGCTGGTTAACGAACCGCTTATCCCGTCAGGTTAACAGCAAGGTTACCGGGCTTGACATAAACAGCACGGAGCTGGAACAGGCTGCCAGGGTGTTTAAGGACAACACTGCCTGTACATTCGTATATGGTGATATACGTTCGGGATTGCTGAATCATAAAAAGTTTGACGTAATTATTTTTGCAGCTTCCATACAATACTTTTCTTCCCTGAAAGAAATACTGGGAGCTTCACAAAAATTTTTAAAAGAAGGAGGGGCAATATATATTACCGATACACATTTTTATACAGAAACAACAATAGAGGAAGCCCGGCAAAAATCTAAATCATATTTTACTTCGCTTGGCTATTCCGGGATGTCAGCCATGTATTTTCATCATTCACTAAGAGAGCTAAACAATTTTCATCCTGTCATATTATATGATCCCACTTCTTTTAAAAACAGGTTCTTAAGAAGCAGGTCATTATTTTACCGGATCAGTATCACTAAAGATGTATCAATATAACCTGATGCTAACAAGCCTGCTACATACCTTCCATCGCTACCGCACATTACAAACCGATAAGATACGTGCGCTGCCTATAGTTATTCTCATGCCGCATAGCGCGTGTAATTGTAAATGCATAATGTGTGATATCTGGAAGGGCAACACAAACCTGCAACAGCTTACGGAAAAAGATATATCGTCTTTACTTTATTCCCTGAAGAAATTAGGCACCCGGCAGGTTGTAATGTCCGGTGGAGAGGCGCTGCTAAATCCTAATTTTTTTAAATTTTGTAAGATGATGAAAGAAGCCGGCATTGAAGTAACGCTTCTTTCAACCGGGCTCTCTCTTAAAAAGCATGCAGCCTCACTGGTAACCTCGGTACATGATATTATTGTTTCCCTTGATGGCGATGAAGCAGTGCATGACACCATCAGGAACATCCCCGGAGCCTTTTATAAATTAACGGAGGGGGTGCGCCATATAAAATTACTCGATCCCCTTTTGCAGATTACTGCACGATGTGTTATCCATCAATTAAATTTTAGACATTGGCCATCCATCATAGACAGTGCTCAGGCAATTGGTTTAAACCAGGTTAGCTTTTTACCCGCAGATGTCAGCAGCGCCGCTTTCAACCGTGAAGTAACGTGGGATGTTAACAGGCAGCAACAAATACTTATATCGAAAGAAGCATTGCCCGAATTAAAATCTATTATCGATGGCATCATCTATAATTACAAGGCGGCTTTTACCTCAAAATTTATAGCTGAGTCACCGGAAAAATTATTGAAGATATATGCTTACTACGCGGCATTTTATGGCCTCAATCCGTTTCCTTATAAAAAATGCAACGCGCCATGGGTGTCAACGGTAATTGAAGCCGACGGAACGGTGAAGCCCTGTTTTTTCCATGAGCCTATAGGTAATATCCGGACAGCCTCATTAAACGATATCCTGAATAATCCTAAGGCTTTAAACTTTCGCAAAACACTTAATACGGATACCAATAGCACCTGCGTAAAATGCGTATGCTACTTAAATCTTTCACCTGGGACCAACCTTGTTAAGCAGTCGTGACCTACAAAGGAAGCTATATGAAAAATATGTTGTTTTCTCATTCTTATTTTATGCGGTTCGATCCAAAACAGTGGGATGCCGGAGAACCGTATGCGCCACTGGGAACCTTATACGCAGCAGCGCTTATACGCGAGAATGGCTATCATGTTTCTTTATTTGATACTATGTTCGCGGTAAGCCCGGCAGAAGTGATACCACACATTGAGTTAAAGAAACCGGATTTCTTTGTGATCTATGATGATGGATTTAATTACCTTACCAAGATGTGCCTTACCAATATGAGGGCGGCCGCGTTCGATATGATAAAATATGCAAAAGCAAGAGGTTGTACCGTAATTCTTTCCAGTTCAGATTCAACGGATCATTATGAAAATTATCTCAACGAAGGCGCTGATTTTATCCTGATGGGCGAAGCGGAACTTTCCTTATTGGCACTAGTCAATACAATATCAAAAAACGAAACAAATTACTTCCAGGTGCAGGGCATCGCTTTCAAACAGGATGGCAATATTATCAAAACAACGAAGCGCAATGTAATGAAAGACCTCGATGCCCTCCCTTTACCGGCATGGGACCTGATCAATATGGAACCATACCGTAACATGTGGTTAAAAAGCAATGGTTACTTCTCCATGAACATGGGCACCACCCGTGGCTGTCCTTTTAAATGCAACTGGTGTGCTAAACCTATCTATGGCAACCGCTTTCATTCAAGATCCGTCCCGCATGTGATTGATGAACTCAGGTTCTTAAAACAAAAATACCGGTTCGATCATATCTGGTTTTGTGATGATATCTTTGGCTTAAAGCCTGGTTGGGTGCAGGAATTCGCCGATCTGTTAGGCAAAGAAAATTTTTCATTCAAATACAAAATTCAGTCACGTGCCGACTTGTTATTACACGATAACAATACCAGCGCACTAGCACGTTCCGGCTGCGACAACGCCTGGATTGGCGCCGAAAGTGGTTCTCAAAAGATTTTGGATGCTATGGATAAGGGTATTAAAGTGGAACAGGTCTATCAAGCTACGAAACTGCTTAAACAGTACCATATAAATCCTTCCTTCTTTATACAATTCGGTTACCCTGGAGAAACAATGGATGACATCCATGAAACAATTCGCATGATCAACGAACTGCTGCCATACAGCATCGGCATTTCCGTCTCCTATCCTCTACCCGGGACATTGTTTTATGAAAAAGTAAAATCAGACCTGCAGCAAAAAGCTAACTGGAGCGACTCGGATGACCTGCAACTTATGTTCGTAAATACATATAAGCCGGCATTTTATAAACAGCTTCACCGTTATGTACATGCGCATTTTTTAAGAATTAAAGCAGGCGCTTATATTACGAATATTTTTAGTAAGCCGCAAAATATAAAACTTTCCGACTGGAAAAACATTTTAAAACTTCCTTATTATATTTTGCAGGAAATTTTATTGAAGTTCAAACTGGAAGCGGCAAAACCATGATGCCTGCTACAAAAATATCGCCTTTCGATATCGCCGCTGAAACCTACGACAAAGATTTTACCCGATCGAAGATCGGCTCCCTCCAACGGCAATTAGTATGGCAAGTTCTAACTCCGCTGTTGCAATCTTATCCGCGACCTTTGAATATACTGGAGATAAATTGCGGCACGGGTGAAGATGCATTGCAACTGGCTAAAGCAGGTCACCAGATAACAGCGACGGACGCTTCTGCACAAATGATAAAACAGGCCCGACAAAAATTATCCAACGCTGAACCCCTTGCAAACAAACCAGTTTTTATAACCTGTAGCTTTAAGCAGCTTACCAATCTTCATTTTAAAGAACCCTTTGACCTGGTGATCTCAAACTTCGGGGGCTTGAATTGTATTGATGAAGAAGAAGTGGTAACACTAAGCAAAGATCTATCCCGTATCATGACACGTAACGGTCATTTGTTACTGGTTGTGCTAAGCAAATTTTGTTTATGGGAAATAGTATATTTTTCTTTAAAAGGAAAATTTGATATCGCCTTCCGTCGCTTTAAAAGATCTGTACCTTTTAACGTTGATAAACACACGATGGAAATTTTTTATTATTCACCACGAAAAATTATAAAATTATTTAAACCCTCGTTTAGTTTTGTACGTTTATCACCTGTAGGGTTGGTTATTCCGCCCAGCTATCTCGAATCAATATTTTTAAAACGACCCCGCCTGTTGCAGTCATTAAACCACCTGGAAAAAAAGGTAGGGCTTCCGTTATTTTCCTTCCTGGCGGATCATTATTGTGTGGTACTGAATAAAAATAAATTGTGACATGAAAATTTTATTAACACATGGATATTTTTTAGAAGAAGACCCTAAAGAAAAACTGATCATGAGGCCTTACCCGCCATTAGGCATTCTTTATATCTCCGCTTACCTGGAGAAACATGGCTTTCCTGTACTGGTATATGATTCCACTTTCAGCTCCCTGGGTAGCCTTAAAGAATATATTTTAGAAGAGCAACCGGGCATAGTCGCTATCTACACCAATCTGATGACCAAGCTTAACGTGTTGAAAATAATGCAGTTCATTAAATCTACACCGGCACTCGCACATACTGCTATCATTTTAGGCGGACCGGAAGTCCGCAATCACAAAGAAAAATTTATACATCATGGTGCTGACACCATTGTTTTTGGCGAGGGTGAAGAGACCATGCTTGAACTGGTGAAAGCATATTCAACAGGAGAAACCAGAAGTCTGAAAGACATACCTGGCATAGCTTTCCGTGATAGCAACGGGCTGGTGGCTGTTAATGCCGAACGTACATTGATAAAAGAGATCGATCAGCTGCCGATGCCCGACAGGAAGAAGATCGATCTGCAGCTATATTTAGATGTATGGAAAAAAAAACACGGCACCAGCGTAGTGAATGTAAGTACGATGCGTGGCTGTCCATATTCCTGCAAATGGTGCAGCCGAGCAGTATATGGAAGCAGTTACCGGAGAAGGAAACCCAGCCTTGTAGCCGATGAAATTCAATGGCTGAAGGCAAATTATACGTTCGATATGATATGGTTTGTTGATGATGTTTTTACCATTAACCATAAATGGCTGAAAGAATTTGTTGAGGAGATGAAGTTAAGAAACCTGGTCGTGCCTTATGAGATTATAACCCGCGCCGATCGGCTGAATGAAGAAGTGGTGCAACTGTTACAGCAGAGCGGTTGTTTCAGGGTATGGATAGGAGCAGAAAGCGGATCGCAGAAAATCATCGATGCTATGGACAGAAGGGTAAAGGTAGAGCAGGTTCGTGCGATGATCCAGCTCGTTAAATCTTATAAAATGGAAGCAGGCACTTTTATTATGCTCGGATACCCTCAGGAAGATGAAGGTGATATAAAAGAAACATTGCAACACCTCAAACATTCAAACCCTAATCAGTACACGATCACTGTGGCTTATCCTATTAAAGGGACACCACTTTATAGTGAAGTAGAAAATTTGTTTATAGAAGACCTGCCCTGGGAAACCAGTACCGACCGTGATATCGAATTTAAAAGAACCTACAGCAGGAAGTATTATGACCATGCCATCAGCTGGATACGTTTCGAGATGCTGCTGCATCAGCAAAGCAGTTACCGGCAGATGGTTCCTTTGAAACTAAAATCCCTCAAAGCTAAGGGTGGCATGTGGTGGGAGCGGATACATAGTATTAGGACTCGTGCCAGTGTCATGTCAACTTAAAATTGACGTTTTTGTTATCAGTCGTAAACTTTCAGCTGTTAATATTCCTATGTATCATAGACTTTCTTCCTGATGACTGAAAACTGAGGGCTGATAGCAAACTTTTAAGACATTTGATGATTAATAAAACACTAGTTGGTGTTTGTCAATTCTCGGAGGCAACAAAAAAACCCTGTTCCTTATTCAATTTTACCCCATCCAGTTTACCCTGGTAAATCTTCAGCACCTGTTCCTGGAAATACAATGGATTGGGTTTAGATATGTGCTTGCTGTTTTTCAAACCCATCAGGTTGCCTTTGCCATTGCGTTTTACAAGCGCTTCCTTTTTACTCCATCGCTTCGTTGTTAACTTTAAAAAGTAATTATCCAGCCACTCACCCATTTTATTACTGAAGATTTTTTCGATGTAATATTTAACCTTTGAAGAAGAGGTGGTCTTTTTGATATACCCGGTTCGCCAGCCATGATTGGGATGGTAGCGATGCACCCACTTGTTGGCATTAAAGAAATCATGCAGGCTGCCGTTACCGCAAATGGGTAATAACGTAATCAGCTCGATAGCGGTAAAAACATTTTTCTCTTCTATCTGCAGGCATTCTTCATCAACAAAATAATTCATACAAAACCAGTTCTGACGGCCTGCAATAAAACTCAGTTTTTTAAAGATATGTAATAAGGTCCTGGCAATCCATAACCTGTTGGCTTTGGTGATGATAAAAAAATCTATATCCGCTTTATCATCCGCCACGTTCTTAGAAAGTGAGCCGGAGATACCCACTCCTCTTACAAAAGGAAAGTCATACAGGAAGCCTGCAATTTTGTAAGCAGTATGTAAAAGAGGGATCGCTTTATCATTTCCAAACTTTCTGTTTTCAACCAGTGAATAATTATCCTGGAAAGAGTAGAAGTTGTCATGACGGAACATGCATTTGTTATTTATTAATTTTTGTAAGGCGACAGCTATGTGGAGGTCGTCGACCTTCTGATCGAGGTAAAGCCTTATTTCATCCTTTGAGAGAGGATAATTAAATATATCAAAATACAGGATTACTTTTAAAATGCTTGCTTCTATGTTCACTGGCTTCAAATTTATAGTTGAGAGGCTTCCAAAAGCTACACATCATACGTTATTAAAAATATTTTAGTTGCTTTCAAAAATAAGCTATGATCTTTTTTAACCACAGCGGAGAAACCGGAAGAAAGGAAGCGTTGACGCAGAAAAGTACCCTGCTTAAAACCTCCGTGTGTTCTCTAATTTCTCCTCCGGCGATTGCGCTGGGGTTAAAAAAAACATCCCTGAATTGGGAACTACTTATCTTTTTGACACTTTTCCTGAATGTAAAATTATGGGTCAAGGTGCTGGCGATAATTATTGTATTAATCCAAAACAGGAAAAAGTTGTTACCCATAAAACCATTTCAAAACAAGCTGCTGTTTTTCTATCTTTTTATAATAATCGTCGGAGTATTAAATATAGCATTCCATAGCCACATAATCACTACCAATTATCTTGTTGCCGCATCCACAGGAACGATCTTCTGGCTGTTGGCAGCCTTCGCCAGCTATCAGTGTTACCGATATACAGAAACAATAAAACCCAAGTCTATACATGCTACCCTAACGCTGTTTTTTATACTGAATATCCTGCTTACGTGTTCAACATTGATAAGAATCATAATAGAAACAGGCGCTATCAATCCATACACTTACCAGGGCTTATACCAGAAATATTTTATCACTACCGGCGATTACCTGCGGGGCATAACCTTCGACACTTCCACCACTAACGCCTGTCTTAATTCGTTTGGCGTTGTTTATTTTCTAATACGTAAAAAAGCATTCCTTACAATAGCATGCATGGCAGGTCTATTACTTACCGGCAGCAATCTCACCAATTTATTGCTGACATGCGTACTCGTTTATATTTTTATTTTTCAATCAAACAAGGATCAAAAAAGTTTGGTAGCAGGATGGGTTATTTGCCTGGTGGTATTTATGATAAAAATATCGCCGCAGAACAATATCTATGTGCAGGAAAGCTTTGCAAGGATTTTTAAAAAAGATACCTTGTCGCCAGCGGACACTTCGCCGGTAGTTATTAAAAAAACGGATAGCCTTTTAACTATAGAGGAAAGGAAACAGCAATTCGCAAGGTCATATCTTGATAGCATGGCCACCATCGCGGTGAAGCATGCATCACTGGTAAGTGGGAAATATGCCGCTGCCACAGATGCAATTTCACCGTTTCCTGAACCTGCTACTGTTAAACCGGGTTTGCCTAAAGACGATATTCACTCCGTTCCCTTTCAGCGTAAAAAAGTGCAGACTGCTTTACAAAGCGAACTTATCAAATATGTAAAAAAAGACAAAGCGGAAGACAGTATCATTGCCCTGAATAAAGACGGTAAAAGAATCCCGGGAAAGCTGACCGCCTTCAAACAAACGCTGGCTTTTTTTAAAAGTCATCCGCTGCAGTTACTAACCGGGACGGGTATGGGTAATTTTTCTTCTAAACTGGCTTTCAGAACAACAGGCCTGGATATTGCCGGTGGATATCCGGCCAAATATATTTATATCAATAAAGATTTCCGCGAAAACCACCTGGCCATCTTTTTATACTATTTTAGCAATGATGCACAGTATCATTCGATCATCAACACACCTAATTCAATATATGATCAACTGTTAAGTGAATACGGGCTCGCGGGATTAATAATATTCGTTGTTTTTTATATCGGTTACTTTGCAAAAAACATCAAATGGTTAACATATGGAATTCCACTTTTACTGATAATAACGGGAGCATTTTTTATTGACTATTGGTTTGAACAACTTTCAATTGTAGTCATCTTTGAATTAATGGTGTTTCTCAATATACATGAAAATAAACTTGTGCCTGATGCCGACCAGTGTTAACGATATAAAAATATCCGTTTTAATGCCGGCTTACAATACGGAAAAATACATTGCCGAAGCAATACAGTCCGTGCTTGATCAAAGCTTTCCTTATTTTGAACTCATCGTAATCAATGATGGCTCCACGGATAAAACCAGTCAGATAATAACATCTTTTAAAGACCCAAGGGTTGTGCTTGTAAACCAGTCAAACGGCGGTGTTGCCAAAGCGCTTAACCATGGTCTTCGTATCGCCCGTGCACAATACATTGTGAGATTTGATGCGGATGATGTTTGTCGCCAGGACAGGTTGAGGATACAATATGATTTTATGCAATCAAATCCGGATTACATCTTATCAGGAAGCGATGCCGAATATATCGATATGAACGGTGAATATATTTTTTCTTTTAAATGCATGGCACATAGCGATGCTGAGATCCGGGAACTTCCTTTAGAATGTTGCCCATTTTTACATGTTGCCGTTATCTTTAAAAGGCAGGAAGTAATAAACGCCGGTGGCTATAACGAGGATGCGCATACTTTTGAAGATCATCTGCTATGGGCAACGCTGATAAAAAACGGGCGGGTAAAAAATCTTACTGAAAGCCTGGTACAAGTGCGGTTTAATCCTGAATCGGTAACAATCGATGAAAGCTGGCGTGGACAAAGATTTAAGCAAATTAAATATAACGCGATTCTAAACGGGTATGTTTGTCCCGATGAAGCAAAAGAATTGCAGCAGATAATTAAACAACAGAATAATTCAGGAATAAAAAATGGTTCCTATTATTCGCTGCTTGCAAAAAAATACCTCTGGAATAATTACCATCCCAAAAAAGCCAGGAAGAATATTTTTGAGCTTATAAAAATCCATCCCTTCAATATGCAGGCATACCTCATGTGGACACTTTCCTTTTTTCCACCAGCTTTTGTAAAAGCACTTTACAATAAAACCAAAGTAATTATCAACAGAACAAAGCAAGGTGAAGCCGTTAATAAAATTCAATCCGGCAGATGAAAATATTAATGGTGGCAAGGGCGACCCTGTATACTGAAGCCGGGGGAGATACCATTCACATAATCAATACTGCCGCACAGCTTCGTAAGCTGGGCGCAGCAGTTGACATCGTGCTCACTAATGCTATTAAAGATTATTCCGGTTATGACCTGCTGCATTTTTTTAATATCACGAGGCCAGCGGATATCATCCTTCATATTCGTCTTTCTAAAAAACCCTATGTTATTACTCCGATCTTTGTAGAATATGGAGAGTTTGATAAGTATTTCAGGAAAGGTATTGCCGGCAAATTATTCAGATTGCTAAATCCGCACACCATAGAATACCTAAAGGTAATTGCCCGAAGCATTTACAGCAGTGAAAAAATAATGAGCCCGGAGTACTTATGGCTGGGACAAAAAAAATCTATCCGGCGGATTTTAAACAAGGCTTCCTTTTTGTTGCCCAATTCGTATAACGAG
>Ga0123336_10005211_pt1 | contig 10390 bp, 14 predicted proteins | sample SSSSmetaG_FD_96466 | JGI IMG/M metagenome (GOLD analysis project Ga0123336, IMG submission 96466) | Glacier valley bacterial and archeal communities from Borup Fiord, Nunavut, Canada, to study Microbial Dark Matter (Phase II) - ​SSSS metaG | ecosystem: Environmental > Aquatic > Freshwater > Ice... | reverse complement strand
AGGCGAGGGCGGACGCCGCTGCGCGACTGCTCTCGCGCTTTACCTCGGCGACAGCGGTCGTGGCGGACGAAACATCTGCCGGCCCGGCATTTGGCTCGGTTGCGGCATCGGCTGGGAGTGCGCTCCACCAACCCATGATCCAATCACAAAGGCAAAGCGCCGCAAGAACGACACCGACACCGGTGAGAGCAAGCCAAGTGGGGGCGCGTTTCATCGGAGGATGAAATTCGGGTCGGGCGCGCGATTCTACTGTCGCGTGCTGGCGCGCGATCGATGACGGTAGCCGCCGCGGGCTCGGGCCGCCGACTTCTTACAAGCAGAAACGCGCGACGAGCCCGATCCGGGGCTGGTCGCGCTCTTGCCGGCGCGATCGTCGAAGGCTTGCAGTTCTGCGCCGAGGGTCTGCAGCTTTTTGCCCATCACGCGACGGGCCCGATCGACCATCGTCGACCCTTCTTCTTTGCCATGATGTTCGACGATTTCTTCGAGCACCGTGCGCTTCGCTTCGAACGTTTCATCGCGACCTTCGCGGCGGCGCATCGGCCATGCTCTTCGGCTCGCACCTTTGGGGCAGTCGAGCGCCGCGCGGCCGGCCTAGCGAATCGGCCGCGAAACGGACGGCGGGCGTTCGACGAAAAGATCGTCCGATAGCGTCTCTGCGCGGAACGTATGGGTGTGTCCGAGCGGTGCCGTCATGTCGGTGAGCAGACGTCCACCGGCCCCTTCGACGAGCGCCTGGATTTTCGCATCACCGACGCCCGCGTTCACGAGCAAAATCGCGTCGTTTGGGACGATTTGGTCTTCCAAGCGTTGTGCGTCGGTCTGGCTGATGCCGTGTTGAACGAGTGCTTCATGCAGCGAAATATCGCCGGTGCCGTTGAAGAAACGGCCGATTTTATCGATCAGCGAATCGCTCTCGTCTTCGACGACCATCTCGCGATTCTCGGTGCCGGTATCCGTCAAGTTGTGTACCGCAGCATCGAGTTCCATCGCGCCGGTCAACGTCGACCCGACGGCGGCATCCGGCACATACCCGCGGTCGCCGCCGCGCGCATCGTCGAGCGCAGACCGTTCGAGCTGCACGTCTTGTTCGTGCGTGACGCCGATCCACGTTTCGTGAAAACCCGCATCGTGTAACTGTTCGGAGGCGGCATGCGCCGCCTCACGGGTCGAAAAAATTGCGGCCAGCGGCTGTGTGGCGTCGGTCATTGCAGAGCTCCTGAGCATGGGCGATAGGTCCTCCGTTTGCCCCGGAAGCGCTCGGGCTAAAACAGGAACCATTCGGCAAGATCCGCTTCCCAAAGAAAAAAGCCGGCTACACGCCGGCTACTTTCAGTTTCGCATTTGCGAAGTCGATCGTACTTTGCTCGCGTTTGAATGCGGGCGAATCGACCTGCAGCGTTTTGAGCCGTTCGCTTGCAGCGGCGAGATCGTTTCGCGTCGCCGCGATGTCCACTTCATCAGCGGAGAAGGCCGCATCGACGAGCACCGTGACCTTGCCGGGCAACGCTTGCAGAAAGCCTTCGCTCGTTGCCAGTTCGAGGCGCTTCATCCCGGCCGCACCGTCGCGCACGTTCGCTCGGAGCAAACCCGGTTTGAGCGCGGTCAGAAACGGCGCGTGCGAGGGCAATATGCCCTCTTCGCCTTCGGTACCGACGGCGATCACGAGTTCGGCTTCGCCGTCGAACGTTACCGAAAGCGGCGTGATCAACGTAAACGGGACGGCATTTGCCATTTAGGCGCTCGCACTCATCTTCTCGGCGTTGGCTTTCACTTCGTCGATGCCGCCGACCATGTAGAACGCCTGCTCCGGCAGATCGTCGAGCTTGCCGTCGAGCACTTCTTTGAACGAAGCGATCGTATCGGCGAGCTTCACGTACTTGCCTTCGCGGCCCGTGAATTGTTCGGCAACGAAGAACGGCTGCGAGAAGAGGCGCTGCAAGCGGCGGGCGCGACCGACGATCGCTTTATCTTCATCCGAGAGTTCTTCGACACCGAGAATCGCGATGATATCTTGAAGATCTTTGTACCGCTGGAGCGTTTCTTGCACGCCGCGCGCGACGCGATAGTGCTCTTCGCCGACGATCTGCGGATCGAGGATGCGCGAGCTCGACGCCAGCGGATCGACGGCCGGATAGATGCCGAGTTCCGAGATCTGACGCGAGAGCGCGGTCGTCGCATCGAGATGGCCGAACGTCGTTGCAACCGCGGGGTCGGTGTAGTCGTCGGCGGGCACGTAGACGGCCTGCACCGAGGTGATCGAACCTTTTTGCGTCGAGGTGATGCGCTCTTCGAGCAGACCCATCTCGGTGCCGAGCGAAGGCTGATAGCCGACGGCTGAGGGCATACGGCCCAGAAGTGCGGAGACTTCCGAACCCGCCTGCATGTAGCGGAAGATGTTATCGACGAAGAGCAGCACGTCGGCACCGAGTTCGTCGCGGAAGTACTCCGCCATCGTCACGCCGGTTTGGGCGATGCGGAAACGCACGCCCGGCGGCTCGTCCATCTGACCGAAGACGAGCGTCGTCTGCGCGAGCACGCCGGACTCTTTCATTTCAAGCCAGAGATCGTTGCCTTCACGCGTGCGTTCGCCGACGCCGGTGAACACCGAGAAGCCTTTGTGAACTTGCGCGATGTTGCGGATGAGTTCTTGAATGAGCACCGTCTTGCCGACGCCCGCACCACCGAAGAGACCGACCTTGCCGCCGCGCGTGTACGGGGCCATGAGATCGATGACTTTGATACCGGTTTCGAAAATTTTCGGCGTCGGATCTTGCGAGGCAAAGTTGGGCGGATCGCGATGGATCGGCCACATCGCCGATGCTTCGACCGGTTCGTCCGAATCGATCGCTTTCCCGAGCACGTTGAAAATACGTCCGAGCGTGCCTTTGCCGACGGGGACCATGATCGGCGAACCGCTGTTCGTCACGACCGCGCCGCGCACGAGTCCGTCGGTCGAGCCCATCGCAAGGCAGCGCACTTGATTGTTGCCGAGTTCGCCTTGCACTTCGAGCACGAGATCGCGCGAGGCCATCGCCGTTCCGCCAAGCTCGATGCCGTCGTCCGCACCATGCGATGTACCGTTCGCGCCGGCCGCGCCCGCGTCCATTCCGACGTGCACGGAGAGCGCGTGTCGAATGTTGGGGAGCGTATCTTGCGAAAACTCGACGTCGACGACGTTGCCGAGAACTTGTACGACTTTACCGGTAGCAGCCATGGCGGTATCCTTACTTGTGGTGAGCGATTAGCCAGCGAGCGCTTCGGCGCCGCCGACGATTTCCAAGATTTCCTTGGTGATCGAGGCTTGCCGTGCGTTGTTCATTTGAATGGTGAGCTCGTCGATAATCTTCTTCGCGTTTTCCGTCGCATTGTTCATCGCGACGAGCTGCGCGGCGAAGAACGATGCATCGGTCTCGAGCATCGCTGCGTAGATCGTGAACTCGAGATATTTCGGAAGGATGCGCGAGAGCACGCCCTCCGCCGACGGCTCGAATTCGACGCCTGAGGTCGGGCCGGTAGACGATTTCTTCTCGCCGGTCGACTCGATGGGCACGAGGTTGCGCACTTCGGGGCGCTGCGACATCATATTGATGAGCTTCGGCGAGATGAGCACGATCTTGCCGATCTTGCCGCTCACGAAATCATCGGAGACCCGGTGCGAAACCTCGCGCGCAGCATCGAGTTTCGAGGGCGAATTGAGCGGCCAGAATTCGGCCGTCTCTTGCGGCTGACGACGCACGGCGTTGCGGCCTTTGACGCCTACCGAATACCAGATCACGTTTGCATCTTCGCGCGCGTAGAATTCGGCTTGACGGATCAAGTTGGCGTTGAACGCACCGGCCAGACCCTTGTCGGCCGTCATGATGATGACGCCCGTGGGCGCGTCGGCTTTGCCGGGCTTCATGAACGGATGGTCGACCGAGCCGACGTTCGCGATGAGATCCTGCAGCATCGCACCGATCGCATCCGCGTAGGGACGCGATTGTTTCTGCAGCATGTCGGCGCGACGAATCTTCGCCGCGGCGACTTGCTTCATCGCCTTGGTAATTTGCTGGGTATTCTTCAGCGACCGAATCCGGTCGCGGAGATCGCGAACCGACGGCACTAGAAGCTCTTGTTGAATTCGAGGATGGCGGCTTGCAATTGCTTCGTCGAATCATCGGAGAGCGTCGTGGTCGTGCGGATCGAGTCCGTGATCCCGGCGTGCTTCTCGTGGACGAAATTGACGAATGCGTTGCCCCACTCTTGCAGACGCGGCGTGGGAATATCCGTGAGGAAACCTTTGGTCGCGGCGAAAATCAAGAGAATCTGGTCTTCGACTTTTTGCGGCTGGAATTGCGGCTGCTTGAGGATCTCGGTGATCTTTTCGCCGCGCGTGAGCTGCGCTTGCGTATTCTTATCGAGGTCCGAGGCCAGCTTCGCAAAGGCCGCAAGTTCGCGATATTGCGCGAGATCGAGTTTGAGCGGACCGGCAACCGATCGCATCGCTTTGATCTGGGCGGAACCGCCGACACGCGAGACCGAAATACCGACGTCGACTGCGGGACGAATGCCCTGGAAGAAGAGCGAGCTCTGCAGATAGATCTGGCCGTCGGTAATCGAGATCAGGTTGGTCGGGATGTACGCCGAGACGTCGCCCGCCTGCGTTTCGATGACCGGAAGCGCGGTGAGCGACCCGCCGCCGAGTTCATCGGAGAGTTTCGCTGCGCGTTCCAAGAGGCGCGAGTGCAGGAAGAAGATGTCGCCCGGATACGCTTCGCGTCCCGGCGGACGGCGCAGCAAGAGCGAGACTTCGCGGTACGCTTGCGCGTGCTGCGTGAGGTTATCATAAATGATCAGGACGTCTTTACCCTGATACATCAACTCCTCACCCATGGCGCAGCCGGCGAAGGGCGCGATCCACTTGAGCGAGGCGGGCTCAGCCGAGCTGACGGTGACGATGGTCGTGTATTCCATCGCGCCGGCTTTTTCGAGCGTCTGCGCGACGGCGGAGACGGTCGAATTCTTCTGACCGATCGCAACGTAGATGCAGAAAACGTTTTGCCCTTTTTGATTGATGATCGTATCGATCGCGATCGCCGTCTTGCCGGTGCCGCGGTCGCCGATGATCAGCTCGCGCTGGCCTTTGCCGATCGGGATCAGCGCGTCGATCGCGCGGATGCCCGTCTGCAGCGGCTGCTTGACCGGTTGACGCTGGATGACGCCGGGCGCCGTATTTTCGATCGTGCGATATTTCTTGGTTGCGATCGGGCCTTTGCCGTCGACCGGAACGCCGAGCGGGTTGACGACGCGTCCGAGCAGTGCCATACCGACGGGCACCGATGCGATACGACCGGTGCGGCGAACTTGGTCGCCTTCTTTGATGTCGGTATCCGCGCCCATGATCGCGACGCCGACGTTGTCCTCTTCGAGATTGAGCACGATGCCCTGAATCCCGTTCGGGAACTCGACGAGTTCCGATGCTTGCGCGGCCTCGAGCCCGTAGATGCGCGCGATATTATCGCCGACTTCGATCACGGTGCCGATCTGCGATTCGTTCAGTTCGGCAGAGAAGTTGGCGATTTGCTTCTTGAGTATTCCGGCGATTTCGTCCGCGTTGATCATGGGTTGTAGCCTCCAGCTTGGGGCGCTGCGCTCCGCTGCGCGCCCCCCGCGCTTCGCGCGGGGCCCCCGGCTTCGAGCGCCGGAGACATAGTAGTAAGTTCAGGATTCCCCGAGGTCGCTTGCAACATCGTGAAGTTAGTTGGTAGAGAGCGTACGTGCGAGCTCTTCGAGCTTGCCGGAGACGCTGCCGTCGATGCGTTTGTCGCCCATCGTGATGCGGATGCCGCCGATGAGCGAGGGATCCACATCTTGCGTGACATCGAACTGGGTGTTGTAGAGTTTACCCAGCCGCCCGACCAGCGTCTTGAGTTCGTCGGAACTCAGCTGGCGTGCGCTCGAGATTTTCAGGGACTGCGCGTTACGCGCGAACTGATGGAGGATGCGATACTGCTCGAGGATCGGTTCGAGTAAGCCTTCGCGGCGCTTGCGGATGAGCAAGAGCACCGAGTTGAGCGCCGTCTTGTCGAGCATCGAGAACGCGCGTCCGATGATCTCGGTCTTTTCTCTTTTATCGATGATCGGGGCGCGGAAGAAGCGGCGTACCGTTTCATCGCTCTTGAGCGTCGCGACGACCGTTTCGAGATCGTGGAGCACGACCTCGACGGTGTTCGTCTCTTGCGCCAACGCGAAAATCGCTTGCGCGTAGCGCCGGGCGACGGTTTCGTTTGCCATCAGCCGTTCGTCCCTTCGCGTTCGAGCGTCGTTACCGTCGCATCGACGAGCTTGAGGTTCGTCGCCGAATCGACGCGCGCGTTTGCATCTTTACGCGCGATCTGCAGAGCGCGCTCGATCATCTCGGCGCGAAAGGCTTCTTTTGCATTCCCGCGCGCACGATCGAGTTCGCCCTCGGCATTGCGCACGGTGCGCTCGCCTTCGCTCTTGGCTTCGACGAGGATCTTCTCGTGTTCGCGCCGCGCATCGGTACGTCCGCGCGTGCGGATCGACTCGGCATCTTTGTCGGCCGCTTCGAGTTCGCCGCGAGCGGTCGAGACATCGGTTTTGGCGCGATCGCGACGCGATTCGGTCTCGGCGATTTCCGCGTTCTTCGATTTTTCGGCCGCAACGACGGCGGGCATCAAATACTTGCGAAAGCCGAGCACGATGAGGATCAGGAAGAGCGCAGCACCGATGACCTGGGCCCAGACGGAGATCGCTTCGTAACTGTTGCTAACGGCGGTCATCGGGCGGCCTCTCGCGGCAGCGTGCGCTCGAGCATCGTATCGGCGAGCTGTTTTGCAAGCGCGTCGACGCTTGCGTTTGCAGTAGCAAGTTCGCTCTCGACCGTCTTGTGCGCGGTATCTATCAAGGCCGTCGCCCGCGCAGCATAGTCGGTTTGAATCGTCGCGGCTTCGACTTGCGCTTCGCCGCGCGATTTTACGATCGCCTCGTCAGCCTCGCGGCGCGCGTGCGCGCGTTTCTGCGCCGCTTGCGTGCGGATCGCGGCGGCGTCGTGTTGCGCGCCCTCGAGATCCCGGGCAATCGAATCGAGATACGCGCGACGCTTTTCGATCGCGGCGCCGACGGGTTTCACGAAGACCACCTGCAATATCGCGTAAAACACGACAAAGTTGATGATCTGGATGATGAGGGTCCCGTCAATCGAGAGGAACATCGGTGGTTAGTGAAGCGACGCTTTGAGCGCCGTCATCAAGCCGGGGACGTATGCGCCTGCACCAAAGAGCAAGAAGAACGCAAGTCCAAGACCGATGATCGGAAACACTTCCAAGACGCCGACGCCGAGGAAGAGGAACGTGAAGATGTTGGGACGCGCTTCGGGTTGACGCGCGATGGCCTCAACGGCTTTCGATGCGGCGATACCGTCGCCGATGGCCGAACCGAACGCAGCACCGGTAACGATGAGCGCAAAGCCGAGCACGATAGCGGCGACGATCAAGCTTTCTGAAGTCACGGAAGGAGCCTTTCCTAGGGTGGGGTTAGTGGCTTTCCTCGGCCACCGCGAAGGACAGATAAACGATGCTGATGAGGACGAAGATGAACGCTTGCAGCGTTCCGATGGCAAAGTTGAGGAACTGCACGAAGAGCGGAATGAACGCTGCGGCAAGCGAGAGGTCAAACGCCCCGATCTTCACTTGCGACGTGATGATGATTCCGATGACGAAGAGCAGAATCTCACCGACGAAGATATTGAAAAACAGGCGCAGCGCAAGCGTGAGCGGGCGAGCGAGTTCTTCGATGAAATTGATCGGCGCGAGTGCTGCGAACGGCTGCGCCAGATGCTTGTAGTATCCGATACCGTGACGGCGCACGGCTACGACTTGAATCAGCACGAAAACGATCAGCGCGAATGCCGCCGTCGTATTGAGATCGGCCGTCGGCGACCCGCCAAAGGGTAAGCCCAATTGCTTCAACGGGATGAACCCGATTTGATTCATGAAGAAAATTAGGAAGAAAAACGCGATGAAGAGCGGCACGAAGCTCACGCCGGACTTCCCGAGCGTCGAGAGTGCAAGGTCGCTAAGATAGTTGACGAGGCCTTCGATCGCGGCTTGCGTCTTCTTCACCCGGTGGGTGCGGTACGAATTTCCGACCCAGGCGAAAAACAGCAACGATAGGCCCATCACGATCCAAGTCATGATGAGCGTATCGGAATGCACCGTTCCGAGGACCGGAATGGTCCAGAACGGATGAGCTCCTAGCTGTTCGTGCACGACGCTTCCCTTATTATCTCGCTGCGCAGCTGGATCGCGTAGATGGCCAGCGGCGCGAAAAACCCGATGAAGAACAACCCCATCGCCCACCAGGGACTCCAGATCGTTACCACCGCGGCTAGCGCAGCGAAACCGAACATCCGGAGCCTGCCTCGTGCGATATGCATCAGAACGCCCCGCCCTCGTCCGAGAAGCGCTTCGTTGTGCTGCATAACCAGCAACATGTTGGCGATGCCGCACGCCCCGCCGAGCAAAGTGTCGAGCCCCAGTCGCACCCCGAAAATCGAGGCGATCGTGGCGATGACGCAAATGAAAATGGCGGCACGCACACCCACGGTACGTTTGCGTGCAAAATAAGCATGCAGACCCGTGGCGGCGCTTTGGCTATTACGGTCGCCCAGGAACGAACCCTCCTCGACTTTCATCGGATCGGCGTTCCCGGTTCCGCGCGCATCAGGGTCCACAGACGACGGCCCATCGTCACGCCACCCACGAGCATGCCGCCGAAAAGTCCCGCGACGATCCAGAGCCCGCTCCCGGTTTGCTTGGCAAGCACAAAGCCGACCACGAGCCCGAGGATGACGGCACCCGAAAATCCCGCTCCGATTGCGGCGATGTCGATAGGACGCACCGGTACGCCTTCGGCCCGGCGGAAGCCGCGACCGCCTGGTTTCGTTGGGAATATCTACGGTGTTGCGGTGGGATGCGGTTCCGTCGGCGCGCCACACGCGGTCGCAGCGGAGACGACCGCCGGCGTGATTGCTTTTTCGAGTGATGAAAGCGCGGCTTGTTCCTGGCCGATGTAGGTCGCGATCCGGTCGAAGCGACGTGTCCCCCGCGTCGTGAACGTACCGAGCTTCATGGGGTCGAAAATCGGAACCGGAACGGCGACGAGACTACCGCCCGCAGCAATTCCCGTCGGCCCGCTGGCAGCCGCTTGGCTGCGACCGAGCGATGCCTTGAGTTGCGTATCGATGTCGCCGGCCATCTGTTCCATGCCGATCGTCTCGACCGTGCCGTCGAGGACGTGGAGCGCATCGGTTTGCTGGGCGGCGAGGCCTTGGAGTTTTTCACGAAGTTGCTGCGTGGAACGATTCTCTTCGGCGGAATTCGATTTTGCGAAACGTCGTTCGTCGCTCAAGAGGCCGTGGATGATGTCCAGATTGTGCGCGAGATGATCGGCGACCGTGCTCAGGTAGAGCCGATCGATCTCGACCTTTTGCGGAGAATCGTCCGCCATTTTCGTGACGGTTTGACGACCCGTTGCAACCAGGCCGTCGTTCTTCAAGAGCGCGAGCACGGTCGGCCCGATGGTGCCGCGGACCGTCGTACAAAACGCCGTCGTGCGCGTACGTCCGATGATCGGGAGCTGCGATGCGCTTGCATCGTCGCTCGGCGCGGGCGCAGGCGAGACGGGACCGATCGCGCTGAGCGCGAGGCTAACGAGCAGAGGAACGAGGGCGGTAGCAAATCTCACGGTCGATTCTCTTCTACGCAACGCGCGCAAACTCCGATGGACGAACGCCGCCGCGTAAGGCAGCCAGCAAAAAGGCGACGATTCGTTCGGAGGCATGTCCGTCGCCGTACGGATTGCTCGCGTGCGCCATCTGCATAAAGATCGGCGAATCGTGCAGCAGCGCTCGTGCCTTGGCAACGATCGTTGCGCGATCGGTGCCGATGAGCTCGAGCGTTCCGGCATCCAGACCTTCGGGACGTTCCGTTTCGCGACGCATCACGAGCACCGGTTTGCCGAGCGTCGGCGCCTCTTCTTGGAGACCGCCGGAATCGGTCAAGACGAAGCGCGCGGCTTTCACGACGGCAACGGTGTCGGCGTAATCCAGCGGCTCGACAAGCGAGATGCCCGCGACCCCATCGAGTATGCGGTGCGCGACCGGTTTGACCATCGGTGAGGGATGGACGGGCCAGAGAATCTGCGGACGCTCGGGTAACGCCGCGATGTCTTTGAGCGCCTGCGCGATCTCGGGCATCGCGGCGTGATTCTCGCGTCGATGCGCCGTGACGAAAATCAGCGGACGCATCGGATCGATTCCCGCCAGCGCCGGTACGCGTTTGCCATTCGCCAAACGTGCCGTTGCAAGGAACGCATCGATGACGGT
>Ga0123336_10005210_pt1 | contig 10391 bp, 7 predicted proteins | sample SSSSmetaG_FD_96466 | JGI IMG/M metagenome (GOLD analysis project Ga0123336, IMG submission 96466) | Glacier valley bacterial and archeal communities from Borup Fiord, Nunavut, Canada, to study Microbial Dark Matter (Phase II) - ​SSSS metaG | ecosystem: Environmental > Aquatic > Freshwater > Ice... | reverse complement strand
TATTTTTGTTTCATTCTTGTGGGAATGAGTAAAATTATAGTTACTTATAGGATGGCATTATGGCATTATTATTTTACATGAAAATCTTGGAGTCATGATGTTAGGTTAAATTGAAACACGCCTGTAGTTATTTTATTGCATGATTTGCATTTATAATTACCTTTGTTCTTTTCATTGCCGCTTTTCACAATCATCTCTTAATCTCTCCCTAAGTTTATTTGTCGTATAACGTAAATATCTCCTATCACTTGTGTCGCCATATACTTAAATATGGTAGTATTCCCGACGTTGGTGTCGGAAAATATTTCTTTAGCTATATAATTCTAGTTAATAATACCTCTCAACTTAGATTCTTAATATTTACTTATAATGAAATCATAAATTACTAAATGGATATATTAATTTACCGCAACAAACGTTATGTCTAGTATATCAAATATTTCCATAAATCACCAACATTTTGAAATACTATATAACATTTCTATAATTATAGCTTTCTAGCTACTCAAAGATATAGATCTTTCCAACTTATGCTACAAAAATTAACCATAAGATAGTGACCAGCAAAGAGGAAGGACATCTGAAAGCTTCTTCCTCAGCATTTTTCGAAAACTCTTAGCGAAGGTATTTCATCTGCCCTTAGCACTATTGTTTGAGTGGCCAGCGCACTTCTGGCTGCGAGTTTAGTGCGTTAGATGAAACCGAGCTTAGAGTTTTCCAAAATCTGAGGACCAAAGATGGAAGATGTGCTTTCTCTTTGCGGTCCCCTTCTGCCAACTTGAGAACGCAAAAAAGCCAGCAGCATCAACTACAATGCCACTGGCTCATCTATCCATCTTTATTTCCCTATATCATTTCTAAACTGCATCCCATAAAAGCTAATCTTCTTAACTTCCTCATAAACATTCACTCTAGCTTCCTCTAAACTACTTGCCAAACTCGTAATAGCAAGTACACGTCCACCATCGGTTTTAATTTTTTCTCCAAGTTTCTTTGTCCCGGCCTGGAACAAATAAGTCTCCTTATTCAGCTTACCAAGCCCTTTAATGACATCCCCTTTATGAGAAGTCTCAGGATATCCCTTACTAGACATGACAAGTGTAACACTTTGTCTCTCATCCCACTCAATATTAACCTCACTAAGTCTTCCCTCAATACAAGCATTTAATATTTCTACCAAATCCGTCTTAAGTCTTGGAAGTACACTTTGCGTCTCAGGATCTCCAAAACGCACATTAAATTCAAGCACCTTTGGTACCCCATTATCAATCATAAGTCCAATAAAAAGTATCCCTTTAAAATCAAGATTCTCCTTCTTAAACCCATTAATAATAGGCTCCAAAATCTTCTCATCAATAACCTTCTTAACATCAGCAGTAATAATAGGATTAGGTGAAAATCCTCCCATACCCCCTGTATTAAGTCCTTTATCATCATCAAGCGCACGTTTGTAATCACGAGCAGTCTCCATAGGTACAATAGTCTTGCCATCTACAAAGCAAAGAAGTGAAGCTTCAATTCCTGTCAAGAACTCTTCAAGAACAATCGTGTCTCCAGCACCTTCAAACTTGCCGCTGAAAATCTCTCTGATTTCTCTTCTGGCATGTCTATAGCTCTCACAAATAAGCACACCCTTACCAGCTGCTAGCCCATCTGCCTTAACAACGATTGGCAAACTAAAGTTATCTACTTCTCTAACGCAGGCTTCAACTTCATCACTATTAAAACTTGCATATCTTGCTGTAGGAATATCATTTCTCATCAAGAATTCTTTTGTAAAACGTTTACTGCCTTCAAACTGTGCACATTCTTTATTAGGGCCGAATACTTTTATCCCCAATGCTTCAAATGTATCAACAATGCCAAGAACAAGTGGTACTTCTGGTCCTACGATGGTTAAATCTATTTCTTCATTTTTTGCAAATGCTGCAAGTTCATCTATTTTATCTGCTGCAATAGGTACGTTTGTAAAAGCTGATGCTGTTCCGCCGTTACCTGGTGCTACAAAAATTTCTGCATCTTCATGAAATCTTTGAATCGTATCAGCAATAGCCGATTCTCTTCCGCCATTTCCTACTATTAATATCTTCATCTCTTATGCTCTCCCTTCTAATAATGCAATCGCCTCAACTAAGATTTTGTGCTCAATCTCACTTAAGATTCTTTTTTGAAGGCTCTCTGCCGTATCCTCAGCATAAACTTCTAATTTTCTTTGAAGAATGGTATCTCCTGTATCAATGTCAAGCTCCACATGGTGAACGGTAGCGCCACTTTCTTTTTCTCCGGCTTTAATAACGGCTTCGTGTACATGAATGCCGTAATAACCTTTGCCGCCAAACTTAGGTAAAAGTGAAGGATGAATATTAATCATTCTTCCTTTGTACTCTTCAATAAGCGCCACATCTATTATTTTCAAATACCCAGCAAGCACAACCAAATCAACGTCGTGGGCCTTAAGTGTATTTAAAAGAATTTCATCATAATTGCTTTCTTTGGGATCAATAAAGATGCCTGTCATATTACGCTTTCTAGCACGCTCAAGTCCGTACGCCTGCTCTTTATTTGAAATGACACATACAATCTCACTCTTAAGCTGCTTGCTGTCTATGGCATCCATAATACTTTGAAGATTACTGCCGCTGCCTGATACCAAAACGCCTAGTTTCAGCCCTCGCATAAGATAACACCATGATTGCCGCTCACAATTTCACCAATAACTTTCGCTTTTTCTCCGGTGTTATTAAGCGCAGCTACCACTTTATCACTATCTGCAGCATCCACAACCATCATCATACCAATACCCATATTAAAAGTATTATAAAGCTCATTCACTTCTAATCCTGATGTTACTTCTAAGAAGTTATAAATAGCTGGTTTTTCAATGGCTTTAAGGTTAATTTTAGCATCTACGCCTTCTGGAAGCATACGTGGTACATTTTCAATAAAGCCGCCCCCTGTAATATGCGCAATGCCTTTAATTTTAGCTGCTTCTTTGGCTGCTTTAACTGCTTTCACATAAAGCTTCGTAGGTTTAAGAAGGGCCTCTCCGTAAGTTTCGCCAAGTTCTTCACTATAATCTTCGAGTTCAATCTCTGATACTTCAACAAGTTTTCTAACAAGAGAATAGCCATTGCTATGTACTCCTGATGAAGGAAGTCCAATAATGACATCTCCTGCTTTAATCGTGCTGCCGTCTATCATATCTGCCCGGTCTACAATACCTACTGCAAAGCCTGCTACGTCATATTCACCATCTGGATAAAAGCCTGGCATTTCTGCTGTTTCTCCGCCAATTAGAGCACACATACTTTCTTTGCAGCCCTCTGCAATCCCTTTAACAATGTTTGCAATATGTTCTGGTGAAACTTTGCCTGTTGCAATGTAATCAAGGAAAAAAAGTGGCTGTGCGCCTCCGCAGATAATATCATTGACACACATTGCTACCGCATCAATACCAATCGTATCATGTTTGTCCATATCAAAAGCAAGTTTAAGCTTTGTACCAACGCCATCTGTACCTGATATGAGAACTGGCTCTTTCATGCCCGCAAATGCTGCAAGAGTAAACGCTCCTCCAAAGTTACCGATATCTGTAAGTACACCTTTTGTGAAGGTTGATTTAACGTGTTCTTTCATTTGTGCTACTGCTTCATAACCACGGTGTACATCCACACCAGCATCTTTGTATGTTATTTTATTAGACATAATTTCCTCCTTGTTTAGTTTATCTATTATTTATGAAAAAGAAGGCAGGCGCGGAGACCTGCCACTACGGGTTTATTCACTTTTTAATTAGTATCAATCGGTAATGAGTCAAGTGGGACTTCCATTGGATATCTTCCGTTAAAGCAAGCTTTGCAAAACTCGCTCTTGTTCCCACAAGCTTCTCTTAGCTCGTCTTCGCCAAGATAAGTCAGTGAGTCAGCTCCTAGATACTCACAAATTTCATCTACTGTCTTTGTTGCACCTATAAGGAATTCTCTATAAGGAGTATCTATACCAAAGTAGCAAGAATGTTGTACAGGTGGTGAGGTAATACATACATGTACTTCTTTTGCTCCTGCTTTCTTGATCTGTTCTACAATACGTTTGCAAGTTGTTCCTCTTACAATAGAGTCATCTATCATAATAACACGTTTTCCTACTAAATTATGCTTAAGAGGAGAAAGTTTTATTTTAACTGCATTTTCTCTCATTTCCTGTGTAGGTTGTATAAAGGTACGTCCGATATAGCGATTTTTAACAAGCCCTTCGCCATATGGAATGCCTGATTCTTTAGCATAACCTATAGCTGATGGTACCCCTGAATCTGGGACTGGTATAACCATATCCGCTTCAATTTTTCTCTGTTTTGCGAGTAATCTGCCTGCATTTTGTCTAAACTCATAAACATTGTGCCCATCAATGGTACTATCTGGTCTTGCAAAATAAATAAGTTCAAAAACACAAAGATTTTTTTGGCACCTATTAGAAGCTTCTATACTTCTTAGGCCATCTTTATCAATAAAAACAACTTCACCAGGCTCTACGTCTCTTACAAATTCTGCATCAAGTACGTCAAGAGCGCAGCTTTCTGATGCAAGAACATAACCATCCTTAAGCTTTCCGATACAAAGTGGTCTAAGTCCATGTGGGTCACGAATACCAATAAGGCTGTCTCCTGTTGTAACAACGAGCGCATAAGCACCCTTTAAAAGACTCATTGTATTACGAATACCTGCTTCCATGCCTCTCTTGCTATGTCTTGCAAGCAGATTAAGAATAGACTCTGAATCAGTAGTTGTTTGAAAAATAACACCATCATCCTCTAACATCTCTCTGATACTCTCACTATTCACAAGGTTACCATTATGCGCAAGACCAATGTCTCCCTTTTTGTATTTTGCTACAAGTGGCTGTGCATTTTTAACGTCTTTATCCCCTGCTGTTGAATAACGTACATGACCGATTGCAATATTTCCTTGCAGTTCGTTTAATTTCTTTTCGTCAAATACATCTGATACAAGTCCCATGCCTTTAATATCTTCAATAAATCCTTGATTGTTGACAGCAATTCCTGCACATTCCTGCCCTCTGTGTTGCAGTGCAAAAAGTCCATAATATGCAAGTCTAGCTGCATTTCTCTGATCCCTATAAATACCTATAACACCGCATTCTTCATGTAAAGAATCTTCTTGTAAAAAGTTCATAAGGTTATCTCCTATTTGTTACTCTATTTTGTTATGCGATTTAACATCTCTTGATAGACTTCTTCAACGCCGCCAAGATCTCTTCTAAAACGGTCTTTATCTAACTTTTTATTTGTTTCCATATCCCAGAATCTGCATGTATCTGGAGAAATTTCATCTGCTACAATAATTTTGCCATCTACTCTTCCAAGTTCAATCTTAAAGTCAATAAGTTTTACGCCGATTTGCATAAAGCGTTCTGATAAAAGGCTATTTATTTTAAAAGTCATCTCACTCATGATTTTAAGCTCTTCTTCTGTTGCAATACCTAATGCTAAAATGTGATAATTATTAATTAAAGGATCACCAAGTGCATCATCTTTAAGGCTGTATTCAAGTGTAGGGCTTTTAAGTACAGTTCCTTCTTCTACGCCAAATCTCTTTGAAAAAGAACCAGCTGCTACATTACGAATGATGATTTCAAGCGGAATAATTTGCACTGCTTTAACAACAGTTTCTCTGTCATTAAGTTCTTCAACAAGATGTGTCTCAATACCATTCTCGGCAAGCATTCTGCACATAATGTTACTCATGCGATTATTAACAACACCTTTACCAACGATTGTACCCTTTTTCTCACCATTAAAAGCTGTTGCATCATCTTTGTAGCTTACAATATATAATTTCTCATCATCTGTTTTATAAACTCTTTTAGCTTTTCCTTCGTATAGTAATTCTCTTTTTTCCATGACTTAATTCCTCCATAGGGATTTATATTTTTTAATTTATTTAATTTGTGTTTTTTTAAAAGCGGGCAGGCACGGAGACCTGCCACTACGGGTTATAGGGCTATATTGGCCTGTCGTTAGGGGTATATGGATTTGTCGTTAGGGTTATGCGAATCTGGCTCTGACTGCCTCATCTTTTTCCATAACTTTCTTAGCCATATCTATTTTATGTGCCTTAAGTTTCTCTTTAAGGGACGGATCACCAACTGCGAGTATCTGAACTGCAAGTATCCCGGCATTTTCTGCTCCATCAATAGCCACTGTTGCGACTGGTATGCCTGGTGGCATCTGTACGATGGATAAAAGTGAATCAAGTCCATCTAATGTGCTTGACTTAATAGGAAGTCCAATAACAGGAATTGTTGTAAAGGCTGCAAGTACCCCGCCAAGGTGAGCAGCTTTGCCTGCTGCTGCTACAATAACGCCAATACCGTTTTCTTCTGCCGTTTTTGCAAATTCTTCTGCAACGTATGGTGTTCTATGAGCTGATATAACTCTCACTTCTACCTCAACACCAAAACTTTGAACCGTCTTTACTGCTCTTTCGACTACTGGAAGGTCTGAATCACTTCCCATAACAAATGCTACTCTCATATTCGCCTCCTAATATGCTTGTCTATTTAAAGTATCCAACACCTGATACAAAGATTTGTTGATCTTTTTTACCTGGAATATTTTTGTGTACAAGCTTGCCAACACGTTCACTGTGTCCCATCTTACCTATGATTCTGCCATCTAATGATACTATACCTTCAATATTATGCATACTGCCATTGACATTCACATTACCATCACTGCTTACAAAACCATTCTCATCTACATACTGGCTAAATACCTGGCCATTTGTTATCAGCTTCTCAAGCACCTTCTCCGGTGCCACAAAACGTCCTTCACCGTGTGATAATGGAATCTCATAAATCTCTCCTAAGTTTACACCGTTTAGCCATGGAGACTGCACGCTTGTAACTTTTGTTTTTGCGATAAGTGAAATATGTTTGCCTATTGTATTGTAAGTAAGTGTTGGACAATCCATGTCCATATCTCTTATTTCTCCATAAGGCAGAAGACCTAATTTAACAAGTACTTGGAAACCATTACAGATCCCTAATATTAGGCCATCTTTCTGGTATAAATGCTGATGAATAGCGGCTTTTAGTTTTTCACTTCTAAAAGCTGAAGCAATGAATTTACCACTGCCGTCTGGCTCATCACCGGCTGAAAATCCACCAGGGAAAGCTATGATTTGTGAAGATTTAATAGCTTCTTCCAGTCTTTTCATAGATTCTTCAATGTCACTCTTTGTTCTATTTACAAAGAGTACTTCTTTTACGGTTGCTCCTGCTTTTTCAAAAGCACGTCTTGTATCATACTCACAGTTTGTACCTGGAAATACTGGAATCATAACTTGTGGTTTTGCCACTTTATTTTTTGCTATATAAATTCTTCTCTCAGCTGTAAAGGTTGCGTCTTTTGCCACTGCCTCGGTGTCTACTTTTTGAGTAAAAACTTTTGCGATTGGACTAAGCATAGCTTCTATAGCTTCTTTAAGTGAATAGGTCACATCATTAATCGCTATAACATCTTCTTTTGTTGTATCTCCTAATAAAGCAAATACCTTATCCTCTAAACTTTGTGCAACGTCCGAGGTTACTTCTAACACTAAATCACCATAGTTTGCACTAAAAGGTGCTATATGTGCTGGCAGCTTTACGTTAACGCCAATCTCATTTCCTATTGCCATTTGAGTAAGTGCAGCTACGATGCCCCCCTTACCAATAGCATAGGCACTTTGTATTTTGCCTTCTAGGGCTAAGCTATAAACAGCCGTGTAAGCTTCATGCATCTTTTCAAAGTCTGGCATAAACTGATTGTCTTTTGGAATACTTACATAAACAAGACGATTGCCGGATTTTTTAAGACTGCCGCTTACACATGTGCTTGCATCGCCAAGATTACATGTAAATGAAATAAGTGTTGGCGGTACGCTGATATTTTCAAATGTACCAGACATACTGTCTTTACCACCAATTGCGCCTATTCCTAACTCTTTTTGCGCTTTGAGTGCTCCTAGAAGTGAGGCAACTGGTTTGCCCCATTTCATTTCATCCTCTCCAAGTTTTTCGAAGTATTCTTGGAAAGAAAGATAAGTCTTTGTATAGTCCGCTCCTAATGCTACAATCTTAGCAACACTTTCTACGACTGCATAAAGTGCGCCGTGAAAAGGTGAAATTTCTGAAAGAAATGGATCAAAGCCATGTGTCATATAAGTTGCTGCGGTTGTTTCCCCATCTAATGCGGGAACGAGCGCTACCATACCTACTTCTTTTGTTAATTGATTCTTGCCGCCATAAGGCATAAGGACAGATCCAGCACCAATAGAGCCATCAAACTGCATACCTAAACCATTTTGAAGTCCTACGTTAAGATCTTTAAGTGTATTTAGAATGTTGCCCTTCGACAAAGCTTTAATTTCAATAGCTATAACTGGGGCTACTACTTTAGCCGTTCTTTTTTGCGTTATACCTGCGCTGTCTAGGAAAGTCCTGTTAATATTAACAACTTCTTTGCCTCTCCATGTCATCACAAGGTGTTTCTCTTCGGTAACCTCGGCAACACACACCGCATTTAAGTTTTCGGCGTTGCAGAGCTGTATCATTTTTTCAAGATCTGTTTTCTCTATTGCAATAGCCATTCTTTCTTGAGATTCTGATATAGCAAGTTCTGTCGCATCAAGTCCTCTGTATTTAACGGGTAATTCATCTAGGTTTATTCTAAGTCCTTCAGCTATTTCACCAATGGCAACACAAACACCACCAGCTCCAAAATCATTACAGCGTTTGATACGTGTTGAGAATTCTGGGTTTCTAAAAAGCCTTTGAAGTTTTCTCTCTTCTACCGGATTTCCTTTTTGAACTTCTGAGCCGCATTCTTTAAGGGAGTCTTCTGTATGTTCTTTAGAGGAGCCTGTTGCCCCCCCGCAACCATCACGGCCTGTTGCGCCGCCTATTAAGAGAATGACATCTCCAGTCTCTGGTTCTTCACGTTTCACATTGCTTTTTTTAACAGCACCTACTACGGCACCTACTTCTAAACGTTTTGCTTTGTAGCCTGGGTGGTAGTACTCTTTAACTTCACCCGTTGCAAGTCCAATTTGGTTACCATAAGAGCTATAACCTCTAGCTGCTGCTTTTGTGATAACTCTCTGTGGTAATTTACCTGCTATTGTGTTTTCTATCGCTTCATTAGGGTCTGCTGCACCTGTTACGCGCATTGCTTGATAAACATAAGCTCTGCCTGAAAGTGGATCTCTTATAGAACCTCCAAGACAAGTTGCTGCACCGCCAAATGGTTCTATCTCTGTAGGGTGATTATGTGTTTCATTTTTAAACAGAATAAGATATTCTTCATCTTTGCCGTTTACTTTAATGGTATCTTCTATCGTACACGCGTTAATCTCTGCTGACTCAACGAGTTCTTTAAGCTTACCGTTCTTTTTAAGATGTTTTACAATAACCGTTGCCATATCCATAAGTGAAACTTTTTTAGTTTTTTTAGTGTAAAGATCTTGCCTCATAGCATAATAATCTTCAAGTGCTTCTTTAATTGGCGCTGCGAACTCGCCTTTTTCTATTTCTATCGTTGTAAGCTCTGTCATAAATGTCGTATGTCTGCAATGATCTGACCAATAGGTATCTACTACCTTAAGCTCTGTATAACTTGGATCTCTTTTTTCTGTTGCAAAGTAACCTTGAAAATAAACGAGGTCTTCGAGGCTCATAGCAAGCCCTTCTGATTTTCTAAAATTTTCAAGTGTTTCCTTTGAAAAATCTCTAAACCCATCTAGTATTCTTACATCACTTGGAACAGGGAAAGTCATATCTAAAGAGTCTACTTTCTCTAAAGAAACTTCCTCGGCTTCAACAGGGTTAATAACACTCTTTTTAATTTTTATTTTATCTTCTTCTGTAAGATTACCTGTAATAATATAAATTTTTGCTGTTTTAACAATAGGATTCAAATCACTCTCGATACTACGAATACACTGTACACATGAATCTGCTCTTTGATCATATTGTCCTCTTAGGTAACTTACTGCAAAAGTATATTCTCTGCTCTCAGCTAAATCCTCTTCATAAATAACATCTGATTGTGGCTCGGAAAAAATAGTATTTAACGCTTTAGCGTAAGCTTCTTTTGTAATATGTTCTATATCATATCTATTTAATAGACGTATACCCGTTACTGAATCAACATGTAAAAACTCCTTTAATTCCTTCTTCATACGTCTGACTTCTACATCAAAACCTTTTCTCTTTTCTACATATACTCTGAAAACACTCATCGTGGTTCCCCTTTCATAAGTATTAAGCTTTCTAACTAACTCAAGCCTATCATAGATTATAGCCTGCGTCAATAATTTTATCGAACATTAATC
>Ga0123336_10005209_pt1 | contig 10391 bp, 9 predicted proteins | sample SSSSmetaG_FD_96466 | JGI IMG/M metagenome (GOLD analysis project Ga0123336, IMG submission 96466) | Glacier valley bacterial and archeal communities from Borup Fiord, Nunavut, Canada, to study Microbial Dark Matter (Phase II) - ​SSSS metaG | ecosystem: Environmental > Aquatic > Freshwater > Ice... | reverse complement strand
GGATTACCGGGCTGGTGCGTGAGAGCGTGATGAGCGCTTTGTTTGGCGCTGGCGCGGAGATGGATGCGTTCAACATCGGCTTCCGCATTCCAAATCTGACGCGGGATCTGTTTGCGGAAGGGGCGCTGTCTTCGGCCTTTGTGCCCACGTTTACCAAGTATCTGACTACGAAGGGCAAAGACGAAGCGCGTGAGTTGTATAACCTGGTGGCTACCGCGATTCTGCTGATTGTGGGCCTGCTTTCGATAGCGGGCATGGTATTCAGCCCGCAACTGGTGGAGCTGTTTGCTTCAAGCTTCCACAAGATTCCCGGCAAGTTCGAAATGGCGGTGCGGTTGACGCGCATCATGTTCCCGTTTTTATTGGTGGTGGCGCTGGCGGCGCAGGCGATGGGCGTATTGAACGCGTGCAAGCAATTCGGCGTGCCGGCGCTTTCTTCCGTGTGGTTCAACGTGGGTTCCGTCTCATTCGGGTTGGTGCTGGGGCAGTGGCTGGGGCCGCGGATCGGCGTTTCGCGCATTGAGGGCATGGCTTACGGCGTGGTGGTGGGCGGCGTGATGCAGTTGTTGTTTCAGGTGCCCTCGCTAATTCGTTCGGGGTTCCGGTACTGGCCACAGATTCAGTTGGCGCATCCGGGGTTTCAGAACGTGTTGAGGCTGATGGGGCCCGCGATTCTGGGGAATGCTTCGGTGCAGATCAATGTGCTGGTGAACTCAAACTTCGCAACAGGCATTACGGATGCCGCCGGGCATGTGATCAATGGACCGGTGAGCTGGTTAAATTATGCGTTCCGCTTCATGCAATTACCGCTTGGGTTGTTCGGGGTAGCAATTGCTTCGGCTTCGCTGCCGGCTATTTCACGGAGCGCCTCGGCCAACGATATGCCGGGGTTCAGAGAAACACTCTCGCACTCGCTGGCGCTGGTGATGCTGCTGACCATCCCTTCCGCGGCGGGCCTGGCGGTTCTGGGCGAGAGCATGATCGCGCTGATTTATCAGCACCGCGCGTTCACCGCGTTCGCCACACACCAGACCGCGATTGCGCTTTCCTGCTATGCAGTGGGCTTGACCGGGTACGCGGCTGTGAAGATTCTGGCTCCGGCGTTCTATGCGTTGAACGACGCCAGGACCCCGATGCTGGTGAGCATGGCTTCAGTGGCGATTAATTTTGGCGTGGCGTTCACCATGACGAAGTTTTTGCATTTGGGGCACAGGGGGCTGGCGCTTTCCACGTCGGCAGTGGCGCTGTTTAACTTTTTGATTTTGTTGTTCTTGATTCGGCGGCGAATCGGTGGGGTGGAAGGCGGGGCGCTGATGAGGTCTTTTTTCAAGATTGCGGCTGCGGCGGCGTTACTGGCTGCGGTTTGCGCGTCGTCGAACTACTGGATCCGCGCGTTTGCGGGCACCCATTTTCTATCGTTACTGGTGAACCTCGCAGTATCGATGACACTTGGGGCGGCGGCCTTTTATTCGGTATGCCTGTTGCTAGGTGTGCCGGAACTGGAGACGGCGGAGGCAGCGATCGCCCGGCCGTTGCTGCGCAGGCTCGGAATTCGATGATAGGCTGAAACTACATGGTTCTGGATCTTGAGGTTGTGGTGCGATTGCAGGACTTGGACAATCGCGCTGCGGAACTGAATGGGGAAATTGCCACCCTTCCCAAACATATTGCAGAAATTGAGAGAAAGCTTCATGGCGGGGAGCAGAAGTTAAAGGCCGATCAGGCCGCCCTTACCGCTAATCAACTATTGCGCAAGAAGACGGAAGGCGACATTCAGGTGAATGAGCAGAAGATCTCAAAGTTAAAAGATCAGATGCTGACGGCCAAGACGAATGAGCAGTACAGAGCGTTCCAGAATGAGATTGCTTTTTGCGAGACGGAAATCCGGAAGAGCGAAGACCGCATTCTGGAGTTGATGGGCGCTGCCGAACCACTGGACCGCAATGTGAAAACGGCAGAAGGCGCGTTGAAGGACGAGAAAAAGCAGGTTGAGGCGGAAAAAGTGACAGCGCGCGATCGGACGGCCGCCGACCGGGCAGCATTGCAGAAACTGATGGTAGAGCGGAAGGAACTGGCTGCTCAGATTCCGCCCGCTGTTTTATCGAATTACGAACGCATTCGCAAGGGCAGGGGCGGGGTGGCGATTGCAGAGGCCGTGGACAGCCGCTGTTCCAAGTGCCGCATCACGCTGCGCCCACAGTTTCTTCAAGAGCTGAAAGCGGCAGACAAGATCATGACCTGCGAGAGCTGCCAGCGAATCCTCTATTACAATGCTCCGAAGAGTTTTGAAGAATTCGCTGGCGGGCGGTAAATTCTAGGTCAAGCTGCAGCCGGGATGGCCACAATCGCAGGAGATTTCCACATCGTTTTTCCCTGCGTCTTTGCAGTAGCTGCTGCAATATGTTTCTTTCTCTGGTGCCATGCACTGGCAGGCGGGGTGTGCACACTTTTTGGATTGATCGGACATGAGAATAGTCTACTTCGAAGCTACCAGTACGCGGGAAGGGTAAAAAATCTGGCGTACTTTTTCATCCTGAAGAATTGTGAAACGGTGATTCTCAATAATGGCCGGCAGGCGTTCTTCCACTTGCCTGCCCCAGAATGCCGGAGCCACTTTGGTACAGACCTGGTACATGGAATTGAAGAATGCGGCGTTCTGGCCGATGAGGATCAGGGTGAGTTTACCGCCAGGGCGCAGGACGCGGTGGAACTCCGCGACCGTGCTTTCGATATCTTCGCAAGGCAGCAGTTCCAGCAGGTAACAGCAGACGAGCGCGTCAAAACTTTCGTCCCGAAACGGCATGGCGCGCGCATCGACGGCTTGGCAATCCGTGTGGGTGCCGGGGAATTTGTTGCGTGTGACCCGCTGGGTGCGGGCGGCCATTTTTGAAGAGAGATCGATACCGACGGTATGCCCGTGGCGATTGACCTGAGCGAGACGGCGGAACATCTCACCGGAACCGGTGGCAACTTCGAGAACGCTCATGCCATCTTCAATACCGGAGAGCCGCACGGCTTGGCGATGGGCTCGCGAATGAAACAGCATGGTGGAGAGCGGGTAAAACTCGGCCAAGGCATCGTAAACCTTGCGCGTGCGGTGGGGGAGAGAAGCGGGGAGCTGGGCAGTTTGGACGGAATCTATTTGTACCGCTGTCAATCCACTCATGCTAAGAAACCACGGACTCAAAGGCGGTCTGGAATTCTGGAATCTCAATTGAGATTTTGGTGCCGCGTGCCGGCTTGCTATCGATCCACATTTTGTAGTCGCTTCCAAATAGCACTTTCAGGCGCTCCGTGACATTACTTACGCCTATGCCTTCGCCGAGAAGGGTCGCGAGCTTCTCTTCGGCAATGCCCACGCCGTCATCTTGAACGATTACTTGCAAGCGGTTCTCCAGCCTGTGTGTCTCAATGGTGATCACGCCGCCCTCCACTTTGCTGGCCAAACCATGTTTGATTGAGTTTTCGACGAGTGGCTGCAGCAACATGCTCGGAACCAGCATATCTAAAGTTTCGGGATCGATGTTCTCGACAAAGCGGAGTTTTTCGCCGAAACGGGTCATTTCGATGGAGAGATAGTCGTTGATGAATTCGAGTTCATCGCGCAGAGTGGCGAAGTTGTCGTGATGGCGCAGGCGGCGGCGCAGGATGCGCGAGAGCTTCAGCACCACAACCCGGGCTTCCTGCGGATTGGTGCGGATGAGGGCAGAGACGGAATTGAGCGTATTAAATAGGAAGTGAGGATTGATCTGGCTGGTGAGCGCCTCCAAGCGGGCTTGCATGAGGAGACGCCCCTGCTCTTCAAGCTTCACTTCGGTGCGCGTATTGTTCCAGACTTTTAGGGGTAGAGCGACAGCGAAGAAGGTGGTGGTATAGACGGCGAGGGAGGCGAGGAACGTCGGATTGGGCCACTTGTCATCGACTGAAAAAATGCGTCCCGGGAAGACATCGCCCAGGGTCTGGCGCAGGAATTCCGCCACCAGGATTGCCGCAACGAAGATGAAGTGCAGCAGGGCGCGGCGATAGTTGTGGCCCTTGGTGAGGGCGCGGATCAGGTTGAGATCGAAGAGCGGCGAGAATCGCCAGATGTCTTCCTTATCGGAGGCAAGGTCCCGTACCAGGCCGCCCAGGATGCCGATGCCCGCAAACAAGGGCAGGCTCAAGTATTCATGGTTGAACATGGCCGGTGCCGAGATGAGGATTCCGGACAGCATTCCGGTGACGTACCCGCCGACGACACCGGCGAGCATGCTGCCTTCAAGGCCCAAATCGACTGCTTCGTAAGAGCGGACCAGCACGCGTATGACAACGCCCGAGCCGAAGATGGCGGAAAACCAGAGCGACAGGCGCAGGCGCTGATCGAGCGTGCGCGCATCCCTCATCAAGGTTCGGCGCAGGGGCTGGTAGCGGATGACGAACGCCGCGATGGAAGCCACCACGCCCAGTTTGACCAGCAGCGTAATGAATTGTGGTTCCACTCGCAGCCATTATAATGGAGCTAACCTCTTCATTCTCAATGCAAACTGCACCTGCGTTCCGGCTCGCCAAAGTAGCGGAAGCCGATTTTCCGACCCTTTGGGGACATTTTCGCATCTTCGGTTTTGAAGGACATTTCGACGCCGGAGTTGAAGAGGCGGTGGTTCTGAAGATGGGGGATTTGGGCGAAAAAGCCGGTGAGCCCGCGCCGCTGGTTCGGGTGCATTCCGAATGTTTGACCGGTGATGTGTTCCACAGTTTGCGGTGCGATTGCCGGGCACAGTTGGAACTGGCCTTGCAGCAGATTGCGGCGGAAGGCCGTGGGTTGCTGATTTATGAGCATCAGGAAGGGCGCGGGATCGGGCTGCTGAATAAGTTGCGGGCTTATGAATTGCAGGATGCGGGGCTCGATACGATCGAGGCGAATGAGAAGCTTGGGTTCGCCAGTGATCTACGCAGCTACACATTGCCGGCGCAGATTGTGCGGTACTTCGGGCTGAGTGAGATCCGGCTGATGTCGAATAATCCGCAGAAGTTGGATGCGATGGAGACTGCCGGGGTGAGGGTGACCGAGCGGGTGCCGAGCCTGGTGCCGGAAGTGGCTTCGCGGCAGACTTATCTAGATACGAAGCGGGACCGGATGGGGCACTTCCTGGGATAGAGTGCCAAGCGAAAAGTAAGCGTTAGTATGGTGAGCATGCCCGTGACCAAGGAGAAGGAAAGTTTCGTTGCGGTGATACCGATGATCGAGTTCGCGGCGCGAAGGTTTAGATGTGCCCCTTGCCTTGCCGAAGCAAATACAAGCCATCAATGCTCATCCTGTTTGACAACGGCACGCCAGCTCCGCTCCGCCACGCTCTTAAGGGGCACTCGATGATCGAAGCCATCGAGCGCGGATGGACCGGCTTGTTTATCGGGAATTGATCGAAGCGGCAGGTTTCGGTCTGCTGATTATTACGGGTAAGAACATGCGTTATCAGCAGACTTTAACCGGGCACACAATAGCTTTCGTCGTTATGGTAAACAGCAATGGTCGACGTTGCGCAACATGCGCAATCATGTAGATTAAAGTGTCGGCGGCCGTAAACGCGGCCACGCCGGGCAACTTCCAAGAAGTGGAAATTCCTTTCAGGTAAGCCGCAAAAACTTTTGCATGCTGCGGCTGCGTATCAGGCCCCGCACGCATTACTGAACACGCGAAGCGCGGATTCCCCGAACATCACGAAGTGCACTTCTTCCACGATGATGGCTTGAGCGAGAAAGCGCTTCGCTTCCGCTACTGCGATTTCGGCGGCCTGGTTTACGGGATAGCTGTATACGCCCGTACTGATTGCGGGGAAGCTGATGGTGCGCGCTTTGTGGAGTTCCGCCAACTCGAAACATTTTGTGTAGCAGCTGCGGAGCAGTTCGGGTTCGCCGTGTTGGCCATCGCGATAAACCGGGCCGACGGCATGGAATACCCACTTGGCGGGAAGCTTGCCCGCATGGGTGACCACGGCGCTCCCAGTGGGGCAACCGTGGAAGCGGCGGAGTTCCTGCATGAGCGTTGGCCCACCGGCGCGGTGGATGGCACCGTCCACTCCGCCGCCGCCTCCGAGAGCGGAGTTGGCCGCGTTAACGATGGCGTCTACTGGGAGGCGCGTGATGTCGCCCAGTTCGATGCGGAGCAACTTGCCGGAGGGGGATCGCCAATCCATAGAGCAATCTTAGCCGGACGGCTATGATGGTGGACGCCCGATGCCGATAGACTGGTCTCCCCTGACGCTCAGCCTGCGTGTGGCGGCATGCGCCACCGTGATCTCCTTCGTGTTGGGGCTAGGGCTGGCTTATCTGTTAGCGAACCGAAATTTTCGCGGCCGGGAACTGCTGGATGCCGCGATTACGCTGCCGTTGGTACTGCCGCCGACAGTGCTGGGCTATTACTTATTGGTCTCGCTGGGGCGTGCCGCGCCGGTAGGACGATTTTACGAAGCCGTATTCGGAGGGCCGCTGGTGTTTACGTGGCAAGCCGCGGTACTGGCGTCCACCGTGCATGCCATACCGCTGCTGGTGAAATCTTCGCGGGCTGCTTTGGAATCGGTAGGGAGCGAATTTGAGCGGGCGGCCCGCACACTTGGTGCCTCAGAGTGGCGGCTGTTCTGGCACGTGACGGTTCCTCTGGCACGCCGTTCGATTATTGCGGCTACAGTGCTGGCCTTTGCCCGTTCGCTGGGCGATTTCGGCACCACACTCATGATTGCGGGTGATATTCCGCAGCGAACGCAAACGGCATCGGTAGCCATCTATGACGCGGTGGAGAGCGGCAACACGGCGCTGGCCCGCGTGTTGGTGCTGGTGATCTCTGCCTTGACGTTGGTGATTGTGTATGCGGCAAACTGGCTGGAGCGCCGAAAACGGCAGTGATTCACGCGCGCATTGTGAAACGCTACTCGAGCTTCGAGTTGAATGTGCAGTTGGTGGCTGAGCCTGGAGTGACGGTCCTGTTCGGGGCGAGCGGAGCCGGAAAGACACTGACGCTCGATTGCCTTGCTGGATTTGTGGCACCTAATGAAGGGCGCATCTTGCTGGATAACAAGATTCTTTTCGATGCTGCAGCAAAGGTGAACTTTTCACCCCAACGGCGGAATTGCGGTTACGTATTTCAAGACCACGCACTGTTTCCTCATATGACGGTGCGCCAGAATCTTCTGTTTGCGGCTGAACGGCATTCACGCCTGGAGAGGCACCGGCGCGTGCAGGAAATGATGGACCGTTTCCGGATTGCGGAGTTTGCCGGAAGTTTTCCGGGAGGCCTCTCCGGAGGACAAAAGCAGCGCTGTTCGATTGCGCGCGCACTGGTGGCGGAGCCTCGATTTTTGCTGCTGGACGAACCCGCGCGTGGTCTGGACCTTTTTTTACGAAATGAACTTTACGAACTGGTGCGGCAGGTTCGCTCTGAGTACCGGATTCCAATTCTGGTGGTGACTCATGATTTGGCGGAGTGCTTCGCCCTGGGCGATACCGTGATTGTGATGGGCGCGGGCAAGATACTGCAATCCGGCGCACCTGGTGCCGTGTACCGGAATCCAGCCAGCGCCGGGGTGGCGCTAATGCTCGGCATAGCGAACCAGTTCGAAGCTGAAATTCTAGCGCTCGATCCAGGGCGCAATACAAGCCGTGTGCGCATGATGGGCCGCGAGTTCGCAGCCGCGTATCTACCGGGGCACTTGCTAGGGGATCAGGTGCGCCTTTGCGTGCCGGCTTCGCAGTTGAAGGTGGTGCGTGAAGCAGGACAGAACTGCATCGGGGCGCGCGTGATTCGGACCACGGAAATGCCGGACGGGCTTCGGGTTCAATTCGAGCCGGAGCTTACGGTAGAGATGTCCAGGCAAGAGTTCGAGGCGCATGGGGGCCAGACTGACTGGTGGATCGAGATTCCCGCGCCAAGTCTGCGCGTGACCGGTTGATGCTGCGTTACTACATCACGGATGGAACCGCGACGAGTGAAACGCTGCGCGTAAGCATTCAGCGGGCGATCGATGCAGGCGTGGGACTGGTGCAGATACGCCAGAAGGATTGGAGTGCGCGCGCACTGATGGCGCTGATTGCATCGATAGAGAAGAAAGCCTCAAAGATCCTGGTGAACGAACGAGTGGATGTGGCGCTCGGGGCGGGAGCGGATGGTGTACATCTGCCAGCTCACTCGCTGGAAGCCAGGCGTTATCGCGCCATCGTGCCGCACGGGTTCTTAATTGCAAGTTCATGCCATTCCGTCAAAGACGTGCTGCGCGCTGAAAGAGAAGGTGCGGATTTCGCTGTGTTGGGACCTATATTCGCTACGCCCTCGAAGCTGCAATATGGGGAACCGTTGGGGCTGCGGGTATTGAACGAAGCGGCCCATTCGTGCGCACTGCCTGTGTTTGCTTTGGGCGGAGTGAATTCAACGAACAGCCGGTTGTGTGAGCGGGCAGGAGCGCGGGGGATTGCGGGAATCCGGTTGTTTCAAGAGGGATGATTTTTTCGGAACTCTTTCCAGCGCACCTTGTCGTAACGCGTCAGCTCAGGAAAAGTCTGGTACAGTTCGAAGCCATAGCGGGCAGCGTCGCGGAAGAAGTTGGCCATGGCGGGCTTGACGGCATGAAGCGCGTCCTGCTGTGCATCCATGCCCGCACGATCGCCCAGCGCAATGGGGCCACCCCAACTTTTTCTGCCGGCGCGCCAGAAAGCCCGCAGCGATTGCAGGAACAATAAATCGGCCGTCCTGGCGGCAACCGGCTGATCGAGACCGGCTTGGCGGAAACTCTCCACCGCAGTTTCCAGCAGGGGCGTGAACAGGCTACCGGTGAGCGTGATTGCGGATTCGAAAAGGGGCAGGCGGTCCGCCGAAATTTCGAGAGCCTGACCTTTTAAGGACTTGACTGTGGTTTTGGCGAAACGAACCGCGGGGCGGTCGCCCGTGAGCACGAAATGGTCGGGCAAACCGGGCACTGCCGAGAGAGTGCCGACCGCGGCCCCGCGCGCGCGAAGAGCCTCGGCGGTGGATGCGACATTCCGGCCTTCTACTATCAGCACCAATTTCCGGGGCCAGCAAATGGCGTCCATGAATGGTTTATCGATCAGCGGCTCCAGCGGATTGCCAGGGACACAGACCAGCAACACGTCCGCCACCTGCAACTCGACCGGAGAGCGGACGGCGGTGCCGGCCCGCAGTGAGTTCGAGATTCTGGTGGCAAGACGCAACGATGTAGAGGCGACGGGCCCCAGATGAGTCCCGAGCGCGGGAATGCGGCTTAGAAAAGTGCGGCTTGCAGCACCGGCCGCAGCAAGTGCCCAAACTTTGCGGGCAGCCATTCTGCTACAGGGTTGCCGGGATACCGATTCCCGCGACGTCCTTAGTGCGCAGCAGCTTCACCCTATCCCGAAGTTGGGCGGCTTTCTCAAACTCGAATCGTTTGGCGGCATCACGCATTTGGGCTTCGAGTTCGACGATGAATTGTTCCCGTTCCGCCGGGTTCATCAGGCTCTCGTCCCGGTCCGGTTCGGCGGCGATGGTGACATAGTCGCCTTCCGCAATTGCGATGAGAGTCATATCGATGGGCTTGATAATGGATTGCGGAGTAATGTTGTTGGCGCGGTTATACTCTATCTGCACCGCGCGCCGGCGCTCGGTTTCGTTCATTGCGCGCTTCATGCTGTCGGTCATCACGTCGGCATATAGAATGGCACGCCCTTCCAGATGCCGGGCAGCGCGGCCGATTGTTTGGATGAGCGAACCACTGGAACGAAGGAAGCCTTCCTTATCGGCATCGAGGATAGCGACCAGGGAGACCTCCGGCAGATCGAGGCCTTCACGCAGCAGGTTGATACCGATGAGAACATCATGTTCGCCGCGGCGCAGGTCGCGGAGAATTTTGATGCGGTCGAGAGTGCTCACTTCCGAATGAAGGTAATTGCATTTCACCCCGACTTCGGAGTAATACTCGGCAAGATCTTCCGCCATGCGCTTGGTAAGGACTGTTACCAGGACGCGCTGGTTTACTTCCACGCGTTTGCGAATTTCATGCAGCAGGTTATCGACCTGGCCCTTGATGGGCCGCACCTCGATTTCGGGATCCACCAGGCCGGTAGGCCGGATAATCTGTTCGACGACAACGCCTTCGGATTTTGTAAGTTCGTAAGGCCCTGGCGTAGCGGAAACATAGACTACCTGATTGACGCGGTGCTCGAACTCTTCAAAGGTAAGGGGGCGGTTATCCATGGCGCTGGGGAGACGGAAACCGTGGCCCACCAGCATTTCTTTCCGCGCGCGGTCGCCATGATACATAGCGTGAAGCTGAGGAACGGTCTGATGGCTCTCATCGATAAAGATAAGGGAATCGGCCGGCAGGTAATCGAGCAGCGTGGGCGGTGCTTCGCCGGGCAGACGGCCCGAGAAG
>Ga0123336_10005207_pt1 | contig 10391 bp, 7 predicted proteins | sample SSSSmetaG_FD_96466 | JGI IMG/M metagenome (GOLD analysis project Ga0123336, IMG submission 96466) | Glacier valley bacterial and archeal communities from Borup Fiord, Nunavut, Canada, to study Microbial Dark Matter (Phase II) - ​SSSS metaG | ecosystem: Environmental > Aquatic > Freshwater > Ice... | reverse complement strand
GATTGCCTATTCTTGTACTGTACCACGCAAACCGCGATTTTGCCACATGACACAATTTTTTGAATGTACAAAGAAATAGTCTACATCTCTGGAAAGCGTCTTCCCTACACATTGCGTTCTGTGTATGCGGACTGTATACTGTGAAGATGGAAGAAGAGCAGATTCCCGTTATCGTAATCGACGATACACCTATCAAACGACGCGGCGTATGCGAGTTTGTAGAGGAAACCCCACATCTTTCGCTCTATGCACAAGTGGGTGATATCGACAGTGCGATCAAGCTCATCGAGGCATTGGGAGAGCAGTTCAAAGGGCCGGTGGTGCCACGTTGGTTGGTATTATCCGACCTCCGTCTGGGCAACGGAAACGGTGTCGAGCTAGGTCGTGTTTTGCTTGATCTCGCGCCGACATTGCGCGTCGTCATCTATACGCAGGACCCCAGTTGGACCCTTGCCGCCGAGGTATTTCGCCAGGAATACACGAAACGCGGTACGCCTCGTAGTGCCACCAAACGTGTTGGGCGAACACAAGGGCTACATGGCTATGCGCTCTTCAACAATATGGATCCTTCATATCTTGAGCGTATCGCCGCAACTGTCGTCTATCGCAATGAAACCTTCATTGACCCCGAAGTCCTCAGTTATCTACTCAAGCGGCTACGTGGACAGCGCCTAACACCACGTCAGGAAGAATGCGCGACGCTCATCGCCAAGGGATTGAGCAACGATGATATCGCGGTACGAATGGGCTTTTTAAATACAAAAGGCAAGCCAAATATTGGCCCATTAGAAAATATCGTGAGTGAACTCTACAACTTTTTTTCGATAGAGGGCGCGCCCAGTGATCCAGGGCGGCGCGTCTTGCTCGCCCACGCCTACGAAGCCTACGCCGGACTACGCGACGCGCCCACAGGGTAGTATCAGGTTCTATGCTGTATCCGTGACTCTAAAAGTGGGCCAGTATCGACATTATTTATCTGCTGCGGCAAAGGAAGCCGTAGCAGTACCTTTGTACCGTGATCGGCCTGCGAACGTTGAATGGATTGAATCGCGATCACGCCCCCCGCCTCTTTCGCCTTGAGTTGCGCCTTGAATAGGCTTGTTTTCTCTGGCGATACACCTCTAGGGTCAAAGCCGCGCCCATCGTCAGCGATAAGCACCTCTAGCATCCCATTCGTACTGATGGTGCGAACCGTCGCAAAGCTGGCTCCCGCATGATTATAGATATTGAGCAGAGACTGCGTGACCGCGTATGAAATCGCCTCGGCGATCTTCGCCCCCTCCTCCGTCTGTTCCAGGTCAGCACTCAGTGTGTCCAACGCCCATAGGTCTGACTGCACCTTTAGCGATGATTCAGGATGGAGCGCGGGCAAATCTTCGCGGATGAGCTTTTCAAGATGGAGGCGTAAGCCGAGGCTACGACGCTGATAGGCATCCTCCACCAGCAACTGCAATCCGCGCAGGTCGCCCTCCAGCTCTTCACTAATCTTGCGTACCTTGCCCAGAGCCTCGACGATTGGCTGCACCGCCACCTTATGCTCGCTATCCTGCTCTGCCTCTACCCGTAACTTGTGTTGCCAGTGACCGAGCAGCGACCGAATGCGTAACGCTTGTTGTTTTGGTTGATCATGGATGCGTTGCGACAAGAGCGAACGGAGGTGTGCGTCAGCATGGAGCAGAAGCGAGGTCGCCTGTTTCAAGTCTTTGTTCACCTGCTGCACCTCGCTGTTGACCTTGCGTAACTCTTCGGCTGTGCGCTGCTGCTGCTGCAACGCGGCTTCGCGCTGTTCCAGCGTTATGTGTAGTTGGTCAACGAGGTGCAAGGTGCGAATCGCATAGGCAAGGAGAATAGGGTAGACCGCTGCCAGTACATAGAAAATCGGGAGTGGTAACAGCGTCTGCCCATTTAGCAGAATAGGGAAAACGCCAAAGCAGAAGCCCAGGCCCACGCCGCCTATCCAGAGCGTCAAAAGATCGCCAACGCGTTTGCGTACACGGGTGGGTATAACATCGTGGGTCTGCTTTCTGTGATCGCGCGGAAATAGATGTCCGGCGCGAATCAGCGAACGTATGCCCACGATGAAGCTAATAACGCCGCCTATAACGCCATAGCTCAAGCTGATTGTGAGGTTGGGACGTGTCGGAACATGTTGACCAAAGAAGATGTAGGAACTCCACTCATACGCAAGCAGCGCAAGAATTGGAAGATATGGTAGCCCATCAACGGCCATCCGCGGCATTCTCCCTATGCTCAACGCTTCCGGCTGGTAGGTCAGGCTCAGATGAATAAAGGCCGCGCCCAACAGCGCAAACGACGGAATCCATAGTAGTTGGAAAACCGCGTCTGCTGGATACGCGGTCTGCACATTGCCCCAGTGACTGTACAGCAGCAGTAACATCGCGGGCGGTAGCAGGGTGATACCCTCAATCGCCCCCGTCCATTCCTGCGCCGTTGCCAGGAGAATCGCCCCGATGACAAGCCAGCTCACACCCGCGAGAAAGGCGAGTCCATAGTTTTGCCACCACATATCCCAGGTGAAGATAGCGGCGGGACGGGTAAACGTCGTCTGTGTGCCGTTGCTGTTCAAAAGCGTATAGGTGATTGGCTCACCCTGATGGGCATGGGCATAGACGTTGGCGAGACCTGGCGCACCGACTTGATTGTTCGCTGTGAGAATGTGGGTATTGCTTGTCAATGAGTTCGCGGTAGCCTTAGACGGCGGCAATTGTGATGGCGTGGAGACAACAACAACCTGACCGTCTGTATCAACGGCCCAAATGAAGCCGCCAAACATTTTTCCCACCTCGCCGAGCAAGCGTATATGTCCGGTTGCACTGATAAACAAGAGGGCCAGTGCAACAACAAGATACATTGCTATAAAGCGTGGCCGCAGACGTTTCCACCAAATTTCGATTGTAGAGAGAGTTGAAGTAGACACGTCTTAGTGTAGCATGTCCGTGTCCATCTGTGCAAGGTGGTACTTTCTTGAAAAAAGATGCGCCATGTGGTATACTAAAAATGAAATAGTTGCACGTATGTACAAGTATTCAGAAGAGATGGTGTTTATGGCTGCTAATTCTGTTGAGACCGCACGGGCTACCCTGCACGGGGACATGTGTCAGGAGCGTACCGTGCACATTGAACACGCGGTAGCGGTGCGCCGTAACGTGCTTGCCAGTGAAGAGGCGACCCGCATCGCTGCGCTGTTTGCGGTGTTGAGCGACCCAACACGCCTACAGGTCGTTCACGCGCTACTGTACGCGCCAACGGGCGAGCTTTGCGTGTGTGATCTCGCGACGGGACTTGGCCGCGACGACACGACCATCTCGCATCAACTCCGTGTACTACGCAATCAAAAAGTCGTCGCTATGCGAAAAGTTGGCCGCATCGTGTACTATCGTCTCGTTGATGAGCATATTCGGCAACTGTTACGCATGGGCATCGCGCACGCCAACGAGTCCACATCACAACGTTTGCAAGCAGAAATTGAGGTGTCGGCATGAGCAGCATTCAGAGCCATACTGACCATAGTCACCCTACTACAATCCCCGCGCACGACCATGCGGGCCACAATCACGCGGGCCACGACCATACGCACGGCATGGCGAAGCAAACACTTCGTATCGCCTTTTTTCTCACCATCATTATTCTGTTTGCGGAATTGATTGGTGGCTGGTTGGCGAACTCGCTGGCTCTGTTTTCAGACGCTGGACACGTCATAACGGACCTGTTCGCGCTCGGTCTCGCGTGGTTCGCGGCAGTCCAGGCGGAGCGACCCGCGAACGCGCAAAAAACGTTTGGCTACCATCGCGTTGGTATTCTCGCGGCCCTTGCGAATGCCGTGACGTTGATCCTTATCGCAATCGTCATCTGTTGGGAGGCCGCGCAACGCTTCCAGCATCCCGAACCCGTGCAACCACTCATCATGTTTGCTTCCGCCAGTGTGGGTATCATAATCAATCTTTTTATCGGCTTTGGCCTACGAAAAGAAGAACATAACATCAATGTCCGCGCGGCTGCTTTACATGTCTTTGGGGATGTCGGTGTGTCTATTGGTGTCATTGTGGCGGGTGCTATCATTCTCCTTACAAAATGGACGCCGCTTGACCCTATTCTCTCTATCGTTATCTCTCTGCTTATTGTCGTGAGTTCGTGGCCCATCCTCCGCGAAACGGCAGACATTCTGTTAGAGTCTACCCCTAAGGGTATCGCCATCCCGCGGCTTGTCGCGGATATGAAGCGGGTAAACGGCGTCAAAGAGGTGCATGACCTGCATGTGTGGAGCATCACAAGCGGTATGTCTGCGCTCTCGTGCCATGTGCTTATCGACGACCTACCCCCAAGTGGCAGTTCGCCAATCCTGCAAATGCTAAAAGACCTCTTGCATGAGCAGTATCACATTGACCATACAACTATTCAGTTCGAGTGTAGTATGCAAGGTGCTTGCTGCGAGGAAAAAACGCTCTACTGTTCTATGGGCGGCGTCAAAGAGGATCAACACGCGAGTTTATAGCGGCGCGGGAAAAAGTAGATGATTTGCAAATACTATGGTATTATCTTGTGGCAGGAGAGCAGCGGCAACGAAGAGAGCAATGTATCAACAATTGGTGCGCGTTCCGTGCGTGTAGCGCATAAGGGAGAACGGTATGGATGGCGACGTTTCGTATTACCAGCAAACAAGTTTTTGCGGCAAGGAACGCTGTAAAAAGTGTCTCAAGGGAAAGGGAGTTGGGCATGGCCCCTATTGGTACGCCTATCAGACAATCAATGGGCGTATCAAACGTACCTACGTAGGCAGGACGTTGCCTGTTGAAGCACTACCATTTGTAGAAACAAAGCCCGATCCACTTTTAGTCGTAGAACAACGGCCAAGCACGGTTACGTTGCCAACGGGCCGTTTTCACCGCACCCCGCTCGTCGGGCGCGAGAGTGAACGCGAGACGCTCTACTCCCTGCTCTACAAGGTCGAACAGCTATGTGATGGAACCGTCTCTACCCAGAAGCACACAGATTTACCCCTTGACACCCAACGTACCTCACAGTGTACCGTCCTGCTGGGCGAGCCAGGAATTGGCAAGACACGGCTCGCGGAAGAGCTAGGGCGTGACGCACAGGCTCGCGGCTGGACCGTCTTGTGGGGTCGCGCCTACTCGCAGGAAAGCGGCATCCCGTACCGCATCTGGACCGACATACTTCGTAAAGCCCTGGAAAGCGAAATCACCCCCGCCCTGCTCAAAAAAAAGGTAGGTGGAACCTCAACCACCCTCGCGCAGGTCTTACCGCCAACGTCGCACCTGCCGCTAGGGGTTGATCCCACACAACCATTTCTGGGTTTTACCGTTGAAGAAGATGTGATGAACTGGTCGCTCCAAACGATTCTCCCCGGCCTGTGGGTCGCGCAACGGGGACGCACGGCTCGCACCCCTGTCGAGCCGGAGCAAGAACAGTTGCGTCTGCGCGAGGCCGTGCGTAACCTGCTCACCACGATTGCGAAAAAGAAGCCCGTCCTCGTCGTATTAGATGACCTGCAATGGACCGACGGCAATAGCTGCGAGCTGTTTAGCTATCTCGCACGGCATGTATACGGCATTCCTATTCTGTTGCTGGCAACCTGTCGCGCAACCGAGCGCCAACCTTCGTTGGTAAAACTGATGGAGCATATGCAGCGTGAACACACCGTCACGGCTCTACAGCTCAATCCCCTGACGCCTGACGAGATCGCGCAGCTTATCGGGCCGCTTGCCCCCCCCGATGTGGAGCGCATTTTGGTACAGGCGGGTGGCAACCCCTTTTTCGCGGAAGAACTGGCACGGACAAGGCCGCCGCGTTTGCCCGATAGCATCTCCGCTGCCCTGGAATCGCGCATGAATAGCTTGAGCGAAGAATGTCGCAACATGCTAAGAAGCGCGTCTGTGCTGGGAAACTCGTTTGAGTTCTCGCTTATTCACGAGCTGGAAACGAAGCAGAACGGCGCGAAAAACGATGAGGACACCCTGTTTGATCTGCTTGAAGAGGCGATGACTGCCGGCGTCTTGACGGAAGAGGGGTCTGGTGTACATATCGCCTACTCGTTCTGGCATCCTCTGATGGTTACACATCTGTACGATAACATTTCGGGGACACGCCGCAAACAGATACACCGCCGCGTGGCCGACATCTTGCTCCGAACGCATCGCGGCCATGAGGCGGAGGTTGCCCCGACCATCGCGCACCACTTGCAGTATGGCGGGGCCGATCCGGTACACGTGGCCCACTATGCCGAGGTTGCGGGCAATCGCGCCTACCTGTTGCTGGCCTATTCAGAGGCTGAACGGTATTATCAATTGGCCCTGGAGAAGGCGAAAGAGGCAACACGTCAAGGCTCGACGAAGGTCGCGCTGATGAATGCACCCGCCCATCTTGCACCCCTGACGGAGCGGTTGGCGGAGAGCATCATGGTGCAGGGGCGTTTTCTGGATGCGCGTCTCTGTTTAGAGCGTGTCTATGAGTTACGCCTGGAAGAGCTGGGTGGCGAGGAGCCAAACAAGCGCGAGGCCCAGATGCTTGCGCTCTTATGGGGCGAAATCGGGCGCACCTGGCTCTACCTGGGGCAGAGTGAACGTTCGCAGGAATATTATAATCGCGGCGAGGAGCTTTTGCAAAAAGCCGAAGTTGTCACAGGCTTTGCTTGTGCGCGGATGCGAACGTTGCAAGGCGGCGCACTTGCCCAACAGGGCCAACAGGCCGAGGCCCTGCGCGTGGTGAAACAGGCCCTCCAACTCTTTCAAGACGCCAACATGCCAAACCGTGTATTGCCCTATAAGCCGCAAGCAGGTATTCCCCTGACACGTATTCAGCGAACACTTAACGGCGACCTCAATGACCTGGGGCGTATGTATATGTCACTCGGAACTATTTATAACAACATGGGGCAACTAAACGACGCCCTCACCCATCTCTCCGCGGCCCTTGCCCTCTTTGAAGAGCGCGAACAGAAGCGCGAGGTTGCCAACGCCTCTTGCAACATTGGCTATATTTCGCTCAAAAAAGGCGAGTACATCACGGCCCAAAGGGCTTTTGAGCGTTCGCTCGCTATCGCGGAATATATCGGTGACGGCCCAATTAGCTCGGTTGTTTGTAGCAACTTTGGTGAACTCGCGGCCTGTCGCGGTGATCTTGTCGAGGCTGAGAAATGGTACAAACGCGCCCTTATGCTGGCGGAACAGTTTCAAGACCGCACCTATATCAGCACCTGGAATGCTGCCCTCGCCGTCGTACTACAGGCGCAGGGACAACCTACCGAGGCCGGCGTGTGCATCGTTCGTGCGTTTCGCGTCGGGCGTGGTATGAAAAGTACCTTCTGTATTGGCAACGCGCTGCTTGCCCTGGCGAAGTTGCGTATCTTGCAGGCACAACAGCGTCCGCAGTCCGCGCGACTTCTGCTTAACCACGCCGCGCGTGACATCGCGCGTACCCTTGCGCTCACGGGACTAGACGCAGAAACTACTACCAAAGCTTATCTCGCGCTTGCCCATACCAACCTCCTACTTGGCAATAGGGCCGAGGCTCACACTATGCTTGAAGAGGTTGTGAAACAAGCACATGGCTATAGCCTGGCCGTGATAGAGCAACAGGCATGGGACCTGCTAGACCCGCTCAACAAAGCAAAATAGTAGCACCCTTTGTCATTGACCGAAAGAACATATACATTATATACATGTTCTTTCGGTCAATGTAATATTTCCTCTTAAACAAAATATTACCTCCGCTTAACATAAAACTGTTCCATTATACAAGAGGTATTCCGTATTCCATGTAGATGAACAAAATAGTATAGTTTCATCTATAGCGGGTAAGAGAAAACAGAGAGACAGACGGAAGGAAACCATTATGTCATCAGAGGCCCTGAAACAGTTAGATGAAAGTCCAATGTCAGGCTTTCACTTCAAAACGGTTATCACTGCCGGTATGGGATTTTTTACAGATGCGTATGATCTGTTCGTGATCGGCGTTGTTTCGACTATTCTGACGCAAGTATGGCATATTAAACCATTTGAAGTCTCATTATTGAGTAGTGTATCGCTGCTCGCCTCGGTGTTGGGCGCAATCGTCTTTGGGCGTATCGCGGACACGATGGGGCGCAAATTTGTCTATGGCTACGAGTTGATTGTCCTGGCGGCTGGCGCAATCGCTTCAGCACTCGCGCCCAACCTGGTCTGGCTGCTTATCTTCCGCTTCATCCTGGGTGTCGGTATCGGTGGTGACTACCCCGTTAGCTCGACCCTGATAAGCGAATACGCGAACCGTAAAGATCGCGGCAAATTGATTACATTCGTCTTTTCAACACAGGCACTTGGTCTTATCATTGGTCCCCTGCTCACCTATATTCTGCTCGTGAGCCATGTCGCCCCAGAACTGGTCTGGCGACTCATTCTCGGCGCCGGTGCTATTCCTGCGCTTGCCACCTTCTGGCTGCGCCGCCAAATCGCGGAGTCGCCCCGTTTCGCACTGGCAAAAGGAGACGATGCTGGGGTGCAGCGCGCGGTAGACCTGGCGCAAGGCAAGAAAAAAGATGCCGTTGAAGCTGGCGATAAGAGCGACAGCCTCACTCCTAAGCAAGAAGGTAAACAAAACGCAAAAAAACAAGTAACATGGCAAGAACTTTTCACCACACGCCACTGGCTTATCTGGCTCATTGGTGCGGCTGGTACATGGTTCTTGCTGGACATCGCGTACTATGGCACTACCGTTTCGACGCCCATCGTTATCAAGCTGTTTAGCCCCAAAGTCACACTACCGGAGAACATGCTCTATACGCTATTCATCTTCGTTGTCGCGGCTCTCCCTGGCTATATCGTTTGTGCCTTCCTGATTGACCGCATGGGACGTAGGCCCATTCAGTTGCTCGGTTTTGCGATGATGGCCCTCGCGTTCGGCACGCTGTTCATTTTCCCCCAACTGACAAAAATCACTATTCCCTTTCTCCTACTGTATGGCCTCTCGTACTTTTTTACCGAGTTTGGCCCGAATATCACCACCTTCTTGTATCCCGCTGAAATCTTTCCCGTGACGGTTCGCACCACCGCGCACGGTATCGCGGCTGGCCTCGGCAAGTTTGGCGCGTTCATCGGTGCGTTCACCTTCCCGCTTCTGCTTGCCAATCCATCGTTCAAGCTCCCTGGTACAATGGGTATCGCAGCAGCCATCTGTGTCTTCGGCTTCTTGCTCACCTTCGTACTGCCAGAGCCAAAGCAGAAGTCGCTCGAACAGATTGAGGAAGAGGGCGAGCAACTCGACGAGAAGCACGATGAAAGCAAGTCCCAGTCATCCGTCGCCGCGCAGTAAGCTCACCTACACTATTCTTGTTGCAACGAAAAACTAGAGCGTTCCCAAAGGGAACGCTCTAGTTTTTCGTCTGCTAAAACCTCCTACATATACTCACCCTGATTACAGTATTATGTAACGCCCACAACCTCTCGTGTGTGAGCCTTACACCAAACGAGGTGGAATTAGTTTCGCAATAGTGAACACAACGTAGTCACACACCTACTCACAAAAGCCCTCGCCATCTCTCCTGATTCGCTATACTTCTTACAGTAAGCAAGCCGCGATAGTAATTAGCAGGAGGGTTTCCCATATGCAGCACGTTATGCTCGATCTCTACCACTGTAGTCCCGCGTTGTTGGCCGACAGAGCATTTTTGTACGCGGTCCTTGACGAGTACCCCGACTTTATTGGGATGGCAAAGGCTAGCCCCGTTGTATTGCGCGACATCAAAACCTCTAGCCCGCTCGACGACGGTATGTCGGGTTTTGTAATTATCGCTACCAGTCATGTCAGTCTGCACGCGTGGCCTCCTTACGGGATGATTAACCTCGATATCTTTTCATGTGAACCCCTGGACGTGGATGCCGTCGCGCGTTTCGCCGGCGAGAAGTTTCAGACGCAAGACATAGAGGTACACGCCATCGAACGCGCCACTCGCTCGCCACGCATTGTTTACGCCCAACGTGAGCGTACCGTGTCTGTCGGCGACTAGTTTCCCTCTGCTGCCAAAAGTGGCAGGCAGAGCAAAAGGAAGAGACCAATGAAACTAAAAGGTATCGCATGGCTCGCATTTCTGCTTAATACGGTGTTGTTCGGCACGTATTATGCGGTGTCGAAAGAAGCGTTGGGGCGCATTGACCCAATTGTGTTTACCTTTTTTGAGATGACCTCACTTGTGCCCCCTGCGCTCTGCATCCTTGCACTCTCACGCAAACAGGTTACATGGGCCGTCGTAAAGCGTGGCGTCATCCTGGGTAGCACCTTGTGCCTTGCACTTTTCACAATCGCGATTGCGCTCAAATACACAAGTGCCACCAGTACGGCCTTTTTCCCTGCGCTCAACGGTTTTCTCGCGGCCATAATCG
>Ga0123336_10005204_pt1 | contig 10399 bp, 12 predicted proteins | sample SSSSmetaG_FD_96466 | JGI IMG/M metagenome (GOLD analysis project Ga0123336, IMG submission 96466) | Glacier valley bacterial and archeal communities from Borup Fiord, Nunavut, Canada, to study Microbial Dark Matter (Phase II) - ​SSSS metaG | ecosystem: Environmental > Aquatic > Freshwater > Ice... | reverse complement strand
CTGCGCATTCCATGACGCCTATCGAGTCGAAACCAGGGATTAGCTTCAAATAGTTGGCGAAAAGCACGAACGTGAAGATCGTGAACGCCAGCGGAAACACCTTGCGGCTCTTCGGCCCGACGATGTTGCGCGTCAGGTTATCGATGAACTCAACAAGCATCTCGAACACGCTTTGCAAGCGACCCGGCACTTCCTTCACATTCCGCACAGCCAGGAACGCGAACGCCACCAGGACGACATCGGTGATGAGCGTCACCAGAAACGTATTTGTGATCGGCGTCCCCGGAATGGGTTCGCCTGGCACGTAAATGAACGGCAGTGCCGCCCCGATACCCAGGCGTGGCAAGATCACATGCGGGATGAGAAAGCAGAAGGCAATCGCAAACACCAACGCAACGAGAAGCCTGTTTAATCCTTTTCTTGCCAAGGGCGATCCTCCTTTTCGGATGTGGGTGGCGGATTCGGTGTGATGCTGCGGGTCGCCCCCAGAACCAGAAACAACATCACAAGCAGACTAAGCGGCACGCTGAGGATGATCAAAAGCAAAGTGAACACTGGCTTCGTGTGCAACACACTATCAAGCCACAATCCGATCAGCAATGCACCAATCACGACGATCACGCTGGCACAGCCGCCTTGTGCTGCGGTGGCCGCCAACGCGAAGTTTTTCAGGCGTTCGGGCGTGCGTTGCTGCATGTGTCGGGCGACTTTGCGTATTCTGTCACATTTGACACTATAAGCCTAACCGACCGCTCATCAAATGTCAAGCGGCGGCATCAGGAAAAACAAAATTGCAGGCCGCAGCCTTACGGATCGAGGATAAAACTCAGGAAGCGCGACAGTACGACCTCGAAATCGGGCGGGAAGCTGTGCGAGAGGTTGGGGTAGATCAAAAATTGATGCTCGATCCCGTATTGGTTCAAGCGTTCGATCAGCCGCGCGCAGCCATTCAAAGCACTCTTATCCCCCTCCCCGACGAGGATCACCATTCGCAAGCGTGAGCCTTCCGGCGGCGCGGGTGGCAAGTAGCCAAGCGTCTCATCCAAGCCCATCCAAGGCGCAACGGCCAGCACGCCCGCAACCGGGACGCGCCCCTCCAGCGCCAGCCGGATCGCGACCTGCCCGCCCATCGAGAAGCCGGAAAGGACCACACGCGCCGGGTTTACCGCGTGCGAACGCAGCAATTCGTCGAAGTGCGTGGTGATGACCCGCAGCGCCTCGTCGTAATCATCCCAGACAAAGGCATCGGGACGGCTGCCAAGCTGCTCCGATTGTGGAGCCGCGAGCAGTATCCCAGCTTCCGGGAGCAAGTTGTAATATTTTGCAACCGACTCGGCGGTGGCGTTGTTGCCGTGCAGCGCGATCACCGTCGAATAGGGTGGGGTCCCGATGAGCGGTTCCATCAGGATTTGCGTGGGGTGGACCGCGCGCTGTGCTTCGGATTGCAACGCCGCACTGCGCTTCACGAGCGCTTGATATTCGGCGTCCGGCTGCATGTTGAACAAATCGTCATCGGTGCGCAGTGCATTTTCCGCGAACCAATAGCCGTTATCGAGCGCCGCCGCAAGTGTGACGTTGGCCGCTTCATATTTGCCGAGCGCGGCCTGAAAGCACAGCTTCCAATAGGCCATCCCCCAGGCATGTTCGGGGAACTTGGCCTCATGCTTCTGGAGCGTTTGAAGGGCATCATCGAGCCGCTGCTGGCCGTATAGCCCGAAGATTTTGTCCTGTAATTCGATAAATTCCACCGCGTAATCCTCACTTAGCGCGGGTAATCATATACCAATTCTCTGAATTCAACTCACAATCGACGCAGTAACTTCTCGTATTCATCATGTGGACCAATCCAAAACCAAGTAATTTCATCATCCTCTAAAATTCCGACAGCACGATAATTCAGATTGATACGCGCAGCATAGATGGGTCTCACCGTATGCACCTTCTTGAACTGTAATCCGGGATGATGTGGGTCCGCTTGAAAATACCTGTAAGCCTCTCTTGCCTGCTGGCGAATATCATACGGAAGCGCCCTCAGCATTTTGCGAAAGCGCTCCGACGTAGAAGATTTCACAGCGTATCTGGGTCGAGAGGAAATGTCTTCCCAGATCGGCGCTCTGCAAGCGCTTCATCTGCCATCTCAGATAACAAATCCTGCGAGGCGGCGAAGAGTTCCGACCAGCGCCGCTCCGAAGCCAGTTCAGCCAAAAGCCACGCTCCCAGCGAGTCTTGCTCCTGTTCTGGTAGTTCGCTTATCGCTGCGATTGCCTTTTGCATCAGGTTCGACATTTCACCTTACCTGCTAATTATTTTACTAATTATACGACCTTCACCCGCCCCGGATTTGCCGCCTCGTACTCCTCAATCGCAGTCTGATTGTTGATCAGAAAGCCGAGTTGATCCACGCCGTCGAGCAGGCAGCGCCGCGCAAATTGGTCAATCGGGAAGCCGACCGCGCGCCCATCCGGGAGCGTGACGGTCTGCGCTTCGAGATCGATCTGCACGGTCAGATCGGGATCTTCCTGCGCAAGGCTCATCAACTGCGCGTGCGTCTCCGCATCAACGACAATTGGCAGCAATCCATTCTTGAGTGCGTTGTTGCGAAAAATATCCGCGAAGTAGGTGCTGATCACGGCCTTGAAGCCGTAGCCTTGCAGCGCCCAGGGTGCGTGTTCGCGCGAAGAGCCGCAGCCGAAATTATGCCCGCCGATGAGGACTTGCGCGCCCTTGCCTTCGGGCTTGTTCAGGATGAAATCAGGCTTCGGCGCGCCCGCATCGTCGTAGCGCCAATCGTAGAAAAGCCCTTCCGCAAGTCCGGCTTTGCTGGTCGTTTTCAAGTAGCGCGCGGGGATGATCTGGTCGGTGTCGATGTTTTCCATCGGGAACGCGACGGCTTTCCCGATGAACGGCGTGATTGGGTCCATAATTACGCGGGTTCCTTTTCAAGCATCGTGCGAACATCGGTGACAACGCCGCTCAGAGCAGTCGCGGCGGCGGTCAGCGGACTGGCGAGGAAGGTCCGACCGCCCTTGCCCTGCCGCCCCTCGAAGTTGCGGTTGCTGGTGCTGACGGCGTATTGCCCCGGCTGGAGCTGGTCGCCATTCATTGCGATGCACATGCTGCACCCGGCCTCGCGCCACTCCGCGCCCGCATCCATGAAGACCTCATGCAGCCCTTCGGCTTCGGCCTGCCGCTTGACTTGCTGCGAACCGGGGACGACCATCACGCGCACGCCCTTCGCGATGTGGTTGCCCTTCATCAGCGCGGCGGCCTGCCGTAAATCGGAGATGCGCGAATTGGTGCAGCTCCCAATGAAGACGACATCGACCGGGTGGCCGAGGATCGGGCGGTCAGCTTCCAACCCCATATAGATGAGCGCTTTGGTGAGCGAGTCGCGAGCGCTCACATCCGCGAATTGGCGCGGGTTCGGCACGCGCGCGGTGATCGGCATCCCCATACCGGGGTTCGTGCCATAGGTGATCATCGGCTCAAGCGTGTTCGCGTCGATGATTTCTGTGCGGTCGTAGGTCGCGCCGGGGTCGGTCGGGAGCGTCTTCCAATATTCAACTGCGTCGTCCCATGCCTTGCCCTGCGGCGCATAGGGGCGACCCTGCACGTAATCGAACGTGGTTTGGTCGGGCGCGATCAACCCGGCACGCGCGCCGCCCTCGATGCTCATATTGCAAACCGTCATGCGCGCTTCCATCGAGAGCGCACGGATTGTCTCACCGCCATACTCGAAGACGTAACCCGTCCCACCCCCGACGCCGATACGGGCGAGAAGCGCCAGAATAATATCTTTGGCGGTCACGCCCGGCTGCAACTGCCCATCGACGCGCACCTCAAAAGTTTTGGGTTTGGTTTGCAGCAGGCATTGCGTGGCGAGGACGTGCATTACCTCGCTCGTGCCGATCCCGAAGGCGAGCGACCCGAATGCGCCGTGTGTGCTGGTGTGGCTGTCACCACAAACAATCGTCATGCCCGGCTGCGTCAAGCCCTGTTCGGGTCCGATAATGTGGACGATGCCCTGATTTTCCGAGCCGAGTTTGTACAGCTTGATCCCGAACTCCGCGCAGTTCTTCTCCATCTGCGCGAGCTGTGCCGCCGCAATTGCATCCGTGACCGGGATAATGCCATCCGCGCCGCGCGGGGTAGTCGGCGTGCTGTGGTCCATCGTGGCAATCGTGCGGTCGGGTCGGCGCATGGTCAGGCCGCGCTCGCGAAGCCCCGTGAATGCCTGCGGCGAGGTGACTTCGTGGACGAGGTGCAGGTCGATATACAACACCGCCGGAATATCGCCGTTCGGCGGGCTGACAACGTGAGCGTCCCAAATCTTCTCGAAGAGCGTGCGCGGCGCGGGCATATGCGGAGCCTTTCAATGCGGAATGTGGCAGGGAAGGATACCGCTCCGCAATCGTTTGTACAAGATTGGAGATGCGCGGCTGGTGCTGGATATTCAACGAGCCAGCAGCGATTCGCGTGGAAGTTAAAAATATCTATACTGTGTTTTGTAAAGACCGCTGTTGTTATGAGTAAAAAATATGTCTAAGATTCGCACAATTCCTGCACTCACTCTATTGATAGCGCTGTTCGCAGCCTTCATCATACCCGCCACCGCACAGAGCAATCCGACGAAAACGCCGAAGCCGACCAATACAGTCCAGCCTACCAGAATACCTAAAGCATCCCTGACACCGAAGCCCAGCCTGCCAGCACGCCCATCTATAACACCAAAGGGTTTCGTCGCCATCCCGACCCGCGCGGATGATTTTGGGGGTGGCGGCACAATTCTGTTCAGCCCGAATCGTTACCAATTACTTGCGATGGACGCAAGCGGCAAGAATGCCCGTGTCGCGCTTAATTATGAGAATAACAAGCCGTTAGCTGATGGGACATATTTCTTTGTCGAGAGTTTTCAAGGTGATGCAGATACGATTGTTCTGCAAGGAGGACAGTTTGGCTTCCTCTATCTGACCGACCTGAAGGCGCGCAAACTTGAAAAACTACCTAGTGCGGAGAAAGTCAATACGTATGTACTTTCTCCTGATCACACACAAATCGTATTCAACACTTCACCCAGCAGGAACGATTTTCAGAGTGGCGACGTTTCGCTTGTGGCTTACAACATTGCAACGGGACAGAGTAAGGAACTCGCCAGAGGTGCGAAAGAAACCTACTTCGCCCTGCTCGGTTGGATTGATGGGGGTAAGCGGTTTGTCGCTGGCGAGTATGCCGACCCGATCAACCCACTCAATCCGGTGATAAACGTCAGGGCTTACGATGTGACGGATGCCAGCAGCCTGCCGTTCGAGGTGAATGGGCTGAATCATCCCTTTGTGCGGTCGTCACAGGGTAAATTCGCGTTCTGTGGTGATGGCTTCCTCGGTTTGCTGGATATTACAAGCGGAACACAAACGCAGGTGGTCGTATTTCCGGCGGGCGAACAATGTTTGGTACGACCCGCCTGGTCACCCGATGGGAAATACGTACTTGTCGGGCTGGGTGTCGTAATTAATGAAGTCATGCCGCCGTCGCTCGCGATTCAGGCGGTGAATATCGAGACCAAAGAACTGACGCTCATCCAGAGTTATGATAAGCGCTTCCACGCGCTCCTTTCGAGCCTCGAATGGTCCACTGGTGCGCCGTAGCAAAATGGTGTTTCCAGCCGATGGGTTTTCATAATTGGGCGCGGCAGAACACTACTTCGGGACTACATTCGCCCTGGCAACCGCTTACCGTGAGCAGCCCGATCTACTCATGATCGGGCTGCAATAACATTACGGGGTTATGCCTGTCCCGGCTTCAAGACGACCTTCACACAGCCGTCCTTCTTCTCCTTGAACATCTTGTACATTTCGGGCGCTTCCTCCAGCGAGACCTTGTGCGTGATGACCAGCGACGGATCGATGTCGCCCGCTTGCACACGGCTCATCAGCGGACGGATGTAGCGATGTACGTGCGTCTGTCCCATCTTGAAGGTCAGCCCCTTCGCGAACGCCGCGCCGATGTTCAATGTGTCGATGATCCCGCCATACACGCCCGGTATAGAGACAACGCCGCCCTTGCCACACGCCTGAACCGCGGCGCGCAGTGCGTGCGGACGGTCGCTTTCGAGGCGCAGCGTTTGCTTGGCACGGTCCACGAAGCCGGGTAGCCCGGTCGCGTGCGCTTCCATGCCCACCGCATCGATCACCGAGTCGGGACCGCGGCCACCCGTCTTTTCCTTCATGACCGCGATAGCGTCTTCATCAACATAGTTGATCGGAATGCCCTTGAAGAGTTTCGCCTTTTCGAGACGTTCCGAGATGCGGTCAATCGCGAAGACCTGTTCCGCGCCCATCATGTACGCGCTCGCAATCGCGAACAGCCCGACCGGACCGCAGCCATAGACCGCCACCGAGTCGCCCGGCTGGATGTTGCAGTTCTCGGCGGCCTGATAGCCCGTCGGGAAAATATCCGTCAGGAACAACACCTGCTCGTCGGTCAGGCCATCCGCGACCGGAACCGGACCCACATCCGCGTAGGGGACGCGCACGTATTCGGCTTGCCCGCCTGCATAGCCACCGTACAGGTGGGAATATCCGAAGAGGCCGCCGCCAGATGCGCCATAAGCAGTGTCGAGCAGCATTTGCGAGCCGGACGGGTTCGAGTTGTCGCAGAGCGACCACTCATCGTTTTCGCAATAATGGCAGTGTCCGCACGCAATCGCGAACGGCACGACGACGCGCTGCCCTTTGTGCAGGTTCGAGACCTCGCGCCCGACATCCACGACTTCACCCATGAATTCGTGGCCGAGGATGTCCCCTGCCTTCATGCCGGGGATGAAGCCATCGAAGAGGTGCAGGTCGGAGCCGCAAATCGCGGTCGAGGTGATCTTGATAATCGCGTCGCGCGGGTTGATTAAAATCGGATCGGGGACCGTCTGGACCGTGACGTGGTTCGGTCCTTCCCAGGTTAAAGCGCGCATCTACCGTACCTCTTGTGTATTGTTCGGGGTTGGATTGGTCGCGGCCTTCTCAGCCAATTCTTCTTCGCTGTCCCTGCGCCCGGAAGTCTGCCCTTCGATGGTCGAGATTTCGCCCGTTTCCATCAACATGCGGAAGCGATACAGGTCTTCCTGAATTTGCTGGCTCGGTTCCTGCCCGAACAGCTTGGCAACGAGCTCGCCAATCTTTCCGGCAGGCGGGTCATACTTGAGCGAAACGAGGACTTCCGTGCCGCGTTTGCCCGGAGCCGTCTTGAAGATGACCGCGCCCGCGTTCGGAACCTGTGCGCCTTCCAGCGAACGCCAGCCAATGCGCTCGTTCGGCACGTCGTTGATCAGCTCGGCGTCCCATTCGACCTGTAAATCGGCGGGCGCTTTCGCGACCCAGTGTGAACGGTCGCCGCCTGTGTTGGAGACGCTTTTCAGGTGTTCCATAATCTGCGGCAGGTTCTCGAAGTTACGCCAATAGGCATATAGCGCCTCGACCGGACGATTGATCGTGATCGCCTTATCGACGCGGATACCCTGATTGTGCGGGACACTGACCTGCTCCGGCTGTTTATCCGTCATAGAAGGAGTCCTTTTTTTGACAACGATGTCTACATCAAACGTAGCATTCGCACGCTCAAAAAAGGCTATAAAAGCTAGGAGTAGCAGCTTGCCCGATCCGCAACAATTCGTCGGACCCGCCCAAAACATGGCTACGCTGACGGCTTGCGCGGTGAATTGCCCTTCGCCATATCAGTCACGGTTTTGGTCATCGATTCGGTATCGCGTGTGCCATCCGCGCGCGTCCGCACCTGTTCCATATACAGCCCCGCCGCGAGGAACATCGCCCGCCGCGCGCCCGGTGGTCGGTTTTGCCAGGAGGGGACACGCAGCGAACACATCGCGAGCGCGGTAAAATATTCGGTTTCTGTTTTCGGGCTGGCGAGCAGCGCCAAGACGATCTCGCGCACTTCCAGCACGGGCGCGAAGGCATCCCGGAGGTTTGCGTCGAGGCTTTCCGGCAGCGGTTGATGATCGTTGAGCAGCCCCAGCAGCCGCACGGCTTCCCATGCGCTGTCCCAACTATCCCCGAAGTGCGGCATGATCAAATCCGTAATCAGGCTCGTTTCCAGCACCGCCCAATCGAATAGCGCGTGACCCTGCCGGGTCCACTCGAAATCGATCAACCACGCATCGTTGGCGGGACCGACGAGAATATTGCCCGTGTGCAAGTCGCCATGTATCGGGCTGAGTGTGCCATTCGTCCAGCGTTCGAGCAGCAGCGGCAGTTCAGAGAGTGGATTAACTACCGAGCGGTTGTTCGGTCCGTAAATCGTGCCGGAGAATATATCGAAGGTCGGCTCAAGCGCTTGCACCTGTTCAAGCAGATGATCAGCGCGCGTCTTGACCACGCGGCAGACCAGCCGCCCGACGGGTTGCCCGCGATGCACCGGGTTCGCTTCAAGGTCCAACCCGCGTACATCGACCCGGCTGGCGCGCGCGGCGGCTTCCGAGCCGGGTCCGGCGGAAAGCTGCAAGACGCCATCGGCCTTCTTTGTCTTCTGGGCGATGAAGTTTTCGAGGATGAGCGTTTCCCCGGTTCGCACTTCCGAACTGCGGCTCCACACGCCATTGGGGTGCAGTGTGCGCAGGTTGGCGGTGGCCTCTTCCGGTGGGATGATCTGCACAGTCAGCGCAGGTGGGAGCAGTAGCTCGTATTCCTGCCATGTCTGGAAGCGCACAGGCCGCCCTTGCCCCCACCAGTAATGACGGAACGTATCGTAGAGCGATTCGCGCAGGAATTTGGCGAGTGCTGGCATACCGCGTGCGTTGGCATATTGGCGCGCGTTGGCGGGCGTATCTTCGCCGGGCTTGCTCACGAAGGTGTACTTGATCCCGCCTAGCGTGTTATCCGGTAGAAAGGAAGGCTCATCCACGATACTGGCCGTGTTCGGCGGCAGAATACCTTTCACAAACTGGTCGTAGCGCAGCTTTTCGTACTGGATTGCCTGCCGCTCATCCAGCTTGACGACGACGGGCGCATTCAAAATGGCCTGCTTGACCTGTACGAGCAGCACCACCGACCCGCTAAACCCATCCATCAGGCCGCGCCGGATGTAAATCTGGTCCGCGCCGCGAAACATCAGACGCAGAAGGCGCTCGTGTGCGGGTTGCAGCAGCACCGCCGCGTCATCGACCTTGATCGGGATTGGCGGCGGCGTGATCGGCGTGCGTTCGGACCAGCCGCGCACGCTTTCAAGTAAACCCGGTAAATCTGCGCCGAGTTCTTGCAGGAGCCGCACGCCCACGCTGTCGCCTTCCTGCAAAATCGCAATCAGCAGCGCGCGATCTTCACTATCGATCCCGCCGTCGATTAGCGCAGAGGTGAGATCGAGGACTTTTTGAGCGCGTTCCGTGATGCGGTAATCCGGCCAGAAGCGCTGTTCTTCCGTTTCCGGGTATTTCTCCTTCGCGAGTGCTGCGTAGAAGAAGCCGAGCAAGCCACGCTGATCGAGCAGCACCGCCGTGACGCCGCCCTGCAAGCGCGTGAGCGCGACCAGCAAATGCTCTACACCCAGGTATAGTTGGTTGGCCTGTTCCGACTCGCGCCGGGCAATCGCGAGAATTTCCCGAACGGTGATTTGCTCCACCAATGGCGCTCCTTGCCGGCTATTGCGTGGCTGCGTTATTTACGCATGGAATACCAAACATATAGTCGCGCATTATACGTCAACAGCAAAAAAGCTGCGTAGAAGCTGGTTATGTTAAAGCCCATCCACGAAGTTGGTTTGCTCGTTGAACAAATTCCACGTTTGGTCGGTCTCTGGTATCAGGTGGAGTGTGAATAAATGGCCGTAAATCACTCCTAAATTTGTCAAGTCCACCATGCAGATTTTCATGGCGTAGTTGACTCACACGTTCACTATTCACATGCACTGGACCATTACTATCAAACGCGATCAACTTTCTGTCATACGCTCTATGATGGAGTACACATAATGCTATACCATTTGAAGTTTCGTCAGTCGAACCAACAACCGCAACAGGTAAAATATGCGCAGCCTCAACAAGTCTCAACTGAACACCGCATATTGCGCATTGATTCCCGTAAGCTGTTAGTACACGTTTGTCAAAATTGTACGCTCTAATCTTCTGTCGTACAGCTCGAACAACTTCTGTGCGCTCTTGGGTTGATAGATTTTGCATTTCAGAAGAAGCTTCTACCAACGATGTATTAAAAGCTGTTGATAATATAGCAAGATCGCTCTCCTGCCTTCCAAGACCGTGAAGTACATCCAAATCTTGGACGTACTCATGGAGAAGCGGAATAGAGGTGTCTAAGATAGAATGGAAGGATGGATATACGACACCTCAAACTAGGTGAAGACGCAAGACAGGCACTAGAACAAGCGGAACTAGCGAGTAAGG
>Ga0123336_10005202_pt1 | contig 10401 bp, 8 predicted proteins | sample SSSSmetaG_FD_96466 | JGI IMG/M metagenome (GOLD analysis project Ga0123336, IMG submission 96466) | Glacier valley bacterial and archeal communities from Borup Fiord, Nunavut, Canada, to study Microbial Dark Matter (Phase II) - ​SSSS metaG | ecosystem: Environmental > Aquatic > Freshwater > Ice... | reverse complement strand
CGCCCGGTGCCTGGTTGTCGATGACGTAGAGCTGTTGCGACGCCGGGTCGTAGCAGTAGGTGATGTCCTCGGGGTTGCTGGCGTTGTAGGCCAAGCAGGGGCTGACGGTCGCCGAGGCGCCACCTATGCAGCCGTCGCCGTCGAAGTCGGCGTTGATGCGGAGGGCCACGATCCCTGTGGCGCTGAACAGCGGCCCGTCGGGGTTGACGGCGGTCACGACGCTGCTCGCCTGTCGGATGTCACGAGCCATCCGGTTGATGGCCTGCCGAGCCTCCTCGTTCAGCCCCTGCTGCTGGCCGGTCGTGGTCACGATGCTGTTGCTGGCCGCGACGGCGGAGAACGTCACCGCGAGCAGCACGAACAGCACGGACATGCTGACCAGGAGCTCCACCAGGGTGAGGCCGCTGTCACCGCGGGAGCGGGGGTCGTTCATCGCTGGTCGTCCGCGACGCAGGTCAGCAGTCCGAGCTGCAGCGTGATCGCGGAGTAGCCCGGCGCCGCCTCGTTGACGAGCGTCGAGCCCGTCGTGACGCTCAAGATCCCCCCGGAGAAGCCCCGGACCCCATTGGTCGCACCGGTCGTGAGCACCGAGGGGACCAACGACGTGGCAGGTGACGTGATGAGCTCACTGAGGGTCGTGCTGTTGGCGAAGCTGGTGTGTGAGGGGTCCCAGACGTCGTTCCCGAGGGCAGGTACTGGGGCAGCGCTTGCCGTCGAGTCGTAGGTCCACGACGCCGAGTGCCACCGGGCGGCGACGTCGGACGGGCCGCGGCCCCACCAGCCGACGATGAGCGAATACCTGCCCACCGCCGTCCCGGCGACGGTGGGTGTGGCCGAGACGCAGTCGACGCTGCTGTAAGTCAGTTTGGCAGAGAACACACCACGGCCCCCCGACTCAGGGTTGTTCGGAAACAGCACGACTTCTCGTCCCATCGAGGCGGTGGCGCCAGACACCGTCTTCTGCGGGAGAGCGGTCAAGGTGTTGGAGTTGACGTAACCCGAGCCAGCCACAGAGGGGCCTGAGAACGTGCTGCTGTCGGAGACCCTCGCGAAAGGGGGTGCACCCATCTCCAGGCCGACCGAATGACCCGATGTCGCGGGGATGGGCGAGCCGCTGCCGACCGTGTTGTCGTAGCTCAGCTGGCCACAACTGCCACCGCCGTTGTAGCCGATGTAAGCCGCCGTGGAGCGCAGCGGGACGGCCACGTCGACATCCGCCGGCGCCTTGGGCAGGCCGCTGCTGACATCACCACCGGGGTCACTGACTCCGGTGCTGCCGAAGCCGAACCACGAGCAGCCCGAACCGCCCTGCGGCGTCGAGGCCCCGGTCGTGGTGAGAGATTGCGTCGGGAGGTTGAAGGCGGTCGCGAGCCCGCTGACCGCCGGCTGGCCGGAGCGGGTGGCCAACGCCCCGGTTGCAGAGCCAGAAACCGAGGACCCACTGGACTGCGAGCCGTCGAGATTGACGACGCCACCCTGCAACTCGAGTGTCGTGCCGTCCGCGGCCGTGGAGGTGAGGTCGACGGCGACAGCCCTGGCCTGGCTCTGGATGACCGGCAGCTGGGGGCGTCCGTCTGTCACGCGCGTGTAGGCGCGGTAGGTCTTGGTCGTCCCACGGTCGACCCAACTGGTGATCACAGTGACCCCGAGGAGCAGCGAGGGCGCCTGGTCGCGGCCGGTGACCTGGCTGTCGTAACTTCCCTGGTAGCGAGCGGCCGGGATGGCGGCCCCGTCGACCCCGAGGAACTGCGCGTCGACCACCTGGGAGAAGCCGGTCGCCCCGGCGAGCGGCCCGGTCGTCGTGCGGTAGAACGGGAACGTCGGCTCGCCGTTGGCAACGGCTCCGCTGGTGACGAAGATGCCCGTCAGGGTGCTTCCCGCTGCGGTGACGGTGCTGGCCGTCGGTGCCGTGGGGGCGTTGGTGACATAGATGTCGAGCAGATCGAGGAACGGTCCGTTCTGAGCATCGATGTGGTAGCGGAGGTCCCGGATCTGCTCGAGGCGCTCCTGCGTGAGGTTCTTCGCCTGCGTCTGCAGCTTGCTGCTCACCGTGGACCGAAGCATGCCGAGGAACGCCGGAAGGGCAGCGGTCATCACGACGACGAGCAGGCCGAGCGCGACCATCACCTCGATGAGGGTGAAGCCGTCGGCTTCCCGGGCCCTGAGGCGGCGGTCAGTAGACACGAGCGGTCAACCCCTCAACGTGGACGACGTAAACGTTCGGTCGGACCGTGCTGGCGACGCGCAGGGTGGCCGGGACGGCCGTGCCTCGGGGGTAGAAGTACAGGCAGGTGTCGGATGCGGGGCACGGGGGCGACGGCAACGGCGAACTCACGGTTGCGGTGATGGCGACCTTCGGGCTCTGGGTCTGCTTCATCCCGGGTAGCTGCGACCCGGTCGCGGCCGTGCAGGCGTACTGCCAGAGCGTGTAGGACTGGCCGCCGGCCGCGAGGTCGACGCAGAAGGTCCGGCCCTCCGACACCGACCGCTCCGAGACGTTGCGCAGGAAGCTCGTGAGCTCCTGCGTTGAGCCCCTCTGCTGGGCGAGGCTGCGGTAGTTGACGAAGCCGAAGCCCCCGATGAGCGCCAAGGTCCCCGCGATGGACATCACGACGAGCAGCTCGAGGAGGGTAAAGCCGTGTTCCTGCCCCCGCCTCGTCACGGACACGCCCCGGCCTCGAGCCCGTTGAGCTGGCTGTAGCGATAGGTTTTCATGCTCCCCTTAGGGTCCGTCAGCGCCACACACCAGTTCTGCGGGTCGTCGAGGTGGGCCGAAGCACCTGCGGCCGGCAGCGTGCTGCCGACGGTCAGGCGGGCAAAGGTCGTGTAGCTACTGCCGTTGGTGAGGGTGATCTGCCCCGCCGTCGGCGTCGAGAGGACCAAGGCCGCGGAGTCATCGACGAAGTACGTCGCGACCTCCTTGCCGAAGTTGCTGACGTCCGCCTTGGTCGCAGAGTCGTGTGCCTTGGCCCGCTGGTTAAGGAATACGGGGATGGCGACGGAGGCCAGGACGCCGATGATGACCATCACCACGAGCAGCTCGATCAGCGTGAAGCCCTGGTCAGACCTTCGTCCGTTAGGCGTCCCGACGCTCTCCATACCTCGTCATCGACACGTCCCGAAGGCCACTTGAGCGCCCGTGTCCACCCCTACAAGGGGCACGCCGAAGGGCGGCCCCCGATGTCGGGAACCGCCCTTGGGTGTGCTGCGTGTCTTGCGGGTCAGACCGGTATCAGCTCTGACCAAGCCGGACTTACGGGAAGTCGCCCGCGACGCAAGTCCCGGTGGCAAGGCCGTTCGCGGCGGAGTACTTCACGGCGGTCAGCGAGCCGTTGGCGATGCCGAGGTCGACGCACCACGAGGTCGCGAAGTTCGCCGCCGTGGTGGCCGAGTTGAAGGTGCCGAAGGTGATGTTGTTGCTGACCCGGCCCACGTCGACAGCGTTGACGGTGTAGCGGCCACCGACGACCGAGACGATGCCCGCCACCTTGGTGGTACCCCCGGCGAGCGCGGCGGTGCCGTCGACGTAGTAGGTCGCGATCTCCTTGCCGAGCGTCGCGACGTCGGCCTTGCCGGCCGTGTCGTTCGCCTTCTTGCGCTGGTTCAGGAACACCGGGATGGCGATGGCGGCAAGAATGCCGATGATGATCATGACGACCAAGAGCTCGATGAGGGTGAAGCCACCCTCGTTCTTCTCCTGAGCCTTGCGGATGCGAGCGAGCATTGCGATGTCCTCCAGAACGGGATGTGGTGTGAGCCGCGCGGTAGTGCGTTGTCAGGTCCCTCACGCGGCCCCTCCGAGTGGAGGAGGCCGGCCGAGGCAGCTGGGCTGACCCCTGACCTCGGAGAAGTCCGGGGGCCCCCTGGCTTTGCGACCCCGCCTCACGGCGGGTGTGCCCTTGCTTGGCTTTGCGGCTCGATGACCCTCTCTATTTCGGCGATGACGGGAGCCGCCTTGAGTCCCCGTCCGGCGTCACTTTGGGCCAGCGCCCGAGAAGGGCCTCGCCAGCTGGCAAGGCCCTTCTGCGTACGTCGACGACCGCGCCCTTCGCAACGGTGGGGAGGGGGGACTACTTGATGAGGTCGAAGATCTTGAAGATGGGCATGTAGAGGGCCACGATCATGGCGCCGACGATGCCCCCCAGGAAGGCAATCATTAACGGCTCGATGAGGGCTGTGAGCGACTCCGTGGTCGACTCGACCTCCTGGTCATAGAACTCCGCAATCTTGGCGAGCATGGTGTCCAGGGCACCGGTCTCCTCCCCGACGGCCATCATCTGCACGACCATGGGCGGGAAGACAGGGTGCTCGGTGAGCGGCTTGGTCAGGGACTCGCCCGTCCGCACGCTCTCCTGCACCGCCCGGGTGGCGCGCTCCAGGACGATGTTGCCGGTGGTCTCGGCGACGATGTCCAGGCTCTGCAGGATCGGGACGCCGGACTTCATCATCGTGCCGAGGTTCCGGGAGAACCTAGTCAATGCGATCTTGCGGAACAGCTCACCGAAGACGGGCAGCTTTAGCTTGAGCGGGTCGACGACGTTGCGCACCTGCTCAGTCCGCTTGTACTTCCGCCACAGGCTCATCCCCACGAAGACCAGGACGACGAAGGGAACGATACCGACCTTGAGACCGCTCGACAGCGCGACGAGCACCCGGGTGGGGAGAGGAAGCGTGCCGCCGAGGGTCTTGAACAGACCCACGAAGGTCGGGACGATGAACAGCAGCATCCCGATCACGGCGACGACGGCGATGCACAGCACCACCACCGGGTAGGTCATCGCCGACTTGACCTTGCCGCGGAGCTTGACCTCCGCCTCGTAGTTGTTGGCGATCTGCAGCATGACCGTGTCAAGGAAGCCACCCACCTCCCCGGCCTTGCACATGTTCACCATCAGGGGTGGGAAGGCGGCGGGGTGCTTGGCCATGCCCGAGGACAGGCTGTTACCGGTCTCGATGTCGTTGCGCACCTCGCCCAGGACCCGCGCGAGCTCCTTGTTCTCCGTCTGGTCCACCAGGATGTTGAGGGCCCGCAGCAGAGACAGGCCGCTGTTGACCATCGTGGCGAACTGGCGGGCGAAGACCGAGAGGTCCTTCAAGGTGACCTTCTTCTTGCCGCCGAAGGAGATCTCCTTGCCCATGCCCTTGTTGGCCGCGGACTCGGTGATGCTCACCGGCGCGTAGCCCATGGACTTGAGCTTGGTCGCCACCGTCGACGGGGAGTCCGCCTCGAGCTTCCCGCTTTTGATCGAACCGCTCTTGTCGCGGACCTTGTACTCGTACGTCAGCGTCGCCACTGTCCTGCTCCCTTACGCTCGGCCGCAGAGGCGGTTGAAGTCCTCGACGTGGTGGCACTTCTCGAGCGCGACGTCGTAGGTGATCTTTCCCTTGCGGACGAGCTCCGCCAGGTGCTGGTCCATCGTGGCCATGCCATGCTTGGCGCCGGCCTGCATCGCGGAGTAGATCTGGTGCGTCTTGCCCTCGCGGATGAGGTTTCGGATGGCTGGCGTCGCCACGAGGATCTCGGTGGCGACGACGCGGCCCGTGCCGTCGGCGGTGCGGACGAGCTGCTGGCAGACGATGCCCTGCAGCGACGAGGCGAGCTGCACCCGAACCTGCTGCTGCTGGTGCGGCGGGAAGACGTCGATGATGCGGTCGATCGCCTGCGCTGCGTCGCTGGTGTGCAGGGTCGCCATCACAAGGTGACCGGTCTCCGCGGCAGTGAGCGCAACCTCGATGGTCTCGAGGTCGCGCATCTCGCCGACCAGGATGATGTCGGGGTCTTGCCGCAGCACGTGCTTGAGCGCCGCCTGGAAGGTCCGGGTGTCCTCTCCCACCTCCCGCTGGTTGATGATGCAGCTCTTGTGCTCGTGGAGGAACTCGATCGGGTCCTCGACCGTCATGATGTGGTCCTTGCGCTGGCGGTTCGCAAGGTCGACCACGGCCGCGAGGGTCGTTGACTTGCCCGACCCCGTGGGGCCTGTGACCAGGACGAAGCCGCGCGGCAGCATCGCGAAGTTGCCCACCGCCGGCGGGACGCCGAGGTCCTCCAGCTGCTTGATCTCGTACGGGATGAGCCGGAACGCCGCCCCCAGAGCGTCGCGCTGGCGGTAGACGTTGACCCGGAAGCGGGCCCGCCCCGGGAGGCTGTAAGCGAAGTCCAGCTCGAGCTCCTCCTCGAACTTCTCCCGCTGCTTCTGCGACATGATTGCGTACATCACCTTCTGGATCCCCTGCGGCGTCAGGACCTCTCTGTCCTCGACCGCGACCAGGTGACCGTTCTCGCGGACGGTCGGGGGCACGCCGACCGTGAGGTGCAGGTCGGAGCACTTGCGCTCCAGCACGGCGACGAGCAGGTCGGTGAGGTACATGCTGTCGTCGCTGGTGTTCTCTGCTCCGGTTCGCACCGTGCCCTCGGTCGGGGCCGAGGGCAGGGCTTGCGCCGGGATCGGAGCTGCTGCGAGGTCCGGCGCCGGGGTGCTCGAGGGCACGTGCGAAGTCGGCGCCTCGAAGGACGCGGGCCCAGGCCCCGGGTTGGTGGGCTGGGCGAGAGGCACCGTGTGGGTGACAGCGGGCACCGGTGTCGGCGTCGGGGGGTACGTGGGGGCGGGCGCCGCCATGGTGACCGACAGAGTCGGCGCGCTGACGGCGGCTGTGGGGGCGAGCAGCACGGGGGCTGGGGCGACCTGTGCTGGCACGAGGGGCGCCGAGGGCGTGGCGGGCACGGGAGGGACCGAGACCAGCGGGACGTAGGCCATCGGAGCGGGATCCAGCGTGACGGCCGTGGCCGGAGCCACCGTCGCGGGTGCCGCGGCGGCGAAGGTCATCGCGGGCTGGGCCGCGCTGATCGGATCGGTCGCCTGCAGCTGCGGCGAGGGCGTCCACGAGGGGTCCAGCGGCGAGGCCGCGACCGGCTTCAGGCTCGGCACCGCGAAGAAGTCGTCGAGACCGGACGGTCCCTGGTTCGTGCTCACATGCCCTCCCTGTGGACCCGCCGACCGGGTCCCCAGGTGCATCGACCACGACCGGTGTCGCCTTGAGGTTCACACGACGACGCGGAGGATCTCCTCGGCCGACGTCACGCCCTTCATGACCTTGAGCAGGCCGTCGTGCCGCAGCGTGACCATCCCCTCGGCTACCGCGTGCCGGCGGATCACCATCGAGGAGCAGCGCTCGACGGTCATCCGCTCGATCTCCTCGTCCACGGCCATGACCTCGTGCAGGGCCAACCGGCCCTTGTAGCCGGTCTTGGAGCAGGCGCTGCACCCGATGGGGCGGTAGAGCGTGGGCAGCTCTTCGCCGTCCTGCCAGGGGAAGCGGTTCTCCAGCAGGGTCTGCTTGGTCGGCACGTAGGCCTCCTTGCACTTCGGGCAGAGCCGGCGGGCGAGCCGCTGGGCGAGCACGCAGTCCAGGGCCGAGCCGACGAGGAAGGGCTCGATGCCCATCTCGGTGAGGCGCACGATCGCCGACGGGGCGTCGTTGGTGTGCAGCGTCGACAGCACGAGGTGGCCGGTGAGAGCCGCCTCGACGGCGATGTGCGCCGTCTCGCCGTCGCGGATCTCACCGAGCAGCACGATGTCGGGGTCCGAGCGCAGGATCGAGCGCAGGGCCGCGGCGAAGGTCAGCCCCGCCTTGACGTTGGTCTGCACCTGGTTGATGCCGGGAAGCCGGTACTCCACCGGGTCCTCGACCGTGATGACGTTGACCTCGGGCCGACTGACGATGTTCAGCGTCGCGTACAGCGTCGTGGACTTGCCGGACCCGGTCGGCCCGGTCACCAGGATCATCCCGTACGGCTTGACGAAGCTCCGCGAGTAGACCTCGTAGTTGGGGTCGGAGAACCCCAGGTCGGACAGCTTCAGCATCGCGGTCGAGTTGTCCAGGATCCGCATGACGATCTTCTCGCCCCACACGGTCGGCAGCGTCGCCACCCGCAGGTCGATCTTGCTGCCGTTCGCGGTGACGGACAGCCGGCCGTCCTGCGGGATGCGTCGCTCCGCGATGTTGATGTCCGCCATGATCTTCAGGCGCGACGTCACCCCGGCCGTGATCGTCTTCGGTGAGCGCATGACCTCGTGCAGCACCCCGTCGATGCGGAAACGGACGCGCAGGTCCCGCTCCGCCGGCTCGATGTGGATGTCCGAGGCGCGGTCCTGGATGGCCTGCGTGATGAGCAGGTTGACGAACTTGACGATCGGCGCGTCCTCGACGACCTTCTTGATCTTGCTGAGGTCGTCCTCCTCGTCCTTGGCGTCCAGCGCCAGGGTGAGGTCGTCCATCTCGGCATCACCGCGGTGGTAGCGGTTGATCGCCGCCAGCACGTCGGGCCGGGTCGCGACGACCGGTCTGACCTCCAAGCCCGTGAGCGCCCGGATGTCGTCGATGGCGAAGACGTTGGCCGGGTCGGCCATCGCGACGACGAGCTTGCCCTCGTCGTACCCGATCGGGAGCGCGTTGTGCCTGCGGCAGACGGTGTGCGGGACGCGCGAGACCGCCGAGCCGTCCACCGGGTAGTCCGACAGGTCCACGAAGCGCAGCCCGATCTGCGTGGCCAGCGCCGCGACCAGCTGGCCCTCGGACAGGTGGCCGAGGTCGACCAGGACCCGCCCGAGCGAGCGGCCGAGCCGGCGCTGCTCCTCGACCGCGGTCGACAGCTGCTCGGGGGTGAGGAGCCCGTCCTCGAGCAGGATGTCGCCGAGCTGCTTCACACGTTCTCCCAGGTCGAGGGGCCTGTCAGGTCCATCGGACGACCTGGCCCCTTCCTTGACCCTGGGGTCCTCAGTCGCGCCGGGCCAGGGCCGCGGCGAGCTGCTCCAGCGCAACCGACTGCTCCGAACCGGCCGTCAGCTGCTGCACCGTTCCGTCACGGAACCCCAGCGCGACGCGCGAGGGCGGCTCGTCCGGTACGACGGGCAGCCGGGGTGCGGAAGGCAGCGGTGCGGGAGGCAGCGGTGCGGGCAGCGATGGTGCGGCCAGCGGCGGCGCAGGAGGTTGCAGAGCGAGACGTCCGGCAGGCAGCCCGCGCACGGCAGCACCCAGCTCGTGCCTGCCGCGCCTTCTCCGGCCGAACGGCCACATCAGACGTGGGCGGGCTCGGCGTCGAGGGAGTCCACGACGGAGTAGAGCAGCGCCAGCAGCACGGCCTTGACCGACTCCCGGTCCGTGGCGTCGCACGGGACCACCGCGACCTCCTCGTCCAGGCCGAGCACGTCGCGGACGTGCCGCTCGTCGGCCGGGTCCAGACCCGCGGACCGGTTGAGGGCCACGACGAACGGCACCCGCGCCATCTTGCGGAACGCCTCCAGGATGCCGACCGCCTCGTCGAGGCTGTCCTGCCGGGAGCTGTCGACGAGCAGCACATAGCCGAGCATGCCCTCGCCGAGGATCTCCCACATGAAGTCGAAGCGGTCCTGGCCGGGCGTACCGAACAGGTACAGCACCAGGTCCCGGTCGATGGTGATGCGCCCGAAGTCCATCGCGACCGTCGTCTCGGCCTTACGGCTCTTGGTGTGGTCGGTGATGTCCTTCTCGGTCGACAGCACCGTGATCTCGCTGATGGTGCGGATCAGGGTCGTCTTGCCGGCCGAGAACGGCCCGGTGACGACGATCTTGACGGCCGTGCCCCCGTGCTTGCGCCGGCCGGGGCTCCTGGCAGCCACTACAGACCCCTCACGCCGGCGATGAGGCGGAGCAGCAGGCTCTTGTTCACCGAGGGGTCACGGTCGATGTACGTCGAGGCGGCGGGCAGTGCGTCGAGCTGCAGGGCGTGGGCGCCGGACACCGAGCCCACCTGCGAGCTGGTCCCGGCAGGGGCCGGACCGGCGAAGGCAGCACCGGCATGGGAGGCGTGCGATCCGGTCGCAGACCTCGGGCCCGCGCCGGCGGACGTCGGCTGGCCGACGGCGTGCGCGGACACGGGGCGGGCTACCGCGAGCTCGGCGGTGGCCGAGGCGCGGGCGGTCACACTGGCGAAGCGGGCCAGGGCCGGCAGCGGCTCCTCGGCGTGCTCGACCTGTCGGGGGGCGGTGAACGGCTCGGGGCGTTCGGGGATCACGGGGGAGGCCGCCACCACCGGCGCCAGCGGGACGGCACCGGTCTCGAGGGCGGCGAGCAGCTCCTGGCGCTGCTGCAGCGCGCTCGGTCCCGTGGCTGGCGCTCCGACGGTCAGCAGCCCGCGGGCGGTGAGGTCGGCCAGCGCCGTGACCACGACGTACTCCCCCGTGCCGGACAGAGAGACGAGCTCCGCGACGGTGCGGACACCGTCGACCAGCGCGACCAGGGTCCACTCAGGCAGGGTCAGGACCGGCTCGGCGGAGGGCAGCGGTACCAGCGTGACCACGTCGGTCGCCTGGGGGACGGCTGTGGACAGCGAGGCCCAGGCCTCGATCCGCCGTCGACCCTCGG
>Ga0123336_10005200_pt1 | contig 10410 bp, 11 predicted proteins | sample SSSSmetaG_FD_96466 | JGI IMG/M metagenome (GOLD analysis project Ga0123336, IMG submission 96466) | Glacier valley bacterial and archeal communities from Borup Fiord, Nunavut, Canada, to study Microbial Dark Matter (Phase II) - ​SSSS metaG | ecosystem: Environmental > Aquatic > Freshwater > Ice... | reverse complement strand
GAGCAGCGCACCGAACGCGGCGAGGAAAAAACGGAGGTTTCGCATCGTCATTGCGCTAGCACGGTGTGGCGGACCATCGCCAGCATGGCGCGCGCGCCACCCGTTGCGCGCCGGTTCCGCAGCTACCCGTTCAACTGCGTCCATCCTGCACTCGTGAGCGCTTCGAGCGGACGGAAGCGGCCCTTGTAGTTCATGCGCGGCGCGGCAGCGATCCAGAAGCCGAGATAGAGGTAGGGCAGCCCCGCGTGCGCTGCGCGCGCAACATGATCTAGGATCATCCATGTCCCCAGCCCGCGCCGGACCGGATGCACCGCATCATAGAAGCTGTAGATCATCGAGAGGCCGTCGCGCTGAACATCGGTGACGCACGCTGCGACGAGCGCACCGGCAGGATCGCGGTATTCGAGCAATCGCGTGTTAACCGGGGTTTGTTCGACCATATCGGCGTAATCGACCGCGTCCATCTCGTCCATGCCGCCATCGCAATGGCGCGCCGCGAGATAGGCGGTCAGCAGCGCATATTGTTCGGGCGTGCTCCACGGCGCGCGCTCGGCGGCGATCAGATCGGAGTGCGCGCGCAGCAGCCTGCGTTGCGACCGGCCGGGCACGAAGTGCGCCACGGGGATGCGCACCGAAACGCAAGCGCGGCACGCATCGCACGCCGGCCGGTATGCGACCGTCTGGCTGCGCCGGAAGCCGAGGCGGCCGAGTGTTTCGGCGTTCTCTGCAGCTGCCGGGCCGCGCAACTCGGTAAAGACTTTCCGCTCGATGCGGCCGGGCAGATAGGGGCAAGGGGCGGGTGCCGTGAGATAGAAGGCGGGCCCGTCGCCGCGCGCGCGCCGCGCGGCAAACCGGCCCGCGAGCGCTGCCAATAAAGTGCTTTCCTCCAACATTCGCCCGACCCGATCCCCAATGCGCGGGCACAGCCGATCCCGGGCCGCCCGCGCGATGCACTACTCAAGCGCGCATGCGGCGGCTCAGTCCACCCCCAATAATTTAACCGCGAAGCCTGCTGTTTCGAGCGCGGCAATCAGCCGTTGGAGGTGATCGCGGTCGCGCGTCTCGCATTCGATATCGGTTGTTATGCCCTTGGCGGGTTCGCGGCTGAACACACGCTGGTGGTGGACCTCGATAATATTGGCCTGGCAGGCATCGAATACGCGCGTAACCGCGTGTAATTGCCCGGGTCTGTCGCGCATGGCGATGCGGATGCGCGCGAGCCGCCCCTCGCGCGCGAGTTCGCGCATCAATACGGTCGCGAGCAGGCGCGAATCGATGTTGCCGCCGCACAACACCAACCCGATGTTTCGCCCACGGAAGCGTGGCGGATCGCCGAGCACGGCCGCCAGCCCCGCCGCGCCCGCCCCCTCGACCACCGTCTTCTCGACATTGAGCAGCAGCGCCACCGCGCGCTCGATATCGCGCTCGGGCACCAGCACGACCTCGTCGAGGATCGCGGTCAGGATTTCCGCCGTGATGCCGCCCGGTTCCTTGACCGCAATGCCCTCGGCCAGCGTATCGCCGCCGCACGGTGCGTTGTGGCGGTGGAAGCGGTTCCACATGCCCGGATACAGTTCGGTCTCCACCCCGATCAGCTCGATGCCGGGTTTGATCGCACGCGCGGCGAGACCCATGCCGCTCATCAGCCCCCCGCCGCCGATGGGGGTGAGCAACACATCGATCTCGGGCGCGTCCTCGAGCATCTCGAGCGCGATCGTGCCCTGCCCCGCGATCACGTCGGGATCGTCATAGGCGTGGATGAACACGGCACCCTTCGCTTCGAGGTCGCGCGCGTGGACGAAACTTTCCTCGAGCGTATCGCCCACCAGCAACACGGTTGCACCGAACTCCTCGGTCTGGCGGACCTTCACGGTTGGCGTGAAGCGCGGCATGACGATGGTGGCGGGGATGCCCAGACGCCGCGCGTGGTAGGCGACACCCTGCGCATGGTTGCCCGCGCTGGCTGCGACCACGCCGCGCGTGTGCTCTTCGGGGGTGAGTTTGGACAGGCGGTTGAGCGCGCCGCGTTCCTTGAAACTGGCGGTGAACTGCAGGTTTTCGAACTTCAGCCAAAGGTTCGCGCCGGTGATTGCCGATAGCGTGCGGCTGTGCTGGGTGGGGGTGCGCAGCACCGCTCCGTCGATCGCGGTGCGGGCGTGCACGATATCGTCGATGGTGACAGGCAGGGCGGCGGCGGGGCGGAGCTGGGTGGCCATGCCCAAACGCTTAGGCGCGTGCGCGGCATGGTTCCAGCATGCGGCGTTCGGGTGGTGTGGATCGGCGGCGCGCCCGAGCCCGCGATGCGTGGATCGCACGCGAAGCGGCCGCATCGCGGAAAACGCAGCCGATGCGCGCCCCGGGCTAGAAGCCGTCGGCGGGGAGCGGCGCGGGACCGATGATGCGTTCATATTCGCGGATGGCAAAGCGATCGGTCATCCCCGCGATATAATCGGCAATATGGCGCGCGCGGTCCGGGTCGGCGGGAGGGAGCGCTGCGGCCCATTCGGGTGGCAGCAGCGCCGGATCGGCGTGCTGGCGCGCGAACAGCGCCGCGATGCACGCGGACGCAGGTTCGGTGACGCGCACGACAGCGGGGTTATGGTAGAAATGGCGGTAGAGGAAGGCTTTGAGCCCTCGCTCGGCGGTTGCCATCGCCGGGGAGAAGCCCGCGAGCGGCTGCCCGACATGGCGCACCGCATCGGCACCGACCGGCTCTGCGGCGGAAATCCGTGCGCGTGTTTCGGCGATCAGATCGACAACCATCCGGCCGAGCGCCTCGCGGATGAGCTCGGCCTGCAGGCGCGCCGGGGGTGCGGAGGGAAAGCACGCGCGCGCGGCGGCGTGGCAATCGGCGAGGAAGGGATCGGCGAGCACCGCGTCTATGCGGATCAGCCCGGCGCGCAAGCCATCGTCCAGATCGTGGCAATCATAGGCGATATCGTCGGCGAGCGCGGCCACCTGCGCTTCGAGGCTGGGCCAGGTTGCGAGATCGAGCGGCCACAGCGCGTCCGCCTGCGCCAGTGCCCACCCGGGCGCGGCGACAGGCCCGTTGTGCTTGGCCAGACCTTCGAGAGTCTCCCACGCGAGGTTCAGCCCGTCGAAGTCCGGGTAGGGCGTCTCGAGCATCGTCACCACGCGCAGCGTGTGGCCGTTATGGTCCCACCCGCCGTGGTCCGCGAGTGCAGCGTCCAGCGCGGCCTCCCCCGCGTGCCCGAACGGCGGATGCCCCAGATCGTGCGCGAGCGCGCATGCCTCGGTCAGATCCTCGTTCAGCCCCAGCGCGCGCGCCACCGTCCGCGCAATCTGCGCCACCTCGAGCGTATGCGTGAGGCGCACGCGGTAATGATCCCCGTGGGGCGCGGCGAACACCTGCGTCTTGCCGTTCAGCCGCCGGAACGCGACCGAATGCACGATCCGGTCCCGATCGCGCTGGAAGGGATCGCGCGTGGCCGACGGGGGCTGCGGGTGGAGGCGGCCGCGACTGGCGGAGGGGTGGGCGGCATAGGGGGCGGACACGTCCCGCCTCCTGTCAGGCATCGCGGGGCGGCGCTAGTGCGGGCTCGCGGCGGGCTTGCTTTGGGACGCATCGATCGCGTCGATCACTGCTGCGACAGTGGCCTCGATGCCAGAGGGCAGATTGCCCGCACGGAACGCGGGCAGCGCCCGATCCCGGATGATCTTCGCCGCAAGATCGTCGGGCAGGGCGCGTTCGAGGCCATAGCCGACTTCGATCCGCATCCGGCGGTCGTTGGGCGCGACCAGCAGGCCGATGCTATTGTTCGCGCCGCGCCGACCGATGCCCCATCGGCGGAAGGGGCGCAGGCTGTAGAGCGCGATATCCGACCCGCCGAGCGACGGCGTGGTCACGACCACGAACTGATGCCCGGTTCGCGCTTCCCAGGCCGCGAGGCGCCTGGCAACGCGCGCGCGCAATGGCGCGGGGAGAATGTTTGCGGCATCGACGACGCGGCCGGTGAGTTTAAGCTCATCGCCGCACGCATGCGCGGGCGCCAAATCGGGCGACCTCGCACGCGGCCCGGGATCGGGAGCGCAGCCGATGGCGAGCATGAGCGCGGCCGCGAGCACCGCACCCCGATAGATCGCCATTGCAGCGCCGCCTACATCTCCTCCGCGCCATCCTCCCCGGGCGAGGTCAGCAGCGCGTCGCTCACCACGGCAGCATTGCCCCGGATCGCGGCTTCGATCCTGGCCATCGTGGCGGGGTTTGCGATCAGATATTTCTTCGAATTCTCGCGGCCCTGCCCGATGCGGACGCTATCGTGGCTGAACCACGCGCCCGATTTCTCGACGATCCCCGCCTTGACGCCAAGATCGAGGATCTCGCCCACCTTCGAGACCCCCTGCCCGTACATGATGTCGAACTCGACCTGCTTGAACGGCGGCGCGACCTTGTTCTTGACCACCTTCACGCGCGTGGTGTTGCCCACGATTTCGTCCACGTCCTTGATTTGCCCCGTGCGGCGAATGTCGAGGCGCACCGAAGCGTAGAACTTCAGCGCGTTGCCGCCGGTGGTGGTCTCGGGATTGCCGTACATCACGCCGATCTTCATGCGCAGCTGGTTGATGAAGATCACGATGCACTTCGAGCGGCTGATCGAACCCGTCAGCTTGCGCAGCGATTGGCTCATCAGCCGCGCCTGCAGGCCGACATGGCTGTCCCCCATCTCGCCCTCGATCTCGGCGCGCGGCACGAGAGCGGCCACGCTGTCCACAACCAGCACGTCGATCGCGCCCGATCGCACCAGCGTGTCCACGATCTCGAGCGCCTGCTCGCCGGTATCGGGCTGGCTGACGATGAGGTTCTCCACATCGACGCCCAGCTTCTTGGCGTAGATCGGGTCCAAAGCATGCTCGGCATCCACGAACGCCGCAGTCCCGCCAAGCTTCTGCGCTTCGGCCACCACGTGCAGCGCGAGCGTCGTTTTACCCGACGATTCCGGACCATAAATTTCGATAACGCGGCCCTTGGGCAGTCCGCCGACCCCCAAAGCAAGGTCCAGCCCGAGCGATCCGGTGGAAATCACCTCCACCTCCTGCGCCTCGCGCTGGCCGAGCCGCATCGCGCTGCCCTTGCCGAACGCGCGGTCGATCTGCGCCAAAGCCGCCTCCAGCGCGCGTGTGCGGTCTCCGCCCTGATCGCCCGCGCCGATTTTGCTCACTGCCGCAACTGCCATGATCCGTCCCTCGAAGTCCGGCGAACACTCGCACGCGGGCAGACGTTAGGGAAGGGTCAGGCTGCGGTTCCGGCGTGCGCGCGTACCAGTGCGGCTTCGAGTGCGGTCACCGAATAGGGCTTGGGCAGCAGAATGGCGTTCCTGAAACGTTCCGGCAACGCATCCGAGCCCGAGCCCGATGCGATCACGACCGGACAGCCGCGCGCGCTGACCGCATCGGCAAGATCGTAGACCGACTGGCCGTCCACGTGCACGTCGAGCACCGCGCAATCATAGGCTTGCGCTTCAACCAGTGGCCACGCCTCGCCAAGCGTCGCTGCAGGGCCGACCGCCGAACAGCCGAGCTGTTCGAGCATATCGGTCAGCATAAGGCTGATCAGCATCTCATCCTCGACGACGAGGACGCGCATGCCGTCGATAACAGGATTGCTCATCATGGCGGGCAGATACCAATGTCCGGAAGTCCGCCGCTTAAGCGCGCTTCGCTCAAGCGGCAAGCCTCGTGCGAACCGCGACACTGAGTTCCTGCACCGAAAACGGTTTGCGCAGCAAGGGGATGCCCGGATCGTCGACGCGCATCCGAACCTCTTCCTCGGCATAGCCCGAGATGAACAGCGCGCGCAGATCGGGCTGCGCAGCGCGCGCGCGTGCGACCAGCGTCGGCCCGTCCATCCCCAGCATCACCACATCGGTAATCAGAAGATCGACATCGACACGGTCACCGAGCATGCCGAGCGCCTCCTCTCCGCCCGCGGCGGTCAGCACGTCGTAGCCGCTGCGCGTCAGAGCGCGCGCGGCAACCGCGCGAACCATGGCATCGTCCTCCACCAGCAGGATCGTGCCATGTCCCCAGCCTTCAAGCGCAGCGGATGCAGGCGCGGCGCGCACCTCGGCAGGTGCGCCGATCGCGGCAGGCAAATAGATATTGAAGCGCGTGCCGCGGCCGAGAGACGAATCGACAAAGATGAACCCGTTCGACTGTTTGACGATGCCATAGGCGATCGCCAGGCCCAGCCCGGTGCCCTTGCCGAAATCCTTGGTGGTGAAAAACGGATCGAACACGTTGCCGATGATTTCGGTGGGAATGCCCGATCCAGAATCCTCGACCGTGATGGCAACGTAATCGGTCACCGGCATGACCGCGTGGCCGAGCGAGGCAACGTCGGCGGCGATGACCATGTGCGTGGCGATGGTCAGCGTGCCACCGCCCGGCATTGCGTCGCGCGCGTTGACTGCCAGATTGACAAGCACCTGCTCGATCTGGCCCGGATCGACGCGAACGGGCGCGAGGCTGGCGCCCTGCACCACCTCGAAGCGCACGGTATCGCCGAGCAGACGACGCAGGAGGTGGCTCATCTCGCCAACCACGTCGTCGATCGCCACCACGCGCGTACGCAACGTCTGCTGGCGCGAGAAGGCCAGCAGCTGCCGGATCAGATCGGCCGCGCGGTTGGCGTTTTGCCGGATCTGATCGGCATCGTGACGATCGATGTCGCCCGGCCCGTGACGCATCAGCATCAGATCGCAGTGGCCGATGATCGCGGTCAGGATATTGTTGAAATCATGCGCGAGCCCGCCAGCGAGCTGGCCCACCGCCTGCATCTTGGTTGCGTGGCGCATTTGGGATTCTAGGCGCAGTTGCAGGCTGTCGTCCTTGGCGATGGCGAACAGCCGGTCGAAACGCGCCGCATAGCCGAGCGTGATCAGCACGGGCTGGTTCGCGCGACCGACAGGTTCGATCCGCAAATCGCGCAGCGTGCCGTCGCCGGAAAGAAGCGCGCCGATTGCAGTCCCGATCGCCGGGCGATCCTGGACCGCGAACAGGCCCGCAAAGCTGCCTGCGACATGCGAATTGCCGATCAGCCCGGCAAAGGTGGAATTGGCCGTGAGCACCGTACCGTCACGCGCGATCGTGGCATGGCCCAGCCCGACCTCGTCGGTAATGCGGCCGAGTTCGGCCTCATAGATCCGACCGACCGCCTCTGGGGCGGCAGAGCGCGACCGCACGAACCGGTGTTTGCCGAGGGACGCGGCGAACACCGCAATGAGCCCGAGAACCGCCACCGCCGCACCTGCCTGCCGCGCGATGAGCCAGCCGAGAAACACAGCGGACGCGAGCGCGGCCGCCACAAGCATCGTCCCGGCAATGCGCGGCGGCGTTGCGCGAATCGGAGTGACAGCCATGGCAGCAAAGACGGCTGCTGGCCGGTAACGTCAAGCGCTGCGATCAGGCGAGCTGAAAGTGCAGCAGGCGGCCCAGCGCTGGGACGACCGCGGCAGCAGGGCGGCCGACCGCGCGCGCGATTGCGGGATCGGCCGCATCGAGTCCGCCCGCGAGCGCGCCGAACGCGGGGAGCACCAGCTTGCAGGCCGTCATCACGAAGCAGCGCCGCGCGACCGAGCGCCCGCGCGTCGCGATGCGCAGCTTGGGGTGAAAGTGGCCCGAAATCTCCGGTTCGTATGCGCCCGCACATGCCTCGTGCCGCAGAGTGATCCCGTCGATGCGCACCTCGGCGAGCACACGCCCGCCTACCCCGACGATTGCAGGATCGTGATTGCCCACGATCCATGTCCATTCCAGACGCGACTGCATCTGCTCGAGGAGCGCGCGCGCTGCCGGATCGAGGCGCGCGGTGCCACTCGCGTCATGATAGCTGTCCCCTAGACACCAGACCGCGCGCGCACCCGTCGCATCGGCCACCGCCGCGAGTCGGCGCAGCGTCTCGATGCTGTCGTAAGGCGGGAGCATCTGGCCGCGCCGCGCGTAAGCGCTCGCCTTTTCGAGATGCAGATCGGCCACGAGCAGCGCGCCGCGCGCGGGCCACCACAACGCGCCTTCGGACAGGGGATGCAGCCGCGCGCCGCCGAACATAAGGTGAACCACCCGCTGCGGATACGCGCGTCGATGCCCGGTGGGAAGCCCCGTCAGGCGGCTACGGCGGCGGCGCTGCTCCAGAGTTCCGCCCCGAGGAACCAGCGCATCTCCTCCATCGTGGCCGCCTCGGCGAGCCAGTCGAAGAGCGGATCGTGCTGGCCGGGGCCGCTCTGCTCGAGCGCTTCGAACCACGCGACGAAACCCTCCACGTCGGCGGGAGCGGCGGTCGCGGCGTCGATTACTTCGGCGCGCGCGGCCTCGATCAAATAGCCTTCGAGCTCGCGCATCGCGCGCTCGTCATCGAGTTCGCGCTGCCAGTCCGCGCCGGGCACGGTGACGGCAAGACGTCGGCGGTTGAAGTGCGCAAGATTGCGGTGGAACGCGTCCGGATGGGCGGGTGCCCAAGGCTGGCCCGCCGTCCGGAACGCCCAACGACGCAAGGCAACTGGAGACATTAAGGTGGTTCCCGAACCCGGCGCAGTAGGGGGGAGGGCCGCGCAGGGTTCGGGAGCCAAAACCCAATACGGACGCGCGCGTTCCCCGGTTGCGCCGCTCTGCGGCGTCGCGCCTAGATTTCGACGATGCGGTTCGGCAGCTCGTTCCGGTCATGCGCGGACGCGGGGAAATGTTCCGCGAGCACTGCGCCCGCCAGCGCGATAGCGCGCTCGAACCCGCCCGCCAGATCGCCCGCGCGCGCGGCCTGTGTCAGCGCGGCGATCGTGGTATTCCAGTGATCGGGGGAGACCTTGGCGTAAATGCCCTCGTCCGCGATCACCTCGGCGTAGCGTTCGGCGGGGCTGGCGAGCAGCAGCACGCCGGTGCGCGCCGACGTCTCGTGCAATCCGCGCGCGAGGAACTGATCCTGCGCCAGCTGGTGCAGATGCGCGTGGCGATGGCGCGCGGGCGTGAGCAACCGCTGCAACCCGGTCAGCGCGACGAGCGCCGCAGTGGCGGCAAACACCGCGAGCTGGCACGCGACGAGCGCGATGACGACCCGATAGGGGGACACCGGACCCACCAGCCACTCGTCCCCGAGCGCCCAAGGCCGGAAGCCGAGCAGGATCGCTGCGAAGGGCAGCGCAAACGCGGCAAAGGCGGCGGCGGCCAGCACCGTATCGGGGTGCCCCTCCTTGCGCGTGGCGACGATGCAGAAGATTTCGCCCGTGGTGTGCGCCTCGGCCGCGCCGATGGCGGCTTCCACACGGGCCTGATCGGCAGCGCTCAGCATCTACCAGCTCCCGCTCGATCCGCCGCCACCGAAGGAGCCGCCGCCACCCGAGAAGCCGCCACCGCTGTCCGAATCGCCGCCACTCGAGCCGCCGCCGCGGCCCCAGCCGCCACCGCCGCTGTTGAGCAGGATGAACGGCAGCCAGCCGAGCGAGCCGCCGCCGCCGCGACCGCCGAACAGACGGGGCAGCACGAAGAATGCAAGGATGACCAGCAGGAAAATCCACGAACCGCCTCCCGAGCGGCCGTGCGCCGGACGGGCGGTTTCGGCGGCCTGCTGCCGTTCGGCCGCCGCCACGTTGGCGCGCGCATCAGGATCGGGAAGGCCGAGCTGCGCGATCAGCTCGTCGGTGCCCGCCACGACCCCGCCGGGCAGATCGCCCGCCTTGAACTTCGGCACGATCGCCCGCTTGATGATCAGGCTGGACAGCGCGTCGGTCAGCACGCCTTCGAGCCCGTAGCCGATCTCGACGCGCACGCGGTGCTCGGTGGGCGCGACGATCAGCAACGTGCCATCGTTCTTGCCCTTCTGCCCGATCCCCCACGCCCGCCCGAGTTGATAGCCATAGTCCGCGATGTCGGTCCCTTGCAGGCTCGGCACGGTGGCGACCACAAGCTGGTGGCCCGTCTTCTTTTCGAGGCCCGCGAGCTTTGCCTCCAAATCGGCGCGCGTCTGTGCGGGCAGGATGTTCGCCGCATCGACAACGCGACCGGTAAGCGGCGGAAAGGTCAGCGCGGCGTGGGCTGCGAGCGGCGCGAACAGCGTAAGGAACAGCGCCAGCAGTGCGAGCCATGACGCACGCGGCAAGACCCCCACCGCCCTTCGGGCACCTCCCCCGCTTAGCGGGAGAGGACACACCCCCGTTTGCCCTCCCCCGTTTACGGGGGAGGGCCCCCGAAGGATCGGAAGGGGCGTCGCCGCGAAGGCCAACTGGTTCAGAACGCCACCTTGGGGGCCTGCTCCGCGCCGGGCGTTACCGCGGTGAACGGTGCATAGGCCTTCGACCCGTAGATCGTCTTGGCAGCGATCATCGCGGGGAAGGTGCGGATGGTGGTATTATAGTCCTGCACCGCGCCATTGTAATCGCGCCGCGCCACCGTGATGCGGTTCTC
>Ga0123336_10005198_pt1 | contig 10412 bp, 10 predicted proteins | sample SSSSmetaG_FD_96466 | JGI IMG/M metagenome (GOLD analysis project Ga0123336, IMG submission 96466) | Glacier valley bacterial and archeal communities from Borup Fiord, Nunavut, Canada, to study Microbial Dark Matter (Phase II) - ​SSSS metaG | ecosystem: Environmental > Aquatic > Freshwater > Ice... | reverse complement strand
TGCCAGGGTGCCTGGCATATTTTTGTAAGAAGTTTCATTAAGCATTTCGAGATCTATATAATGCCTGTTCGCTTCTTCTTTATAGTTGATCGCGTAAATTCTAACGTCGGGCATCTGTGCTTCTTCGGTAATGTAATCGATATGATTATAAAAAAAAATCCGCATGCTATCAGGAAGCGCAAAAATCGCTGCCCGGTTAATTCTTTGATGCGCCCAGAAACCCCAGCCAAAGAGAAGTGTGATGTTACCAATTACAAACAGTGCTACCAGCAACAAGCGGAACCTTTTATTTTTCATAATTAAATTTATCAGCGCAAATATAAGATTAAGCTATTACTGCAATTGTCCAGTGAAATCTTTCATCATCCTATTGTTAACCTATGTATGAAATGAAGTAAGAAGTTGTTATCAGCAATCAGCAAGTCAATTCCAGCCAGGTTCCCTGATAGAGGATAGCAATACTTTAATCAACAGGTAAAATCAGCACCGGCTATATAATTATTTAACCAGTTGTATTCCAAGATAAGTTGCCAGTAAGCCCATGGTTAAACTTCCGGCAGCATACAAAAAAAAGTAGAGATAACTGCCTGACTTTAATAAATTAAGGTTGTCGAGTGAAAAGGTAGAGAAGGTTGTAAAGCCGCCACAGATACCGGTTATAAGAAATAGCCTGGTATTAGATGAGATTACCTGTTGTTTCTCTGCAAGCGCGTAGAAGATTCCGATCAGCAGGCAACCCAGGATGTTTATTGAAAAGGTGCCGAAGGGAAACATTGAAGGATATCGTTTAGCGATAACGATGTGTATGAAATACCGCATAATACCGCCGAGTCCGCTGCCGGCGAATACAATAAAAAACGGTTTCATAAATCATTAGTTATTAATTGTCAGAATCTATTGGTGAAGACCAATAGATTTACTTCAGTGTATATCTTTTAAATCAACCAGCCACTCGCCACTGATGCGTACAATTTTAATAGTAGTTGTGTCTTTTGGTTCAAACGTGTTGGTGTACCTGAAGTTTACCGTGGAATCATTTTCCGGTTCTACTTTTATAGCGATGATGCTGGCACCTTTGTAACTGACCTTATCTTCAGTAGAACGCCTGTTATAATCTTTTCTCCATTTATCGAGCAACATCACGTTGGTGTTAGTGGAATCATCCAATAAATAAAAGCGTGCCTTGTCATAGTTACCATCGAGGGATGCACGGATAAACTCCCTGCCTGCATCCTGGGCGTCTTCTGCTTTTACATACCCTTTGTCATCCTTACAGGAGATAACGGTGGCTGTTACAAATAATACAAGAATAATTAATTTCATACTTGTTGGAATGATTGTCCACACAAACCTACAGGAAGTTGTTAAATACACCGTGATTATTTAGGTGTGAGGTGTGTGGTTTTCAGGTATGAGGGATAAAAAAGCAAGAATGATAATGTACTATTATAAATAGATATTGAAAGCGTGCATTGAAATACGCAATCTTAATTTTAAATACCTCCCCATTTAGAAAACCTGGTGTTGATCAGATATGGCATGTAGGGAGTTGCTATTACCTATCAGCAGACCCATGGAGTGCGGGTCTGCTCCTGTAGCTAACGACTGACAGCTGACAGCTAATAGCGGATAGCAACAAAACAATTAATTTACCATCAAATCTTTCTTACCGCACGTATGGTTGCTCATTAATTTTTTCTTTTTCATAAGCGCGGATGATCGCTTTTACAAGCCTGTGCCTTACCACATCTTCCTCGTCGAGTTCAATGTGCGCGATGCCATCGACACCCTGTAAGATACGAACGGCTTTCTCCAGCCCGCTTCGCTGGTGTTTAGGAAGATCCACCTGTGTCATATCTCCAGTTATGATGGCCTTCGCGTTAGGACCTATACGTGTCAGGAACATTTTAATCTGGAGGTCGGTGGCGTTCTGCGCTTTATCCAGAATAATAAAGGCGTTATCAAGGGTACGTCCGCGCATATACGCCAGGGGCGCGATCTCTATGGTGCGGGTACTCATGTAGTAACCCAGCTTGTCTGCGGGTATCATATCATCCAGCGCATCATAAAGCGGCCGCAGGTATGGATCAATTTTTTCTTTAAGGTCACCAGGTAAAAAGCCGAGGTTTTCACCAGCTTCCACAGCCGGACGGGTTAAAATGATTTTTTTGATCATCTTATTTTTCAATGCTCTCACCGCAAGCGCAACAGCAGTATATGTTTTACCCGTACCCGCAGGTCCTATCGCAAAAACAATATCATTTTTATCGGTGGCATGAACCATCCGTTTCTGGTTAACAGTGCGCGCACGAACCGTTTTACCGTTAGGACCGAAAACCAACACCTCGTTGGGATTACGGTCTACAAAATTATCAACTACTTCAACGTCATCACCACCACCAAGCATCTGCTCAAGATAGCCTTCCGTGAGATGACCATTCCGTTGTAAATACTGAACTACGAGGTTGATTTTATCTTTGGCGGTTTCCACCTGTTCAGGCGAGCCACTTAGTTTTAACTGGGTACCCCTGGATAGTATTTTCAGCAGTGGGAATTTTTTTTTAAGGATATCCAATTTTCCGTTGTTTACTCCAAAGAATTCGGTAGGATTAACGGTCTCGAGGTTTATTATAGTCTCTGTCAATTAAGCTGGTTTAAATTCATCAAAACGTTTTCTGCACAGCCATCAATACAATCCCTGTACGTACGGCTTTTATCTCAAATATAAATGATAGCCCCCGGAAAAATCAGGGAACTTATTCACAACGAGTAAACATTAATGGTTAGTATTTAGTTCGGAATTAAATTGTTTAATTGATTGTGAACTTCGGCAGCAGCCCTTCAGCCAATGTCACCTCATACCTTTTTCCTATCTTGCATTTTATGAAAACGATGATATCGGTAAAGAACCTGGTTAAAAAATATGGGGAGTTTGAAGCAGTGAAGGGTATCAGCTTTGATGTTTATGAAGGAGAGATATTTGGTTTGCTGGGACCAAACGGCGCGGGTAAATCTACTACGCTGGAAATTATAGAAACGCTTCGCGATAAAACAAGCGGTGAGGTAACTGTAAACGGATTGGATCTGAATAAGTCTCCCGATAAAATAAAAAAAATTATCGGCGTGCAATTACAGGCGTCCGGTTATTATCCCGGACTCAAACTCACCGAACTCATAGAATTATTCGCAGGCTTATATAACCAGGATGTAGTGCCGATGGAACTGCTTGCCCTGGTTAACCTGCAGGATAAAGCCAAAGCGAAGTACAAAGAATTAAGCGGTGGTCAGAAACAGCGCTTCTCTATAGCAACAACACTTATAAATAAGCCTTTACTTATTTTCCTGGATGAACCCACTACCGGTCTTGACCCGCAGGCGCGCAGGAACCTGTGGGATCTCATAATAGACATACGATCCAAGGGTACCACCGTTATCATTACCACACATTATATGGATGAAGCAGAAGAACTTTGCGACCGTGTCGCTATCATTGATTCAGGAAAAATAGTTGCCATCGATTCACCCCTTAACCTGATTGACAACCTGGTAGCTACCGGCTTCGAACGCAAAAAAGAAGTGAAGCAGGCTAACCTGGAAGATGTTTTCATACAGCTTACCGGAAAAGAATTCAGGGAAGATTAAACCTTCATTATATAAATTAAATAACGTTATGGACAGCGATTATTCAATGCGTTATCCAATAGGCAGCATAGAAGATCAGGCATTCGCGGATAAAGGACTTTCCCCAAAAGTTAAGGAGACGCTTATCATGGACATCAGGTTCCTGCCTACCTTACTGGAAAATGCAGTACTAAACCTGGATGCCGAACAACTGCACACCCCTTACCGTACCGGTGGGTGGACAATACACCAGGTGGTGCATCATGTTGCTGACAGCCACCTGAATGCATATATCCGATTTAAGTTGGGACTGACAGAAGACAATCCTGTTATCAAACCTTATAAGGAAGCGGCCTGGGCCGAACTCAGCGATACCCGGAATCTTCCAATGAATATTTCCCTTACATTGCTACACGCGTTGCATGCAAGATGGGTGGAAGTGTTGAATAATATCGACGGGCAGGAATGGACTAAGACTGTTTTTCATCCTGAGCGGAAGATAACCATCAGTTTATGGCAATTGCTGAAAACTTATTCCTGGCATGGTAAACATCATGTGGCTCACATAACTTCGCTTCGTGAAAGAATGGGCTGGTGAATATGCTTTATAATTTATCATACAAAACTTTTAATCAACGATCATGAGTGACCTTGCCTGGAAAACCCTTTCATCAGAATATATCAACAAACATATTTATTTTACTGCAAGAAGAGACAGGTGCCAGCGCAATGACGGCGTAATAGTAGATCCGTATTTTGTGGTGGAGCTTCCATCTGCCGCTACGGCTTTTGCTTTAACAAAAGAAAATAAAGTAGTGCTGGTAAGACAATACCGTTATCCTGTTGCGGAAGTTTCCTTAGAAACTCCAGGAGGCTTTGTTGATGAAGGAGAAGCATTTGATGTTGCTATGAAAAGAGAACTAATGGAAGAAACCGGTTACGAATTTGAACAGGTGGAATACCTGGGAAAATTTGCCGCCAACCCCGGTGTACTAAATAATTATACCGAAATGTTTTTCGCGACAGGCGGAGAAAAAAAGGGTCAACAGCAGCTTGACAAAAATGAAGAGATAGAAATTGTGGAGCTAACTATAGATGAATTAATCGGGGCGGTAATGGCTCAAAAAATTATACAGGCAGTGCATGTCAACTGCATTTTTTTTGCGTTGATGAAGATGGGAAAATTAAAATTTGCCTGAAACAGTATAATTCTTCAAGCAGGTAAATCGTGGTTCAGCGCTACTTCGCCCACTACAAACACGCTTCCACATACTAGTATTACATCATCTTTGTCGGCATGAGACAGCGCTGCTTTTAAGGCTGTATTAACATCAGGGTAATGAGCGCCGTTAAGTCCGGCAGATTTCCCTTTCTCTGCCAGCTCTTTTTCAGGCAGCGCCCGGGGTATAACGGATCGGGTAAAATAATAAGTAGCTGTCACTGGTAAATAAGTCAGCACTTTATCTGCTTCCTTATCTTTAACCATACCTATTATAATTCTCAGGTGATGAAAGGTAGTTACTTCCAGCTGCGCTGCTATCGCTTTTATTCCATCTTCATTGTGACCTACATCGAGTATAACCGTCGGATGCTGGTGAATAGTTTCCCACCTGCCATGAAGACCAGTAAGTTTTTTAACATTTTGCAAAGCATGATGTACCTGTTCATCGGATATATCCCATCCCTGCTGCTGCAATAATTTAACCGCTTCTAATACTGTTACCAGGTTTTTGGTTTGATAGATTCCCGGAAGGTCAAGTTTGTAATAAGTCTTGTTATCAGTATGAGATACTGCTACTCCTGCAACAAGCATATTGTTTTCATATTGCCATTCGGCAACATATCTTTTTTCACTTGCGAAAACCAGCGGCGCATTTTCCTGTAAAGCTTTTTCTTCAAAGATAGTATCCGTACCCGGCTGGCGTTCACCGATCACTACCTGGACTGTATGTTTTATGATGCCTGCTTTTTCCGCGGCTATTTTTTCAAGTGTATCACCCAGCATGTTCATATGATCCCAGCTGATATTGGTAATAATGGAAAGCTCCGGTGTGATGATGTTAGTACTATCCAGCCTCCCTCCAAGGCCAACTTCAATAATAGCGATGTCTACCTGTTGCAGCGTAAAATATTCAAAAGCCATGGCAACGGTGATCTCGAAAAAGGATGGTGATAATTTTTCAATCAAAGGTTTGATACTTTCTATAAATGCAATAACAAATTGTTCCGTGATCCATTCGCCATTTATTTTTATACGCTCTCTAAAATCTTTCAGATGTGGTGAAGTATACAACCCTGTTTTATAACCGGCAGTCTGAAAGATAGCCGCGAGCATGTGGCTCGTTGAACCTTTACCGTTAGTACCCGCAATATGAACCGACTTAAATTTATGCTGAGGGTTGCCGAGGTGTTCGCACAATATAATTGTATTGTTAAGATCTGCTTTGAATGCTGCGGCGCCTATCCGGCTGTACATCGGAAGCTGCGCGTAAATATATTCAAGGGTTTGGTAGTAGGTCATCTTATTTAAGTGAAATTAATGTATTTGCTATCAGCTATCAGCCGAAATTAAGGCTGGCAGTGATGTGCTTATAACTTTTATATAAGTAGCAATGCTACCGTTAATTATCATTGTCTTGCAATCTTTATTTTTTTGGCAGAATATTATCCTTCCAGGTTATATTATTAAAGGTGACAATAGCCGATGGCTGACGGCTAATAGCTGACAGCTGACAACTGACAGCAACAACGACAACACTGACATTAATTTTTCAATTTAAAATTAAAGATGATCGTGCCGGAAGTTTCTTCTTCACCGGGATTGAATTTAATCTGCATCGCTTTGCGACTGGCTATAGATTTCAGGCTGGCGTCTGAGGTGGTAGAGCCCCTCGGCTCGTATGTTGCAGCGATTACTTTACCTGTTTCATCGACCCTGATGTTAACGGCTACTTTTGCATTTTCATTAAAATCATCTTCGAAAGATGGCAGGCTTGTAAAGTGCCTTCCCTGCAAGCCTTTAGTGATGGCTACACCGGAGTTCCCTTTTCCGCCACCCTCATAATTTTTGCTGTTAGGATCTCCGCCAGGTTTTCCCTGGTCGCCTTTACCACCGGCGATGCCTTCACTGCTTCCTTTTTTATAAGTGTCTGCTTCGTTGCCACCGGTACCCGAACCATTAAGACCTTTGAAGACGGCTTTCGGTTTTGGAGCTGGTGGTGCGGGCGTTTCAACAGGCTGCACCACTTTAACGGGCTTTGTTTTCACTACATCTTTTTCACTGATTTTTGTTGCTTCGGGCGTTACAACCGGAGGCTTTTTAATCGACGGAGCATCTTCATTTTTATTATCATCAGTCTCTATTTCTTTAACGGGTGTGTTATCTTTAACCGCGGCTCTTGGTGGCGTATAACTTTGATGTTCCTGTGGAGCAGGATGCCCTGGTTCATAAGGTTGATTAACTCCCAAGCCTGCATCACTGCTCCCCAAATTTACTTCGATGCCGTCTTCAACAAGTGGTTGCGGAAAAGCAGGAGTGGTCCATTTTACAAAGAAGAATATAATTAACAGGCACCCGCAGATAAGCAGCGTATAACTGCCTGCGCGAATATTTTTATTTGATTCAAAGTTGACTGTCATTGTATTCACCAGATAAAGTTACAATGTTTGAAGGTAACGGTGCAAGTTCTAAAGGAATTGTATTAGGGAGTGTTAAATCTTAGTTGTAGTATTTCAATTTAAAATGAAAGCTTTGCTATCAGCTTTCAGAAGGCAGGTATCTAATAACCTGAATTACTGGCAGCTTACTAAAGACATTTAATAATTAAAAGGAAAAAAGTTTTTTCTGATATGCCATTTATAAGGTGAAGTTGGCGGAGCTCCGGAGCAACAAGATTTCTGCTGCGGGTACAGCGAGCTGGAATAATAAATGCCGGTTCATATAGCGATTGGTTTTACAACATTGGCTTTTGCTGAATTGGCTACCACAAGACCAATGATTACAAGTGCTCCGCTGATTATATGGATAACATGAATTTTTTCATTCAATATCAGCAAGGCTTCCAAGGTACTAAAAATTGGTATCAGGTTGCCGAACAAGGCTGTGCGTGATGAGCCTATTCTTAAGATAGCTTCGTTCCAGCATAAGTAAGCAATCAGCGAAGCACCAAGTCCCAGGTATAAAACAATGCCTCCTAACCGTACATCCCAAATGATCCTGTCACTATGCTGTTGTTCCCATAAATAAAAAGGAGCCAGCATTAGCGCGCCAAGAAAAAAGAAAACAAATAAAAAGATAAGGGGAGAAACACCTGCTGGTTTCCGTTTAACCAGTAAAGTATATACAGCGAAAAAAAATGATCCTGACAGTACCCACCAATCGCCTGCTGAAAATCTGAATGCCAGTAATCGTTCTATACTGCCCTGCGATAACAAAACCATTATGCCTGCGATACAAAAAGCGAGTCCGGCAATCCTCAATAGTGGTACATGCTCTTTAAAAAAAATAGCCCCTAACACGATGGTAAATACAGGTGAGGTAGTTGTTCCGATCAGCGCCATATTTATTGCCGTAGTGTGATGCCCGGCTATATAAATAAAACTGTTGAACAACAGGATACAGCTAAAAGAAACTGCTAAGAAATATTTCCAGTTTTTGAAAACCATTTCTTTCTCTAACAGGAACCTCTTGAAGGCAAATGGAAATAACAACACGGTTGCTGTCATCCACCGGAAAAAATTCGTGCTCATCGGCGGGACGCTGCCCGAGATGCCACGGGCGATTACAAAATTACCCGACCAAACAATTGTTGACACCACTGCAAGGCTAACGCCGATATATAAATTTCTTTTTCCCGCCGGCATGAATTGATTTGAAATATACGTGTTACCAAAGCAAGTACAAGAATGGATTGCTGTTAAAAGGTAACAGTGCATCCAACGTTATAAATACATAGAAAATATCGTTTGATAGTTGACAGCCGGTAGTAACAATTACTATTTCAGCAGCCCTCACTCAATGTGCATAATCCAATTCATAATTGCCTTTGATCCTTTCCATGGGCGGATTGAAATAACCAAATCTTACGGTTGGAAATTCTTCCCGGATAAGTACCTGCATTTGTTTAAGGCCCAGGCATTCTCCTGTTTCGGCAATACCTATCTTACCCATATACCAGTCAGGATCAATATTAAAATTTCGCCACTGGATCATCTTCAAACCGGTATCAAGTATTAATTGTCTTAATGCTTCATACTCTTCAACACTGTCTGTCATGCCGGGGAAGACAAAATAATTTATTGAAGACCATCCACCATGATCACGCACAACTTTAAGGCTTTCTATTATATCTTCAAATACATAATTATTCGGGCGATAGTAAGGTTCGTAAATTTGTTTTCTTGCCGAGTTAGTACTAACGCGGATACTGTTCAGACCCGCTTCACACAAGGCTTTCACTGCTAAAGGTTTCGATCCGTTCGTATTTATATTAATGCTTCCCTTAGCTGTATGCTTCCGGATTTCTATAATAGATTCACGGATAGTCTCCCACATCAACAATGGTTCACCTTCACAACCCTGACCAAAACTTACGATAGGGTAAGGAGCCGACTCGAGGTGCGGCACTGTAAACTCCACGATCTCGTCAGCGGTAGGTTTAAATTGCAACCGGTCCTGCGTGGATACGATCGTTTCTTCTTCCGGTTGAAAAGAAATACAGCCGATACAGTTTGCATTACACGCAGGCGAGGTTGGCACAGGACATTCCCATCTTCCCAGAAAATAATTGCGGGCGGCCGGACAATGATAAGTGAGGGCGCAATTATTTGCCAGGTGTTGCACCAGCCTGTTATGAGGATAAGCCTTAAGCATATTTGCTACCCCTGTTTCTATAACACCTTTATTAAAGCCTGCTGATTCTTGCCTGATGTCATTTTCAATTCTGACAGCAGGCACGTAGAATTTTTTCCTGTTCCAGCCAACGGCAGTATAACAAAATAACGGAAGGGTAGGCGCTTCCGGCAGCGTTTCAAAAGCGGCGAGAAAAAGGCCTGTATATGCCGGCGGAATAAAAGCCGCGACGGCCCATCCCTTTTCACACAAACGCATGACACCGGTTTTAACATCCATGCCAATGCCCCTGCGGCCCGGTAGCTCATAAAGCTGTCCGCCTTCAGGTAATTCCGTCCAGTCTTCAACAGGAATTGTATAGGCATCGCAGCCGCTTCTGCCGGTGGCATAAAGAGTGGTATCTTCAAAAATTTCTCCTTCTCCATCAGAGTAAAGAAGGAATGGAGAGTGGTTAATGATTTTCATAAAGACTCAATGCTGTATGTCCCTGCAAAGTAGTTTATTACAGCAATTGTAAAATTGAAACATTTTATCGGGTTATGCAGCAATTTTTTTTGGTTCAACGCTCTAAGGAAGGAGTGAAGCGTGTTGAATCGTTTTCCCTTTATAGGTTTTGAAAGAGATTGCTCTGTTAAAAGAAATAAATGCTGCCTCGAAAAACTAAGACTTTAAAAAACCATGCGACATTGAGAAGATCTCACAGGTTGACTTTTTAATTCAAGTTAATTCAGGAATGTTGTTTGACAAATGCCTCTGGCAATAATCGTTGAATTCTTTTTCTTCGATACCAGAGATACTGTCAACGGTTTCTTTCTGGAACAACCGGTTGTTTTTAAAATCAAGCGTTAACATACCATCCTTCAACAAAACATTATTGAAAGCCTTCCAGTAAAATTCTCTTTTAATTAAAGTATTAAAAACGATGCGGTCATTTGTGATG
>Ga0123336_10005195_pt1 | contig 10413 bp, 10 predicted proteins | sample SSSSmetaG_FD_96466 | JGI IMG/M metagenome (GOLD analysis project Ga0123336, IMG submission 96466) | Glacier valley bacterial and archeal communities from Borup Fiord, Nunavut, Canada, to study Microbial Dark Matter (Phase II) - ​SSSS metaG | ecosystem: Environmental > Aquatic > Freshwater > Ice... | reverse complement strand
GTGGTTTGCTAACATACTCTTCCCTAGTTCCGCGACTTCGTTCAACAAGATATCTCAGATAACACGCCTCGTCTTCGGATAGGGCAGTTTTTTTGTGTTATCAGATATATCTATAAAAGTTAGTGTAGGAGAAGATGAAATAGCTTATTTAGCAACACATATTGGAGCGGCCATAAAAAGTGAGAAGCGGGGCATTCGTAAAATATATCGCACTGTTGTAGCTTGTACAAATGGGATTGGCGCTTCACAATTATTAGTAACAGAGATTGAAAGAGAGTTTCCGAGTATTCAAATTGTTGATGTTATCTCAATAATTGACATGGATATATTTAAATTGGAGACAGAAAATATTGATTTCATTGTTACAACAGTACCTATACCCTATTCTGCGTTGCCTGTAATTATAGTTAATAACATTCTGGGGGATAAAGATAAACGTAAAATAAAAGAGGTTTTAGAAAATATTTTACCTGAAGATATTCCAGATAAAAAAATTAAAACAATACATTTTAGGGAAAAATTAAAAGTTTTAAAGTTATATAGTGATCTGATTTTACAAATCATAGACAATTTTTCTTTTATGGAAAAAGTAGAATTAGCAGATGTGAGCGAACTCATTCAATTTGTCAGTTCTGCTATTGCAAAAAATTCAGCGGCCAGAACAGAACTTGAAAAGGCATTTAAAGACAGAGAAGAAAAGGGAGCAACAATCCTTGGAAAAAAAGGAATGATGCTGCTGCATTGCAGATCTAAGGCAGTTAGTGAACTGTATGTTATGGTTGTTAGAATTAAAGAATCTATGATTATAGAAAACACCAGAGGGGAAAGTTCAGAGGTTAATACAATTATTGTGATGGTAGCACCCTTGGATATTACAAGCCATGCGTTAGAAGTTTTAAGCGAAATTACTCGGAAAATTATTACAAGTGATTTTGCTATGACCTTGAAAATAGGAACGCAGGAAGATATTTATATGGGTATAAGCACTATTTTAGATCATTTTATTCAGAATAAAGTGATGGCTACAAGATAAGGTAATTTAAATTATTAGGAGGGGTATTATGGAAAGCGTAAAAGTACAAGGGAGTATTAGCAGAAATGCAAAAGCACAGGAGGGTATTCAAAAGTTTGGAAGGTTTTTAAGTGGGATGGTTCTGCCAAATATTGGCGCATTTATAGCTTGGGGGCTTATAACTGCACTATTTATCCCAACAGGGTGGATACCAAGTGAAAAGTTAGCGACACTTGTAGGTCCTATGATTACTTATTTATTACCACTGCTTATTGGCTATACAGGCGGAAAAATGGTAGCAGGTGTTAGAGGCGGCGTTATTGGAGCTATAGGAACAATGGGCGTTATTGTTGGAACATCAATACCTATGTTTATTGGCGCTATGGTTATGGGACCATTATCAGGCTATGTCATTAAGAAATTTGATCAGCTTATAGATGGTAAAATTCCAACAGGTTTTGAAATGTTAGTGAATAACTTTTCAGCAGGTATTATTGGAGCCATTTTAACTTTAGGAGCTTATCTAGGAATAGGACCTGTTGTAGAATCTATAAGCAATGCATTAGGCGCAGGCGTACAAGTAATTGTAAACGCAGGGTTATTACCACTCGCTTCAATCTTTATTGAACCAGCAAAAGTATTATTCTTAAATAATGCAATCAATCATGGTGTGCTTAGTCCACTAGGAATTGAACAAGTAACAACGGCAGGAAAAAGTATTTTCTTTATGCTAGAAACAAATCCAGGGCCAGGACTTGGAATTCTCCTTGCTTTTTGGGTGTTTTCAAAAGGATCTATCAAACAATCAGCACCAGGAGCTATTATTATTCATTTCTTAGGTGGTATCCATGAGATTTATTTCCCATATATATTAATGCAGCCTAAATTAATTCTTGCAGCTATAGCAGGCGGAGCAAGTGGTGTTTTCATTTTCGTAATAACAGGAGCAGGACTTGTAGCAGCACCATCACCAGGAAGTATCTTTGCTTTAATGGCTATGGCACCAAAGGGTGGTTTACTGCCAGTACTTGCAGGTGTTGTTGTTTCAACAGTAGTAACCTTCTTAGTTGCATCAGTACTCATTAAAAAGACAGACGACGACGAAGATGGATTTAAAGAGGCAAAAGAAAAAATGGTGGAACTTAAAGGCTCAAAATCAAGTGTTGTGAGTACTGGTGTTAAAAAAATAGTTGTAGCATGTGATGCAGGTATGGGTTCAAGTGCTATGGGCGCAAGTAAATTAAAAGCTAAAATCAAAAAAGCTGGACTTAATATCGAAGTTATTAATACAGCGATTGAAGCTATTCCAAAAGATGCAGATATTGTTATTACCCATGAGAAGTTAACAGCAAGAGCAAAAACAGCAGCACCTTTGGCTGAGCATATCTCGTTAGATGACTTTATTAATACAAACGTATATGATGAATTAGTAGATCAATTAATAGCAACTCAAAAAACGAGTTATGAGAATATGGAAGTAGAAGAAAAAGAAAAAGTTCCTGTTCTGAGTAAGAAAAATATTAAACTTGGGCTTAAAAGTGTGAGCAAAACAGAGGCTATTCAAATGGCAGGACAATTACTTGTAGATGGAGGATATGTAGATCCTGAGTATATTGAAGCTATGTTGCAGCGAGAAGAAGACCTAACCACTTATATTGGCAATGGGGCAGCTATTCCTCACGGCGTAAGTGAAGCTAAAGAGAAAATTCATAGAACAGGTATCAGTATTTTGCAATTTCCAGAAGGTGTTGATTTTGGAGAAGGCATAGCCTACCTGGTAATAGGTATTGCTGGGATGGGTAATGAACATCTTATGATTTTATCTAATTTAGCTGAAATATTAGAAGAAGAATCTAAGGTAGAAGAATTAAGAAAAACGACGGATATAGATTATATGTACAAACAATTCACTAGGCAATAATAAGCGTTAAAAGAATTAGAAAGAGCGCTAGAAAGGAAAAACTATGATTTATACAGTGACACTTAACCCAGCTGTAGATAAAACAATTAAACTAAAAAATTTGTTGGTTGATCATGTTAACAGGGCAGAGGAAGTTAGAGAAGATGCCGGTGGAAAAGGGATTAATGTTTCTAAAATGATTTAAAATTTAAGGGACGACAGTATAGCACTTGGTATTTGTGGTGGGAAAACAGGAGAATTTATACAACATCAGCTTGATGAAATGGGAATCAGTCATCACTTTATTACAGCCACAGGGCAAACAAGAACCAACATAAAAATAGTTGATGATTTGCATAAGACTTATACAGATATTAATGAGATAGGAGTGCCTGTTTCAGAAGAGAACTTGCAAGCGTTAGAAGAATATGTTTTTGGTCATTTAACTAAAGAAGATTTCTTAGTGCTTGCAGGAAGCGTACCGGTTAATGTCCCTAAAGATATTTATAAGAACTGGATCCAAAGAGCTAATCAAATAGGAGCAAAAGTCGTACTAGATGCAGATAGAGAGCTGCTAGAGCAAGCTATAGAAGCAGGACCTTATCTCATAAAACCTAATATTCATGAGTTAGAGCAATTGTGTGATCAAAAAATAGAAACCATTGAAAAAGCCATCGCGCTAGCAAAAGACTTACTGAAATACAAAATTGAAGTCATTGTGATCTCCAGAGGAGAAGATGGATGTGTTGTTGTAACAAAGGATGAAACATTAATGGTAGAAGGCCTTAAAGTACCTGTTAAAAGCACTGTTGGTGCAGGGGACTCGATGGTAGCCGCACTTACCCATGCACTAAGCCGTAAATCCTCGCTAAAAGAGGCCATTATTTTAGGAGTAGCTGCAAGTGCTGCCAGCATTATGCAAGAAGGAACGATTATGGGAGAATGGGAAACCATTCAAAGACTAAAAGAACAAGTTAAAATAACCCTTTAGAAGACAGGAGAAAAACACATGAAAACAAGAGCAGTAAGATTATATGACGTTAAGACATTGAAACTCGAGGAATTTGAATTACCTCAAATCAAAGATGATGAAATATTAGCTAAAGTTGTATCAGATAGTATCTGTATGTCAACGTATAAAGCAGTTATTCAAGGATCAAAACACAAAAGGGTCCCAGAAAACATTGCAGAGCATCCAACGATTATGGGCCACGAATTTTCAGGAGTCATTGTAGAAGTTGGTGCTAAATGGCAAGATCAATTTAAACCAGGTGAAAAGTTTGCTATTCAGCCAGCTTTAAATTATAAAGGCAGTCCCTATGCACCAGGTTATTCATTTGAATTTTTTGGAGGGAATGCAACATACACTATCATTCCTCAAGAAGTTATGGAACTCGGATTTTTATTAAAGTATGAAGGAGAAGCTTTCTATGATGCTTCATTATCAGAACCGATGTCTTGTATTATTGGAGGGTTTCATGCCAATTACCATACCGAAACAGGTAAATATGGGCATAACATGGGGATCGTTGAAGGTGGTAAAATGGCACTCCTAGCAGGCGTTGGACCTATGGGCCTTGGAGCTATAGATTATGCACTTCACTGTGACCGCAAACCAGGAACGCTTGTTGTTGCAGATATTGATGCAACTAGAATAGAACGTGCGAAAACTTTATTCAGTGAAGAACATGCAATGTCATGCGGTGTTAAACTTATTTACGCAAATACTAAGGAAGTCGAAGATGTACCTGCATATTTAAATGAATTAGTAGAGGGTACTGGATATGATGATGTTTTTGTCTATGCGCCAGTACGTAAACTCATTGAAGATGCGGATAAGATACTAGGCAAAGACGGCTGCATGAATTTCTTTGCAGGACCTACTGATACAACGTTCTCAGCTGCAGTTAATTTCTATAATGTCCATTATTCACCTACACATATCATGGGATCAACAGGCGGTAATGACGATGATATGAGAGAGTCTTTAGCAATGTCTGCTAAAGGACTTATTAATCCAGCAGTTATGATTACACACGTTGGAGGAATTGATAGTGCCATTGAATCCATTTTAGATTTGCCTAATATTCCAGGAGGTAAAAAACTCATCTATAATGGTATAGATATGCCTTTAATGGCACTTGAAGACTTTAGAAAAGAAGGAGAAACAAATCCTATTTATAAAGAACTAGCTCATATTATTGACAAACATAAGGGACTTTGGTCTGCTGAAGCAGAAGGGTATTTATTAAATAAATTTGAGAAATAAAGGAGACTATTTATGGAAAAAATAACGCTTACCTTAACAAATCCTCAAGGATTACATGCAAGACCAGCAAGTTTGCTTACAAAAGTGGTCAAGGACTTCAAATGCGAACTCTATTTCTATAAAAATAATGTAGACACAAAAAAATATCAGCCAAAAAGTATTCTTTCGGTAATGTCTGTTGGCGCGGCCAGTGGCGACCAATTAACTTTTGTAGCAGATGGAAATGATGAGAAAGAGGCTATTAAAGCTATTGCAGCATTTATCCAAAGCGGATGTGGGGAATAGGAGGCAAGCTATGGGTATCATACAGGGAACACCTATTTCACCTGGAATTGCTATAGGGAAAGTTATGCTCAAAAAGACTTTGCTCGGCGAAATCCATTTAGTACAGGATAAGAATCCAGAAGATGAGAAAAAAAGGTTTCACGAAGCAAGATCACAGTCTATAGAACAGGTGAAAATAATTCATCAGCAGATGCTTCAAACAAAAGGTGAAAAAGAAGCAGAGATATTTATAGCACATATTACGATGTTAGAAGACATTGAGCTTATTTCAGGCGTAGAATCAACAATTGATGAACTAAGTTGTAATGCAGAATGGGCGCTGCAGCATATTTCAAAAAATTATATTGCTATTTTTGAAGCGATGGAACAAGAGTATATGAAAGAACGTGCTATGGATATAAGAGATATTAGCAGTCGTATACAAAGGGTTTTATCACGCGTAGAGGCATCAAATATTTTCGAATTAAAAGAGCCGGCCATTGTTGTTGCACAGGATCTTACCCCATCAGATACAGCACAAATAGATCCAAGCCTTGTTATAGGCATTATCAATGAGGACGGAGGCCACACTTCACATGCAGCAATTATTGCAAGGATGCTAGGTGTGCCGCTTATCGTTTACCCAAACATTACCTCTATGGTAGTTAATGGACAAATCATTGTGTTTGATGGCAATACGGGGATTATTAATCTTCAGCCAACAGCAGAAGTGATTGAGGAATATAGAGAAAAACAGCTTAAATTAATAGAGAAAAGAGCTCAATTAGAAAAATTAAGAGGAACTAAAACTTTAACAACAGATGGTTTTAAAGTTGAACTTGCAGGCAATATTGGAATGCCTAAAGATATAAAGAGAGTTTTAGAACAAGATGGTGAGGCAGTTGGTCTTTTTAGAACTGAATTTTTATATATGAGCAGAAATGACTTTCCAGACGAAGAAGAACAATTCCTTGCCTACAAAGAAGTGGTAGAAAAAATGAAAGGGCATCCAGTAGTTATAAGGACACTTGATATTGGAGGTGACAAAGAACTGGATTATCTAGAAATTCCTAAAGAAATGAACCCATTTTTAGGATGTAGAGCCATTCGGTTCTGTCTTAACAAACCTTCTTTATGGAAAGTGCAGCTTAGAGCATTACTTAGAGCAAGCGCTTATGGAGATCTTCGTATTATGCTACCGATGATTGCTATTATGGAGGAACTTATAAAAGCCAAAGAAATAATAGAAGAGACTAAGGAAGAACTGAGAAACAAGAATATAGCTTTTAATGAAAAAGTTTCAGTAGGGATGATGATGGAAACGCCAGCAGCAGCTGTGATGGCAGATGTATTTGCAAAGGAAGTAGATTTCTTTAGCATTGGGACTAATGATCTTGTTCAATATACCATTGCTGTAGACCGTATGAATAGCCAAGTTGCCTATTTATATTCTCCATATCATCCAGCCATACTAAGACTCATTAAGAAGATTGTTGATAGTGCCCATGCGGAAGGTATTTGGGTTGGTATGTGCGGCGAAGCTGCAGCTGATAAGAAATTAATTCCGTTATGGGTAGGTATGGGACTCGACGAACTAAGTATGTCACCACCTTCTATTTTAGAAACAAGGCAGCAAATTCAGGGATTATCTAAAAAAGAAGCCGAGAAACTAGTTGATGAGATCCTATTATTAAAAACTGCAAAAATGATTGAAGAGAAGTTAAAATTATAAAATTTAAAAGGGCATGTGGATTAATTTTCACTTGCTCTTGTTTTACAATCAGGGGTTATCTATAAAGATAGGGGAGATACGATTGAACAAATTAAAGAATATGAGGGTATTCACTATTTTAATAATTCTTCCGTTAATTTTTATCACTATAATGAGTTTAATTTTATGTGTACGGCTAAGCTTGCTACAAACACCAATGCTCAAAGGTATAATACAATTAGTGCTAGTCATGATAAGCCTTACAACATTATTTGAACTGTTTGTTTTTATACTCTTTAGAAGGTATATCCATAAACAGGTTAAATCGGTCAATGCGTTTACTTATTCTATTTCTAAAGGTGACTTCACAAATAAAATAGCAATAAATACTACAGATGAAATGGGACAAATGAGTGAAGCACTGAATGATATGTCAGAAAACATAGAGGTAATGATCTATAAGATAGCAAAGCATATTAGTCAAATACTAGCTGCATCTGAAAGCTTTATAGAGAATACAGACGAAACAGGTATTATTGCAGACCAAATGATAGCGCTAGTACAAGAATCAGAGATATCTACAAATAAACAACTGAGTATTTCAAGTGAAATGTCCCATGCTTTTATAGAAATTAATGGAGGGATGGAACATATTGACATAAGCTTAGAAAACATAGTTGAATCTTTTTTAGAGGCGGCGTCAAAAGCAGAGAATGGAACAAATGTTATTAATGATGCTTTTGCACAAATGAAAGCTATCAGTCAGAAGTTCGAAGTATCAACAAATGCCATTGATCATTTAAATGAGAAGTCGAAGGAAATTGATCAAATTGTAGCACTTATCACAAGTATTGCAGCGCAAACCAACCTGCTCTCTTTAAATGCTGCAATAGAAGCAGCAAGAGCTGGGGAACAAGGTAAAGGATTTGCAGTGGTTGCAGGTGAAGTCAAAAAGTTAGCAGAGCAATCAGCAGGTGCAGCACGTGAAATAGGTGGCCTTATTCATAACATACAAGAAGAGATTGATCATGCAGTTACATCAATGGCAGAAGGCAATGGGGCTATTGGTTCAGGCATATCCATGGTCGGGAGTGCAGGTGAATGTTTTAATAGCATTTTTAATGATATAGAAGGTGTATCTAATCAAATGATGGACATTTCAGCTATCATTGAAGAAGTATTTACTGTTACGGGGACAATGGTGGAGTCATCACAAAGTATCTGTCAAATTGCAGGGTTTTCAGCTGAAAATACAATCAGTATCTCACAGGATTTAAAAAAACAGAGAACATTAATAAAACAAGTTAATCAATCTGCTGAGAATATTCATAACATGATAAGAGGAACTTTAGATGAAATAGATGGGGTTAGGGTTGTTCCAATTGTATTATAAGTGAAAAAAGGGTTAATCTATTATAATTGGGAATAATAGAGTTAACCCTTTTTTTAGTGGTTAATAGTATTGGTTGGAGGGCATTAATGAAAGCTATAATGAATAAAAATTATCTAACCAGGCTCATTAAAAAGTCTAAAATAGGTGAGTTTACAGATCACACATCAAGTATTACAAATCTACTTTTAAGTATTTTAATATTTTCAAGTGGGGTAGTTTTGCTTGTATCGGCGCTGATTCCAGGGATAAGAGGTAGAATAATAGTTGTTTAAGAATGGTTATCCCTTTCAGTGCTTCAGTGGGCACATCAGTTATCCATATGTATTGGGATACTACTCATTACTATCTCAAGGCAAATAGGTATGAAAGTTAAGAGAGCTTATAAAGTAACCTTTTATTTACTTCTATTTGGTGCGTTATTTACATTTCTAAAAGGATTAGACTATGAAGAGGCTATTTTTATAGGAATAGTCCTATTATTGCACAAAATGTCGGAAAAAAGTTTTTATAGAAAAAGCATACCTTTTAACTGGTTAAGGACTATTGCTGGCCTGATAATAGGATTTATAGGCATAACTATTTATGTGAAACTTACACACGTTATTCGCTCTATGCAGAGTGGCATTATTACTTATAGTTCTTTAATTATTTTTATTATGATATGGCAATGGAGTAAATTACGTATAACAGAGGACCCAAGGTATGAAAAACTTGATGAAGAAAAATTGGCAAAATTTCTTGAAAAATATGAAGGACATTATTTAACACATCTTATTTATATGAAGGATAAACATCTCTTTTGGGCAACATCTGATAAAGTGGTTATTGTCTATAAAAAAAGTCATCATTTAATCATTGCCCTTGGAGATCCTATTGGAGATAGTACTTGTTTTAGGGCAGCACTAGCAGAGTTTCAACAATTTATTAATGAATATGGTTACAAAGCAGCTTTTTATCAAGTAAGTGAGAAATTCCTAGCGATTTACCATGATTTAGGATATTACTTTTTTAAATTAGGAGAGTTAGCCATTATTAATCTTACGCATTTTGAATTAACGGGTTCAAAGTATAGAGATTTTAGAAATGTGTTAAGCCGTTTTAATAGAGATGGGTATGCTTTTGAAATTTTCTCTAGTTTACCAGATCATTTATTTCCAGTGTTAAAGAAGGTTTCAGATGAATGGCTTGAAGGACGCAAAGAGATGGGCTTTTCACTTGGCTTTTTTGACAAAGCTTATCTAGAATATTCACCTATTGCTATTATAAAAAAAGTGGACACAAATGAAGTCATTGCATTTGCATCAATCATACCTAGTTATAACCATAATCAATCAGCATCGATTGATTTAATGCGTTTCAAAAAAGATGTTCCGAATAATACGATGACATTTCTTATATTAAATTTATTAATGAATTATAAAGCAGAGGATTATCAAACGTTTAACTTAGGAATGGCAACTCTTGCAAACGTTGGGAAGACTCAAAATGCTCATCGCAGCGAAAAAATAGCACATTTAATATGTCAACATGGTAAGCGTTTTTATAGCTTTGATGGACTTAGAAAGTATAAAGATAAGTTTGATCCAATGTGGTCAGCTAGGTACTTAGCTTATGAAAAGTTGACATTATTGCCGACATCCTTGATAGAAGCAACCTTACTCATTCATTCAAACAAAGTAAAACCTTAAAGCGTGATATACTTGGAAGAGGATATTATTATTCAAAGAGGAGATTAAGATAATGAAAGCTTATGAACGATTATTAAAATATGTTGCTAGTCAAACAAAATTAGAAGAAGGATCGGATACCCATCCATCATCCCTAAGACAATTCGATTTAGCCAATATACTTGAGCAATAGATGG
>Ga0123336_10005194_pt1 | contig 10415 bp, 23 predicted proteins | sample SSSSmetaG_FD_96466 | JGI IMG/M metagenome (GOLD analysis project Ga0123336, IMG submission 96466) | Glacier valley bacterial and archeal communities from Borup Fiord, Nunavut, Canada, to study Microbial Dark Matter (Phase II) - ​SSSS metaG | ecosystem: Environmental > Aquatic > Freshwater > Ice... | reverse complement strand
GACATTTAAAAACCCACCTTTCAATCAATACTTAACTCAGGGTTATGACCAAAGCTAATATTGTAAATATTATGTTTAAAAAAATGTTTATAAATCAAATTACCAAATATATCTTCATATTTTAATTCTTCTGTTGGTGTCAAATTGTGGAGTATGAAATATTCGTCAGATTCTATATCATGTTTATAATCAATTTTAGTTATATTGGGTACAGCTTCTTTTACCGAAATTATAAATAGCTCTATTTCTTTTTTGTATTTGTCCAATCAATAACCACCTTTTAATTTATTTGTTTTAGTGAAAAACATTAATTTAGTCAGGACAGATTCTTTTATCTCCACATCCACGACAAATGAAGATATCTACATCGTAACCACCCTCACCATCTTTATCAGCTCCTACATGTTTATATTCATTTCCAACCCAACCACCACATTTGGGACATACCGTATCAAACAATCCATGTTCTTCATTATTACAAATATCTTCAACAAGGGACTCTTCTGGATTTAAATAATTGTCACTTCGTCCTTCTTCGATTACTTCAACAATTTTATACTCTATTTCAAGACCACTAAGTCCAGCGATTTCACTTACTTTTGCCTTTAAATAATCAGCATCTGAACTTTCAACAGTAAATTCGTTGTGATTATCTACATAGTTATATATTAATAAAAATTTAGACATATTTTCCTCCTTATTTTTAAATGTTTATATTATATTGTTAGTTTTGTATCCCTAGATTTAACATAACATTCTACACATTTATATCCATTAAGATTAAACCTTAATTTTTGTTTATTTGCATGTTTTCTACTCCAAGCATATGATTTGTCTATTTTATTACAACATTCACATTTAACTTTTACAAACATAAACTGCCTCCTTATAATAAGATTATCCAATAAATTTCAATCCAAAAACTCCTATAACAATAAAACACAAAAACATTAATTTTATTAATGTCATAGATTCTCCTAATATAATCATTCCATATATACTTGTACCCATTATTCCGATAGACATCCATATTGCATATGCAGTTCCGAGAGGAATAGTTTTAACCACCTTAATAAGAAGAAGCATACTGCAAATGTATCCAATTCCAGTTATAATTATTGGTAAAGGTTTTGAAAACCCTATAATATATTTTGATGATACAGCCCAAACGATTTCACACAAACCTGCTAAAAAAAGCATAAACCAATTCATAAATTCCTCCATATTTAGACATAGGCTAATAATCGTTATTAATTAACTAAATTTTGTGTTTAGAAATCAACTCCTGTAATAACTTTTTGCCATGTGATATTGCCTCAATATTAATTTTAGCTGATTCGAGGTCTTCTTTGAATATTTTCGTAGCCTCAGCATCTAAACAAGAAATAACAACATCTTTCGTATAATCCATAATATAATCTCCTTTACTTAACATTATAAAATCTTATAGAAAATCCCTATAGTATTATCAATGTATTAATAATAACATATATTAACATCAAAAACAAGTAGTTAGAAATAAAACATGTTATTATAATCTACAATTTTTTATTGTTTATAGTAACTCATCGTAATCCCAGAGCTTCCTGGACCTGCAGTCTTAGAGTCAGAAAAATTAATATCAATATATATTTTAACATTATATTTTAGCAGCTTCCAGTACGGGACCAGGGTGATGCCAGGGTGGCACAAACTAACAATAAAAAAACACAGAGAAAGTTCCTCTGCGTCAATTATTATATATTAAGAATATGTAACTAATCTTGGTCCTGTTCCCATTTTTCCATAGCACTTAATTTTGGTACTGGTTTAAACTTATTCACACTCAGCGATTGCCATTTATCATCAACATATACCAAGAAACATGTTGCAGTTCCATCATCAGTAAATTGAACGCCGTATATGTCGTATACTTGATTATTTTCTTTAAGTAAGACTTTACTCATGGTTATTAACTCCTTTCTTTATTTCTTGCTTTCTGGCTGTTATCATTTCTGTTATAATATCTCTATCGGTTAATGGTCTTCCACACATAGGACAAAATCTTATTTTTTCTCCAAATAACGAATACTCAACAGAATTACCAACTACACTATCTTCTAAATAATTACAAGAATTTAGGATAACAAGATAATTACCAGTGCTGTTTTTCATTAATGGTTTTCTTTTAGAATCATGACCAGTACAATATTCACATTTTTCTTCATTCATAAAATCACTCCCTTTATTTTATATTAGTTTAGTTTAGTTTAATTTAGTTTGAATCCTTAACCAGATTCTTCTCCTGAAACATCCAGCAGGATACAGGAAACATAATATTAAAATATATAATGCTATTATAAATAATGTATTCGCAGAACGGCCCTGAAGCAGCGAATGGGGCATAACTTATATTAGGTTATAACCTAACACAAAAATAAAATAAATATTATGTGTCACCTTAATAAAAATGCTTAATAATAAACTTCAACCTGTCTTCTACTATAAATTACTAAGGCATCTCTAAGGCTATTGATGATTTCATTTATATTGCCATCCAATTCTTTAGGAATGTTTATTTCTAGTATGGCATAAGTCATAATTTTACCATTGAATTTATCGGCCATTCTTACAACTATGGGATTGCCCTTCCAAGTTAGCAAGAATGTAATTGTTTGAACAAAATCTTTGGAAGCATGGGTACCATCAGTACATGTAAGATAAACTAAATAAATATCTTCATCTTTATCTATAATCCATTCTGATGGATTCAATTTGAAAAATATAGTATATTCAGGTAATTGTATAGCTTGAACTTTTTTCCTATCCGAAAGTGACATTTCCTTATATATAAATGGCATTATATTAAACCTCCAAAATATTAATGGTATTTGATTTACTAATCTTTTGGAAGCTTGTCTATAAGAACGCCAAGTACTGTTAAAAGAGTAACAATTATTAATAAATAAATAGAAATAGCGCCAATTATATTGCGTGAAAATATAGCTATTACAATTAAACTGAATATTACTACCTCTAATATAAATCTTCTCCAATAATTTTTCTTATTTGTTACTAAATTTAAAATTTGAAATTTTTTCATAGTCAAATCATCCTCCATAAAAATGAACCTCCCATCACTGAGGTGACGGGTTTCACCTTAGTCTTATTTTGAAAAACAAAAAAAAGGTTACTTTTTCTCTACTTCATCGCAATATGCTTTATTTAAAACAAAGTCTTAATATTTAGAAAAAGCTCAAACATTGGTATATCTCATTCTGCTGGACCTGAGACCAGGATATTCCATACCTAATATTAAAATATATAATGACATTATGCTTAATCTTTTACAGCTGGACCCAGAAGCAGCAGTTGCAATACAATTTATTTGTAACTCAAAGTATTTAAGGATTTATATATCTAGTATCTCCGCCTTGTGGATTCCTCAATGCTCTTTCATATTCTGCTTTTGTCATTGGTTGTATTTGTCCACTAGTTCCTCCTCCACCTCCAATACTACCTGCTCCTGTTTGGGCATAAACACTACCAGTTCCAGTTTGAGTATAACTACCACCAGCTCCGCCTCCACCTGCTTCTGCTGGCATAATATAATTAAGCTGTGCATTTTGTATTGTTGAGCTACCATCTACTATTAGTGTTCCATTTTTCACGGCTTCATTTAGTTCTATATTGCTCATGCCATCCAGGTTAACTATATATCTTTTATCTATGGGTAGTCTCTGGGTAACCTCATAATTATAATTGAATAAAGGAACGATTGATTTTTTATTGACCTTTATATTTACTTTTACATACTTTCCAGTATTATCTTCTACCCGTTCTATTGATGTGTTAGTATCTGTGCCAATAGGAAGTTCACTTTGTAGAACATAGTTTAAATCCCAGATTGAATGTCCACCTGTTTTAGCATCATTCGCATAACTGTTCACAATACTTATCACAGATGTTCGATTACTTACCATAATTCTAGTTTTAATATTATTTATTACAAACATACCTGTTAAAAGAATCCCTAATGTTAGAATAACCAGCTTGAATGGTTTGTTTTTCATAATTTAATAAACCTTCTTTCTTGATTTTTTGATTAATGATACGGAACTACCACACCTGGTTCTCCTGGGATACCCAGCTATAAAATAGCTACTACAATATTAAAATATATATTGTTATTGTAATTAAACATTTGCAGCACATCCCAGAAGCAGCAAGTTCAATATAAACTCTGGATTATATCAATCTTCTATTTCGAGTATCCATTCCAAATCATTAGATATTAATAAATCATCCACATGCAAAAAATCTACTCTATTTACCACGTCACTATTTAAAATAGAAATTATATCTTTTATAATAATTAATTGGACCTTAGTTAAAGTTTGTTTATTACACATATCAATGGAATACCCTAAGATTAGTGCTATTTTTATTTTGTATTTATCATTACTTTTAACGTAGAATTTTTTTATTTCATATAATTTGTTTCTCATGTTATCTAAGATAATAACTCGTTCGCTTATAATATCAAAATATGTGTCTAATTCTACCACTAATTTATCTAATTCTTCAATAATTCTACTTTCCATAAACAATCCTCCTCTCTAAACTTCAATCAAATATCCTGTAATAACCAGATATAATTTAAAAACTATTCTGTTAAATTATTTAAAAATAACAGATAGCTTTCATATTGTTCTTTGGTAATAAAATAGCATTCACATTTCCACTTTATATATTCCTTTACAGAATCAATATCTACCCAAGATTTGTCTGAATGATAGTTACCTCCAATGGCTAATTCTCCGATAACATGTTTGTCTGTTATTGCGTGACTTAAATATTGGTTTTGCATTCCTATATTTCGAGCAATTTTATTTATTGGCTTTCTCATTTTAACATCTCCTAGAATAGTAATTAACCCATAATATAATTGTCAAGTTTATTTTTACATTTAAAATAGTTTAATGATACTTAGTATAATAGCAACTGTAACCATTAGTATAGTGCACTCTCCTAAATTTAACCCCATAGCTATTGGTAGATATAAACTTTCGGTGTATGTTCTCTGTAATTTCCTACCAAGGTTAAAACAATTTTCAGCAACAGTTTTACAACCCATTAATGTTGATACGGTAAAATTACTTAAAATAACGCTTATGTTATCATCAACAAAATTCGAATTAGTAGTTTTTACACATTCAATATATTTTATTAGTGCTACTCTTAGTGTTTCACATTGTTGTATCATTTCTTCCTCTTTATATTTAGAAGGTTTGAATATTTTAGCACTACTCATTTGGTGTATTTTTCTTGAGTATAAATAGCCTACATCAATCATTGTATTAAAATCATTCGCTTGTTTTCGTTTTCTAATATAGTTCTCGGTATATATAATAAACGCCTCCTTTAAATAGTTTGTGCTTATTTTATACTATTTTTATAAAAGCTTCATCCGCGGTGTCATTTTTAAAACAAATAGTAAAATATTTATATCCATGATAATCTCCATTTAGCATAACATCTTCTATCATAATAGAATTATCCTTTTTATATTGTTCAAATTCAGATTCAGTGAGTACTTGCTCTTTTTTAACATTGTAAGGTAATATTTCATCGACTATTTCAGGATTATTTTCTCTTATAAACTCTTTAACAGGGTAAGGTATATCTTTAATGTTTTCCATTTCACGGTACCTCCATTTAAATTATTTTCATACCACAACAGATTCTCCTGGAACATCCAGAAATGAAACATATGGTATAATATTAAAATATATAATGACATTCCAAATAATACTTTACAGCACATCCAGGAAGCAGCAGGTGGATTCAATTTTTATAAGTTCGGATATTTTTCTTTTAATTTTAACAATAAATTCTTTTCATTATTAATCTTAAAAAGTTCTGCCTGTTTAATTTTCTCAATTTTTAAATTTGCTACAATCTCTTTTTGAATTATCAAATCTTCGATTAACTTTTCTCTCCAATTCTCTTCCCATAAACAACTAGTTGGACATGAATAGTGTTCGGTATCATAAGAACCCCTACAACCTGTTGAATATGTTAAATTTATATGGTTTTCATCAATGTCTATTTCTATATCTGAGAAATTTATTGGAAGTTCACCCAATGACGTAGCTAAATGTAAAGTTATAATAGCCTGTGCTTTAATACTAATCTCCGAGTATTTAGCTATGGTATTTAGAATCTCATTTTTATTCATAGATATTTCTCCTTTTTTTATTGCGAATATAATTATATATTTAGAATTATTTATTTTCCAAATACTTGTTCTTCATAACAAACTTTATATCCTGCAAAATTACAGGTATCACAATTTTCTGTATATATATTTTTACATTTAGAGCAATCTTCAATGTTTTGTTTTTTGACATCATTATCTGAAACATTAATTTTTGATATCTCATTCATATGTCTGAACTCCTTCCATATTTAAATACCTTCATTTAATTATTTACTTCATCTATCCATGAAGCATCATACATTTTGCCATCAATTACAACAACTACCCAATCATCTTCCATTTCACCAGGTCTTGCTTTTTTTATAAAAGCATCATCAATTTGCGTAAACTCCTCAAATCCTTTGAGTCCACTCATTTTCACTTTGCATCCTTTTTTAAGGATATTATTTTCTAACAAGTTAAAGGCTATTTTACTTAACATATTTATCATCCTTTCTGAAATTATTAGGTTTTATAAATTAAAATAAAAAACTTTGGATATAAAATAATTAAAGCACTAATTATTTCCACCTATGTTCCAAGTTTTGAACTGTATCAATCTCTCTATATAAACAAGTGTTATTAAAACAATTAAAGATAAAAACAAACATATATTTATGATTTTACCAATTTTCATTAATTTTTTTGCATCTTTAAACCCTGTAAATGATGCCTTAATCATTAAGTGACATGGAAAGCATATGATATACCAACTACTAATTAGAAAAAACACTTTTACCAATGAATTGTTTGGGTCTAACATAATAATTACCCCTTTCTTGTTTTTATAAAATAGTTTAAGTATAAACAACCAAAAAATATTGCACCAGCCTGGAAGCTCCAGATATAAAACATGTTTAGTAATATCAAAATATATAATGACATTTATAAAAACATTCTACAGCATAGCTCCAGAAGCAGCAGGTGGAATTTTATTGGTATTGGGATTACAATTGTTTAATTTCAAAATCATTAGTAACATATAATTGAAAATTATAGTTTATTGTTTTAGGTAATTCTATTTTTTCATCTAAAAGAAGTTTTATCGCAAGATAAGGAAAGTTCACTCCTGTTAAACATGCTTTGTGCAATCCACCAGACATCCTGGTATTAACTTCTATTAGATATATTTTGCCATGATGATACTTGACTTGAATATTATACAAATAGCTCAAATTAAAGAATTTTGTTACTCTTCTAGAAATTTCAATAAGTTTCTCTACATATTCAATATTCTGACGGTATCTATCGACCTTTCTTCTTGGAACTGCGATAACTAATTCGCCATTTTTAGATAAACAATCAATACTGTATTCATTATCTTCCATGTATTCAGACATTAGGAAAGGTTCAATTTTATCATTTGAACTTAAAACTTTATCAAGATGTTCCTTCGATATCGTAAAGGCATTAGTATTATATATTTCACTCAGTTCACTAATATCCTCAGAAATCTTTTTAAATCCATTTCCGCCTATTCCGACGATGGGTTTCATACATGCACTACTCCCAGTTTCTTTAATTTTAGCATAAGCACTTTGGTAGTCATTAATATTATCTATTTTGAAGGTTAAAGGTATTAATACAACATTTGTATCTTTCAGAATTTCTGCGGTTTTAATTTTATCATTAAGGATATCATAAGCATCAAAATCTCCGATAAACATAGTCTTAACTCCTATTTTTTCAAATTCTTGTTTGTATTTAATAAGAGTAGTTACTTGATTTCTTGGTATGAATATATCAATTTCGTGTGTTTTACAAAAATTTAAACAATAATTGACGTATGCTTCTCCTTTAAGTTCTTTCTGTTCAACCTGTGGCTCAACCTCGAAATAATCGGACACTGATTCTAAATAATTATTCTTAGTTGAATGGGATATAAATATCTTAAATTTTCTACCCTCATCATTGCTTTGAATTAATTCTATTATTTTTGATGTTTGTGTAAAACACCTGTTAAAGTAAATATTCATGAGTTTCATAGGCTTGTCTCCTTTTTGTTGTTAAAATTTTTATATTGAGGATGATACTCCCAACATTAATATTAAAATATATGATGATATTGATACAAATATAAATACACTACGGGGTATCTCCCGAATTGGCAGGTATAATATTTTCTGTAAACTTTATTCCTGTTAATAAACCTTCTTTGATATGGTTAAATGATTCTGTATATATAGATTCTGAGTCACTTAATCTTATTACATTAATAGTATAAGTTATTGCTGGAATTAATCCCTTCGAGATATCTTTGTCCATGCCATTATCATGTTGGTCAACTGATATAAATTCAATAGAATAACCTTTCTTTGCTAAACTTTCAATTTTGTTAAATATATCCATATGTAGTCCTTTCATCATTTATTATCGTTTATTTACAGCTTGTACTATTTTAATCGTTGACCACAACATCTACAATAAATATCATTTTTAGAAAGTTTGCTTCCACATTTATAACAAACATAATATTTTCTACCATCATACTCTTTACAAATAACAGCTTTGACATCTGTTAAACTATTACCTTTTCTTACTAATCGTGTATCAGGTTCTATTCTTAACTGTCCATTTTCCCAATCGAAACCCATACAAATATTTTTAATCTTGCTTGATGACCTTGCACCTACATTGCTTTCATCAAGAGTTATTAGTACTTTTATATCTTTTGGGTCTTTCCCATTTAGATTGGCGATTTCAAAATCGATTGTGTTTTTCAATTCTTCTAAATTCATAATAAATAATGTCAGCTACCCATAACATTAGTTATAGGTATAGACACTCCTCCTTTATAGTATTTATAAAAATTAAAGACATTTTTCTAATTCTTTAGATAACTCTAAATTGAAATTTTTATATAATCGGATTCTTTTTAATAATTGTTTTTCTTTAGTTGCTTTTTCTTTTTTAATATCTATGGTTCCATGTTGACTTTTCAATTTGTTATATTCTTGTTTATACTCTTGCATAAAAATTCTTAGACTGTTTTGGATTGGATTATATAAATCACCCCAGTCCCAACGCAAAAATGATTCAATACAAGGAGATAAATAATCAAAAGTAAAATCTTTATTATATTCAATTTCTAAATCTTTTTGTAAATCTTCTTGGTCGTTGGATGCCTCGCTATAATTTGACCCATCAGCACTACAACTAATCATTTCATAAATTAAAAGATATGTACTGTCACCACAATTTCCGTGCATAATATCGCTTGTCCAATTATTATTAAATGTTTTTTTATTTTTTTCTAATGTATCCCAGCTATTATATATATTATTAAAGATTTCTTTATCTTTTTGTTCAAAGAACGTTTTAAAAACCTCAGTCAAAGCTTTTTCTTTTTTGCTACTTTTTGAATCATCTAAATCTTCATTTAAAGATATCAATAATACTTCATTTTCACATATTTGTTTTAATATTTCAATTTTATTCATATCAAAGTTCTCCTTTTCTTTTATATAATATTAACCTAAAGATTCATGTAGTAACCAAATAGGATAAGTGAGTCCCCATAGAATTAGAGTAAGAGTATTAGCGATTACACTAGGAATTAAAAATAACAATCTTTTTGATATGCCCTTAGTACTAAAATATTTTTTGCCATGTACATGCTTACAATGATAATGTACTCTTAAATCAAATAATAAACTATCGATAAATAACCATGTATAATGATTTTGTGTTACTATTTTTTCACATATAGGACATTTCCATGTAGTTTTACCACATTTCATAATAATATTTCCCCTTCACTCTTTAATTATAAACTAAAAGCGATAACAATCATTTTATCAACATAATCCGTATATTTCATATCTTAATAATAACATATATTAACATAGAAAACAAGATGTTATTAGTAATAACATGTGGTTAATATTAAGTCCCATGGTTATGGTAAAGATAAAAAATAAGGTTAAAATATATTAATTGTTATTATTTTTTAATGAATCTTTTATATGTTTTAAAATAAATAAAATCCTAGGAGATGAGGTAGATTTCACTAGATGTTCTAATAATATTAAAATATATTTTAACATTACAACTTAACATTAGCAGCCCAGTTCAGAGTCAACAGTATTCCTAATTTTAAATAAAAAAATAAGAAGGCATCAAAAGACACCTTCTTTAAATTCAAGATATAAAAAAATTAGTCATTACTAAATGT
>Ga0123336_10005192_pt1 | contig 10419 bp, 12 predicted proteins | sample SSSSmetaG_FD_96466 | JGI IMG/M metagenome (GOLD analysis project Ga0123336, IMG submission 96466) | Glacier valley bacterial and archeal communities from Borup Fiord, Nunavut, Canada, to study Microbial Dark Matter (Phase II) - ​SSSS metaG | ecosystem: Environmental > Aquatic > Freshwater > Ice... | reverse complement strand
GGTGATGGCGGGGGCGAAGACGACGCCGAACAGGCTGCAGGCGCCGGTGAAGTCGCGTTGCCAAAGCTTGTGGCCCGGGGCGTTTGGAAGGGCGGGGTGCAGGACCTGTGCCACTTCCGGCTGGGCGGCGAACCAGGCGGCGAGTTCCAGGCCGGATTGCATCTGGCGGTCGAGGCGGACGGAGAGGGTGCGTAGGCCGCGCAGGGTGAGCCAGCAATCGTCGGGGGAGGCGTATTGGCCGAGCACCAGGGCGGCGTCGCGGATTTTGTGCCAGTGCGGTTCTTCGCGCGTGGTGGCGGAGCCGAGCAGCACGTCAGAATGGCCGGCGGCGTATTTGGTGAGCGCCTGGATGCTGACGTCGACGCCGTGGGTGAAGGGCTGGAAGGCGTGGATGCCCCAGGTGTTGTCCATCAGCACGGCGGCTTGGTGGGCGTGGGCGACGGCCGAGAGGGCCGGGACGTCCTGGATTTCGAAGGTGTGGCTGCCGGGGCTTTCCAGGTAGAGCACGCGGGTTTGCGGGCGGAAGAGCGGGGCGAGCTCGCGGGCGGCGATGGTGGCAGGGTAGTATTCGGTTGTGACGCCCAGGCGGTTGAGCATGGTGTCGCAAAAGGTTCGGACGGGACCGTAGACGCTGTCCGGCATCAGGCAGTGGTCGCCGGCGCCGAGATAGGCGAGCAGCGGTGTGGTGCAGGCGGCCAGCCCGGTGGAGAAGATCTGGCAGCGGGTGCCGCCTTCGATCTCGGCGATAACGTCTTCCAGCGCGTGGTGGGTGGCGTTGCCCTGGGTGCCGTAAGTGAGCGCCTGGTCGAAGCGGCGGCGTAGATGGGCGCGGCGCTGGGCCATGTCCTCGTAGAGGACGGTGGAGCCGCGATGGACGGGCGGGTTGACGAGGCCGTGGGCACGGGTGCCGGCGCGGCCGGCATGGGAGAGGCGGGTGGCGAGGCCAAGTTTCTCGGAAGCCTGGGCCGGGTGAGTCGTCGGCTTGGTCATGTGGTGGCTTTCGGGGTGTCCGGGCGGCTGGCCCATTCGGTCCAGGAGCCGTCATAGAGTGCGCCTTCGGGGAGGCCGGCGACGGCGAGGCCCAAGGTGAGGATGGCGGCGGTGACGCCGGTGCCGCAGCTGGCGACGATCGGCCGGGTGCCGTCCACGCCGGCGGCGGCGAAGCGGGCGCGCAGGGCGTCGGGCGGGAGCAGCGTCTGGTCCGGGGCTAGCAGCTCGGTCGCGGGCAGGCTGACGGCGCCGGGGATATGGCCACTGGGCAGGTTGGGGCGCGGTTCGGGGGTGGCGCCGGTGAAGCGACCGGTGGCGCGGGCATCGAGGACGAGCTCGCGGGCGGTGGCGATGTTGTCCAGCATGTCGCCGACGCCGCGCAGGCGGGCGGCGCGCAGGGTGGCGCGGAAATGGCCTGGCGTGGCGGGGTCCGGGACGCCGGAGTCGAGCGGGTGGTTTTCGGCGCGCCATTTGGGCAGGCCGCCATCGAGCACGGCGGCGTTTTCGTGGCCGAACAGGCGCATCATCCACCAGCCTCTGGCGGCGGAAAAAAGCCCTTTCTGGTCGTAGAAGACCACCTGGTCGGTGTTGGAAATGCCCAATTCGGCCATGGCGCGTTCGAAGCGGCCGGCGGTGGGGACCATATGGGGAAGGTCGGTTTCCGGGTCGGCCACCTGCTCCAGATCGAAGAAACGGGCGCCGGGAATGTGGGCGGCGGTGAAGAGGGCGTGCGGATCCTGCGCTTCGGCCGGCAGGTAGAAGCTGGCGTCCAACACGTGCAGGCCGGGGGTGCCAAGATGCTCGGCGAGCCAGGCGGTGGAGACAGTTGGGGTCATGCGGGGGCTCCGAGCCATTTGGCGCGCAGCCAATCGCGCCGGGCGGCGAACCAGAGCAGGCCGATGGTGGCGACCGAATTGGGATAGGCGCCGGCGAGAGCCTGTTCGATGACATGGGCGGCGGGGAGAGCGCGGACGCGGATGTCCTCGTCCTCGCTGGGCAGGCCTTGTGTGCCCAGCAGGCCGTCGGGCGGGATGTGGCCGAGGGTGACGCGGCCGGCGAACAGGGTGCAGAGCTCGTCACAGCCGCCGGGGGTGAGCAGGAAATCGCCGATCCGTTCCATCTCGCCGAGTTCCAGGCCCATTTCTTCTACCGATTCGCGGCGGATGGTGGCCTCGGCCGAGTCCATACCTTCGGTAAGACCCGCGGCGAGTTCCGTCATGACACCGGGCAGGCCGGCGGCATAGGCGGGGAGGCGAAATTGCTCAATGACGACCACCATGTCGGTGATGGGGTCATAGGGGACGACGGCGGCGGCGCGGCCGCGCCGCAGCAACTCCCACACGCGGCGCTTGGAAAACATGCCGTCGAAGCGGCGCTGGCGGAAGGCCACGCGCTGGAGGGCGAACCGGCCGTCCCAGACGGTTTCGTCGGACTCGATCAGGACGTCGTCTGACGAGACGATGGGGGGCCAGGCGTGCTTGGTCATGCGCTTCTGATAGCTGGGAAAGAAGGCAAGGCAAGCAGTCCTTTTTTGAAAAAAAGGACCGAAAAACTTTTGTCTATTTGTGGGTCGCGATCAGTTCGCGGAGTTGCTGGGCGCCGGCGGGGCCTTTGGTGGCTTCGCGCCACATGGCTTCGGCTACGCGCTGGTGGGCGGCGACGGCCTCGTCGGCGCCGGTGATCATGGCGACGCCAGCTTGCAGATGGGGGATGGTGTCCGAGCGGAACGGGTTGATGGCAAGCATCGCGCGGTCTCGAGAGCGCAGGATCTGGAACTGACCGGAGGGCTCGCCGGCAGAGAGCAGGCCGAATTGCAAGCCCATGGGTTCGGATTCCATGAGGCTGGCGATATTTTCCATCTCGGCCCGGGCGACGGCGCGGGCGCGGTGGCGCAGCGCCTCGGACTTGGCCATGCCCTGGCCCACGCCCTGTTGCAGGAAACGGACGATGGCGCCGACCGAGAGCATGGCGATGATGCTGGGGCGTCGCATGCGGAACATGCGCTTGCGTTCGGCCAGGATGCCGAGAACCTGGTCGATGGTGGCGCGAGCGGCGGCACGGTCTGTGCCGGCATCGAGGGCGGCTTCGGCGAAGAGTTCGGCTTCGATGGAGTCGAGCTCGTCCGACGAGGTGAGATAGGCCAGCGGGAAGCTGACCTGGAGGATCTGGTCAGCGGTCTCCTCTACCTGGCGGAGGCGTTCGAAGAAGCCGATCGGGCGGTTGTAATATTCAACGCCGATGCCGAGGAGCGAGAGGGGCGAGATTTTCAGCAGTTCGGCCAGCCGGTTGACGGTGTCGAGCTTGATGACCTCGCCTTTTTCATAGCGGTAGAGGGCGGCACGGGAAACACCCAGCCGAGCGGCGATTTCCTCTGCGCGCAGGCCGGATTCGAGCCGGTAGGCGCGCAGCTGTTGGCCAATTTCCGTAAATCGCATCACCTTGGTAGTCTCCTGTGCGACAGCTCGGCCTTGGCGGTTGTCACGTTAGCGGGAATTGCTTCAAAACACGGCGAGGGACGCCATTCATACGCTTGTATATTAACTCTTTAGTCGCGTCATCCCACTGGCCGCGACATTGCTCTATTTTTTGCACGTTTTCCAGCTTTTTATTTGGATCGTGCCGATTCTTGCGTGAACGAGGGGTATGCCGGCCGTGATCGCCGAACGTCTGTTGATGGGGATTCTGATCGCCGGCATCGCGCTGGGATGCGGCCTGATCCTGTATCCGTTTCTCTCAGCGGTGCTGTGGGCAGCGATCCTGGTGTACACGACGTGGCCAGTGTTCGCCTGGGTCAGGCACAATCTTCGGTTGCCAAATGCGGCCGTGGCACTTCTGATGGTAGTCCTGTCCGCTCTGGTGATCGTTCTGCCGCTGGGGCTGGCCATTCCGGGAGGGGCGGCGGACGTGAAGGCGCTGCGCGTCTCGCTGGAGGCTTGGCTGGCGGACGTGCCGCCCGCGCCACATTGGCTGTATGCGTTGCCGCTGGCCGGGCCGGGATTGACGGATACCTGGAATGCCTGGGCGGCGGATCTGTCCAGCATGACGTCGTTCTTCCGGCCATATCTGGGGACGTTTGCGGAACGTGGATTGTCGCTGTTGCTGGGGGTGGCGGGGGGGCTGTTGCAGTTCTTCGTGGCGCTGTTCGTGGCATTCTTCTTTTGGCTGTCTGGCGATGCCATCGGCGCGCGGGTGCAGGTTGGGGTGAACCGGGTGGCGGGGCGTTATGGGCCCAGCCTGGTCGCCACGACGACGCGGGCGATCAGAGGTACGGTCTATGGGATTTTGGGCACGGCCATCATCCAGGGGTTTCTGACCGCTTTCGGGCTGAGCATGGCCGGGGTTCCTCGTGTGGTTTTGCTGGGGACGGTGACGGCGTTCCTGGCGGTTCTGCCGATCGGAGCGCCGCTGATCTGGATACCGGCGGGGTTATGGTTGCTGGCCGAAGGGCACACGGGGCGCGGCGTATTTTTGCTGGTGTATGGCACCGTGGTAGTGTCCGGATCGGACCACGTCATACGGCCGTATTTCATTGCGCGCGGGGCGAAGATACCGTTTCTGCTGACGGTTCTGGGCGTGCTGGGCGGGGTTCTGGCGTTTGGCGCGCTGGGTATCTTTCTGGGCCCTGTCCTGTTGGGCGTGGGTTGGATGCTGGTGCTTGATTTTGCGCGGATCGATGCCGGTTCCGCCTTGGTGGCGGGCGATCTGGCGCCGCCGGCCGCACCGGCGCCATTGCCGACCGGCTGAGTGACGGTGCGCGAGCGATTTTCGGCCTACGTCCCTTTTGCCGGGGCAAGGCCTGTGGCGCGCGTGGTCCAGTCGTCCGGCGGCCGCACTGTTGGCGATCGCGATCCTTGGGTGCCGACGGCCTTGTCGCTGCTGCTGCATGTCGGGGCTGCGGCTCTGCTGATACTGCAGCCGCATGGCCCGACGAGGGGCGAGCTGCAGGAGAGTGCGCCGGCCTTCGCGATCCAGTTCCAGGATTTGCCGCAGACGCCGCAGACACAACCCTCGCCGTCGCAGCCACAGGTCAGGTTGGGCGATGAGGAGGAGTCCCAGCCACCAATACGGCAGGAGCAGGAGCCGAGCCCGGAGTCTGTGCCGATGCCGCCCCTGCACTTCGGGTCGGCGTTGCGGCCTCATACCAGTGGCAATCCGTTTGCCCACGTTGTGCCGTTCGATCTGTCGCAGTCGCAAGCGCGATCGCCCACCGCGCTGCCGCCGGGATCGCGCGGGCTGGATTTGTCGGCCGGCCCTGTGGTGCGGAATGGCCGTCTGGTGGAATCCGTGACCCACGTGCGTGGCCGGCATGGCTATGACGACTACCTGGAGGCGCTGTACGAATTTGTGCGAGCGCGCGGGTACTATCCGCGGCAGGCGGCCGAGAACGGCGAGGAGGGCCTGGCACAGCTGGAAATCACCATCAATCGGGACGGATCGGTCAAGAGGATACGCTGGCTGCAGCATTCCGGCTCGGCTTTGATCGATGCGGCTTGGCTTTCCGTTTTCGAGCATCGTCTGCCGCCTTTGAACGACGACATACCGGGCGATGAGCTGACGTTTCCCTTTGCGGGGGATTATACGCTCATCTACGGGGGAGGGGGGAGGTAGGTTAGGACAGAATTAAGTAATTGGGTGCAGTCTGTGGTCGAGTGCTGTGGGGGATGGTGGATGGCAATGACAAACGCAGCTTCCGGCCTTGCTGCGGAAACCAGGGCGTGTGTGGCCCTGAGGTCGGATGGGTGGTCCATCCTTGGGCGGCGCGTGAGGACGAAGGCTGGCGAGATCGACGCGATCGCTGAGAAAGAAGGACTGCTCGCTTTTGTCGAGGTGAAGTCTCGGCCGACATTGGCCCTGGCCGCGGCGTCGTTGGGCGCGCGCCAGCAGGGGCGGCTGATGGCGGCGGCTGAGATCGTGCTGGGCGAAAATCCCGGATGGGGTGCCAAGGGCGTTCGCTTCGACGTGATGCTGGTGGATGGCCAACATCGGGTACGACGGGTGGCGGACGCTTTCCGGCTGCAATAATCGGCGCACGCCGCCACGTTCCGCTGCACCCTTGTCTTGTGCACCCATGTCTTGCGGCCAGGCCGCGGCCTGCTACACGCGGCATAGGTTAGAGCATCCTCAAGGCAGGCTTAATGAGCACGGATGAGCGGATGGGTCTTCGTGTGGCGGTCCAGATGGACCCGCTTGAGCCCATCAACATAGAGGGCGACAGCACCTTCGCCTTGATGCTGGAGGCACAGAGCCGGGGGTATCAGCTGTGGCATTACGAGGTGCGGCACCTGGCGCTTCGCGAGGGCCGGATGGCTGGCGGTGCGGCCGCGCAGCGTCTGACGGCCATGGCGCAACGGGTGAAGCTGCGCCGTTTGCCTGGCAGCCACTTCACGGCTGAACCTGCGGAGCTGGTGGATCTGGCGGGCATGGACGTGGTGCTGATGCGTCAGGACCCGCCATTCGATATGGCCTACATCACCGCGACCCACATGCTGGAGCATATCGCGGCGACGACGCTGGTGGTGAACAACCCGGCCAGCGTGCGCAACGCGCCGGAAAAGCTGCTGGTGACGCATTTTCCGGAGCTGATGCCACCCACCCTGATCACCTGGGACGCGCAGGCGATCCGCGACTTCCGGGCGGAGCATGGCGACATCATCGTCAAGCCGCTGTTCGGCAATGGCGGGGCGGGGGTGTTCCGGATCAAGCCGGATGATGAGAATCTGGCCTCGTTGCTGGAGATGCATTTCGCCCGCTCACGCGAGCCGCTGATGATCCAGCGTTACGAGCCGGCGGTCAGGCAGGGCGACAAGCGGATCATTCTGGTGGACGGTGAGGCGGTTGGCGCCATCAACCGCGTGCCGGCGCAGGGCGAGGCGCGGTCGAACATGCATGTCGGCGGCCGGGCGGAAGCCTGCCGGATGACAGAGCGCGATCTGGAGATCTGTCGGCGGATTGGGCCATTGCTGAAAGCGCAGGGATTGATTTTCGTGGGCATCGACGTGATCGGCGACTGGCTGACGGAAATCAATGTGACGTCGCCCACCGGCTTGCAGGAGATCGCGCGTTTCGATGGAACAAATCTGGCGGGACTGATCTGGGATGCGATCGAGGCGCGGCGGAGCGGCCTGAACGGGTGAAAGAAGAAGTCTTCTTTTTTCAAAAAAGACCTGCTTGCTTTCGACTGAGCTGGACGACGCCTAAACCAGTTTGTTCAGCAGGTCGCCCTTGCCGCCGAACGTCGTGGGTTTCTCGGCTTGCGGGCTGTCGTTCGCCACAGTCGCGGCTGCCGGTTTGTGTCGGGCGTGACGGACGGACGACGCGGTCGCGGCGGATGGCAGCGATGACGCGCGTGCGCTGGGCAGGGAGATGCTAGGCGGGCTCATGGTCGTCTCCGGTCGAGTGGACTTGCGGGCAGTGTCACAGCGATATCTGAACAAAGGGTTTACGGCAGGAATTTAGGGAGAGACGGATGGACGAGGGGAATCGGGCAGGGACGATTTTGTTGGCGGGCGCCAGCCGGGGGATCGGCGCTGGGCTGGCCGGGGAATATCTGGCGCGGGGCTGGCGGGTGATCGCAACTGCGCGTGAGACGGGACGCGCCAGCGCGCTTTCGGATTTGCAGGCCCAGCATGGCGAGCGGTTGCGCATCGAGGCGCTGGACGTGGCCGATGAGGGCTCGGTGGCCAGCCTGGCGGAGCGGCTGGCCGGCGAGGTGCTTGATATCCTGTTCGTGGTGGCGGGCATCAGCCAGCATTCCGGCGTGCCGGTGCATGAGGTGCCGCAGAAAGACGTGGCGCGGGAATTCATCACCAATTCGACCGCGCCTGTGGCGGTCGCCGAGGCGCTGCGGACGTGCCTGGCGCCCGATGCGACGGTGGCGTTCATGACGTCGATCCTGGGCAGCATCGGCAGCAATGCGGGCGGCGGCATGGAGCTGTACAGGGCGACCAAGTCGGCACTGAACATGCTGGCCAGTTGCTATGCGCTGCGCCATCGCGCGACCCCGGTGCTGCTGCTGCATCCCGGCTGGGTGCGAACCGAGATGGGCGGGCAGAACGCGCCGGTGGATGTGGCGACCAGCGTGCGCGGCCTGGCGGATACCATTGCGGCGCAGGGCGGCAAGCCGGGTATCGCCTATCTGGATTACCAGGGGCAGGAGCTGCCCTGGTAATCTAACCGCACGATGAAGGGCATTTAAGCTCCATCGACTCGCCGGCCCTGCTAGCAGCAGGTCGTGCCAGAAGCCCCTGAAATGCCGGAGGAGACCCGCACGCTCAGCCCGGAGCGTGGGGCCGATGATTGGGCCGAGGCCAGTCTGCGGCCGCAGACCCTGCGCGAGTTCGTGGGGCAGCGGGCGAGCCGGGAAAACCTGTCGGTGTTCATCGAGGCGGCGCGGGCAAGGGCGGAGGCGCTGGACCATGTGCTGCTGCATGGACCGCCTGGCCTGGGCAAGACAACGCTGGCGCAGATCGTGGCGCGCGAGCTGGGGGTCGGGTTTCGGGCCACGTCCGGGCCGGTGATCCAGCGGGCGGGCGATCTGGCGGCGATCCTGACCAATCTGCAGGCGCGCGATGTGCTGTTCATCGACGAGATCCACCGGCTGCAGCCGGCCATCGAGGAAATCCTGTATCCGGCGATGGAGGATTTCCAGCTGGATCTGATCATCGGCGAGGGGCCCGCGGCACGCTCCGTCCGGATCGATTTGCAGCCGTTTACGCTGGTGGCGGCCACGACACGGGCGGGTTTGCTGGCGACGCCGTTGCGTGACCGGTTCGGGATACCGCTTCGCCTGGTATTCTACACGCCGGACGAGCTGACGCTGATCGTGGCGCGCGGGGCGGAGAAGCTTGGACTGAAGCTGACCGAGGAAGGGGCGCGGGAGATCGCCCGCCGCTCGCGCGGGACGCCGCGCATTGCCGGCCGGCTGCTGCGGCGGGTGCGCGATTTCGCGCTGGTGGAGGGCAAGCCGGTGGTGGACCGGGCGATCGCGGATGCGGCGCTGATCCGGCTGGAGGTGGACGCGCTGGGGCTGGATGCGATGGACCGGCGGTATCTGCGGCGGATGGCCGAGCACCATGGCGGCGGGCCGGTGGGGGTGGAGACGCTGGCGGCGGCCTTGGCCGAAGCGCGAGACACGCTGGAGGATGTGGTGGAGCCCTATCTTATCCAGGAAGGGCTGATGTTGCGGACCAGCCGGGGGCGGATGCTGGGCGAACCCGGGTGGCGGCATCTGGGGTTGAAGCCGCCATCCGGTCCGCAGGACCTTCTTCTATGAGTGCGCATCGTTACGAGACGCGGGTTTACTATGCCGATACCGATGCGGGCGGCGTGGTCTATCACGCGACCTATCTCGATATGGCAGAGCGGGCGCGGACGGAGGCGCTGCGGGAAGCGGGGCTGCCGCATGCCCGGATGGCGGCCGAACATGACCGCCAATTCATGGTGCGGCGCGTCAATCTGGAGTATTTCCGGCCGGCTCGGCTGGACGATGTGGTGGTGATCCACACGCGCTGCCTGTCGTCCACGGGCGCAACCATGACGCTTCGGCAGGAGTTTACCGGCGCCGGCGACGCTGTGCTGGCGCAACTCGATGTGCAGCTTGCTTGCGTGAGTGCCACCAGCGGCCGCGCCGTGCGGGTGCCTTTGGCCTGGCGCGGGATTTTTCGAACACCTTGACCTAGACGCAACGAGGAGATCGCCTTTTGGACCCCACTCGCACGGTCGACGCCGCCAATCTCGCGGCTCCTGCTGGCGACCTTTCGCTGCTCAGCCTGTTTCTGCAGGCCGACATTGTCGTGAAGCTGGTGATGCTGCTGCTGCTGTGCGCCAGCGTCTGGGTGTGGGCGATCGTGTTCGAGAAGATCACGGCGCTGCGCCGGGTGAACCGGGCGGCGAGCGTGTTCGAGGACCGGTTCTGGTCCGGCGGCAGCCTGGAGGAGCTGTACGAGCAGCAGGGGGTGCGGCCGACGCATCCGATGGCAGCCGTGTTTGGGGCGGCGATGGGCGAGTGGCGGCGCAGCAGCCGGGTGGCGGGGGCGGATATGGCGCGCGGCAGCGTGCGTGACCGGATCGACCGGGCGATGAACGTGACGGTGACGCGTGAGATGGAGCGGCTGGAGCGGTGGATGGTGTTCCTGGCCAGCGTCGGTTCGATCGGGCCGTTCATCGGGATGTTCGGCACGGTGTGGGGCATCATGCACAGTTTTTCGGCCATCGCGGCCATGCACAACACGAATTTGTCGGTGGTGGCGCCGGGGATTGCGGAGGCGCTGTTCGCGACCGCCATCGGGCTGGTGGCGGCCATTCCGGCGGTGCTGGCGTATAATCAGATCAGCACGGCGCTGTCCCGGTTTGCCTCTCGGCTGGAGGGGTTTGGCGTGGAGTTCGGCGCCATTCTCAGCCGGCAGTCGGAGGAGAAGGTCTGATGGCCGG
>Ga0123336_10005190_pt1 | contig 10424 bp, 9 predicted proteins | sample SSSSmetaG_FD_96466 | JGI IMG/M metagenome (GOLD analysis project Ga0123336, IMG submission 96466) | Glacier valley bacterial and archeal communities from Borup Fiord, Nunavut, Canada, to study Microbial Dark Matter (Phase II) - ​SSSS metaG | ecosystem: Environmental > Aquatic > Freshwater > Ice... | reverse complement strand
ATACATTAACGGCTTGCGCCACTCAAACACAGCACCTTCATTGCGGTTGTACACATTGAACATGATGTTGGGCCAGCCGTGCGACGCGTTGTAGCCAATGTTGACAGCAGCAAACGGCAACGAGCAAAGCACCAGCAGCGCGAAGCCTGCCAGGCGGTCACGCCGGTAGATCAAAAAGTAAGCGGTGTAGGTCAGCCCCAGCACCACTGCAAAATACTTGGATAAAAACGCGCAGCCAATGAACACGCCTGACAACGCATACAAGCCGTAAGCAGGGCGTGCAGTTCGGTCTTGCTGCTCAGCACGCATCAAGGCGGCAACCGACATCACCGACCAAAAAATAAGCGGCGTGTCAGTGGTGATCAGGGTGTTCAGCCAGTTTAGTGGCGCCAGCCAGAACAAAGCCACCGCCCAGGCAGCGCGCACCCTGTCAACTGCAGACAAAGCCCACCACAGCGCTGCACCTATGCCCAACGGAAGCAACACCACGGGCAAGCGAATGGACCAGATGCTGTCTCCCAGCGTAGCCCGCATGGCAGCAATCAGCCACCCCACCATGGGCGGGTGGTCGTAATAGCCCCAGTCCGGGTACACGCCCCACCAGTAGAAAAAAGCTTCGTCCCCCGTGATGGGAAAGGTGTTGGCGATGTAAAGGCGCACCAACAGCGAGGCCAAGCCTGCCACCACAAGCCAGCGGATCGGTAGCCAGCGGATCACCAACAAAGAATCGGTCGATTGTTGAGCAGTCATTAAAAGCGAATGTCTTTGCGAATCAAGGCACTGTAAAGCAGCGCCAGCACGCCGATGGCAACGGCCAGCCACAAGGTTAGCAGCCGAACCATCACAGTGATGGTTAGCGCCTCAGCAGCGCTGGCGCTTTGCGCTACCAGCAGGCCAGCAAGCACCAGTTCCATACCGCCCAGGCCCGCAGGCAAGGCCGACACAGCACCCGCCACCATGGCTACGGCGTAAAAGCCAATCGCGGTGGGCAGCATCATGTGCACGTCAAGCGCACGGCAGATCAGCCACACCGCCACACCCTGTGCTGCCCATGCGGCAAGCGTCAAGCCAAACCAGATCGGCGGGCGCACCGCCAAGCAAGCCCAGGCCTCTTGCAGCCAGTCAAACCGCTTTTGCAATCGTTGGCGATTGCGCCACACCACCAACATCAAAACAGCAAGCACCAACAACGCAACAACGGCCAGACCCATCAGCCAACCCGCGATGTGTTGAAAGGCTGAATGCATCAGCAGCCAAAGCAAGGCAGGCACGCACAGCAGCAGCAAGCACACCAGGTCAGCCAGCCGCTCAGCACCAAAAATCGCCAGGCTTTGCAGCAGCGGCAAGGGCTGCTTCGCCAACATCAGCCCACGCATCGCCTCTCCTACATTACCAGGCGTTGGCGTAAACGCATAGCCCGCCAGGTACAGCCGCAGCCCTTCGACCCAGCCAAAGTGCCGGCTGTAATGAGCCATCCACAAACGCCAGCGCAGACCGCGCAACACATAACTCAACAGGCACAGGCCAGCAGCTTGCAAACCTGCGGTTGACCACAACACAGACAACGACACCGTACGGCCATCCCCCCACGCCAGCAGGGCCGCAGCATACGCCGTAGCAGCCAAACCCAACACAAGCAGCAGGCGATTGATGGGCCAGCGCACTGATGCAACTCCGCCTGTCACAGCAACTGGTTCCAGAAGCGGCTTAAAACAAAAAACCCGACCCAGCAGATGCTAGTTGCCACAATCCATGGGTCACGCAGCAGGTCACGCGCCACGTCTTCGCCCTGGCCCCTGCTTACCTGGTAGGTGTAGCGCAGCGTGCCAAAAATCACCAGTGGCACCGTATAGATCAACCGCTCACCATGCCGAGCCTGAGACTCCGCGCTAATGGCAAACAAACTGTAAGAAATCAGCATGCCCGTCATCGTCATGACAATGCAAGTGTCGAGCAGCGCGGGCGTGTAATGCGTCAAAACAGCGCGTTGGCTGCCAGCGGCATGAAAAGTTTCTGCCTTGCGTTTGGAAAAGCCAAGAAACAGCGCAACAAACATACCCGTCAGCAGCAGCCAATGTGACGGTGTGATGCCCACCGCTAACGTGCCCGCCAGCAGGCGCAAAATAAAGCCCGATGCAATGATGAATACATCCACCACTGGCACCTGTTTCAGGCGCAATGAATAGGCCATATTGAGCAGTAAGTAAACAGCCAGCAAGGCCAGCAAGATGGGGTTGCCGACTGCCAGCCAGACAGCACCCACCAGCAACACTGCAGCCAATGCAATACCCATGGCCGCTGGCACTGCGCCATTGGCAAAAGGCCGGTTTTTCTTGGTGGGATGTAAGGCATCCAGCTTGCGGTCATGCCAGTCATTGAAGACATACACCAGGCTGGACGCACAGCAAAACGCTGCAAAGGCCATCAGCACACGCTCAGCCATGACAGCATCGCTCCAGCGCTGGCTAAACAGCAGCCCAGCTAAAACAAATCCGTTTTTCAGCCACTGGTGTGGGCGCAGGAGTTTTAGGAGCGCTAACGGGGAAAATGAAGGCATGGGTTGAAGGCGTTTGGCTTGGCCTTCAAGCATAACTGACACGCTGGCAAACCCGTTTATTCGCGCACCCGTCCTGTCCCATCAATCAGGCTCAGCTCCACCAGTTTGGAGCCCACCCTGTCGCCGTCAAAGTGAACCCTAAAACCGCCCAGGTTCATCTCTTGCAAACCATCCAGCGCCTTGCGCAGCCTGGCGCGCGTTGGCTGGTTGCCGGCTTTGCGCAATGCTTCGCTGTAGGCCCAGGCAGCAATGTAGCCTTCCAGCATGTAAACGTTGGGTTTGCCCAGCTTGGCCGCGGCTGAGTCAGCCAGCAGCTCGCGCACCAGCGTGCTTTTGGCGTTGTCTGATCGCGGCGTGACGCGCATCAGCACCACGCCGGCACCAGCAGCGCCCAATTGCTCGGCCAGCAGGCTTTCGCCCGTGTTTGAAAAGCCGTATATCGGACCTTTGTAGCCCTTGGTACGCAAATCGCGAATGGCGGCTGCCGCCCCTTTGGGCTCGCTGATGATCAGCACCGATTGCGGTTTGGCGGCAACGGCTTTTTCCACGCCGTCAATCGGTGTCTTGAGCACCAGGTTGGCACCCAGACTGGTCATGGTACGTTCGGCAGAGTCCAGCGCCGCCATCGATTCAGCATCTTTGGCGTGCAGGATGGCGAGCTTTTTCATGCCCAGTGTTTCTGCGTGTTTGGTGATCACCGCCGCTTCTTCTGAATAGCCCGGGCGAATGGAATAAACATTCGGGTACAGCGAGCCGCGCAATTCGTCAGCCCCCGCCATGGAGCCAAACAGCACCACGTCGGCATCTTTGAGCATGGCGTTGACGGCTGTGACCTGCGGTGAGCCGTAATAGCCAAACAAGGACAAAACGCCCTGGCCGAGCAGCTTTTTGGTGTTAGCCGCGGTTTGCTCTGGGTTGCCCGCATCGTCGATGCTGATCAGCTCTACTTTGCGCCCGTTCACGCCACCCGCGGCGTTCAAACGGTCAAAATATAAACGTGCACCTTGTGCAAACGGCAAACCCAGCGTGGATGACGGCCCGGTCAAAGCGACCGACTGCCCCAGGGTGATGGTGCTTTTGCTGACGCCGTCTTGTGCCTGCGCCAGTGAGCCCCACAGCAAACAGGCCAGAGCGATGAAGCTGTTAAAAAGCCAACACTGGCCATGCGTTTTTTGATGTGTATCGGTCAAATTTGTCTCCAGCAACTTTTTTATACCTAAACAATATAAAGTCTGATCATGCAAAACGCCATCCGCACCAGCCCTGGTTTGATGCCTGACGTCAGCACCATGACAGCCAGTACATCGGTTCAAATCCGTGGCGCTTGCCCGCACGACTGCCCCGACACCTGCTCATTGGTCACGACGGTCGAGGGTGGCGTGGCCACCAAAGTGCAAGGCAACCCTGCCCACCCGCAAACTGGCGGTGTGCTGTGCAACAAGGTCTCGCGCTACACCGAGCGGACCTACCACCCGGAGCGGCTGCTCACGCCCCTCAAGCGCATTGGCCCCAAAAGCGCTGGCCAGTTTGAAGCCGTCTCATGGGACGAAGCCCTGAGCGACATCGCCGCCAGGCTCAAAACCATTGCCGCACGCAACCCTGAAGCGATAGCACCCTACAGTTACGCAGGCACCATGGGTTTTGTGCAGGGCGAGGCGATGGCAGGCCGGTTTTTTAACCGGCTCGGCGCGTCTTTGCTAGACCGCACGATTTGCTCATCGGCAGGCGGTGAAGGCATGAGCCAAACACTCGGCGGGAAAGTGGGCATGCGGGTCGAGTTTTTTGCAGAGTCAAAACTCATCATCATTTGGGGCAGCAACTCGATTGGCAGCAATTTGCACTTCTGGCGCTATGCACAACAGGCCAAACGCGACGGTGCGAAACTGATTTGCATTGACCCACGCAAAAGCGAAACAGCTGAAAAATGCCACGAACACATCGCGCTGCTGCCGGGTACTGATGCAGCGCTTGCGCTGGCGGTGATGCACGAGCTGGTCAAAAACGACTGGCTGGACCACGATTACATTGCACGGCACACCATCGGCTGGCAAGCATTGAAAGAGCGCGCGCTGCTATGGAATCCAGAGCGAACAGCCGCTGTTTGCGGCGTGCCTGTAGAACAAATCAAAAGCCTGGCAAATGACTACGGCCAAAGTTTTATCAACAATCAGCCCGCCGCTATTCGCCTCAACTACGGCATGCAGCGGGTGCGCGGCGGTGGCAACGCAACGCGGGCTGTGGCTTGCTTGCCCGCTTTGATTGGCGCATGGCGGCATCGCGCCGGAGGCGTACTGCTCAGCAGCGCGGGGCAGTTTCCGGTTGATAAAGCCACGCTACAAAGGCCTGAACTGCGCAAGGGCAGCCTACCGCGCACTCTCAACATGATCACGATTGGCGATGATTTGGCACGTCAAGCCTCAAGCGAATTCGGCCCCAAAATCGAAGCCCTGATTGTCTACAACAGCAATCCGGTCGCGGTCGCGCCTGAGTCAGGCAAGGTCGTGCAGGGCTTTGCGCGTGATGATTTGTTCACCGTGGTGCTGGAGCATTTCCAGACCGACACGGCTGACTACGCCGACTACATCTTGCCCGCCACCACGCAGCTGGAACACTGGGACATTCATGGCTCTTATGGCCACACCGATGTGTTGCTGAACCGCCCCGCTATTGCCCCACTGGGCCAGGCCAAAACCAACACGCAAATTTTTAGAGAACTGGCAGTGCACATGGGTTTTGATGAGCCGTGTTTTCAAGACGATGACGAAACCCTGTGCCGCGCCGCGTTTGGCAATGGCGTCGACTTTGATGAACTGCTGACAAAAGGCTTTGCCACGCTCAAGTTGCCAGATGCACCGTTTGCCAACGGCAACTTTCCCACGCCATCTGGCAAGTGCGAATTTTTCAGCCCGCGACTGGCTAGCCAAGGCATGGACGGCTTGCCTGACCACATCGCCAACTACGAAGCCACAGGCACGTCAAACGACTACCCACTTGCCATGATCTCGCCACCCGCACGCAACTTTTTAAACTCCACCTTCGTCAATGTCAAAAGCCTGCGCGATATCGAGGGTGAACCGCTGCTTGAAATGCACGCCGACGACGCAGCCAAGCGCGGCATCATCACAGGCGCTGTCGTCAACGTGTTCAACCAGCGCGGCAGCTACAAGGTCAAGGCTGAAGTGTCAAACCGCGCCCGTCCGGGCGTGGTCAACGGCATGGGCATCTGGTGGCGCAAACTGGGTTTGGACGGCACGAATGTCAACCAGCTCACCAGCCAGCACCTGACCGACATGGGCCGTGGCCCGGTGTTTTACGACTGCCTGGTTCAGGTGCACCTGGCATGAGGTTGCTGCTAACGCTGGTGACAGCATGTTTGTTAAGCGGCTGCAGCACCGTCGGATACTACTGGCAGTCTGTCAGCGGTCACATGCAAATGCTGAACGCTGCGCGGCCCGTGGCCGATATGCTGGCTGACCCGCAGACGTCTGCGGCTTTGAAGGCTCGGCTGGAACTCAGCCAGCGCATCCGCAGTTTTGCCGCCACTGAATTAAAACTGCCAGACAACGCCAGCTACAGGCGTTACGCGAACTTGGGTCGCGCCGCCGTGGTGTGGAATGTGGTGGCCGCGCCTGAGTTTTCGTTGACATTAAAAACCTGGTGCTTCCCCGTGGCGGGCTGTGTTGGCTACCGGGGTTATTTCAATGAAACCGATGCAAAGTTGCTGGCCGAGCAGCTCAAAACCGAAGGCCTGGAAGTCAACGTTTACGGTGTGCCAGCTTACTCTACCCTGGGCAAGTTGGCCTGGCTGGGCGACTTTGGCACTGACCCGCTGCTCAGCACCTTCATTAACTACCCTGAAGGCGAGTTGGCCAGGCTGATCTTTCACGAGCTGGCGCACCAGGTGGTGTACGCGGCAGACGACACGATGTTCAACGAATCGTTTGCCACAGCGGTAGAGCGCTTGGGCAGTCAGCGCTGGCTGGCCAGCAACGCCAGCCCGGCTGCGCAGGGCGAATACGCCGCGCTCGATGCGCGCCGCCAGCAATTCAGAGCGCTGACAATCGCTACCAAGCGTGATTTGACCCTGATTTATTCATCAAATATGCCTGCAGCCCAACAATTACAGGAGCAAGCAGCTCCTAAAAGCATAGTGATGCAAAAATTTAAAACGGACTATGCTCAGCTCAAACTGGCTTGGGGCGGCTCCGCTAAAAGTACGGCAGGCTACGACAACTGGGTGGCTCGTGCCAACAATGCCAGCTTTGGCGCGCAGGCCGCTTACGACGAACTCATACCTGGTTTTGAAGCCCTGTTTCAGGCAAACGGTAGAGACTGGCAACGGTTTTATGATGCTGTCAGGCGCTTGGCCGAACTACCCAAAGACGAACGCCATCTGGCACTAAAAACCACCCCTTAGGAGACACCCTTGGCAGACATCAACATTACCCGCCAGCATGGCATGACGTTTGGCGATGCACGCAAAGCCGCCTTCAAGTGGGCCGAGCAGGCTGAAGCTAAATTTGACATGGAATGCTCCTACGAAGAGGGCAAAACCACGGACGTTTGCGGCTTCACCCGTTCGGGGGTATCGGGTACGCTGACCGTGGACAAAGAAACCTTTGTACTGACTGCCAGGCTGGGTTTTTTGCTTGGTGCCTTCAAGGACAAAATTGAAGGCGAAATCATCAAGAATCTGGATGCGCTGATTGCCGGAAAAACACCCGCGGCCAAAAAAGTGGCGGCCAAGAAGGTCGCGAAAAAGGTCTAAAACTGCGACGAATGCCATCGCCATCCGAGAAGTCAGCCTGACGCAAACGTAAGGTGGCAAGGCACTTCGCCCGCCGACAATCATGCCCATGACTACTTCTGCATCTCTTGAGAAACCCAACCAAGGTCCGCTCGCAGGCCTGAAAGTGCTGGAACTCGGCCAATTGATCGCCGGCCCGTTTGCCGCCAAAACACTGGCCGACTTTGGTGCGGATGTCGTCAAGATCGAGCCGCCTGAAATGGGTGACCCGCTGCGCAAGTGGAGGCTGCTCAAAGACGGCACATCGGTCTGGTGGCAAGTGCAGTCGCGCAACAAGCGCTCGTTGGCGCTTGATTTAAAGCAGCCCGAAGCACAGGAGATTGTGCGCAAACTGGCTGCTGAGAGCGATGTGCTGATTGAGAACTTCAGACCCGGCGCGATGGAAGGCTGGGGCCTGGGACCGGATGTGCTGCAAGCTTTAAACCCGCGCCTTATTGTGCTGCGCATCAGCGGTTACGGCCAGACTGGGCCGTACCGCGACCGCCCAGGTTTTGGCGTGGTGGCCGAAGCCATGGGCGGCCTGCGCCACCTGACAGCCGAGCCTGGCCGCATACCCGTGCGGGTTGGGGTGAGCATTGGCGACACGCTGGCATCACTGCACGGCGTGATTGGCATTTTGATGGCGTTGCACCACCGCAACTCGTCGGTTAGCCTGGAAGCGCCCCAAGGTCGCGGCCAGGTGATTGACGTGGCGCTGTATGAGGCGGTGTTCAACTGCATGGAAAGCCTGTTGCCCGAGCATTCAGCCTTTGGCGCGGTACGCGGCCCCGGCGGCAGTGCGCTGCCTGGCATTGCGCCCAGCAACGCTTACCTTTGCCACGACGGCGGCTACGCGCTCATTGCAGGCAACGGCGACAGCATCTACAAGCGGCTGATGAATGCAATTGATCGCAATGACTTGGGGCTAGACCCAGCCCTGAAAGACAACGCAGGCCGCGTGGCGCGCATTGATGAAATTGACCACGCCATCGGCTTGTGGACAGCCCAGCGCAGCGTGACCGAGGTGCTGGCCGCGCTTGACGCAGCATCAGTGCCCGCAGGCCGCATCTACACGGTTGCTGACATCGCAGCTGACCCGCACTACCAGGCGCGCGGCATGTTGCAGCACATGCAAATGGCCGACGGCAGCAGCTTGACCGTTCCGGGCATAGTGCCCAAGCTGTCAGCCACGCCCGGTGGCCAGCACCGCAACGCACCTGCGCTGGGGCAAGACACCGACGAGGTGCTGCGCGGCGTTGGTTTAAGTGCGGCGCAAATACAGGCCTTGAAAGACAAAGGCATTGTGCAATGACACGCATCTACTTTAATGAGGTCGTCACGAGAGACGGCTTTCAAATGGAGCCCGAGTTTGTACCCACAGACGAAAAAATCGTGCTGATCAATGCGCTCAGCACCTGCGGCTACGCGAAGATTGAAGTCACGTCTTTCGTGTCGCCCAAAGCCATCCCCATGCTGCGCGATGCAGATGAGGTGATGGGCGGCATCAACCGCGTGCCGTGTGTCGAGTACACCGTACTCGTACCCAACCTGCGCGGTGCAGAACGCGCCTTTGAGGCCAAGGCCGATGAGCTGAACCTGGTCATGTCGATGAGCCAGACGCACAACCTGGCCAACCTGCGCATGACGATGGCGCAAAGCTTTGCCGCGCTGAGCGAGATCATCCAGCGCGCTCAAGGCACTGCCGCCGTCAACGTGTCGTTGTCCTGCGCCTTTGGCTGCCCGATGGAAGGCGATGTGCCTAAAGCGGTGGTATTGGGTTATGCACAGCGCTTTGCAGATGCAGGCGTGCGCGGCATCACGATTTGCGACACCACCGGCATGGCGCACCCAGCCCAGGTCAGCCGCATGGCTGAGGCCATGCAAAAACAGCTTGGCCCACTGCAACTGACTCTGCACTTTCACAACACACGCGGCATGGGCCTGGCCAATGTGCTGGCAGCGGCGCAAAGCGGCATCACCCGGTTTGATGGCTCACTCGGCGGCCTGGGCGGCTGCCCCTATGCGCCAGGGGCCAGCGGCAATGTGTGCAGTGAAGATGCCATCCACATGCTGGACGCCATCGGCTACGACACGGGCATGGATATGGACAAACTGTTAACGCTTGCACGCCAACTGCCGCACATAGTAGGCCACGCCATACCGGGCCAGGTAGCCAAGGCCGGGCGCATTACGGCGCTGCATCCCGCATCCAAAGTACAAACCTGATGCTATAAATTGAGTAGCTGCTTGCGCAAGTATTTAATGGGCTGTAGCCATTTTAAGCAGGTAACAATAGCTGCTTTTGATGTCTTTTGACGGTTTTTAAGCTTTTTGATCAATCAGCTCAACTCTGCAATCAAATCCACATACTGCTGCATCGCATCGTCGGTTGACGTGCCTTTGAGCTTGGCCCAGGCGTCCCACTTGGCGCGTGCCACCATGTCGCCGAAGCCGGGTTTTTTTTCTTCGTTGTCGCCAGTGCTGCCTTGTTTGTACAGCGCATAAATTTTCAGCAAAGTGCCGTTGTCGGGCCGCTCGCTCAGGTTTTTTGAGTCGGCCATGGCTTTGTCGAATGAGGCTTTGAGTGCTGACATCGGAATGCTCCTTGTAGAAATAGTCGACTAAATGCTTCGGGTTAGCTCGCAGTATCTTACCGGCCTCTTTGCCTGCAAAATGGACGGCTTCCCGCATCGGGCAGATTCTTTGAGGAAGGCATTCATGGTCACCCGCATCAAAAACGGCAGAACAATCGCACAGGACTTGGCGCTAGATGCCGCCGCCAAAGTCCAGAAAAACATCAAACGCGCTGTGGCAGGTACGCTGGGCTTGAGCGGCGAACGCATGAGCAAGGTCGACACCGCCTGGCTGCGGATGGACTGCGATGCCAACCTGATGATGATTGTGGGCGTGTGGCAACTGGCCCCCGGCGTTAAATACGCAGCGGTGTGCGAGCGGATTGAAAACAGCCTGCTCAAGTACAACCGATTCAAGCAGCGGGTGATGGAAGACGCTGCTGGCGCGACTTGGGTGAACGACCGCAAGTTTGACCTGGCCAACCATGTGGTGCTGGAGACGCTGCCT
>Ga0123336_10005189_pt1 | contig 10427 bp, 8 predicted proteins | sample SSSSmetaG_FD_96466 | JGI IMG/M metagenome (GOLD analysis project Ga0123336, IMG submission 96466) | Glacier valley bacterial and archeal communities from Borup Fiord, Nunavut, Canada, to study Microbial Dark Matter (Phase II) - ​SSSS metaG | ecosystem: Environmental > Aquatic > Freshwater > Ice... | reverse complement strand
GTCGCCGCCTCCTCCGCCGCGTCGTAACAATCCGACGCCGGTGCCGCCACCGCCGCCCAAGCCCGCGCCCGCACCAGCGGCAGATACCGCTGGCGCCACGTTGTACCTGATGTTCAATCAGCAACGTCACGCCATCGACAAAGACCAGTTCATCATCGGGCGCGGCAGCAAGACCGCCGACCTCGCGATCAAAGACGGCAACATCTCGCGCAAGCACGCCGCGGTGATTCGCCGCAACGGCATGTTTTATATCAAGGACCTCGGGTCGACCAACGGCATCGACTACAAAGGCATGCGCATCGACAACAAGCGCATCGACGAGGGCGACATCTTCCACATCTGCGACTACGAGCTCAAGTTCACGTACCGATAGGCGTGGAGCCGGCGGTGAGCGCTGCCGCATTGCGGCGGTTGCTGGAAACGGTCAGCGACGGTGACGGCGCGGCGCTGAAGAAGGCCGGGCAGGCGTTGGTCAAGTGCCTGCCCAAGGGACAGCGCAAGCTCTTGTCAGCGTGGGTGCGGGATGTCTCGCGCTGGGCAGTATTGCCCGCCAGTGAGCGGAAGCGCCTCGTGGCGCAGGGGTTGAAGCACTGCGTGGTCGTGGTGGCGGCGATGCCGGTTGCCGAAGCTGCTACACCGTCGGAGGTCGAGGAACCGGTGGCGACATCGGTGACGACGCCGCTCGGCCAGCCGCTGGTTGGCTTGCCCGGCGTGGGCCCCGTGACGGCGGAGCGGCTGCGTGAGCGTGGCCTGGCGACGGTGGGCGATGTGTTGTTCTTCTTGCCTCGTCGCTGGGAGGACTTGCGGCAGGTGGTGCCGATCCGTGCGCTGGAGGTCGGTCGGGCGCAGATGACGCGCGGCCAGGTGGCCAAGGTGCGGGTCATTCCTGCGTTCCGTCGACGTTTTCTGGAGGTCGTCTTTCGCGATGACGACGGAGACGAGCTGTCGGGGCGGTGGTTTCAGTATCGCGGCCGGATGCAGGACCGTTTTCCCGTCGGTGCACGCTTCCTGATCAGCGGCGTGCCCAAGGAGTACAAAGGCAAGCTGCAGATCGTCCATCCCGAGACTCTCAGCGACGATGGCGATCACGCCGGCTTGGTGCGGGTGCGCTATCCGGAGGTGGAAGGTGTGCCCGGGCGGCTCATCGAGCGACTGTGTCACGCGGTGGCCGAGACGATGGCGGGCGAGGTTCTCGACGGCATTCCGGCCGAGATCGCGCGACGACAGGACCTCGTCGGGCAAGCGGACGCCCTGCGCGCACTCCATCTGCCGTCGATGACGCTCACCGCGGCCGACATCGACGCGCTCAACGCCGGGCTCGCTCCGGCGCAGCGGCGTCTGGTGTTCGACGAGTTCTTCTTTCTGCAGCTGGGTCTCGCCCAGCGACGGGGATTGCTCCGGCGGCAGCCAGGGTTGGCGCTTGCGCCAGCGGGCGGAGCTGAAAAGGCGCTGGCCCGGTTTTTCGCGGTCTTGCCCTTTTCTCCGACGGGAGCGCAGTCAAAGGCCATCGCCGCCATCGCTGACGATCTGGCTGAGCCGCACCCCATGCATCGGCTGCTGCAAGGCGACGTCGGCTCTGGGAAGACGGTCGTCGCCTGGGCGGCGGTCGAGCTCGCCTGCGCTGCTGGCTATCAGGCCGCGATCATGGCGCCCACGGAGCTTCTCGCCGAGCAACATGCTCGCACCTTGGAGCCCTGGGCCGGCCGCCGGTCCTTGGCGCTCCTCACCGCGTCGACGCCGGCCAAGGAGCGGGCGCAGACGGTCGAGCGGTTGGCGAACGGCAAGCTCGATGTCGTCGTCGGGACGCATGCGCTGTTGGCCGAGGCGGTGACGTTTTCGCACCTGGGCCTGGTGGTCATCGACGAGCAGCACCGGTTTGGCGTCGCCCAGCGCGCCCTGCTGCGCGAAAAGGGCGGTGGATTCTCCGACGACGGCAAACGCGCCGCGCCGCATCTGCTGGTCATGACCGCCACCCCCATCCCGCGCACGTTGGCCCTCACTGCGTATGGCGATCTCGATCTGACTCTCCTCGACGAAATGCCACCAGGCCGGCTGCCGGCCGAGACTGAAGTGTGGTCGGGCAAGACAGCGCGCAAAAAAGCGCTGACCGCCGTCACGCAGGCCCTCGCCGAAGGAAGACAAGGATATTGGGTCTGTCCTCTCGTCGAGGAGAGCACAAAAATCGAGCTCGCCGACGTGACCGAAGCCGCGGCGTTTTTGCGGGCCGAGTTGCCCGACGTCCGCATTGGCCTGGTGCATGGACGGCTCTCCGCCGTCGAGCGCGAGGCGGTGATGCGCGCGTTTCGCAGCGGCGAGGTGCGCCTCCTCGTCGCCACCACGGTGATCGAGGTCGGCGTCGACGTCCCGGCTGCGTCGCTGATGGTGATCGAAGGCGCCGAGCGTTTTGGTCTGGCCCAGCTGCATCAGTTGCGCGGCCGCATTGGCCGAGGCGGTGGTCGGTCGCGTTGTCTCTTGTTGGCCGGCAGCAAAGCCGGCGACGCCGGCGATCGGCTGACCGTCATGGCCGAAACCGGCGACGGATTTGTCGTCGCTGAGGCCGACTTGCGCATCCGTGGCCCGGGAGAGCTCTTCGGCACGCGCCAGGCCGGCCTACCGAAGTTGCGTTACGCCGACCTCATCCGCGACGCCGAGCTGCTGCGCCAGGCGCGCAGCGAAGCCTTTGAGCTCCTCGCGTCCGATCCCCAGCTCGTCGCTCACGCCGAGACCCGCGCCGTCCTCGAAGCCCGCTGGTCGGAGGCCCGGCTGTTCGGCGAAGAGGCCGGCTAGTCAGAATCCTGCGTCGAGTTGTTGGTTGGAGTCGGGGACCAGCTGGAGGACCCGCAGCCGGCCACGAGATTCGACACGTACCGAGTGCGGACGATTGTCGCGGGCGCAGTCGTAGGGCGGCGGCCATGGTGCACCGTCGAGAAAAACCTTCGAGCCGGCAGGTAGGCTGGTGATGGTGATGCGCACCGTCGAGGGAGCGCCTTTGGGATCGAGGCCGACGAGCTGAGGGCGGAGCCAAACCACGGCGCCACCGATGGCGACGATGAGCACCACGACCAAGATCCAGCCAAGCCCGCCCGAGCGAGGGGGAGGTGCTTGAGGGCGCGGCTCAGGCCGGCGTACCAGCTCGAGCGGCTCTTCATGTTCCTCTGCCGTCGGTGGCGCGACTTTGCGGGCCAGCTCGACGGGCGCCTCCGAGACGTCATGGCGCGTGGCCAGCGCAATGGGCCGGTCGTCCGAGGGCGGCGTGGGTTTGTCGAGGTCTGGACGCCGCCGCGCTGGCACGGTGGTCAGCGCCGGGCCGCGCAGGTCTTCGAGATCGACACTGCGGACGTCCTCGACGGCGGCGCCGAGATCGGTGCGCAGGCGACCGAGGGCGTCTTTCATCTCAGTGGCGGTCTGAAAACGCGCCGTACGATCGGCCGCCAGCGACTTGCCGACGAGCGCCGACAAGATCGCCGGCGCCTCGGGCCAGACCTCGGACAAGGGCGGCGGCCGGCCTTCGAGGAGCTGGTGGGCGATGGTGGCAAAGGTGTCGCCGCGATACGGCGTGCGCCCAGACAGCATCTCGTAGAGCACCACACCGACGGAGTGGAGGTCGGCGCGCGCGTCGACATCGGACTGACCACGCGCCTGCTCGGGCGCCATGTAGAGCGGCGTGCCCATGACGGCGCCGTCGCCGGTGAGGCGCAAGTCCTCGCTCTGGAGCCGCGCAATGCCAAAATCGACCAGCAGCACGCGCTCCGACGCCAGAAAGATGTTTTCCGGCTTCAGATCGCGATGCACCACGCCCGCTTGATGCGCCGCCTCGAGCCCGGACAGCACCTCGATGGTGATGTGCAACGCCCGCGATAACGACAGCCGGTGGCCCGTCGACAGCTCATCAGCCAGACTGCGCCCGGCCAGGAGCGCCATGACCAGATAGAGCGTCCCGTCGGGGGCGCAGCCGAAATCGGTCACCTGGACCACGTTGGGATGGTTGATCGCCGACGCTGCCTGCGCCTCTTTGGCAAAACGCGTCGAGATGTCGGGAATCGCGGCGATCTCCGCGCGCAGGAGCTTGCAGGCCACACGCTTTTTCAAAAAGACGTGCTCCGCCTCCCAGACCACACCCATCCCGCCTTCGCCAAGGCGCCGTTCGAGACGGTATTTCCCGTCGAGAACGGTGCCCTTCAGGTCGGGCCCCCCCGGGTCGGCCACCACTCAATCCCCTTCGCTGTCGGGGGCCTCTTCGGACGGCGCTTCGTTGGGATCGGCCACGTCGGCTTTTTCGCAGGCCAGCGTCGGCACGCCATAGAGGCCGGCGCCGTGACGGGTCAAGAGCGCAAGGTCGGCGTGCGTGGAGAACGTGTAGATGTGCAATTGCCCGTCCTTGCCGACGCCGCTCTCGTACACCAAGCGGTCGTCGTCGAGCCACAGGCTCTCGAAGCCGGAGATGCCGGCAGCCACGCGCTGCGCGGTCTTCTTGGCGACCTCGTAGACGTAGAGCTCGTTCTTCTCTTTGTCCTTGGCGTTGGCCGTCGCCAAGATCTTGCAGGCGTCGAGCTTGCCGGCGTAGGTGATGCGCGTCTTCGACGGCGACCAGTCTATCGAGCTCGCTTGCAGCGGCCGCGCAGCGACGACCGGAATGGCGGGCTGACCTTCCGACTCCAGCGTGAACTGGTTGGCGCCGTCGGTGATCTTGACGCCGGCCAAGACGCGGCTGGTGGAGTGGGAGACCTGCCCGGGCTGGGCGCGGGTCTCGCCGCCGTCGTTGCCTGCGCCGACGAGGGCGAGGCCGGTCTTGGCCGTGTCGAGCGTGTAGGTCTTGGCTTCGCCGCCCGAGATCGTGAAGGTGAACAGAGGCAGGTTGGCCGCGTCCTGACCGAGGGCGACCTCGTTGTAGGTGCCTTTTTGTACGTACGGGCCGAACGTCTGCAGGGCGTCGAGGTCGATGACGCCGACCTTGGGGTCGACGAAGGCGTCGCTATTCTTGTCGCGCTTGAGCTTGGCAGCGACGAGAAATGTCAGCTGTTTGCGGTTGCGGGTCAGATCGATGGCGAAGGCGTGGCCGTCGGTGTCGGTGAGGCGCCGAAAGCGCTTGGTGTCGTCGGCGTAGTGGTAGATCTCCTGCTTGAGATCCAGCGTGGCCTCGCCGCCGCCACCGGGCTTGACCTCGTTGGCGGTGCGGGTGCGGGCGACGAAGAAGAAGCCTTTGTCGAGGCCGGCGAGGTACGCCGTGGCATAGCGCGTCTTGAGATCTTCGATCTTGGCCCATTCGGCCGAGTCGCGCAGCGCCTTGAGCTCCTTGGGCTTGTCGAGCTTGGTCGCGTAGCCGACATAGTCGCGCGCGAGCAGACCCTCGAAGGCGAGCGGCACGCCGGCGAAGTTGTTGCCGAGGACCAACGCGCGGACCAAGGCCCAACGCGCCGGCACATAGTCGGGCGAAGCGGCCACCACCTCGGAAAACGCTTGCTGCGCGTCTTCCCATTTCTTGGCCTTGGTCGCTTTCCAGCCGCGATCGAGCGCTTTGCCAGCATCGGTGCTGAGACGCGCAAAAGGATCGAGCTGTCCAACCGGCTCGGTCGTCGGCTGGACCACGGGCTTGCCCGCCGACTGTGTGGAGCCGTCGGCGGCGTCGGTTTTCTTCTTGTCCTTGCAACCCCCAGCGACGGCGAAGACGCCGCACGTCAAGCCGAGTAGCGTCCATGAGATTTTCATGGACGCATCATAGTGCGATTGGGTTTTTTTAGGAGGGACGAACGACGACGGAAGGCAGAGGCGGCTTACGACTCGGCGTAGGTACGGAGCTGCTCGCGCAGGTTCTCGTCGTTGATGCCGGTCTTGATGTGATCTTGCAGGCAGTCGGCCAGGGTGATCATCATGTCGTTGACCCCGCCGTCTTCGACGACCTTGGCGAGGAGGGCACGGCCTTCGCGGCTGTCGTCGCCGTGCAAGAATTCCCGCACCTGGTCGACGCTAAGGTCGCCCTGGAAGTCGAGGATGAGATGTTCAAGGAGGTAGGCGATGAGTTGCTTCACAGGTCGGTTCCTCCGCTACGCGGTGGGAGTCTAGATTTATAATTGCTGTGCTCTCTTATAATATTTGAGCTAGGCAATCAACCTTTGAAGGTCCTCATTGTGTCGTTCAGCGTATGTCCGGCCCCAGATCGTCACGGGGTGGCGTTGCTCAACGTGCTCAAAGCCCTCGCGCCGCGCTATCGGGTCGACGTCCTGACCCTCCGAACGGTGAGCGACGAGCTGCCGTTTGTCGAGCGCTTCATGCGGACGCGGATGCTGAGGGTGCCGGTGGGCTCGGGGACGCTCGTCGAGCAGGTCGACGCCTTCGAGCGCGCCGTGCGCCGTCAGCTCGAGGGGGAAGAGTACGAGCTCGTGCATCTGCGCTCCGCCTGGGGGGCGGCAGCGGTGCTGGCTGGGGCGGCCCCGCCCATGCGCCTCGTCTATGAGGTGGCCCGCTCCACCGAGGGACAGCCGCGTGCCGCCGATGCCGAGGTGCAGGCGCGGCTGGCCGACGAAGAACGGGCTTGTCTGGCGCGGGCTGATCTCATCTTGGTGCCATCGGAGACCGCGCGTCAGACGTTGTCGCAGCGCGGGCTTGGCGAGCATGTGGCCGTGGTGACGCCCGGGGTCGATATCGACCATTTCGACTGGGAGCCGCCACTCGATGACGTTCCGCAAGATCCGGTGCCGCGCGTCCTCTATGTGGGGCGTCTCGCGGCGGGTCGTGGCGTGCGGCTGTTGATCCGCGCGGTGGCTTCTCTCCGTCGCACGCGCCGGCTGAAGTTGGTGTTGGCCGGGCCAGTCGAAGAGCCGTTCACCAAGATCCTCGACGACGCGCTGGCCGGAGCTGGGCTCGGGCCAGATGACGTCGAGCGCTTGCCGCCCATCGCGCACGATGACGTGCCGCGTCTGCTGGCCACGGCGTCGATCTGTGTCGCGCCGGCCTCTCCCGACGAGAACGATCGGCCGTTGGCCGGCTTTCCGACCAAGATCCTCGAGTACATGGCGTGCCGCCGAGCGGTCATCGCCCCGCGACGCGGGTCGGTGGAGGAGGTCATCGACGACGGTGTCCATGGCCTGTTGTTCACGCCTGGGCAGGCCGATTCTCTCGCTGCGCAGCTCGCCCGCCTCCTCGACAGCATCGAGCTGCGCGAGCGCATCGCTGCTGCGGGCTATGAGCGGGTGCGGGCACTGTTTCCGGCCAGCGCCACCCGACGCCAGCTCCTGACCGCCTATGCCCGCCTGGCGCCTCCGTCGGGCTGGACGGCGCCCAACGAAGCGCCGGCGCCACTCGACGCCTTTCCCGCCCACAGCGACACCACGACGGCGCGTCGCAGCGGTATCGGTGGCCTTGGTGACGGCCGCGCACGGGGAGATCGCTCCGGCGAGATCGTCATCCGCCATACCGGCGAGACGCCGCTCGTCCTGCCGCCCCAGGTGGTCATCGACGACCCCACCGACTTCGAGATTGTCGTCGAGGCCCCGAGTGAGGTGAAGCAGGCGCCCAATGCCGGCGACAGAAGTGAAGAAGACGAAGCCACGCACCCTCATGTGCAAGGTCCTTTGCACCGGACCACCCCTTCGGGTTAGATGTGACGCAAGGGTGATTGCGACGGTCCCGTTCGGTCTCATTTTGAGTGTGCTCGCCGGGTTGGCGTTCGCTGCTTCCGCGCGTCGGCAGTTTGGGCGCGGAGCGCAGCCGTGGGGCCGAGAGCTCGTCGCTGTGCTGTCGTTCGAGGCCTTTCTCGGCTGGCCGGCCGCGCTTTATCTGTGCATCGCCTTTCCCGACTGGAGCTGGATGTATCTGGTCGATCCGCACCGCTTGCCGACGGGGACGGTGATCCTGGTGCTGCTGGCGGCTGCTGCGACGTTGGTGGGTGGCTACTTGCTCGGCTGGGCGCTGGTGCGTACCGCGAGAGATCGGGTGCTGTTCGGCGTGCTCGCGGGCGGCGCTTTGCTGCTGCTGGTGCTGGGGATCTTGGCGCGCGGGCGACTTTGGGCGGCGGGGACGTTCTCCGAGTATCACGCCGGCCGCGCGTCGCTGTTGACCGAAGGCAAGCTCGGCTGGGCGCTCCTCGTCATCCTGATGGGCCTCTCCGCCGGTGCAATCCTGGTGGGGCTCACGCTCTTCCGGGAAGGCCGCCGCGCCTAGTGTCTGCTGGCCTCTGTTGATCCCTGTCGATCCTCCTCGAACCAAGAACTTACTTTGCATGGACTCCTGTGATAGGTTGGCGGCAATGCTCAGGGTTTCCTTGCTCTTGGCGTTGGTTGCCATGGGATCGGCGTGCGGGCCGATCGAATACATCACGACCATCACCTTTCAGGCGCAGAAGGCCATCGACCAGGCGAAAGCTGCCAATGCGCCTGAGTACGCGCCCTATGAATGGACGCTTGCCGAGGAGCATCTGATGAAGGCGCGCGAGCTTGGCGGCTATGCGCGCTTCCAGGAAGCGGTCGACTACGGCAAGACCGCCATCAAGTTTGGCCGCGAGGCCGAGAGCGTCGCGCTCGAGAAGGACAAGCGCGTGGCGCCGACCGCGTTGCCGCCCACGCCCACTCACCAAAAGCCGAGCGAGAAGGACGACCTGTGAGTCGTTCGGCGACGGCAGTCTTGGTGTTGGGAGCAGTGGTGCTCGCCGGCTGTGGCAGTGCGTTGCGTGAGCGTGCCAGCGTCATCGACGGTGTCATCGCCAAGGCGCGCAAGCAAGGCGCCTATATCTGTGCGCCGCGTGAGCTGGCCATGGCCGTCTCGCACGTCGACTTTGCCCGCACCGAGCTCGACTCAGGCACCTACTGGCACGCGCTCGACGAGATCGAGGTCGCCGAGGACAACGCGCGCCTCGCTTTGGCCAAGAGCCCCAAGAACAAGTGCGCGCCCGAGGCGCCGAAGAAAGTCATCGTCAAAAAGCCGCTCGACACCGACGGCGACGGCATCCTCGACAAAGACGACAAGTGCCCGACCGAGCCCGAGGACAAAGACGGGTTCCAGGACGAGGACGGCTGCCCGGATCCGGACAACGATCAGGACGGCATCCTCGACAAAGACGACAAGTGCCCCAACGAGCCCGAGGACAAAGACGGCTTCGAGGACGCGGACGGCTGCCCCGATCCGGACAACGACAAAGACGGCATCCTCGACGCTGAGGACAAGTGCCCGAATGTCGCAGGGCCACGTGAGAACCAGGGCTGCCCGGACACCGACAAGGACGGCGACACGGTCATCGATCGCCTCGACAAGTGCCCGGAAGTGCCGGGGCCGGTCGAGAATCAGGGCTGCCCCGTCGAGAAGAAGTTCATCATCGTCACCAAGGACAAGATCGAGCTCAAGCAGAAGGTCCATTTTGCGACGGCGTCAGCCAAGATCATGCCCGACTCGTTCGAGATGCTGACCGAGATCGCCGATGTCTTGAAGCAGCGCCAGGAGCTTCGCGTCCGCGTCGAGGGTCACACCGACTCGCGCGGCGTCCTCAAGAAGAACATGAAGCTGTCGCAGGATCGTGCCAACTCGGTGCGCCAGTTCCTCATCGTCAAGGGCGTAGATCCGACGCACATGGATCCACGTGGTTTTGGGCCGACCCAGGCCGTTGCCGACAACAAGACCGCGGTGGGCCGTGAGGCCAACCGTCGCGTCGAGTTCATCATCACCGCGCAGTAAGAGGGCCCGCCAAAGAAGATGATGACGTGTAACGCCGCGATGAGGATCATGCCCTGGCTCTTGTGTGCCGGGCTCGTCGCCAGTGGGCCTTTGGCGCTGGCGCAACAGGACGTCGAAAAGCAAGTCGGCCGCATGAACAAGAAAGCGATGGAGGACTACGACTCCCTCGAGTTCGAGTCGGCGCGTAAGACGCTCATCGACGCGATTTCGATGCTGCGCGCCAACGGCTACGACGAGACGCCGATCGCCGCCAAGACCTACCTCAACCTTGGCGTGCTCTACATCAGCGGCTTCAAAGACCGCAATCGGGGTGTGCAGCAGTTCGTCAATGCGCTCAAGATCCAGCCGTCGGCCAAGCTCGATCCGTCGATGGCCACGCCCGAGCTCGAGGAAGCCTTTGGCTCGGCGCAGAAACAGGTCGGCAAGTCGCCGAAGCCGGTGCCGAAGCCCGAGCCGAAACCGGAGCCCAAACCGGAGCCGAAGCCCGAGCCCAAGCCCGAGCCCAAGCCGCTGCCGAAGCCTGAGCCGAAGCCCGAGCCCGAAGTGCCGTCGCCCGACGAGATCAAGGGTCTCCAGCACTCGCCGGTCGACGAGTCGCAGCCCCAGCGCGTCATCCCCATCCGCGCGCTCCTCGGCAGCGACACCGGCGCGACCAAGGTGTTCTTGTTCTTCCGCTCGGCCGGCCAGGAAGACTTCTTGTCGACGCAGCTCAAGCGGACGCAAGGCGCCGAGTTTGCCGGCGTCATCCCCGGCGAGGCCGTCGTCGG
>Ga0123336_10005188_pt1 | contig 10430 bp, 6 predicted proteins | sample SSSSmetaG_FD_96466 | JGI IMG/M metagenome (GOLD analysis project Ga0123336, IMG submission 96466) | Glacier valley bacterial and archeal communities from Borup Fiord, Nunavut, Canada, to study Microbial Dark Matter (Phase II) - ​SSSS metaG | ecosystem: Environmental > Aquatic > Freshwater > Ice... | reverse complement strand
AAATATCATAGAGTGCACATATAGAATAGAAGTAAGGGGCAAAAGGGCAATGTTAAGTTGTCTTTTTGCCTTTTTACTATAATTTTTGAATAGAGCATTAATGTTTGAATATTAATATTTGAGGTTTTTTTACAATATTTTTAATTTTTGAAGAGGACTTTAAGTATCGGTCATAGTAAATTTATAAAACTTCTATATACTAAAATTGTACACGACTTCAAGGGGTTTGTTAAAACAAATATTATTAGGAGGTATCAAAATGAGAAGAAATCTAACTAGAATATGTTCTTTGGTTACAGCATCAGCAGTAATTCTTTCATTACTTGCTGGGTGTGGAAAGCAAGGGGAAAAGAAGGAGACTACAGATACTGGTGCAGCGCAGGAAGGTAACTTGTTGCCAGTAAAATCTCCCGTTACACTGAAATATTGGGCAGGTAATAATGTACCAACGATACTAGCGAATTATTCAGAAATTGCCATGTATAAAGAATTAGAAAAACGTACAGGGGTTAAGATCGAATTTATTCATCCAGCTGCAGGACAAGAGAAAGAAGTTTTCAATATGATGCTGGCTTCTGGAGATTTACCAGATCTTATAGAAAATATTAACGCTTCATATAGTGGAGGCCTTAGTAAGGCATTTGCAGACGGTGTTATTGTTGACATGAAGCCATTAATGGATAAGTATGCACCGAATATTACAGACCTTTACAAAACTTATCCAGAACTAAAAATGACTGTTGAAACCTTAGATGGTCAATATTTTGTAGCTCCATGGGTGAAAGGTAGTAATGCCATAAGAGTTCAAAATGGTCTGATTATGAGGAAAGATTTACTAGCTGATGTTGGTAAGAAAGTGCCTACAAATGTGAAGGAATTTGAGGAAGTTTTGCAGGCATTTAAAGATAAGGGTGTCAAGGTTCCTTTATCAATTGATAAAAAGGATATAGGCAAGGATATTATTGGCGGAATGTTTGGAGTGTATCCATATGAAGGTTTCATGGTTGAAAATGGTAAAGTAAATTATTGGGCTTCTAGTCCTAATTTTAAGGAATATGTAACAACTTTGGCAAGATGGTATGAAAAAGGACTTATAGATAAAGAATTCTCATTGAATACAAGTAAGGTCAAAGAGGCAAGGATTACTAGTGGAGAAACAGGAGTGTTCGCCTCTACGGCTGGTAGTGGTTTTCTTAAATATTTAGAGCCAGGGAAAAAGTCCAATCCTAAGTACGACCTGATAGGTGTACCATTTTTGAATCCTAAATTTACACTGGTAGATGATTTTAGTTCTACAACAGCTGGAGCGGTTTCTATTTTCGCTGCAAATAAAAATAAGAATGTTACTATGGCATGGATAGATTACCTCTACGGTAAAGAAGGCAATCTTCTCGCTAACTTTGGAACCGAAGGTGAAAGCTATACTATGGTCAATGGGGTTCCAACATTTACTGACCTAATTGTAAAAAATCCTGAGGGCAAGGCTATGAGCGATATTGGACGTAAATACGCCAGATCATTTGGCAGCGCTGCAATGGTACAGGATAAGAGATATGGAGACCAGTTCTGGAGCCTTCCACAGCAGATAGATGCTTTGGCTACTTGGTCTAAATCAGTTGATGAAACTGTAAAGGCAGCCAATAAAGTTTATGGAGAACTATCCCCAGAGGAATCACAGTCTATAGCATCTAAAAATAATGATATAACCACTTATGTAGATGAAATGATTCTAAAGTTTATTATGGGTGTAGAACCTGTATCAAAATTAGATGAATTCCAGGCACAATTGAAGAAAATGGGTATTGACGAAATTACTAAACTACACCAAAATGCTCACGACAAGTTTTTAGTGAAGTTCCCAGATGCTAAAAATCCAAGAGATATTGAGATTAGTGATTACTACATTAAGTAAGCTACTCATTGCTTAAAGAAACCAGCGCTGATGATGATGATTCTTCTATTCATCATCATCTGTGCATTGGATTCTTCGTATTATAATAAATTTTCCTATATATCTATATATGGAATATAGAAGGAGTAGTTATGTCAAAAATTATTACAAAAAGCACATTGCCATCTATAGAAAAAATCGGCTTTGCTCAAAAGGTAAAACGTGATTTTTCAATGAATAAATCCCTATGGCTCATGGCAATACCAGTAGTTATATGGTATATTGTGTTTCATTATCTGCCTATGATTGGAGTTGTTATTGCCTTCAAAAACTATACACCCACTAAAGGAATAATGGACAGCTCGTGGGTGGGCATGAAGCATTTTAAAGATTTCTTTGGTAGCTTTTATGCCTGGAGGGTAATAAAAAATACCCTTGTGCTTAATTTATATCAACTTATTTATTCATTCCCAGCACCTATTATACTAGCTCTTTTGTTAAATGAAATAAAAAACAACCATTTTAAAAAAGCTGTACAAACAATTACCTATATTCCGCATTTTATTTCTCTTGTAGTAATCTGTGGTATGATAGTAGATTTTACAGCCAGTGAAGGTCTAATTAATGATATAATTGCTATTTTTGGCGGTGAAAGAATCAGCTATCTGTTAAAGCCTGAGTGGTACAGAACTGTTTATATAGCTTCAGAAATATGGAGAGGAATTGGCTGGGGTTCTATTCTTTACCTTGCTGCACTCATGGGAATCGATACCGAACTTTACGAGGCTACAGCCATTGATGGTGCGGGACGTTGGAAGCAGTTCATAAATGTGACGCTACCAGGTATTACACCTACTATCATCATCATGCTGATTCTTAATATCGGAAAGATGATGAGCGAAGGTGCAGATAAAACCATCCTGCTTTATAACCCTAGTACCTATGAAACTGCGGACATAATTTCCTCATTTATTTACAGGCGTGGTCTGGCTGATGCAAACTATAGCTATAGTTCAGCTGTTGGTCTGTTTAATTCAGTAATTAATGTGATTTTAATAACTGGAGCAAATAGCTTTAGCCGCAAAATAAATGAAACTAGTTTATGGTAGAAATATGACGCTTTTGGATTTAAATAAGAAAGGTGAGGGAATTTAGTATGGTTGGTAAAAAGAAGTTTAGCCATAAAATCTTTGATTATTGTAACGGTATTTTATTGGTAATTTTAATGATGTCTACTCTATATCCGTTTTTATATGTTATTTTTGCTTCTTTAAGTGACTCTGATTTATTGATGGCGCATAAAGGCATGTTGTTAAAGCCAATAGGCTTTTCAGTGGAAGCCTATAAGGCTGTTTTGGCAAATCCACAAATTTATTCAGGGTATAGAAATACCATCTTCGTGGTGATATTTGGTACTATTGTCAATATTGTAATGACATCAATGGGGGCTTACGTTCTTTCTAAAAAGACATTCTATTTTAGAAGTGCATTGAATACCATGGTCGTAATAACTATGTTTTTTAGTGGAGGGTTGATTCCAAACTTCCTGTTAGTAAAGGGAATGGGGCTCTATAATTCATTGTGGGCACTTATTATACCTGGAGCCATTAGTACATGGAATTTAATGATAATGCGAACTTCCTTTGAAGTAATTCCAGAGAGTTTGATCGAATCTGCGAAAATAGATGGAGCTAGTGAGTTTACAGTCCTATTTAAGATTGTTATACCCCTTTCCATGGCTACCATAGCAGTTATGACTCTGTGGTACGGAGTAGGGCATTGGAATGCCTGGTTCAGTGCTATGATATACCTACGCAAGAGAGAATTGTATCCTTTGCAGTTGATATTAAGAGAAATTCTTATTTCAAATAATACGGACAGTATGCTTATGGGTGAGAGTGCTGGAGAAAAGGCGTCTATTAGCGCCACGATTATCTATGCAACTATTATGGTGGCAACACTGCCTATTCTACTTGTATATCCATTCTTACAGAAGTATTTTGTAAAAGGAGTTATGGTAGGAGCAGTTAAAGGATAACTTGATGGTAAGAAGAAACTTTATTTGGAAAATTCATTTAAAAAGCTAAACTGGAAGTAAAAAAATTAATTATAGAGGAGATTTAATATTCAATGAAAAATTCATTTGTTAAAAATCTTGTTTCTAAGATGAACATTGATCAAAAGGTCGGAGCACTCCTTACTTTAGGCTTTGCGGGAACAATTGTAAGACCACATATTTATGAGGATATTTTGAAATATCACTGTGGTGGACTTAGACTTACTCCTCAAACAAGGCTGTTTGGAAACTATGTTGACCCAAAAAGCGGCAAGAGTATAGTAGATGTGGTAGATTCAAAAGGATATAAAAAAGGTATGAAACCTCCTTATGTAAATGCGGAAGAGTATAGCAAAATTCTCAAAGAATTACAGGAGGTTGCTTTGAGCAGACCTCTAGGTATTCCACTTCACTTCTCTTTTGATCAGGAAGGTGGATCCAGTGCAGACTTTAACTTTGGAGGAGTAAACCTTTTTCCAAAACCTATGGGTTTAAGGGCAACTGGAGATAGTAAGCTTGCATATGAAGTAGCAAAAGCCGTTTCAAGACAAAGCAGAGCAGTAGGATTTAACTGGGTACATTCACCTGTACTTGACATTAATATTAATCCTAACAATCCAGAAATCCATGTAAGAGCTTACTCAGATAGGGTAGAGGACGTGGTTGAGTATTCTGTTCAGTCATGCCTTGGATTTAAGGAAGGTGGTCTTATTGCAACAGCTAAGCACTTCCCGGGCCGTGGTGATTCAGCTATGGATGCACATTTTCAAACGCCAGTTATAGACGTAGATAAGGAAACAATGTTAAAGAGGGAACTCCTTCCATATAAGGTTCTTATAGAAAAGGGTTTACTTCCATCAATAATGATTGCACATAGCGTGTTCCCAGCGATAGATAGTGAAAATATTGCAACAGTTTCTAAAAAGGTACTTACTGGTTTGCTCCGTGAGGAACTAGGTTTTGAAGGTGTTATTACAACTGATAGCATGACTATGGGTGGAGTAGCAGTAAAATATGGGGTTGCTAATGCATGTGCCCTTTCACTTGAAGCAGGTGCTGACCTTGTGTTAATGAAAGCTGAAAATAAGCTAGTTGTTGAAACGATAGATATGATTAAAAAATTCATTGCAGAAGGAAGAATACCAGAAAAAGAACTGGATAAAAAGGTTTACAGAGTGCTAAACTTAAAATACGAGTATGGCCTATTCACTAATGGAAGCCTATGGAATGAAAAACCAGAAGATGTAATTAAAGATGAGAAGGTTATAAACCTTTCTAAACTAGTTGCTAAAAAGTCCGTTTTAGTCGCAAGAGATAAAAACAATGTTTTACCACTTAAAAAGGACGAAAAGATACTTGTAATTGAACAGACAGCCAAAGGACCAAATGATATAAATTGGTATCCTGGAATTTTGTATAAGAACTGCTTAAAATATAACCGAAATGCCGAATATTTAGAAACAAGCTTCAGTTATGACGATGAGGATAAAAATACAATACTCAATTCCATAAAGGATTATGACACCATTGTAATAACTAGTTTCTATTCAAGAGTATCAGTCCCAAATAACGAATTTATAGCTGAAATATTGAAGGATAAGTCAAAGAAGGTAGTTGTAATTGCAAATAATCCTTATCCATTGAGTATACCTAAGGGCTCGGATACTCTTATTATAACTTTTGCAACTTCGCCACATAATATTGAAGTAACAGCAGGAGTGATTTTTGGAGAGATTGTACCTGAAGGAGAATGGCCAATTGAATACAAGCTACAAGATTAAAAAAAGGATTTCTATAACTAAATTCTCTTTCAAAAAAGGATGAACTGTCTAGGCAGTTTATCCTTTTTTTTAGTATTATTTTTTAATATTACATAATATGACGAATCTTTCTTTAAAATGATTTTGAAGTAGTTTTAACTCTTTATTATGCTATACTAATGATGATATAATTTATGCATTGGCGTTTTGAGGGTTAATAAATTGGAGGTCAAAAGTAATGTCTTTCAGAAATAAATTAAAAATAAAAGGAAAAAATGTTTTATTCAAATGGCTTCTATCATATATTTCTGTTTTGCTTGTTCCTATGATAATTAGTGGAGTTATTTATAAAGAATCTATAAGAACAATAGAAAATGAAATTAATAGATCCAACCAGTCACTATTAATGCAAATTCAAAAGGGTGTAGACAGTAGGCTAAAAGAAATTGATAAACTGAGTATGGAGATTGCATTGAATAAAAGAGTTAAATCCTTTATAACTGTGGAGGACAATACCCGACCAGAAGAAAGATATAAAGTGTTTGATATAGTTGAGGATTTAAGAGTTTATAAATCTTCAAACAATTTTATAAAGGACATATATATATATTATAAAAACAGTGATACAGTTTTAAGTATAGGTGACCCAAAAAGCAGTAAAGAATTTTATAATATCTTAAAGCCACAAAGTGAATTAAGTTATGAAAAATGGAATGACTTTTTCTTTAGTAGATATTTGAATAGTTTTATGCCTGTTTATTTTAAAACATATGAAAATAAAAGTGAGAAGGCTATAGCATACGTTAGATCTCTTACAATCGGAAGTTCTGGACAACCTGATGTAGTAATGTTTTTCCTTGTTGATAAATCTCAACTACTTGATAATGTTCAGAACCTTCCATTAGCTGAAGAAAGTACAATACTAGTTGCAGATAATAAAAATCAAATTATCGCATCAACTAATAAAAATGAAGAAAACGATTATTTATCTTATTTAGAAATGGCTGATAAGCAGGGGATGTTGAGAGAAAAAATTGGGGACAAAAACTATAATGCACTGTATACATCATCTGAAATTACTAGTTGGAAATACTTGGCTATAACATCTGAAAATGTATTTTGGCAGAAAGCAGAATATATTAGGAAGATAATATATATAAGCATTATCCTAAGTCTATTAATTGGAGGACTAGTTTCATATTTCTTTCTCAAAAAAAATTATAATCCTATAAGTAATCTGCTTCATCTTTTAAAAAGCAGAGCTGGCATGAGTATGAATAAAAACTCTGATGAGTACGGGCTTATTCAGGAAACAATAACGAAAGTATTAGATGAGAAGGAAAGAATTGGACATAGATTAAAACAGCAGAAGAATGTGGTAAGGTCTAATTTTCTGGCAAAGCTGTTAAAGGGAAGTTTGGAAAATGATATACCGGTAAATGAGATATTGCCGACATTTGATATAAAATTTGATTCGGATTACTTTTCAGTTATTGTGTTTTATGTTGAAGAATTTAGTGAATATTTTAATGAATATAGTGAAATGAGTACTAATGACCAGTTTACACTACTTAAATTTATAATTACTAATGTTGTGGAAGAGTTAGCAGGACAAAAGAATAACGGATACATGACTGAAATAAATGAAATGATGGCTTGTCTTATCAATTTTAAGGAAGAAAATGAAGAGCACCGTAAAGAAGAACTAATGAGAGTCGTTCACGAAGCAAAGCAATTTTTAATGGATAAATACCATATTAATTTGACTATCGCTATCAGCAATGTGCATAGGACTATAGCTGGTGTTCCAGTGGCATATAGAGAAGCTTTAGAAGCTATGGAATATAAGCTTGTTATGGGTAGTGGAGAGATTATATGTTATGACCAGATTCCAAGAGGTGATAGCATTAATACACGACGTGGTTATAGCTATCCATTACAGGTAGAGCAACAAATGGTTAATTGCATTAAATCTGGTGATCTTGAAAAGTCAAAGACAATACTTGAAGATGTATTTAATTTAAATTTTAGTAGACCGTCGAGTTCCATACCAATGGCAAAATGCCTTATGTTTGATCTTGTAAGTACCATGGTGAAAACGATAGATGAAATTGGTGATACTTATGAAGATAGTCTTTTAAATAATCTAATTTCATTGGATTGCTTATTTGGCTGCGAGACTATTAAAGAAATGAAGTCAGAAATGTTTAATATACTCGAAAAAGTGTGTGACTATATTAATGATAAAAAGAAGAATGTTAATCACAAGCTTAAAGCAGATGTTATTAGAATCATTAACGAAAATTATCAGGACACAAACCTAAGTTTATCGACAATTGCAGAGAAAATAGGTATGACACCTTCCTATTTATCAAAACAATTTAAAGAGCAAAGTGGTGAGGGTGTATTGGAGTATATTAGTAAGACAAGAGTTGATAAATCAAAGGGCTTATTTGCTGAACAAAAGTATACTATTAATGACATAGCATTAAAGGTAGGTTATGGAGATACAAATACTTTTATAAGAACCTTTAAAAAATACGAGGGAATAACTCCAGGAAAGTTTCGGGAAACGAAGTAGAATTTAATTGCATTCCGAAAATTTAAGAATTTGAACAATTATAACCAAAGAAATCAAATATCTTTGGTTATAATTTTATAATTTGATGATTGTTTTAAAATGTAAAGATGTTTTTTTCACTTTTTTAAGATCAATTCAAAAAATGATGATTGTTATTTATACTGTTTTCACTATACAATTTATTCATAAGAGCTCTTACAATAATATTTGGAGGCAAAATGAAATGAAAAAAGATTTTAAAAAATCTATTATAATGATTACTGTTCTTTCATTAATCGGTGGTTCACTGATTGGCTGTGGTGCCAAGAAACAAGTTGATACTCCTAAGAATGCTGCTGCTCCGAGCAATGGAAATGCTAAAGTTTCCTACCCAATAAAAACTGATGCAACTTTAAGTTATTGGAGCCCTTTGGCTTCAAATTTAGCACAGCAATTTCAAACATTTGGTGATTCACCTGTTGCAAAGGAACTTGAAAAGAAGACTGGTGTAAAAATTAAATGGATTCATCCTGCAGTAGGACAAGAGAAAGACCAGTTTAATATTTTGCTTGCGTCAGGCGAATATCCAGACATGATAGAGTATGACTGGATATCTAAATATCCAGGAGGTCCTGATAAGGCTCTTGCTGATAAAGTAATTATTAAATTAAATGATCAGATTCAGAAAAATGCTCCAAATCTTAAAAAGCTTTTAGAGTCTCAAAAAGATTTGGATAAAATGGTAAAAACTGATTCAAATGCATATTATGTTTTTCCAATGGTAAGACAAAATGATGAACAAATGGTTTATGCTGGTCCAATGGTAAGAAAAGACTGGCTTGATGATTTGAAGTTATCAGTACCTGAAACAATTGATGAATGGTATACAGTGCTAAAAGCATTCAAGGAGCAAAAAGGTGCAACAGCTCCTATGATAATCAGAAATTATTCAACAGGACCAAACTTCTATGAAGCATTCTTTGGTGCTTATAATTTATCTTTTGATCAAATTAACGGTTGGTTCATAGATGATAATGGCAAGGTTCAATACTCTGCTTTGCAACCTCAGTTGAAAGATGCATTTACTACCTTAAATAAATGGGTAAAAGAAGGCCTTCTTGATAAAGACTTCCCTCTAGCTGACCAGAAATCATTGGATGAAAAAATGCTTAATGGTAAAGCAGGTGCGGCTGTTTATCTAGGCGGCGGCGGATTAAACAAATGGCAGCAAAGTGTTCCTTCAAAGGATCCTAAATTTAATTTGGTAGCAGCTCCATATCCTGTTTTAAAAAAGGGTGATGTTGCATTCTCAGGTCAAAGAGATGCTAACTACAACAGCGAATATTCAACAGTTATAACAACAGCATGCAAAAATCCAGACATAGCAGCACAATGGTTAGACTATGGCTATTCAACAGAAGGAGCAGCTATCTATAACATGGGTGTTGAAGGCGACAGCTATACTATGATAGATGGTGTAGCACACTATACAGATAAAGTAATGAAGAATACTGAAGGTAAAGATTTTACAACTATGCAGGTCCGTTACCAAAAGGCTAATGGGCCCTACATACAGAGTACTGATTTACTTAAAGACTTTAACAGACCTTCAAATTTTGTAAGCTATAAAGTTTGGAGTAAAACTGGAGCTATAAAGCATAAATTACCTAAGTTCTTGTCATTTACTGATGAAGAGAACTCTCAAATAATTAAAATTAAGAATGATTTAACAAACTATAATAATGAAATGTTAGTTAAGTTTATAATGGGTCAAGAGCCTCTTACAAACTTTGATAAATACGTAGAACAATGTAAAAAACTTGGTGCTGAAAAAGCAATAACAATTTATACTGCTGCACTTGAAAGATACAACAAAAGATAAGGTTTTTCTAAAGGAGGAACAGGCCTTGTTGTCTGTTCCTCCTTTAAATAATTCTAAATTTTTTGATTAATAAATGATGGAGGAATTATGGATAATATTGTAGTCACAGCACAACCTTCTGCTAAAAAAAATCAAAATAAGTTAATAAAAGACATAATAACCAACAAATATATTTATATAATGTTAATACCAGTTTTTCTTTATTATATTATATTTCATTATGCACCTATGTTTGGTGCTATCATCGCATTTAAAGAATATAGACCTGGTCTAGGAATTTT
>Ga0123336_10005186_pt1 | contig 10434 bp, 11 predicted proteins | sample SSSSmetaG_FD_96466 | JGI IMG/M metagenome (GOLD analysis project Ga0123336, IMG submission 96466) | Glacier valley bacterial and archeal communities from Borup Fiord, Nunavut, Canada, to study Microbial Dark Matter (Phase II) - ​SSSS metaG | ecosystem: Environmental > Aquatic > Freshwater > Ice... | reverse complement strand
TAAGCCAACAATCTTCTGTTCCACCTTGTTATCACCGTCAGTTTTTGAAAGTATGCCTGGAACAGACAGATACATTTGAACGTCAGCTGTCTTATTCTGTTGAACAAGGTATTCTTCATACTGAATATCATAAAGGTAATTATGCCCCTCTGTTTGAGACTTGAATACCTTTGCACTGCTCAAATTAAGGGAATATCCCATAACAAACATGACAATAAAACTCATGACTGCAATCACGATAAGCACTAATGCGATAGGTTTCCTTAGTGCAATGCGTACGGGGAATTTATTCTTAATGGGCAGGAAATCAACAAGAGCATTAGCAAAGCGTAAGATACCTGAATATTTTAATTCATTATTTATGCCAGCCAATAATATAGCGTTTTCTTTACCACGTACAGAACCATATGAAAAAAACGAAGCAATACATAGCGTTAGAGTTGGTACCCAAAATCCAATGGCAATACTTGTACCATGAAGCTCTCTCACAAGACCCGTCATAGCATACGATTGTGTATTTGCATCAATGAGAATGCTTGAAGCAAAATAGCCCGCACATATCCCGATTACTGTACCCAATAAACATAGTACCATCGTAAAAGCCACAAAATAACCGCAAAGTATACGGTTTTTAAATCCCAGAGCTTTTAGACAACCAATCTGTTTTTTGTTGGTCTTGAAGAACATATAAAAGAACATAATAAACACAAAAGCTATGAGCATCGTCAAAGCTATTAATAAATCGAAAGCAAGTATCTTGTTGGACGTCAAAGCATTCATGTATAGTGTTTGATTTTTATTTAATGAGGGCAAGGCATACAACGCTTCAATATTTCCATCAATAGAAAAACGCACAAAGAAAAACATAAAGAATGTGAACGTAGCCAAAATTAGCATCAGGATAACAAACAATCTGTTTTTAAAAATTTCCTTTGTAAGCTGCTTATATAATAATCCCATTTATTATACCCCCCATGTCATATCATTGGGGGATAGGATATTTTCGTTCACCCGATCATGAAACAGCAAGCCATCTTTTAGTGTAATGACCCTGTTTGCCGTTTCAGCTATTTGAAGGTTGTGGGTTGTAAACAGAATAGTAATACCAAAGGTAGTTTTTAAAGTGTGAAGAAGTTCTACGACCTTTTTGCTGTTAGCTTCATCAAGGGAACCGGTGGCTTCGTCGCAGAATAGAAGACTAGGCTTTTTAATAACGGCTCGTGCGATGGCGATTCGCTGTTGTTGACCTCCTGATAGCTGAGCTGGGAACTTATCAAGAAGCTTATCAATTTCTAACAGATGAGTTAACTTATCAAAAGGAAGAGGGGGGGCGGATGGGGATACGCCGATGAGAATGTTTTCACGAGCTGTAAGGCTATTCAGCAATAGATAGTTTTGAAAAACATTTCCTATCTCCGAACGCTTCCAGTCGGCAAGCTGCCCCTCGCGCATACTAGTTATATCCTGGTTCCTATACCATACCTTGCCAGATGTTGGTTTTAGTAAGCCGGACATCACATTGAGAAGCGTCGTTTTACCAGAGCCACTAGGTCCAAGTATAGCAGTAAAAGTATTTTCCTCTATATTCAAGCTGACGCCATGCAATACTACCTCATGATTGTTGAACTCTTTTGTTATATTTTCTATTATCAGTAGTGAAGACATTGTGCATTGCTCCTTTCATTCAAACGCTATTTTTGGTTTTTGTTTGCTTTAAGAAATTCAAGCTTCTTATTGATAAAGGCCATGTCGTCATTTATTTTCATAATGTTAAGAAGGCAGCCTAGAAAGTAGACAACTATGCCCATAAGAATGAGAACCCACAGAGGAGTGCTGCTATACCATTTGAAAAAGAAGCCAGATACAATAAGAAGTCCAAGTACATATCCAATCTCAATGATAAATTCAATGACGAAATAGTTACTTTCAAACTTTCGCACTAAAATCAATCCTACATGCATAATGATATTTACAATAAAACATTGATAAACGCTGCTCACACACAAAAATTTTGCTTGATAAAGAGAAGCAATTACAGCAAGTGTTATTAAAGTTAAACCTGTTGTTGCCAAACAATTTACTATCAGTTTGTTCATATTCACTACAGCTCCTGTAATTTTGCCTTAATATCGGCAACATACTTTCGTGTGACATTGATCCGTTCTCCGTTTGACAAAGTAGCTTCTAACCGGCTGTTCATCAAGGGGCGTATGCTTTCTAATATATTGATATTTATAAGGCATGATTTGCTAATCTGAACAAAACCTGAAAATTGGAGCGCATCAATCAGTTGATAGAGTCGATAGTCAGAGGGGTATACTGATTTTTCACAATATACAAAAGTCTTTTTATCAATACTTTCTATGTAGTAGATATCTGATGCATTGACCCATATTTCGCGTTGCTCCGAATGACACCTTACCGTATTGTCAATAGATTTTATAAGGGAAATAAGCTTTTTGACAGTAGGGTTCATGCGTTTGTACTTAATTAAAACTTCAATATTTTCCTGGGTTAGATTTTCCTCTAACTTAATAATCATTTTTGTTCTCCTCCAGTATAAAAGTACCATCAGGGGTTGGCAATAGATGTACGACTGACGTGCAAATAGGCGATACCATCATACAAAATTAAAAGTGTGAAGCGCTATTTAATACTATTATACTATAGTTCAGAATTAAAAGTCGCTGAAGATATTTATAAGTATTAAGAGGTAAGGGTTAATGAATGAACAATAAACCATAGCAAAAAGTACCTTTACAAATATATTTGTAAAGGTACTAAAAGGTTACAACTAATTAATTAACAAAAGCAAATAGGCAGGTTCCCATATCGCATCATCAAAACTATCTTCCCAAAATTCAATAATACCATCTCTATTATATCCAATTATTCTGGAATAGGTAACCATATAATCACGTATATTGGAGTAATCGATTTTCGCCTTTTCATGAATCAGCCATTGTAAGAAAACAGAATATTTCACCATGACATATTCGGTAATGATTATTTGGAAGGACATAATCATTTCATCAAGATCATCGTTAATACAATTCCCAAAAATATTGGAAACAATAAGGTTTTCAAGGAGATTTTCATAGTGTTCAAATAGCGGATTAAATTCATTCCACTCAGCATGACTACTTTGAAAGTCCAAATCTTTGGCAAAATCGGATATGTTATTCAAATAATGATGAAAGGTTTTCTCTCTCTGATAGTTTAACACCATATCTAGAAACAATTCGTTCATCTCAGTGAAGGCGTCTTCAGTGCCTGATTCAATTTCATTCCAAATGCCAGAAAGTGCCAGCAGATACTCTTCATTTTGAAATCTGTTTAGGAATTCTCTCGTAATAACAGGCTCTTTTTTTAGGAATAATAACATATGAAAAATGAGTAAGATCCTGTCCTTAAGTAAAAATTTACTGTTTTGCATAATCGCTATCATAGCTTCTCTTATGGAATAGGCCAACGGAAGCGTACCTATGGTATTTACATCCCCATCATATGAAAAATGCAACTTTCCATCTATGCCATTTAGGAGATCCACAACCGCAGGGCAGGAACAGGAAAGAGAATATTCTTCTAAATCTTCCCAAATGTTTTTCAGGCGTGGAAATACCTGGCATGTCTTTGGCAAATGATCTTCTCCATAATGTAAAACAACATTACATAATCCTTTTTCATTTAAAAGAGGACAGCATTTGTGATTTCCCATTTTCAAGTAATGTTCTGTTTCTTTTCTGACCTTTTTCCTTTTTATATGTTTGCTGAGAAATCCAGATGCCTCAGCACTTTCTTCCCATTTGTGATAAGTGCTTGGATCCACAAGAATATCCCATCCTTTGCAGCATGTAAAAGGACATTTATCGGCTGTGCAGAAAAATTTATCATAAAAGTTAAATTTTACTATAGTATTCATTGAGTCTCCTGTTTTCTGTCTGAAATTATAATGATAACTTTAATACATAAAAAACTGATTTTAAGTGTAGCATGCTATAATTTTATTAGCAAGCAGCAAAAAAAGTAATATGTCAGGCAATTTTTAATTGCAACCCTTAATCGTAAAGTGCTAGAATAACTTAAGGATCAAAATAAACGCATAAAATATAATAAGGAGACTCATATGAAAAAGGCATCAATAGCATTAGCTATTCTGGTACTTTTGGTAGCAGGAAGTGTCTATGCGAGTGGGGATAGCGTTGCAGAGCATGAGACATCATCTGTTCAATCAACAATCCCAAATGTATCCAAAGAAATGCTTTACCCTAACTTTTGGGTTTCAAAATTGAGTAATGGAGAAAGTATCATTATGAATCAAGAGGCTATTCAAATCTTTAATCAGCAATTCAGAGCGCAATTGCCTTCCGTTTTATTTGATTTGAAAAAACAGCCGACTTTTTGGAACAAAGAGAATTTGTCCGCTATGCTAGAACCTTCTTTTCCTGATTACCCTCAATACCTTAGTGGCAAGCAGATTTCACCAGGGTACTTTCAAAATCTAAAGCAGCAAATAAATCTTAAGGGAATTCAAAAGAATAATGCTATTAAATACGCATTTACTGTCAAACGTACCAGTATTAGAACCTACCCGACAAATGATTTCGTAGTAGACACCCCTACTGATAAGGCATTCGATAACTTTCAAGAAACGGCAGTAAACCCGGCGGAGCCGTTATTAGTATTACATACAAGTCTCAATAAAAAATGGAATTATGTTCGACTATACGACTATACCGGCTGGATTCCGGTTAGTGACATAGCTGTAACAACGGACCGCACCTCTTGGTTGAAATATATGAATAGCCAAAAGTTCTTAGTGAATACGGCTTCCAAAATCAGACTAGGATACAATCCGTGGTCTCCGGAGTTATCTGAATTAGAGTTTGAAATGGGAGCAAAAGTGCCACTAGCAACAGAAGAGGACCACAATCGTCAAATCGTGGATAATCAAAATGCATCAGGTAACTATGTGGTGAAACTACCGGTTCGTGGCAAAAATGGAAATCTAAACTTCAAATTAGCCCTCATACCTGTTTCTGCCGATGTATCTGAAGGGTACTTACCGTATACAAGAGAAAACATCATTAGACAAGCCTTCAAAGTCCAAGGGGAACGTTATGGATGGGGTGGCCTATTCAAAGGCAAGGATTGTTCATCCTTCATTAAGGATGTATATTTAACTTTTGGAATCCAATTACCCCGTAATACAAGCCAACAAGTAAAAATCGAGGGAAATAAAGTTCAATTGATAGGTATAACCGATATAGGCGAACGGGAAAGACTGATTAGCACGCTTAAACCAGGAGCTGCACTTTATAAAAAAGGACATGCTTTAATGTACATTGGTGAATATAATGGCAAACAGTATGCGCTACATAATATTTCTGAATACGGAGACACCAGTCAACCAAATGGCGATGGAACCTTAAAATCTATTCCTTTAAATGAAGTGGTACTAACGGGCTTAAACCTTCATCTATCAAGTGGAAAAAAATTAATCGAAACCTTTAATGCAGGAAATCAATACGAAGTAATCAAAGCAGAAAAATAATGATAAAATAGCCATATTTCATCACGTTTTGTGCCTTGGGCGAAGCGAAAGGAATGAATATAATTATGAGTTATGATGAAGGTACAGCGTTTTTAGGAAATTGGGAATTTAAAAAAGGATGTGAAAGTAAAGAACTCTATCAAGGGAATCTAAAGATAGAAAAATCAGGAGAGACCTATAAATGTATTTGGAAAGCTGATGGAGGAAATACTCAGAAGGAGTATCTAGGTATTGGAATACTTGTGGACAACCAGCTGTTCGTAGCAAGATTTCCTATTCAAACGCCTGGAGGAGGAATAGGCTTATACCGTCCTATAGGTGATTTAAGATCCAATTCAGCACTTTGGGCTTCTACTAAGGACTTTAATGTATTGAGTTCTGGAATCGCATTAAGAGAAGATTCAAGTGAAAGCTTTGATGGTAGCTATAAAGTGCGATATTTCGTAAAGGGAACTGAAATAAATAATTTTAATCTAAATATTACCAAGAAAGAACATAATGAGCTATATTCTTTAACATGGGCGATTGAAGATAAAGTAGTATTACATGGTATTGGTATGATTAATAATGGGGAAATGGCACTGGCTTGGGGTGAAATTGAATTTGAATGTGAAGTTATTATCTTAAGCATGGAAAATGAAAATGAATTACGTGGTAAATGTGCGTTGTTAAGCAATAATAGTATAACGGAAGAAATTTATACTAAATATTAAAACAGAATGTATAATAAAAAACACGTTTCATATAAAGATATTGACGAAATTGGTGCCGTTGTTCACATCATAATTAAAGGAGAAATGAAGTATGTCTTACAAGCTAAGTATCGGAGAAGAAGCTCCTAATTTTAATTTTGAAACACCTTGGGAAAGTCCAACTAGCTTCTATAATGAATCAGCTAATAGAATCGCAATATTGATTTTTCTACGTTATATAGGGTGCCCTGTCTGTCAGGTTGAAATGTCGAAAATAAAGCAAGACATTTATCTTGCTGAAAGAAAAAATGCAGTTGTTTTTATAGTTTTACAAAGTTCACCTGACTCTATAACCCCTATTAGCAATAAGAAAGATTGGCCATTCACAATCATATGTGATCCTAAAGCAAAAATATTTAAACAATATTATGTTGAGCCTGGAGGTATTCTTAAATACTTACATCCTTATGGTCTTTGGTCAGCAGTGAAAGCTATATTAGCAGGTATAAGGCATGGTAAATTTGAAGGTAAAGAAACACAGCTTCCTGCTTCATTTGTAATCTCAGCAGATAAAAAAATAAAATATGTTTATTATGGTCAGCGGATCGATGATGTTCCGTCTCTGGAAACATTGGTGGGACATATTGAATAAAAACTAATGGATAATAATATATACTAAATTGTGGAGGGCGTTATTATGAATTTATTTGAAATTATTTCGGTTGTTTCGTTATTTCTACTTTATATAACCTTATGGAAGACTAAGGAAATCAATTTAAAACGAACTACTGGAATCGACCCAAAAGTTATGGGTAAATCAACTTCAAATATACAGCAATATATGAATCAATATATGAAATTTCTAACAGTATATGCAGTGATCATAATTATTCTGCATGCCATTGGTGTACAGGTTGCTTCCTTATTTAACAGATTTAATGCTTTAGAATCTATAATAGTGGATATTTTAGGTTTTATTATTGGAATTATCGGACTTTCTTTTTGCCTTTATGCTCAGATCAAGATGGGGAAATCCTGGCGTGTAGGAATTGATGAAAAAGAAAAAACAGATTTAGTTACATCTGGGTTATATAAACTCATACGAAATCCAACTTATCTGGGACTTTTTATATTAAATATTGGAATATGGTTAATTTGGCCGACATGGACAATATTTATTTTCAACTTGCTATTTATTATTTTCCTCGAAATACAGGTTCGCTCTGAAGAAGATTTTTTAATTTCAATTCATGGTCAAAAATATTTAGACTATAAAAAAGGAACGAAGAGATATATCCCGTTTGTGTATTAAAACTTCATAAAATATAATCCTAAATATGCAGGAAGAACATCAATGCGCTTGAGAAGATGCTTCAGTAAATAACAAGATATCAACTCTAAGATACGTAGGTTGATACTTATTATTGATTGCAATATAATGTTTACATTAAGCATAAAGGGGCAAACAAATGGATAATAAAAAAATGGGTAAACTTATTTGTGAATTAAGGAAAGTAAAAGCTATGACACAAAAGGAACTAGCAGAAAAATTAAATGTAACCGATAAGGCGGTTTCAAAATGGGAAAGAGGTAATGCTTCAAATGTTTTTATGATAATATCAATTACTTTTCTTATCGGTGCTTTTGTTTGTCTTTTATGCAACTTTGCTATCAGTGAGTCATTTGACTGGTCATTATACCCTACAGGAGGTCTGTTACTCGTTTGGCTTACAATTATTCCGCTGCTTTTTATAAAAAAACACAGAGTATTCATAGCCATGTTTATTATGACATTAGCTTTAATACCCTATCTGTTTTTAGTAGAATATCTTTGCCCTGCTAAAGGTTGGGTGATTTCCATGGCAATTCCTATTACTGGAATTTCATTAATCGCATCTTTTATCGCAATTACGCTGATTCTATATACAAAGAGTAACAGATATTATATTGCGGCAATCAACTGTATATTGTTTGGAGTTATAGTTAATTTAAGTATAAATAATATTGTATACAACTATGTAAAAGAAAAAGAAAAAAATATCTCAGCTGGTATTACTGCAATGTCTTTTGCTTTTATAGCATTGCTACTTTTTATAATCGGATATGCTAAAATAAAGAATAGAGAAAAGCAAATAGATATTGCTTCTCAAAAATAGTTGTTGGGTGGTAACATGAGACTAGATAAATTTTTAGTAGAGTCATCTGTGGGGACAAGGAAAATAGTACGAGCCTATGTGAAAGAGCATAAGGTAATCGTTAATGGGCATGTGATAACAGAACCAGCAATGGAAATTGACCCAAACACTGATATTGTGAAGTATCTTGGCGAAGAAGTTGTGCACACAGGAAAAGTGTATTATATGTTTCATAAACCAGCAGGGTGTATTACTGCAAGAAAAGATACAAATAGAAAAACGGTACTTGATTATTTTAATAAGGTTAATACAAATGGATTATTTCCTGTTGGGAGATTAGACAAAGATACAGAAGGATTATTGTTTTTGACTAATGATGGAGAATTTGATTATCAGTTAATGTGCCCAGGAGAGCATGTCGAGAAAAAATATTTTTTTTGGGCATTCGGCTTATTAGGCACCGAAGACACCAAACGGTTGGAGACAGGCATTTGTATTGGAGAAGATGAAACCCTGACGAAGCCTGCAAAAATTGAAGTAGTAAAAGAAGGCCTATATGATGACCTTAAAGATGAAATGGATATTGGAGAATGTATAAATAAGAAGAAAAACCTTTATAAGCAGTCTGTTGTCTCTGGATATCTTACAATTTCGGAAGGTCGTAAACATCAAGTAAAGCGTATGTTAAAGGCAGTAGGGTGTTATGTGGTTTATTTAAAGAGGATTTCCATTGGTGAGGTAATGTTAGATGAATCACTTGAAAAGGGACAGTATAGAGTGGTGACAGAAAAAGAAATACAAAAGCTATTAGAAAAATAAGTATTTATATCCAAGTACATTAGGAAAATTCAAAAAAGTTGCTAACCGTACATTTGAGCGTGAAAATAGTGTTGCACTTCATTCTAGCATATCATTTCCAGTTGGAAAGGTAGATCTTTTAGGATTTATGAGAGCAACAAGTAATGTTGGAGGGGAATTTCAATGGAAAGTTTAACAAAAAACAAACAGTCATATGAAACAATTAACGAAATGGTCCATAAAGCATTTAATGAAGTAAGTGTAATAGAAGTTACAGAGTTAAAAGAAGGATTTTTTAATGTAGCCTACATAATAAAACTATCAGATGAAAGAGAAGTAATACTAAAGGTTGCTCCACCTAAAAATGCACTCATTATGACATATGAAAAAAATATAATGTTTGTAGAAGTAGAAACCATGCGTTTACTTAGGAGTAAAACAGATCTACCTATAGCTGAAGTTCTTTATTATGACAATAGCTATACTATGTGTGAGTCAGATTATTTTTTTATGTCTAAGTTTTCGGGGAGAAGTTTGAATTCTATAACAGAAGAACTTGATGAAGAAAATAAGAAGAGCATTGATTATAAATTAGGAGAGTTTAATGCAAAGATCAATAGTATAACGGGTGAAAAATTCGGATATTACGGTCAGCCTGATAAGCAAGAAGCGGACTGGTACAAGGTGTTTTCTAGTATGGTTGATAATGCTATTAATGATGCAAAAGCTTTAAATATTGATATTGGAGTAAGCGCAGATATCATAAAAGAACTATTAAGTAAGGATAAAGCTGTTTTTGAAGAAGTAAAAATACCAAAACTTGTTCACTGGGATTTATGGGCAGGTAATATTTTTATTGAAAACGGAAAAGTAACAGGATTAATTGATTTTGAAAGATGTCTTTGGGCTGATGAACTTATGGAAGTGGGATTTAGATCATATAATCATAATGAGAATTTTTTTAATGGATACAGAATGGGTACATTAACAGATATACAAAAAATCCGTGTTAAATGGTATGATTTATATTTATTTTTGATAGTGGTTTCAGAATGTGATTACAGACACTATGAAGACCGTGAAATTTATAATTGGGCTAGGCAAATGATTATTGAAACAGTTGACTTATTATATACTATAAATGAGCGAATTCAGCTCCAATAAATTACCAATATAATTTTGAGCAAAATAAAAAACATTTATGAGATCTCTTGTTATAATTAAATCACGACAAATAACCCAACAAGGAGATTAC
>Ga0123336_10005184_pt1 | contig 10436 bp, 8 predicted proteins | sample SSSSmetaG_FD_96466 | JGI IMG/M metagenome (GOLD analysis project Ga0123336, IMG submission 96466) | Glacier valley bacterial and archeal communities from Borup Fiord, Nunavut, Canada, to study Microbial Dark Matter (Phase II) - ​SSSS metaG | ecosystem: Environmental > Aquatic > Freshwater > Ice... | reverse complement strand
TCAGAAGCATGTTGAAAAACATGTTGCTGAAGCTACAGGCAAAAAAAATCCGGAAACCTTTTTCCAAGGTTTCCGGAACTCATTATTATTGGTGCCCAGGAAGGGACTCGAACCCCCACGAAGTTACTCGCTAGTACCTGAAACTAGTGCGTCTACCAATTCCGCCACCTGGGCATTTCAAGAAGCTTTGGATCTTATCATCAAGAAAATTACTGACCCCAAATCAAGCGCCATCGGTACTGAATTGATGGGCGAATTCGAAGGCACTGTGCACGGCCACAGGGACGGCCACGGCTTTGTCAGCCGCGCTGATGGCCAGCCCGATCTATACCTGTCGCAGCAAGAGATGAGAGCTGTCTTGCACCACGACAAAGTCAAAGCGCGAATCGTGCGTTATGACCGTAAGGGCCGCGCTGAAGGACGCGTCACTGAAATCGTCGAGCGCAAGAAATCGCCCATCATTGGGCGATTGCTCAACGAAAGCGGGATCTGGTTGGTGGCACCCGAAGACAAGCGGTATGGGCAAGACATCTTGGTGCCCAAAAACGCCATTGCCAATGCCACAGCGGGCCAAGTCGTCGCCATTGAGCTTACTGAGCCGCCCTCCATGTATTCGCAGCCAGTCGGCCGCGTTACCGAGGTTCTGGGCGAAATCGACGACCCCGGCATGGAGATCGAAATCGCAGTGCGCAAGTACGAAGTGCCGCACCGGTTTTCGCCTCCCACGTTGGTGCAAGCCGCCGCGTTGCCCGACAAGGTTCGCGCCGCCGATCGTAAAAATCGCATCGACCTGACGGATGTCGCACTGGTCACCATAGACGGCGAAGACGCACGCGACTTTGACGACGCGGTTTATTGCGAACCTGCGTTCATCGAACAAAGCGAAGAAAAGAGAAGAGGCAGCGGGACGGGCAAATCTAAAATACCCAACGGTTGGCGTTTGGTAGTGGCCATTGCTGACGTTAGCCATTACGTCAAACCCGGCGATCCCATAGACAACGACGCCTACGATCGCGCCACATCGGTGTACTTCCCGAGGCGAGTGATTCCGATGCTCCCGGAAAAATTGTCGAACGGGCTTTGCTCCCTTAACCCGAATCAAGATCGCTTGTCAATGGTGTGCGACATGCTCGTCAACGCTGACGGAGAAGTCTCGGCTTATCAATTTTTCCCGGCCGTGATTTGCTCGCAAGCGCGCTTTTCCTACACCGAGGTGGCAGCCATTTTGGCCAATACACGCGGGCCTGAAGCGCAGCGCCGAAAGGAGCGGGTGGACGACTTGCTTAACCTGCACGATGTCTACCGCGCTCTGCTCAAGTCGCGCGCCAAACGTGGTGCAGTCGACTTCGAAACGACCGAGACGCAAATTGTTTGTGACGACAACGGGCGCATCGAGAAAATTATTCCGCGCACCCGCAACGAAGCCCACAAGCTGATCGAAGAAGCCATGCTCGCGGCAAATGTCTGTGCCGCCGACTTCATTGCGGTGAGTAAGCATCCGTCGCTGTACCGAGTCCACGAGGGCCCCACACCCGAGAAGAAAACGCTGCTTCAAAACTACCTGCGCGCATTGGGCCTGGGATTGAGCGTCAGCGATGATCCGAAACCTGCTGAGTTTCAGTCCATCGCGGCCGCGACCAAAGACCGGCCGGACGCGATGCAAATCCACACCATGTTGCTTCGCTCCATGCAGCAAGCGATATATACAGGCACAAACAGCGGACACTTTGGCTTGGCCTACGAGGCTTACACCCACTTCACCAGCCCAATTCGCCGTTACCCCGACTTGCTGGTTCATCGAGTCATCAAGGCGCTATTGATGCACAAGCGCTACCCGCTCAGCAAAGCCATGGTGGACGCTGCGCCCAAAGCGCGGGTGTCAACCAAGGCGCCAAAAGCCAAAAAGCCGGGAAGTGATGTTCGCTTAAGCCCTGAGGACGAGATCTGGGATATTGCAGGGGCGCATTGCAGTGCCAACGAACGCCGCGCGGACGAAGCCTCGCGCGATGTCGAAGCGTGGCTCAAGTGCCGCTACATGCGCGAGCATTTGGGCGAAGAGTATGGCGGCGCGGTGAGCAGCGTGACCAGCTTCGGCTTGTTCGTACAGCTCGACGGTTTGTACGTCGAGGGATTGGTGCACATCACAGAATTGGGCGGCGAGTACTACCGATTTGACGAGGTGCGACAAGAGTTACGCGGCGAGCGAAGCGGCGTGAAGTACGGTGTTGGAACAAGGGTGCGGGTGCAAGTCAGTCGCGTGGATTTGGACAGCCGCAAGATCGACTTCCGGTTGGTGCATGAAGACCAAACAGAGTTGTCCTTGAGCAGCCGAGCCAAGCGCGAGCGATCTGTGGACCGCGATTCGAGCGTCGTGTCAGAACTGGCTGCCGTCAAAGATGCCGATCGTGCGGTAAAGGCCGCCAAGCGCAAAGTGGGAGCGGCTAAAGGTCGTGTGCCGCACGCCGCGAAAACCCCCGTTCGCAGAGGCGTGTCCAAAGCCACAAAACGGCGCTAAGGCCAGTATTTTTCGCGCAACTTAATTCCAGGAAAACAGATCATGACAATTCGATTTGACAACCGCGTGGCTGTGGTCACCGGCGCGGGCGGCGGTTTGGGTCGTTTGCACGCTTTGGCGTTAGCAGCCCGCGGTGCCAAAGTAGTGGTCAATGATTTGGGTGGCACCTTGGACGGGCAAGGCGGCACACCCACTGCCGCTCAGGCGGTGGTCGATGAGATAAGCGCGGCAGGTGGCATAGCCATCGCCAACGGCGCTTCGGTCACCGACGCTGTGGCGGTTCAAGCCATGATCGATCAGGCCATGATGACGTGGGGACGCATCGATATTTTGGTCAACAACGCGGGCATCCTGCGAGACAAGAGCTTCAGCAAGATGGAGCTCGACGACTTTCGCTTGGTGCTGGAGGTGCACTTGATGGGTGCCGTCAACTGCTGCAAAGCGGTGTGGGATCTGATGCGCGCACAAAACTACGGCCGGATCGTCATGACCACGTCATCCTCGGGTCTGTACGGGAACTTTGGTCAGGCTAATTACGGCGCAGCCAAGATGGCCTTGGTTGGGCTGATGCAAACCTTGAGCATCGAGGGCGCCAAGAACAACATTCGCGTCAATTGCCTGGCACCGACCGCGGCCACTCGCATGACCGAGAACCTCATGCCGGAAGCGGTGCTGAAAATGTTCACGCCTGTATCTGTGACGCCTGGCTTGCTGGCACTGGTGGCAGACGATGCGCCGACTCGAGCCATTTTGTGCGCCGGGGGCGGCGCATTTGAACGCGCTCACATCACGTTGACTGAAGGTATTTTTGTGGGCATGCCCGAAGATGCCGCTGAGCAAGTAGCGGCGCGCTTTGACGCACTGTCTCTCCGTGGGGGTGAAACCGTACCAGAGAGTGGAGCTGCGCAAGGAAGGTCTGAAATTGTCAAAGCCAGCAAAGCTTTGACGTGACTTCTTAGGTTTGTTGGCTGAAGCGAGGGCTCAATAAGTCTTTCGCAACCCAAACAGTGCTGCGGGCAATTCAAAGCGCTGCATGGGCTCGGCTGCGCACTGCCTCCGGTTGTATTCGCCGGTGAAATGATCACCTAAGGTGAGCGTGAACCAAACATGCCTCGCACCTTTTGGTGCCTTGCGGGGTCACCCGTCCAAGTGTTGTGTGACGTGGATTTCGAACCCAGCTGCAATTTGTTCGCACCGGACTCAACCGCCTGACTGTGGAATTTTTTGTGTCGGCTTCAAACGAAGTTAGCAGGCTTCGCCATCCCGCCGCATGCGGCCGAGGTCTTTTTTACTGAGTCGCTGACTGCGCGATTCGGTTTGAGCTACCCGAATTAGCTGAACTGATTGGCTCACCGTCATCAACGTCGGCAGCCTGGATGTTGTGCGCCAAGTGGCCTTTAGGCCCGTTGACAATATCGAAATTCACGCGGCCGCCTTGCGTCAACGTTTTGAAACCGTCCATTTGGATTGCCGAAAAATGCGCGAAGACGTCCTCGCCGCCTTCTTGAGGTTCGATGAAACCGAACCCCTTGGCATCGTTGAACCACTTAACCGTGCCTGTTGCCATGCTACTTCTCCAAGAATGCAAGCGTGTAGTTTCCCGAAGCTGCGCTTTTTTGTCAATGCCTTGACATATTAAAAGAGGCGTACGCATAGACATACGTTAGCCAAAGTCGAAAAAAGGTTCACTGGTTTGCCCGCGCGTCGATGAATTGCGGCTAAGCGCTTTCTTAGGCCTTGCAGTGCGATTACCTGGCTCAATATTCCTTGTTGAACGGGAGCACAGACCAAATCGATAGAATTCGGATATGCCTGAAGAGAAGCCCAAATCGCCGACAAGACCTGAGCAACCACTGCGCCCAGACAATGGACAGGGCGCGGTTGTGCTGGAGCGCAAAGTCGCGAAAACAGTTCCTCCGCCGATGTATCAGGTGGTCTTGCTCAATGACGACTACACCCCGATGGAGTTCGTGGTGATGGTGCTTCAGGAATACTTCAAGCACGACCTAGAAGTAGCGACACAAATCATGCTGAAAATCCATCATGATGGTCGCGGTGTTTGCGGCGTCTTTTCTAAAGACGTGGCAGCTACCAAAGTGGAACTGGTGCAAGCCGCCGCACGTCGCGGTGGTCACCCTTTGCAATGCATTATGGAGGCCGCATGATCGCCCAAGAGCTTGAAGTCAGTCTGCACATGGCGTTTGTCGAGGCGCGCCAGCAGCGACACGAATTCATCACCGTCGAGCACTTGCTGATGGCTTTGCTGGACAACCCTTCAGCGGCAGAAGTGCTGCGGGCATGTTCGGCAAACATTGACGAGTTACGCAAGAGCTTGGTCCAATTCATCAAAGAAAACACGCCGACGGTGGGTGGGGCCGACGAGGTCGACACACAACCGACGCTGGGCTTTCAACGCGTTATTCAGCGCGCCATCATGCACGTGCAGTCCACCGGCAGCGGCAAGAAAGAGGTCACGGGCTCCAACGTGCTCGTGGCCATATTTGGAGAGAAGGATTCGCATGCGGTCTACTACCTCCATCAACAGGGAGTGACTCGTTTAGATGTGGTGAACTTCATAGCCCACGGAATTAAAAAATCCGACCCACCTGACTCGGCCAAACCGAACGACGGTGCGGCCGCCGAAGCCGAAAAGGACGACGGCGACGGAAAAGGTTCGCCGATAGAACAGTTCACTCAAAACCTGAACCAACTCGCTCGAGATGGGAAGATCGATCCGCTGATCGGACGCGATGATGAAGTTGAACGGGTGATTCAAATCTTGTGTCGGCGTCGTAAAAATAACCCGCTCTTGGTTGGTGAAGCAGGTGTCGGAAAAACTGCTATCGCCGAGGGTTTGGCCTGGCGCATCACCCAGAACGACGTGCCTGAGGTGTTGGCTAACGCCATCGTTTATTCGCTCGACATGGGCGCTTTGCTCGCGGGCACTAAATACCGCGGTGATTTTGAACAGCGATTGAAAGGTGTACTGAAATACCTCAAAGATCAGCCCAACGCGGTTCTGTTCATTGACGAAATTCATACGCTGATCGGCGCAGGCGCAGCGTCAGGTGGCACTTTGGATGCGAGCAATTTGCTTAAGCCAGCACTCAGTTCTGGCGCAATGAAGTGCATCGGAGCCACGACGTTTACCGAATACCGCGGGATCTTTGAAAAAGATGCTGCGCTTTCGCGTCGCTTCCAAAAGGTCGACGTGGTCGAGCCCTCGGTCGAGCAAACCATTGAAATTCTCAAAGGCCTTAAATCACGGTTTGAGGAGCACCACAGCGTGAAGTACGCGTTAGGTGCGTTGCAGGCGGCTGCTGAGTTGTCAGCCAAGTTCATCAATGACAGACATCTACCGGACAAAGCCATCGACGTGATCGACGAGGCCGGTGCGGCTCAGCGCATCCTGCCTAAGAGCAAGCAAAAGAAAACCATCACCCGAGCTGAGGTCGAGGACATCGTGGCCAAGATCGCGCGTATCCCGCCCGCCAGCGTGTCGAACGACGACCGCTCCAAGTTGAAAAGCCTGGACCGCGATCTGAACAGCGTGGTTTTCGGCCAGGAGCCTGCCATCTTGGCGCTGTCTTCCGCCATCAAAATGGCGCGGTCTGGTTTGGGCAAACCTGATCGCCCGATTGGCTCTTTCTTGTTCTCGGGCCCGACAGGCGTTGGCAAGACCGAAGTCGCCAAGCAATTGGCCTTCGTGCTGGGCGTGGAGCTGATTCGCTTCGATATGAGCGAGTACATGGAGCGCCACGCAGTCAGCCGTTTGATCGGTGCGCCTCCGGGCTATGTCGGTTTCGATCAAGGGGGTTTGCTGACCGAAGCGGTGACCAAAAAGCCGCATTGCGTGTTGCTGCTTGACGAGATCGAAAAGGCGCATCCTGACGTCTTCAACGTGCTGCTGCAAGTCATGGATCACGGCACTTTGACTGACAACAACGGACGCAAAGCTGACTTCCGCAACGTCATCATCGTAATGACTACTAACGCGGGTGCCGAGACCATGAACAAGTCATCGATCGGCTTCATGAACTCGCGCGAGCAGGGCGATGAAATGGCGGACATTAAGAGACTGTTCACGCCTGAATTCCGCAATCGCTTAGATGCGATCGTGAGCTTCCGCGCACTTGACCCGGCGATCATCCTGCGTGTGGTCGACAAGTTTTTGCTGCAACTCGAGAGTCAGCTGACTGAGAAAAAGGTGGAAGCGACATTCACCGATGCGCTACGCCAGCATTTGGCCAAAGTAGGTTTCGACCCGCTGATGGGGGCACGACCGATGCAGCGTTTGATCCAAGACACCATACGGCGCGCTTTGGCTGACGAGTTGCTTTTTGGTCGATTGGTGGACGGTGGTCGTTTGACCGTGGACGTGGACGCCGAGGGCAAGACCTTGCTCGATATTCAGCCTTTGAAGAAAACTGACAAGCCCAACAAAGCTGAGCCAGCGACCGCTTGAGTTGGATCGGCTGACGCAAAAAAAAGGGAGCCTTTGGGCTCCTTTTTATTTTGATCTTTTTAGCGCTTTTTTGACTGAAATTATTTAGCTCCGAGCGCGGCCGGATCTTGTCGGTAGTACTGGCACATCAGGTCATACAGAGCGCTCAGCGCTTGCTGCAGTTCTTTAGACTGCACAAAAAACGCCTCTGAGGCGACCGCAAAAAACTCTTCGATCGATTCGGCACCGTAAGGGTCAAGCACGGTGTCGGTGCCATATTCCACGGAGTGCACAAAGTCTTGAAACTCCTGCGAGAACGCGCGCAACCAGCGCCTGTGCGCCTCTCTGAGTTCGGCAGTTGCCAGGTGCGCTTGTGATGCGTGGCTGTTCATGTCTAGAACGTGCGCAAATTCGTGAATGACCACGTTGTAGGCCCGCTCCGCGACGTCGCCAGAGGCGGCAACATCGGGCCACGACAGCATGACAGGCCCTCCTTGCATGGCCTCGCCACTCAGCGGTTCGGCGTATTGGTGAACCACGCCGTCGTCGTCCATGAAGGTGCGCTGAGCCAGCACTTCATCGGCATGTACCACGATGCTCCTCAAACTCTCGTAGCGCATCAGTCCCAAATTGAGGATGGGCAAACACGCCTGCAGCGCCACCGCCACAGCCACTTCGTCGTCAATCTGCATTCCGTGGGCTCCACTGAATTCCTTGTCGTTCAAAAACAGTGTGCTCATGCGACGCAGCCGCAGCAATTCGTCTTCGGTGCGTATCGCCACGAAGGGATAGCGCTGCAAGGTGAATTGCCACAAGCTGTCGGGGATGGGGCGCTTGCGAAGCAAGGCATCCTCGCGCTTTTGTCGCCAAGCCCTCAACCACCTCGACCAAGGTGCGTAGGTGCTGCGCTTTATCTCAGCTGACAACCACGCTCACCGAGCTGATGTCGCGGGGTGCGTCGGCTGCGCTGGATGGGGCTCTGCGCGAGAGTCCGCCTCGTTGCCACCGCAGCACCTGTGCACGCGGCGCTTGCCCCGGCGTGTCCAGGTCCCAGTCGCTCAGTACCCAGCGGGTGTAGCCCGGAGCCATGGCTTCGGTTGCAGGCCGGTGCGTGTGCCCATGAATCATCGTCGGCGTGGCGGCTTCGTGCATCCAACTCACCGCGCAAGCCGTGTCGATATCTACCCAGTCGGATTCCGTATGAAGGCGCTTGCGTGCCTCGCTCTCGTTGCGCATGCGGCCGCCCAAGCTTCTGCGCTCGCTGAGAGGCTTGGCTAAAAATTCTTGTTGCCATGCTTCGCCGCGCACTATCTGGCGAAAGTGTTGGTAAGGCAGGTCAGTTAGGCACAAGGCGTCGCCATGGGTCAGCAGCAAGCGTTCACCAAACGCATCTAAAACCGTGGGGTCGGTCAGGGCCATGACGCCGCAAGTCGTGAGCATTTGGGTGCCCACCAGGAAGTCGCGATTGCCGGACATGAAGGCGACAGTGCGACACGACGCGGCATCGGTCAAGACCTCAACGCACTGCGACTCGAAGTCGCCGGCTCGCGAATCATCACCCACCCACAGCTCAAATAAGTCACCCAAAATAAAAACCGCCTGCGCTTCTGTACGCAGCATGTGCTGTGCAAAAGCGTCAAAAGTTTTGGGCGCTGCGCTGGACAGATGAAGGTCACTGATGAAATCAATGGCGGTCCAACTTGGCGGGGCCGACATTTCCCAAAACGGCGGTAGGCGCGGTGAGGTGTCGGTGGTCAATGTTCGCTCCGTTGGACCCGCGTCTAACTCAGATCAACACGGCCTTTTGGATCACGACGTCGTCTAACGGCACATCATCGTGGGAGCCTTTGCGGCCCGTCCTGACTTGCTCGATCTTGTCGACCACATCGGTGCCTGCCACGACGGTGCCGAATACCGCATAACCCCAGCCGCTGGAGTTTTGCGAGGTGTGGTCGAGGAATCCGTTGTCGCCGACGTTGATGAAAAACTGCGCGGTGGCCGAGTGTGGGTCAGATGTACGCGCCATGGCCAGGCTGTAACGTTTGTTTTTCAGCCCGTTGGTGGCTTCATTTTGAATTGCGGCTTTCACGGCTTTTTGCTTCATACCCGGCTCGAAGCCGCCGCCTTGAATCATGAAACCCTTGATGACGCGGTGAAACACCGTGCCGTCAAAGTGACCTGCGTTCACATAGTCGATGAAGTTTTGCGCCGATACCGGAGCCTTCACTGCGTCGAGTTCAATGTGAATGTTGCCGTGGTTGGTTTGCAGTTCGACTTTTTGGTTCATGTCATTTCTCCAGAGTGGCTTGTTTGATGATGATGGGCTCGACTGGCACGTTCTCGTAGGGCCCTTTGTTATCGGTTCGGGCTGCGCGAATTTTTTCCACCACGTCCAAGCCCGAGATGACTTTGCCGAACACGGCGTAGCCGGTGCCCTCGCGAGTGCCGTTCAGAAAATCGTTATCTTTCACGTTAATGAAAAACTGCGAAGTGGCCGAGTTGGGCACGCCTGTTCGCGCCATCGCAACCGTGCCCTTGGTGTTGGCCAAACCGTTCATGCTTTCCAGCACTATTGGCGAGCGGATGGGCTTCTCTTTCAGATCCGGCAGCATGCCGCCCCCTTGAATCATGAAGTTGCTGATGACGCGGTGGAACACCGTGCCGTCGTAATGCCCGGCTTTCACATAGGTCACAAAATTCTCGACCGACTTGGGTGCTTTGGAGGCATCCAGCTCAATGACGATGTCACCCGCGGTGGTCATCAGCTTGACCTTTTGAGCGAACGCCGAAGCCGAGCCCATCAATGCCAATCCGAGTGCGACGTGGCCGAGACAACGAGCCAAATGGCGGGAAACTGAAACCAAATTATCTATCGTCGGGGTCATCTGACGGCTCCAAAAAAAGGAATGGTGATCACTGGCTGAAGGCACGGGACAGTGTGGCTAGTTTTAACCCCGTTAACCAAGCGCTCGCTGGTGCCGACTTTGTCGGGCTCGAATGCAGTCGTAATAGCCCGGTGAGGCTCGCCGCTATACTGATTTCATTGTACGGCTGAGTGGTGAAAAGACGTGAAGACCGACGCTGTGCAGAGGGTTGCGCGAGGGGTTTCAGCGTTCGCTAATCAACCAAATACCGGTGCCGCATGCGGTACGTCACTTCTATGTTTTTGCGCTCGTCGACGACGCAGCCATCACGCCACTTAGGTTCATGACACTGAGCATCTTCAACACCTTGTCGCGCAGCAGTGAGGTGTTCATTCCGATCGAATCGATGCGCGTGCGCATGTACGTTTGCGGCATGACCCTTTACGACTTGTGCCACATGGGCCATGCGCGATTCTTGCTGGCGTTCGATGTGGTCTATCGGTGGTTGCGAGCCAGCGGTTATGACGTGACTTACGTGCGCAACATTACCGACATCGACGACAAGATCATCAAGCGTGCTTTGGAGCGCAGCATTCCGATACGCCAACTGGTC
>Ga0123336_10005182_pt1 | contig 10436 bp, 11 predicted proteins | sample SSSSmetaG_FD_96466 | JGI IMG/M metagenome (GOLD analysis project Ga0123336, IMG submission 96466) | Glacier valley bacterial and archeal communities from Borup Fiord, Nunavut, Canada, to study Microbial Dark Matter (Phase II) - ​SSSS metaG | ecosystem: Environmental > Aquatic > Freshwater > Ice... | reverse complement strand
GTAATAAATATTGTTCCTTTACCACCGACAACTTCAATACCACATCTACTATGTTTATCTTGTTTTAAACATGCATCTAATATTGCATCACTTATTTGATCACATACTTTATCTGGGTGACCTCTGAATACTATTTCGTTACTGTATAGTTTCATTTTTTATTCCTCCTATAGTTAATTATTCAATTTGAAAATTACGATTTTAACTTAAATATAATTATACCATAAATGTTATTGTTTGTATAGTAATTAAATAAATAATATTTATTAATATTATTTACATATATTAAAAGTATGATACAATTATTTTTCAAAAGTAATATTTCATTAGAAGATATTAGAAAAATTCTTTAGAAAAGTACAAGAAAAAGATAGGGTTATATATTAAAATTAAGGCTATATTTACTGCTAAAAGAAGTTATAAATATTTGACTGAAATTAGTTTAAAATAACTATTGCAATTGTGTTGTTATGTGATATTATTGAAACGTAAGAATAAGATAAAATATGTCATAAGTATTAAAAAAATCTATATATTACATTTTTTATTTGGAGGATATTATGAAAAAAAGTTTACCAATAATAATTGCAATTATAACATCAATGTTAGTACTAGCAGGATGCGCAGCAGCATATTTTTATTTTACAAGAGGAATCAATACTAAAAAAACCGTAGTAGAAGTAATTTCTACTGAACCACTATACACAGTAGACAGTTACCCAAAAGTTGATGCTTCAACAGCAACACAACCACTTGCAATGGCATTTATAAAAAACTTTACTGGGCAAGATGTTACAGAAGATTCTATGAATTTTACAAAAACACATGTTGCATATGTGAAATTAATAAAAGGAGACGTAGAATTAATACTAGTTACGCAGCCTTCTAAAGAAGAACTTGAGCTTGCTAAAACTGCAGGAATTGAGTTAGAAGTTACAAAGAAATATGTATTCACTTATAGCTCAATATGAAAGAATGCCTAAATCAGCACCAGGCGGAAATTATGTTTATGATTTTCCTGAATATGAAGGAACTAGTGAATTATATAATAATTCAAATATTAAAACCGAAACAATTAGTTTAAATGAAAAATATGATTTAGAGGGTAATATTTATAAATAAGAAGTAAAGCCTACAACAACAACTCCAATAATAATTACACCAACAAAACCATATCCAATACCAAATAAAGTAGATATTTATGGAAATATAGTATATATATACTAATAAATTAAAATCACCTGAATTTTTAATTTGGGTGATTTTGTTATATAATTAATTTAATGTATTTAATTTATAAAATATCTAATAATAAATATAGAATATATTATGGAGGAGAAAATTATGATCAAAAAAATTGATAAGTTAACTATTCTTGTTGATTCACAAGAAGAAGCTAAAAAATTCTGGACAGAAAAGTTAGGCTTTGAAGTTATATTTGAGCAGGAGATGGCGCCTGGAATGACATGGCTCGAAGTAGCACCAATAGGAGAAAATAACACTACTCTTGTTATATACTCTAAAGAATTGATGTTAAAACAAAATTTAGCAGTAGCAGATCATCCACTTGTCATGTTTAAATCAGATAATCCACAAAAAGATTGGGAACAATTAAAAGATAAAGGAGTAGAAGTTACTGAAATTCAGAATATGCCATATGGTACAATGTTTAGCTTTAAGGATAATGATGGTAATTCTTATATGATAAGAAATTAAAAATATATTAGTATATATAGTTGCAAATAACCTAAGTTTCTAATTTAGGTTATTTGTTTTTTATTACAGTAATAGTGAGTTTTGATACAATTAAAACCCATATTCTTATCTTTTTGTATTATTATGACGTAATTAAGTATATTTACTTTGCTTTTTGCTCTAAAATATTATATAATTAGTGTCATATAAAAAAAATGTGTAGGAGTGATAATGTTGAGTATAAAGGTAGGGATACCAAGAGCCCTGTTATATTTTAAATATAAAGATATGTGGATTAATTTCTTTGAAAAATTAGGAATTGAAATAGTTTTAAGTCCACAAACAAATAGAGAAATATTAAATAAAGGACTTAAATATTCTATAGATGAATCATGTTTATCATCTAAAGTATTTATGGGACATGTTGAGTATTTAAGAGATAAATGTGATTTTATATTTATTCCAAGAGTAGTCAAAATAGGTGATAAGCAAGAACTTTGTGTTAAGTTTTTTGGACTTTCTGATATTGTAACTAATACATTTCCAGAAGTTAAAATACTAGACTATAACCATGATGTAGCTATAATGCAAAGTGAAATGAAGGCATATTTAGATTTAGGATTAAAATTAGAGAAATCACCTATGCAAATTTTAAAAGCATATACATATGCAAAAAAATATACATTAGAAAAACAAAAAAAACGTTTGGATAAGCAAAATGAACTTCTGCTAACTAATAAATTAAAAGTTCTAATAGTATCTCATTCATACAATACATATGATGAATATATAGGCGGTCCTGTAGTAAATTATTTAAAGGAATTAAATGTTACGCCTATATTTGCAGATATTGTTGATAAAAATATAGCTAATAAAGAAGCAAACAATATATCAGAGAAGATTTATTGGGCATATAACAGAGAATTATTGGGTGGAATTGAAGTATATAAAGATAAAGTTGATGGCATTATACTTATTACAACTTTTCCATGTGGTCCAGATTCTTTAGTAAATGAAATAATAACAAAAAGAGTAAAGGGTAAACCAATAATTACAATAATAATAGATGAACAAGATGCAAGCGCTGGTATGATTACTAGAGTTGAAAGTTTTGTAGATATATTACAAATAAGAAAAGCAAGAAAAATGAGCAAATAATTAAATAAAGGAGAATAATATGAGCAAACAAAAAACAGCATGTTTTCCACAAATAGCAAACTATAGCATCCCTGTAGATATATTTGTAAAAAGTGTATTAGATATGAAAACAATGACATGTCCTATGACTACTAAAAAAACTCTAGAGTTAGGTAGTAAGCATAGTCCTGATTATGTTTGTACACCTTTTAAGTATTCACTTGGAAATTATATTGAAGCTATTGAAATAGGTGCTGATACTTTAATAATACCTGCTATAGGATGTAGATTAGGTTATTATGATGAAGTTCAAAAAATAATACTTAAAGATTTAGGCTATGAATTCGATATGATTAATTTATTTGAACATGGAAATAATATCATGGGAATATTTAAATTATGTAAAACTTACAATCCTAAGATAAAGATAAAAAAGTTTGTTAAAACGTTATACCTAGTATCTAAAATAGTAATATATATGGATATTATGGAAGACTATATAAGAAAAAACATTGGATTTGAAGTAGAAGACGGAAAAATGGAAAAGGTTTATAAATTGTTTTTATATCATATAAGAAAAGCTACTAGAGCTAAACATGTAAAAAGCCTTTATGAAAAGTATTTTGAAATGCTAAAAGAGGTCGAAATTAATAAGCCGGAAAATCCTCTTAGAGTTGGAATAGTTGGAGATTTGTATACAATATTAGAACCTTTTGGAAATTGTAATATAGAAAAACATTTAGCTAAAAAAGGAATAGAAATTCATAGACCTATGACATTAACTCATATGTTTGGTGAACTACAAAACGAAAAATTATTACTTAAACAAAGTGGCAAATATCTAAAATATGCAATAGGTGGAAATGCTACAGATAGTGTAGCCAAAGCAAAAATGATGGCAGAAGACAATATAGACGGTATAATTCATATAAAGGCTGCATCGTGTACACCAGAAATTACAGCTATGAGCTCGTTGCAAAATATTTCAAATGATTATAAAGTACCAATACTTTACTTTACATTTGACACAGAAACTAGTGAAACAGGTGTTTTAACTAGAATAGAAGCTTTTCATGATATGTTAATTATGAAAGATTTAAAGGAAGTGAGGTAATTTATGAAAAAAGCATATTTAGGCGTAGATATAGGATCTATTTCTACAAAGGCAGCAGTTATTGATGAAAATAATAAAGTTATTGCTAGTGAATATATATGGACTAGCGGAAACCCTGCACAAGCTGTTAAAAAATTATTAAAAGATATTGAACAAATACTTGATAGTGAATATAAAATAGTGAATGTAGGAACAACAGGTTCTGCTAGAAAACTTATAGGTACTATGCTTAATGCAAAAGTAGTTAAAAATGAAATAACTGCTCATGCAATAGGTACATTATCTGTAGTTCCAGATGCTAGAACAATTATTGAAATTGGTGGACAAGATTCAAAAATAATAATAATAGAAGATGGTATAGTAACAGATTATGCTATGAATACATTATGTGCAGCAGGTACAGGTTCTTTTTTATCAAGTCAAGCTAAAAGATTAGAATTAGATATAGAAGAATTTTCGCAAATGGCTTGTAGTAGCAATAATCCAACTAAAATAGCAGCAAGATGTACGGTTTTTGCTGAAAGTGATCTTGTTCATAAAGCACAGATTGGACATAAAAAAGAAGATATAGTAGCAGGACTTTGCAGAGCAGTAGTTCATAACTATTTAAATAATGTTGGAAAAGGTAAATCAATAAAGGATCCAGTTGTATTTCAAGGTGGCGTAAGTAAGAATAAAGGGGTTGTACGTGAGTTTGAAAGAGAACTTGGTACAAAGGTACTAGTTGATGAAAATGGACATATAATGGGTGCTATAGGTGTTGCTATACTTGCAAAAGAGCAAAAAGATGAAATAGATTTTTCATTTGATATTACTGATATAAAATTTGAAACAAAAGGTATAGAATGTGATAAATGTTCTAATAACTGTGAAATAATATGTGTTTACAAGAATAAAGTACTTGTTGATTCATGGGGAAATAAATGTGATAGAGGTAGAAATCAAGCACAAAGTATATAATAATTATAACATTGACAAATAAATAATTTGTCAATGTTTTTAATTATTGAAATATAACAAATTAATACATTGTTGTTACAAATTATTGATTATATTATACAAAAGTTGTATAATATAGTAAATTTATTTGTAAGTAACCGATTAAAGAATATGATTAAAAGAAAAAGAGGGGTTAAATAATGCAAATTATAATGTTTAGTATAGTGGCAGGAATATTTGGAACTGGATTAGGTGGAGTTATTGCAACACTTGTCAAAAGCAATTCAGAGAAAACAATAGCAGGATTTTTATCCTTTGCTGGTGGAGTTATGATAAGTATAGTTTGCTTTGGACTTATACCAGAAGCGAAGGATATATCTAATATATATATTGTTATCTTTGGAATTATATTAGGAATAATTGCTGTTATGTTTTTAAATAGAATAGTAGATAAGATTACAGACAAGAGAAAATCAAAATTAAAAGTTCATATAACTACTAAAGAGCTTTTTCATGAAGACATGATTATATTAAATAGAAAACCTATGTTGCGTTCAGGTATTATTATGTTAGTAGCAATAGGACTTCACAATGTACCAGAAGGTTTAGCAATTGGAGCATCTGGAGTACATGATATTACACTTGGAATTATGCTTACAATCATGATAGCATTGCACAATGTACCGGAAGGATTAGCTATAGCAGCTCCACTTCTTGCGGGAAATGTTAGTAAGAAGAAAGTAATTTTACTTACAACACTTGCTGGTGTCCCAACATTAATTGGAGCAATCATAGGGATAATGATAGGTGGTATATCTGATATAACTTTAGCAATTTCTTTATCGGTAGCGGGTGGAGCAATGCTATATGTTGTATTTGGTGAAATTATTCCTCAATCTATTTTAATTAGAAAAGATAGAGTTGCAACCATCATTACTTTATCAGGTATGATAGTAGGACTTTTATTATCGCAAATATAATTCAAACATATATTATATAAAAAACATAATTATTTCACAATTTAATATGAAATAATTATGTTTTTTTATTTTTTTTAGACATAATATAATACAAATATTGCAAATATTGTAATTATGATATATAATATTTTTGCGGGGGTAATGTAATGAAAAAAGAAAAAGGTATATCATTAATTGTACTAGTAATTACAATTATAGTTATAATAATTTTAGCAGGTACTGTGGTATTAAGTATAGCAAATAATAGCCCAATTGATAAAGCAAGCGAGGCAGCTTTTAAAACTACAAATAGGGAATATAGTACTGAACTTGATATGGAAAGCATTAGCAGTTTTGCTAATGGAATTGATCCATTTGATTTAGAAGTTTCATCGGCTAATATAAAAGATCATATATCAGTAATAAAACCAAGTGATGAGACTAAATATAATATACAAAATGGTGAACTAGCATATATTGGTACAAATGAAAAAGAAGGATTATGGGTTAATGAACTAGATATATTAAATGGAAATGCACCAAAAATGCAACCAGTTAAAGTACCAAACGTATCGGCTACTGACGAAGGTTTAACATCTGCAGCAGCTACAAATGATGGAGGGTTTGTTACAATAACAAGTATGACAGTTGCTACTCAAAGACACGCATATATTAATTTAATTGATAAAGATTACAATTTAGTTAGAAGAGTAGATCTGTATATAGTTAACAATACTAGCCTTAGAGAAGTACTTGTTTTAAGTAATGGAAATATAGCTGTTGCTGGATATACAATGAATGCATCAAATATTCCAACAGCAATTATGTTATTATATTCACCTTCTCTAGATGAATTAAAAAGAGAAATTTATCCAATACCAAAAACTTCATATACTAGTTGGGGAAGAAATATAATACCTACACCAGCAGGTGGATTTATGGTATTAAACTCAGCAGAAAAACTTAACGCTTCACAACAAATTACAGATGCATATGCATCAATATATTCATATGATGCAAGTGGAAATAAAATATTGAATAATGTAGAAGTTAGGTGTTTGGATGCAGGATTATTTTTAGTATATGATGGTGTAGCATCTCCTAATGGTAATATATATTTATGTGGAAATAATTATAAAAGTGGAAAAGCCACTCCAAATGTAATTGGAATAAATGCACTAGGACAAGCTAAATATGAATATGTTCTGACTACTGCTAGTCCATATGGAGAATATAGATATATGTCCATATTATCTGATGGCACATTAGTATTAGATAGAATTTCATGTACGTCTTCTGCTGGTAATCCATATGAAACTGCAGTAGAGACTATAGATTATTTAAATGTAAGTACTAATCAAATTAAAAATGTTAACTTAGGAATTGCAGCTGGATTACCAATAATACTAGATGTAAGTACAGGATATAAGGATAACGTAATTGTAGTTTCTTTAGACATAACAGAAACACCATCAGTATATAAATATAAAATATTTAAATTAAGTAAAGATGGAGATATAAGATGGACAACTATTGGACAAGCAGGACAGACAAATATTGTATTAAAATTATTATATTCTTCTAAAAATAAATATACAATTTTTGGACAATATAAAGCTACTACTACAAGTCCATATGCAGCTTATGTTGCAGATATGATACCTTAATAAATTAATATAAAATAGCTATTGAAAGTGATTCAAATTTAAGATAGGAGATTACTTTCAATGGCTATTTTTCATTTCCTATGTCATTTAGTTGAGTTTTATGTAGAATTATGTTATAATCTAACTGTAAAAGAAATTTAGGTACTTTTCTAATATAAAGGCACGGTACTCCAAACAATAATTTGATGAGAGGAGCTATAGAATTAAAAGAGTTTTACTATGATTTTTTAAATTATGTTCGGTAAATATATTTGCATTTGATTAATCTTATACTTGTAGCACTGGAAATTAAATCTGTCTGTAGTTTACTATGGACAAATATTCCAATTAAATTTTGGGAGGAATAGTAATGAATGATAACATTGAAGATCTGAGGTTATTAGTACTCAACAGTTATTCTGAAATAGGGAAAAAAGTGAACGATCATTTAAATATAATCCGGAAAAAACCAACAGATAACAGCTATATTTTAAATATTGAAAATCCACGTTTTAATAACGGGGAAGCTAAATTAGTTATAAAAGATAGTGTTAGATGTAAGGATGTATATATCTTAGTTGATATAGGTAACTATGGTTGTAGTTATGAAATGTATGGACACATGAATATATATAGTCCAGATGAACATTTTCAAGATCTTAAAAGAGCTATATCAGCAATTAAAAACACTTCAGACCGCATTACAGTTATAATGCCACTACTATATGCATCAAGGCAGCATAAAAGAAAAGCTAGAGAATCGCTTGATTGTGCAATGGCACTTCAAGAATTACAAGCTTTAGGAGTTAAGAATATTATAACCTTTGATGCTCATGATCCTAATGTACAAAATGCAATACCAAATTTGTCATTTGAAAATTTCTATGCTAGTAATGTCATACTGAAAACTTTCATTAAAGAAAATGAAGTTAATGTAAATAAGCTTATGATTATAAGTCCAGATACTGGAGCAATGGATAGAGCACTATATTATGCAGGTATCTTGGGTATTGATGTAGGTATGTTCTATAAACGCAGAGATGTTTCTAAAATAGTAAATGGTAAAAATCCCGTTGTAGCACATGAATATATGGGTAAAAACGTTAAAGGATCTGATGTTATTATAGTGGATGATATAATTGCATCAGGAGATTCTGTTCTAGAAGTTGCAGAAAAATTAAAAGAAGATGGCGCAAATGATATATACCTTATGTCAACATTTGCTATATTCACACAAGGTACTCAAAGATTTTCAGAAGCATATGAAAAAAATCTTTTTAAAAAAATGTATTCAACAAACTTATCATATATAACAGAAGAAGTTGAAAAATATGAATGGTTTTCATTAGTAGATTGTTCTAAATTTATTGCAAAAATAATAAACACACTTAATAATGATGAAACAATCTCACCATATTTAAAAGGCAATGAAAAATTAATTGCTTTAATAGATGAAAAAATTAAAAAAGTTTAGTAAAACCAAATTATAAAAAATAAAAAATAACCTTTGTGAGTAATCCAAATTATGGATACTAACAAAGGTTATTTTAATATAAAAACTTATTTAATTAAAAAATTTAAAAGTTCATAAACCAGAAAAGCAGGCCATACAAGAGCCTTTAAGATTCCTAATACTCCAGCCCAAAAAGAAGTAGCTTTTGCTATGAAAAATATAGCAGCACCAATAACTCCAAGACCATAAACACAATTATTACTTGATACGTTTGAGTGATGCCCTTTTTTATTGTAATTGCAATCTAATGTTTTTTCTAAATTTTCTTCAATCTTGCTTTCAATTTTTTCTTCAAAATCTTTTTCACTATCATTCATTTTTAATTCCTCCTTATTTTTCTTAAGACAATTATATCATATTATATAATTATTATCAATTATTATTAATTATTATTAATTATTATTAATTATTATTAATTATTCCACTAAATATTACTAAACGAATACTTGAACAAATAAAATAAGCATAAATATTTACTTTATATAAAAATATGATATAATATTCTTATTAAATAATAAATTTGAGTGAGGTATAAATTATGAGTAATGTAATAGAAGTAAATAATCTAATCAAAAAATATGGTGAAAATACTGTTATAGATGATATATCCTTTAATGTAAATAAAGGTGAAATATTTGGTCTACTTGGAGCAAATGGAGCAGGTAAGACAACAACCTTAGAATGTATCGAAAAACTTCGTAGCTATAACGGTGGTACAATAAAAATAAATGGTAGGGTAGGAGTACAACTTCAATCTTCATCATTACCAGAAAATATAACTATTATAGAAGCATTTAAACTTTTCTGTAAATGGAATAATGCAAATGAAGATTTAGAATTACTAAATAAACTAGGACTTAAAGATTTAAAAAATAAACAATATAATACGCTTTCTACAGGACAAAAAAGAAGGTTACATTTAGCATTAGCTTTAATAGGTAGTCCAGACATAATCTTTCTTGATGAACCAACATCTGGTGTTGATGTAGAAGGTAGAGTTGCATTACATGATGAAATACGAAAGTTAAAACAGCAGGGTAAAACAATCATTATGGCAAGTCATGATATGGCAGAGGTGGAAGAGTTATGTGATAGAATTGCAATACTCAAAAACGGTAAAATTGCTTTCATAGGAACACCAATTGAACTAACTAGTATATATTTAGAAGAAAAAGTATATATAAAAACAAGTGAAAAAATAGAAATACAAGAGTTTAAATATAGTAAATATGTAGAACTAAAAGAAGAGTACTATATTTTTAAAACAGATACAATAAGTGATGCATTACTAGAACTGCTTACTTATCTAAAAGAAAACAATAACAAAGTATTAGATTTAAAGATAGAACGAGAATCATTAGAACATAGATTTATACAAATTGCAAAGGAGGAAGTATAATGAAAGCTTTTTTATATAGCGTAATGCTACAATG
>Ga0123336_10005181_pt1 | contig 10437 bp, 7 predicted proteins | sample SSSSmetaG_FD_96466 | JGI IMG/M metagenome (GOLD analysis project Ga0123336, IMG submission 96466) | Glacier valley bacterial and archeal communities from Borup Fiord, Nunavut, Canada, to study Microbial Dark Matter (Phase II) - ​SSSS metaG | ecosystem: Environmental > Aquatic > Freshwater > Ice... | reverse complement strand
CTGACAGCAAAATTCCTCAGACATTTAATGATCGGCATCCCGCTAATCATTTAGCGCCGTCTTTAATAAATTTCATAGAAATAGAATTAACACAGTGTCTTGTATTTTTAGAAGTAAGTCTTTCTCCTTTAAATACATGACCCAGATGACCGCCGCAATTAGTACATACAATTTCGATACGTCTTCCGTCGGCATCGGGTACCTGCTTAACCGCGCCTGGAATTTCATCATCAAAACTTGGCCACCCGCAATGAGAATCAAATTTATCTAACGAGCGGTACAAAGGCGCATCGCAACGGCGGCAAATATAAGTGCCACTTTCTTTGTTGTCTGTATATTCTCCTATAAACGCGCGTTCCGTACCTTTCCTGATTATGACTTTTTCTTCTTCAGGTGTAAGATCATTGTATTTCATAGTCTGTAATTTAAATTTAAAAATTCTCTTTCTGCCTTGATAACAAATCGCGTGTTCTAAAGTTCGGCATTGTCATGGCGGGTAGTATTATGTCAACATAAATTAATGATTTGCTGGTATGTTACTATTTATGATGCTTCAAAAATAATTTACTATCTAACCAGCTCAAGCACCAGGGCTGTTTTAGGAGGTAGTTTAAATAAAGCCAGCGTGGCAACCTGTTCAGTAATTATATTGCGTGCACCGGAGAAGCCGTCAAGACGTTCTGCGAAACGGGCGTTATCCAAACTCATTTCTTTGCCGTTTGTGTTAGTAGCAATCATCACGGTTTTATTAGCATCATAACGAAAGTAGACATATACGCCGTCCTGAGGCACAAACTGCATAAGCTTCCCAGAATGTAATGCAGGCGTAGCTTTGCGATAGTTAGCCAGCTTCTTAACATAGTTGAATGCTTCGTTTTCCTGTGAATTCCGGCCTTCGGCTTTAAATTTGTTTACTTCATCTCCCGGGAAACCGCCGGGAAAATCCAGTCTTACTTCCGCATCGGTTGGGTCTTTAAAATTTTTCATCATTATCTCCGTTCCATAATACCACGAAGGGATACCACGGGTGGTTAATAACCAGGTAACACCCATTTTATATTTTTCAAAATCTTCACTTATCACAGATAGAAAACGATCCATGTCGTGGTTGTCAAGAGAGGTCACCAGTTTCATGGGATCGGCATAAACTATGTCCTGCGATATTACCTGGTAGAGCCTGCTGACGCCTTCATCCCAACCGAAATTTTGTTTCAGGGCATCATTGAATGCAGTGTTCAATGGAAAGTCCAGTGTGCCGGGAAGATTTGTTTTAAATGGAAAATTTACATTATTCTTTACAAAATAAGATAATTCCAAAGGGTTAGCAGCCGTTGATTCACCAAAGAGATGGATATGCGGATACTCGGTTATCAACGCCTGGTTGCAACGATTCATAAAAGCCAGGTCATTGTATTTATAAGTGTCGATACGCCAGGCATCCACACTAAACATTTCTGTTGACCAGATGGCATGCTGGATAAGGTAGTTTGCAAGAAAAGGATTTCGTTGATTTAGGTCGGGCAGGAATGGTGTAAACCAGCCATCCGACAGCAGCTTACGATCGATAGCCGCGCTATGAGGATCATATAGCGCCTGTTCTTTATGTGAACTACCGGTATAAGCCGGCCAATTGTTGATCCAGTCTTTTGACGGCAGGTCTTTATAAATCCAATGCTCATCGCTGATATGATTGTACACCGCATCCTGTATAAGCTTCATGCCCCGCTGATGTACTTCTTTTGAAAATTGGCTATAGCCTTCAATACCACCAAAGCGTTTATCGATTTTGTAATGATCGGTAAAATGATAACCATGATAACCGGCCTGCATGCGGCTGGGACCTTCCTTCTTTAGTGTCTCGTCGTTTTCAATTACAGGTGTAAGCCAAAGCGCCGTTACGCCTAATTCTTTAATATAATCAAGGTGATCCGTTATACCTTTAAAATCTCCTCCATGGCGCAGGTAAGGATTTTTTGTGTCTGCAGCCTTATCAGCCATGGTAGAGAATTTATCATTGGAAGTATCGCCGTTAGCAAAACGATCCGGCATGAGCAGGTAAATAAAGTCCGCGGAGGAAACACCGGTTCCCTTAGGTTGCTTGGTGCGTTCTTTTAATTCATAAGACCTTGTCATTTTACGATTGCCTGATATACCGGTAACATCAAATATCCCCGGCTTAGCGGCAGCGGATATTTTCAGATTGAGAAATGCATAGTTTGGATTTTCAACCTTGCTGGTACCGGTCAGTTGAACGCCCGGGTAATTGATAGTATAACGCAGGCTTCCGGCATCAGCACCGTAGACAAGCAATTGCAGATCGGGGTTCTTCATGCCTACCCACCAGTTCACGGGGTAGATACGCAGGATACCAGCATTAGGGCCTTGCGAATAATTACTAAGGCAAACAGATATACAGGTGCAGAAAACAAGCAGCGCTTTCATGAAATATAATTATCACTGAAATTATCATTTTTAGTAATATGCTTTAGAAAATATTTAATAATGATCCTACCACTAAAATATTTGAAATACATGATTATTATCAGTGCTTATACTAAATGATGTGTTTCAACGTAATTATACCAGTACTTAACTTAACGTATATGAAATGCACCTATTCTCTCAACGAAGTAATCGATCTTATCGACCAGGCATCAAGAAATGAGATTATCGCATTATGTGACCTGATGAAAGAAGAAACATCTTATTATCCCACATTTCATTTAAGGGTTATAGCCGCAGCTATAAATATTCAACTCGATTCAATGAAGCAACGAAAGTCTAACAAATAGTATTGTTTGTTATTCTTTTATTGAAGCTTTAAATCTCATATAAACAATAAAAAAGTTATAGATAGTTCTCCCCAATTTTTCCAATGCCGGTACGTTGTGGAAGCATGAGAAGTACCCACGCATGGCAATTTTACAACCGGTTTAAGCCGCAGGCATAACCGCCTCCTGATAACGCTTATTTAAAAGCATTCAAATAATAATGATCGTTTATTTATGATTTGTTAATGATGTCTCCGATTCAATTGATATAACTACATTGATTATTCTAAACTTAGAACAATGAAAACTCAGGGCACAAAAATCAAGACAAATTTTTTTGAAAACTTTGCTGGCAGGGTTACGCAGGTCACGGGCAGCACGCCGGCATTTATCATTGCCTTTTTTGTAGTTATCATTTGGGGTGTTACAGGTCCTTTGTTTCACTATTCAGAAAACTGGCAATTGATAATAAATACCGGCACTACCATTGTAACTTTTTTAATGGTCTTCCTTATACAAAAGTCTCAAAACAAAGATTCACTTGCTATCCAGTTAAAATTAAATGAATTGGTTGCAGCGCATGAATTTGCAAGTAACAGGTTGGTAAATGTTGAAAATATGAGCGAAGATGAACTTAAAGTGATTAAAAAATATTACAGTCAGCTTAGTGAATTTGCCAAGAATGAAGAAAGCTTACAACAGTCTCATTCTATTGATGAGGCACACGAGAAACATGAGATCAAAAAAGAACTGGAATCTGAATTGAAACAAATTATTGGCAAATGAATTTGGGGTGTGAGGTGTGAGGGAAGCAGCTATGAGGTATGAGGTTTGCAGCTATGAGGTATGAGAAAAGCCGGACAACATAAAGTATCCTGTGTAAAATTTCAAAAATAAATATTGTATAAATTTGGATCATACCTTTTAACCTCATACCTCTCAGCCTCATATCTCAAAACCTCAAAACCTCATACCTGTGAACAATCTGGCAATAGCGACAATGACCTGGGCTCGTGATGCAGGGGAGGAGAAATTGTTACGGCAATCATTGCATGAATTATCCAAACTTAATATACCTGCTTTCATTACCGATGGAGGTTCTGGTATTGACTTTCAGCATTACATCACCAGCTTTCCCAATTTTACTTTACTTCAACCAAAAACAAAAGGCCTATGGCCGCAGGTCCAAACAAGTTTAAAAGCAGCTTTGAATACAGGCGCCCAATTTATACTTTATACAGAACCCGATAAGCTGGATTTTTTTAAACACGGTCTGCCTGATATGTTACATAGATTTTCTATCAAGGAACGCCTGGGAGTTACCATCGCTGTTCGCCCGACAGCCGGTTTTGAAAGCTATCCGGCTTTTCAGCAAATGACTGAAACGACAATTAATAACTGTTGTTCGGAGGTTACCGGCAAGCACACTGACTATACTTACGGCCCTTTTATTATGAACCGAATACTAGCCCCTTACCTTGATCAACTAAAGGACGATACAGGCTGGGGCTGGAGACCTTATGTTTTTGTTATCGCAAGTCGTTTGAAATATACAGTGGAAACTTTTGAAGGTGAATATTTTTGTCCGGTCGAACAAAGAGAAGATAACAACGCTGAACGGATATACAGGATGAAACAATTAAGTGAAAATGTTGAGGCAGTTGTTTTAGCAAGTAAAGTATTATTGAATATATAATGCTCTTCGAAGAAACTATTTCCCTAGCAATGCAGTTGCTCTCTTTATTACATTATCAACCGTAAAACCAAATACCTTATACAATTCTTCCGCAGGCGCTGACTCACCAAAGGTTGTCATGCCAATGATATCTCCTTCATCGGTTACATATTTATTCCAGCCCAGAACAGATCCTGCTTCAACGGACAAACGCTTTTTGATATGTTTTGGAAATACCTGCTCTTTGTATTCGGCAGATTGTTTTTCAAATAACTCCCAGCAAGGAAAGCTCACCACCCGGGCGGCAATACCCTGTTCCTTCAATTTTTCCTGCGCCCCCAGTATCAACTGAACCTCTGACCCTGTTGCCATCAAAATAATTTCTGGTTCTTTTTCACTATCCGATAAAATGTAAGCACCCTTTGTTAATCCCGTTGCAAGGCTGTATTTTTCCTGGTCTATAATAGGAAGCGCCTGGCGGGTGAAAACCAATACTACCGGACCATCGTTGTGCTCTATGGCAACTTTAATAGCCTGTGCGGATTCGTTGGCATCCGCCGGGCGGATCACCATAATATTAGGAATAGAACGCAAAGACACCAGCTGCTCAACAGGCTGGTGAGTAGTACCATCTTCACCAAGGCCAATGCTATCATGCGTATAGATAAAGATCGGGCGGATCTTCATGATCGCTGCCAGCCGTATCGGCGGACGCATGTATTCTGAGAATATCAGGAAAGTAGCGCCATAAGGAATTACACCTTTTGTAAGTGCCATACCGTTAAGCGCGGCGCCCATAGCATGCTCGCGTATACCAAAATGAAAATTCCTGCCACCCCTGTCTTCAGTAGTAAAAGAAGAATATTGTTTTAACGTTGTTTCAGTTGAAGGCGAAAGGTCTGCTGAGCCACCGATCAGCGATGGCAGGCCGTCGGCGATGGCGTTCAGTACTTTTCCGAGGGCTTGTCTCGTAGCTAATTTGCCATCCGAAGCTTTAAACACCGGCAGTTTTGCATCCCATCCCTGGGGCAGACCACCTGAAACTGCCAGGTCGTATTCCGCCGCTAATGCAGGAAATTTTTCTTTATACTGAGCGTACAATTCATTCCATTTTTTCTCAAGGGCACCACCCTTCTCTCCTGCTTCATGATAGTATTTCAACACTTCGTCTGCAACCACAAAAGACTTTTCAGGATCAAAGCCGAAAAACTTTTTAACGAGTTTTACTTCTTCAACGCCAAGTGGCGAGCCATGCGCACCTGCCGTATTAACTTTATTAGGACTGCCATAGGCTATCTGTGTGCGTATCTTTATCAGGGATGGGCGGCTGGCTTCCATTGTAGCATTCCTTACTGCATTTGATATTGCTGTAAGGTCATTACCATCATCCACATGCTGCACGTGCCAGTTGTATGCTTCAAATCTTTTAGCTACATCTTCATTGAAAGTAACATCCGTATCGCCTTCTATTGAAATGTGGTTATCATCATAGATATAAATTAGGTTACCCAACTGCAGGTGTCCGGCCATAGACGCGGCTTCGGAGGTTACCCCTTCCATCATATCACCATCACTGCAGATAGCGTAGATCTTGTAATCAAACAATTCAAAACCAGGTTTATTATATCGTGCTGCCAGATGTTTCTGTGCTATGGCGAAACCTACGCCATTAGCAAAACCCTGTCCAAGCGGACCGGTAGTAACATCTATACCATCCAGCAAACCATATTCAGGATGCCCTGCGGTTTTGCTGTTTAGCTGCCTGAAATTTTTGATGTCATCTAATGTAACATCATAACCCGTTAGGTACAGGAAACTATACTGCAACATACAGGCATGCCCTGCAGACAGTATGAACCTGTCACGGTTAGGCCATTGAGCATTTTTAGGATTGTAATGCATGAACTGCGTCCATAAAACATGCCCTACCGGTGCAAGTGCCATTGGTGTGCCGGGATGCCCGGAATTTGCTTTCTGTACGGCATCGATAGATAAAATTCTTACGGTATCAATACCTGATTGCTCAATGTTAATTGTACTTGAATCCATGATAAAATATTAAATAGAGTGCGAACTTATTCAATGTTACTTAACTGACCAAAGTTTTAGAGAATTGAAGCAGGGATACGCAGTGTTACACTGATACCCTATTCCTCCATGTCACCCTGCTCCGTGGTTCAAATATTGACTTTATTTATTAAACTATACTACTCTTTTCATATAAGTTACATATCCCGAATGCAATCCTTCATGGAACATTAAAAATTGAAGCGCGTCATCAATTGATTTTAATTCAACACCATAGCGGGTTGTCCAGGTAGTGTAATTAATAAAAAGGTTGTTGTGAAGATCTTTTTCTAATTGATCAAGGGAAGAAAAAAGTGTTTGTTTGATGGAAGCTGCTGCTTCGGCGCTAACGGGTTCTAAAGGTTTAGTCCCGGATTTGTACAGCAGGAAATAATCTTCCGGCACCACTGGTTGCAATCCAGCTCTTATATAACAAATGCCCTGCTGGGCTGCGGTAAGATGGCCGAGATGCCAGATGATGTTATTAGCAAATCCCTCAGGGATGTGGTTGAGTTGTTCGATAGATAAGTCTTTGATCAAATCGATAAGAAACGTTCTTATCTTTCTTACACGGTCTGCTTGTACAAGTTGCATCATAAAATTAATTGTGCATGAATGTACATTATTTCAATCTTTGTTTATTTAAATAGGAATACGCTAAAATAATAAAGGAGCCAGGATAGAAATCCAGCTCCGTTTTAAAATCTAATATCCTATGAAAAACCAATTACATTATGGCTAACAATATGCCAGTACCAATTTGTGTGTGAACCGGTATGCCGGGCTTCTATTCTGTCCTGAATCAGGAATTTTTTTTTCAAATTGGGAATAGGGAAGGTGGTGGTGCGTTGACTTGATGACATTTTGCTATCAGCTATCAGCCTTCAGCTATCAGGAAGAAAGCTCATAATATCCTAAACGGCTGATGGCTGATAGCTAACAGCTGCTTCAGCGATCTTCTTTCAACGTACTCAGGAAGCTCACCAGATCCCTGATTTCTTTTTTGGACAATATGAATTTCATTTCAGGCATGCTTGATTGAGCATTCGTGCGTTTAGCGATATCGGCTTTAGCGATGTCTTCATCCGCTTTAGCTCCTACTTTTACTGCAATACCGGAAGCTGTTTCACCTTGCAGTATGCCGGAAACTGTTTTACCATTTTTAAGTTCCAGTGTAACAACTCCGAAGCCTGGCGCAAGGCGTGCGCTAGGATTAATCATAGCTTCTAAAATCTGCTGCCTGGTGATCCTGCCGGCGACACCATTTAAACGAGGACCGGCATTGCCGCCGATATCATCATAGGAGTGACAACGGATACACTGTGAAGCCTGGCCACGAAAGAAAATATTTTTTCCCCTCTCGGCATCACCGCCATATAAACTGCCTGCATAAGAAGCGGTCAACTGATCAGGAGATAACCTGGAACCGGTCTCTTTATACTTTGCCATCAATTGCGGAGAGCGTGTGCTGTCAATAGCTTCGGCAAGTTCAAGATATACGTCTGATGTAAGTTTACCCGAAGCGAATTTTTGCAGCTGCTCCTCAAAAACTTTCTGTGAATTTTCGACAGGCAATTTTCCAAGCATTAACAAAGCTGCCTGTCTTTCTTCGGTTGTTTTTGTATTGATTACATTAGCAAGTAAAGATACCATCATGTCTTTAGGGATATCCATTTTACTGAGCAAACCGATTCCGGCTGTTCTTACTATTTTATCTTTATCAGAAAGCGCCAGCTTAATAACCTGGCCGATCTGTTCATCTTTCATTGCTGCCAAAGCCTTTAACGCCTCAACCCTTATCGAAGGTTTGTGATCGTTCTTAAAAAGGCCCAGCAACGGAGCTGTACCAGGTTTTATATTAAGCTTACTAATCGCTTTAACCGCGCTGACCCGTACTATAGAATCTTTACTGCCCAATGCGTGAATTAACGGGTCGGTTGCTTTACTGATAACCAATGCCGGATCTCTCGTAACAGCACCGCGTAGTCTTCCGTCAACCCTGTCTAGCACGGAAGGTTTAGGCCAGGCGCCAAGGGTTTCAATAGCTTCAGCCCGCATGTCCGCAGGCGCGCTTTCTTTCTGGCAATAATCAACCAGGTTTTGCATGGCTTCAGGTGTGCCTACACGTAAGTTAGCATTGATAACACGCCTCAACAAAGCTTCGTTCGTGAAAACGGTTGTCTGTAAAATGTTTGCCAATGCAGGCAATGCGTCTTTTATGGAAAGATCATCGTTGATGGCACGTGCCGCTTCGGTAACAATGTATTCAGAAGTATCCTTTAAAAAATTTACGATACCAGGATTGACCATTCGTCTCAAAGTCACTACCGCGGCTATTCTTAACGCACGTGATGGATCAGATGACAAAGCAACTACCGGTTCTGCCCTGCCGATGCGTGATAACGCCAGACAACCTGCATGACGCAGGTAAGCATCCTCATCATTATTGTCTTTCAGCATTTCTATGACAGGACCGATAGCAGGTTCGAAAGCTATCCTTCCCAATGCTTCAGCCGCGAAGAACCGGGCACGGCTATAAGCATCTTTTAAAACCGGTAACAGGTCATTGCCCGCATCCTTATAACGAATATCTCCCAGCCATTTTGCTGCCTGCGCCCTTATCTCAGGATCTTTATCTTTTAATAATGGAAGTAAATCTTTTGCATACCTGCCTTCTTTCCTTGCCAGCTGAGCCAGGCCCCAGATACCGTGCACCCTTGCCAGCTGATTACCCTTTTGCCCGATGGCTTTTTTAAATTCCACGGCACCTGACGATCCGCGCCTGACAAGTTCAAACTGTGCTTTAAGCCTTACGCGCATATCAGCGTTTGATAATAATATCCCCAGCTCCGCATCTTTATGGTCATTGTAATTCTCCGCCAGTAATTTTTGAGTCAGCTTACGTTCAGCAGTAGCCGCAGCCGCCTTATCATCCAGCTTCCAGATGCGTCCATAATCATGGGTACCCCAGCCATCGATCCAGTCGGCAACATACATAGCGCCATCAGGACCAAAATCAAGACCGGTAGCTAATATGTTCCCCGCAATTTTTCTATGCTCCCCCAGGGTAAAGGTGGCACCTTTAGCGTTTAACTTGAAACTATGGATACCGGATTTAGCAGCATTGCCCCTAAACTCGGCAACAAAAAAAGTATTTTTATAAGCAGCGCTCATTGCTGTACCCGGATTGTACACCAGGCCTGCCGGACCGCTAACGAAATTATCGATACAGGGAGTGATATAAGCTGCCTGGCCTTCAAACCTTGGGAGGTACATTTTTTCATCCATCCATACTTTGTAAGCGTTGTTGTTATTATCACGGTATTTGCCATACTGCCAGTTGCTCCGCCATCCTGCATCCGAACCGTTGACAATATATACAAGTCTTTCTTTTTCACCTGCATGATCCCCATCATTATCTTCGCTGATAAGATTGGCGTATTCATCAAAAACAAATTCATGCGTGTTACGAAGTCCGGCGGCAAAGATTTCAAAATCACTTCCATCAGGATTGGAACGCGCAATGACACCGCTGTTAGGATAATCCCATTTTTGTCCGTCCTGGCCTTTACCGCTAAAGCCGATGTCGCCGATCTGCCAGTAAATCTTTCCATCAGGTCCCATTTCAACACCCGACATACCATGACCGCCAAAGCCTACATGCACACCGTAGCCATGTGAGATGGACGTTTTATCATCAGCGAGCCCGTCGCCGTTTTTATCTTTGATACGCCACAGGTCGGGAGCCACTGCTACGAAAAGGTCCTGACCATTTATTAAAAGTCCGCCGGCGACATCTGTTACTTCATCATGAAAATCGTCCACTACAAGCTGGCTCTTGTCTGCGATACCATCACCATTAGTATCTTCCAGTTTAAAAACGTTTTCTTTTTCCACGGTAAGGTCTCTCCAGTCATGAGAGCT
>Ga0123336_10005178_pt1 | contig 10441 bp, 9 predicted proteins | sample SSSSmetaG_FD_96466 | JGI IMG/M metagenome (GOLD analysis project Ga0123336, IMG submission 96466) | Glacier valley bacterial and archeal communities from Borup Fiord, Nunavut, Canada, to study Microbial Dark Matter (Phase II) - ​SSSS metaG | ecosystem: Environmental > Aquatic > Freshwater > Ice... | reverse complement strand
GGGGCATCGACCCGACGACCATCGACTATCCGCCGCCACCTCCGCGTCCCTCGTGCCCCCCGTACGAGCCGGCCGAGGGCCAGGCCTGCTCCTCGCCGAGGACCGGCTGCTCGTACGACGACGCGTGCGCCGATCGCCCGAACGGCTCCTACGGTTCGCGATACTGGCTCTGCAACGGCTACGGCGGCACGTGGCAACGCCAGGACCCGTACCTCGCGCGCTGCCCGTCCGTCCGCCCGGTGAACGGCGAGTCGTGTGCGGATTGCGCGGGCAGCTATCCTGCACAATGCACGTATTTCGACGGCTCGGGGTGCGGCCCCGCGATCGTGACGTGTGACCCGAAGAGCCAGAGCTGGTCGCGGATCGTCACGCCGTGCCCGCCGCCGCCGCTCGACGCGGGCGCGGGGCCCTGAAGCGGGCCCTGAAGCGGGCTCGACCGTCGCGCGTTCGGGGTAGCCTGCGCGCGTGTTCTACTTTCTCTCGAAGCTGTTCGACGTCCTGCTGAGCCCGTTCTCCTGGGGGCTCGTGCTCCTCGGGCTCGCAGTCCCGTGGCGTCGTCGTCCGTCGCGGCACTGGCGTCGCAAGCGCGTGCTCGGCTGGGCAGGGCTGGCGCTGCTCCTCCTGTCGTCGACGTGGCCGATCTCCAACGCGTTGACGCGCAGCCTCGAGAGCGCGGCGCGGCCGACGTACCGGCCGGACGTCGTCTACGACGTGGCGGTGCTGCTCGGCGGCGTCGTGGACGAGGAGGCGATGGCCCGCTCCGGGCAGCCGGCTTACAACGACAACGTCGAGCGGCTCGTGATGACGCACAAGCTGTTGCGCGAGGGCCACGCCCGCAGCGTGATCATCTCGGGCGCCGCGCTCGACCACCAGGAGCTCGGCGAGGCGGTGGTGCTGGGTCGCCAGCTCGAGGACTGGGGGATCGCGAAGGATCGGATCATCATCGAGGACCGCGCGCGCAACACGCGCGAGAACGCGGTCTTCACGCAGGCGATCGTCCGCGCGCGCGCCTTCGAGCGCGTGCTCGTCGTGACGAGCGCCTTCCACATGGTGCGCGCGACGGAGTGCTTCGCGGCGATCGGCATGCCGGTGGACACGCTGGCGGTCGACTATCGCGGGCACGACAGCGCCGGTCGCGTCGGCGAGTGGCTGCCCCGCGCGCACTCGGCGTCGGTGACGAGCGCGATGCTGCGCGAGGTCGCAGGCCGCTTCATCTACCGCGTGCAGGGCTACGGCAAGGCGGCGCCCTGATCGCAGATCACCGCGAGAGCGGAAGCACGCGCTGGATCTCGGTCCAGAGATCGGCGCGCATCGCCGGTGTCATGGTGTGGCCGACGCCCTCGTAGGTCCGGAGCGTGGCGTCGTTGCCTTGCTCCTTGAACGCGTCGACCGCGCCCTTGCCCCATTTGTAGGCGAGCACGTTGTCCGCGGTGCCGTGGAGCGCGACCAGCGGCGCGGCGCGCGCCTTGTCCCGGGGGAGCAGCGGCCCGGGACAGGAGCCCGAGACGGGGAAGGCTGCGACCACCCGGTCGGGATGCCGCGCCGCCATCACGAAGGAGAGGATGCCGCCCTGGGAGAACCCGGTGACGATCACCTTGCGCTCGCCGGCGAGCTTCACGATGCCCTTCCAGAGCTTGTCTTCGGCCTCGCCGACGCCCGCCGCGAGCTCCGCGTCGGTCATGCCGTCGCGCAGCTCGAACCACGAGAAGCCGTCGCCGTACTTCGTGAAGGCGCGCGGCAGCGCGATCTGCGCCTTGCCCGGGAATGCCTTCCAGGTGTCGATCCAGTTGTCCGGCTTGTCGCCCATGCCGTGCACGGCGACCACCAGCGGGCCGGTCTCGTCGGCGTCGCTCGGGAACATCTCGATGAAGTCCACGCCGTCGTAGCGCGCCCGGCGGGGCAGGGAAGGTGCCTTGGGCTTCGCGCAGCCCGGTGCGGTTCCCAGCAGCCCCGCCACGCTGGCCACGCTGGCCACGCTGGCCACGCTGGCAATACCGGCGGCGAGGGCTTGGCGACGCGACAGCATGGTCTCGCGTCAATGGTACACTTCGGATCATGATCCGCCGTGCAGGTTTCGCCCTGCTCCCGTTGCTTTTGATCGCTGCGTGCTCGTCTTCCTCGTCCGACCCGACGCCGCCAGCCGCGGAGCCGCCCGCGAAGATCGTGAAGCCCGCGCCCGCGCCGATGGCGCCGCTCGCATCGGTGAAGACCACGGTCGATGCGACCTTCTCGCCCGCGAAGCCGAACCAGACGTACCGCGACGGACCGAATCCTTCGGCCGTGCCCGCCGATCTCCGGAGCTACCTCGATCGCGGTTTCGGTGACCTCGTCGACGGTCCCGGGCAGCCGTACGTGGTGCACACGATCGACGGCTCGACGCCGCCTGCGCCGGGCGCCAACGCCAAGCGCGTGCTGCGCTTCGCCCACCTCTCCGATCTCCAGCTCTCCGACGACGAGTCGCCAACGCGCCTCGGCACGTACGACTCGGCGGACCTCACGTCGTCCGCGCTGCGCCCGCAGGATCCAGACATCTGCCGCATGACGAACGCCGCGGTCCGCACGATCAACGCGCTGCACCGCAAGGATCCCATCGCCTTCACGCTCATGGGCGGCGACAACGCCGACAGCGCGCAGTCGAACGAGGTGGACTGGGTGCTCCAGATCCTCGGTGGCTCGCCGCTGGTACAGTGCGACTCGGGCGACGTCGACGACCCGGTGCCGGGCGTCGACAACGACGGCAAGGATCCGTTCGTCGCCGAGGGCCTGGCGATGCCGTGGAAGTGGAATACCGGCAACCACGACGTCCTCATCCAGGGCAACCTCCCGGTCACCGAAGGCTCGCAGGCGGCGGTCCTCGCGGACTCCGCGAACGGCGGCACGCGCGACTACCGGCTCGGCGGTGCCATCACCACCGGCACGGTCGTCGCGGACCCGCGGCGCGCGCTGCTCATGCGCGCCCAGCTGATGGCGAAGGTCATCGCCGACAAGGACGGCCACGGCCTCGGCGCCGATCAGATGGCGAGCGGCCGAGCGACGTACACGTTCGACGCCGACGGCTCACCGTTCCGCTTCCTCGTCCTCGACACGGCGCACGAGGTCGGCGGGGCGGACGGGGTGATCAAGCAGGCGTACGTCGACAGCACCATCAAGCCGCTGCTCGACAAGGCGAAGGCCGACGGGAAGTACGTGATCCTTGCCTCCCACCACGCGACGGGCAGCCTCACCCAGGGCGGCGGTGCGTTCGGCGTGAACGAGCCCGACGCGCTGCTCGAGGCGCAGTGGACGGCGTTCATCGGCTCCTATCCGAACGTACTCTTCAGCATGGTCGGTCACTCGCATCAGCATCGCGTCCGCGCGCTCACCCCGACCGGCGGCGGACACGCGTGGTTCGAGGTCATGACCGCCGCGATCGCCGATTATCCGCACGAGCTCCGGGTCGTCGAGATCTTCGACCAGGACAACGGCTGGATCATGATGCGGGCGACGGCGGTGGACCTGAGCGTCGAGGGTGACAACGTCGCGAAGGAGGGGCGCCGGAAGGGGACCGTCGACCTCACGTCGGGCTGGCAGCCGGACGACGGTCGAGGCAAGGTCACCGAACGCAACGTCGAGCTCTGGATCAAGAAGCCTCAGTGATGATCGCTGCCCGCCACCTCACCCCGTCCCTCGCGCTGGCCGCCGGCCTCCTCGGCTTGACGGCGTGCCCGAAGCCGAAGAAGGACGACTCTCCTCCTCCGCCCCCCCCGGTGGCGTCGGTCGAGGCGGTGCCGCCCGCGGCGCCCTTCAACGCCACGCCGATCGCCGACTTCGCGGATGCCGGCAACCTCGAGGGTCAGTCGCCGTACGAGCAGGCCCGCGTCTACTATGCGCAAGGCCAGCTGTGGATGGGGCGCCTCGTGCTGGAGCGGAAGGCGCTCGGCACGGACGCGGCCAAGGACGAGACCGAGCTCCTCGTGAAGATCTGTCAGGATCAGCAGGACGAGAAGTGCATCGACGCGTGCGCGAACAAGCTCGGTCGCAAGATCAGGATGCTCGACGGCGGCGTGCCCGCCTCGGCGAAGAGCGCGGCGCCCGAGCACAAGGAGCCCGACAGCGACCTCGCGCGGGCCCGCGACATGGTCCTCAAGACGCAGCTGGATCCCGCCCGGAAGACGCTCGAGCCGAAGATGCTCGACGGCAAGGCCTCGCGCGAGGAGATCCGCCTGCTCCGCACGATCTGCGAAAAGCAGGGCGACCGGATGTGCATCGCGCTCTGCGACGCGAAGCTGAAGTGAGCGCTAGGTCGTGGCGAGGATCGGCGACGTGAAGCTCAGGTCGTCGTCGCTCTTCCGCACCACGATGCGGTTGTGCACGTCCTCTACTCCGCGACAGCGCTCGGTGATGCTCTCGGCGAGCCGCTTCGACGCTCGGTCGGTGACGGTGCCCTCGAGCGTCACCTCGCTATCCTTCACCACGACCTCGATGTCGCTCGCGTCGAGCGACGGGTTGTAGGCAAGCGCCTCGCAGACGTCCTCGCGAATGCTCTCGTCGGACCGGCGCCAGCCCTTTGGGCCGCTGCCCTGGTGCGGTCCGTAGTTGAGCCACGGATCGGCCTGACGCTCGTTCAAGGAAGGTCCGTTCGGACTCTGTAAGCGCGGGCTCGCGGGCGGGATATCGCGGTGGTAGGCGTAACTGCCGACGTCGGGGTGGGTGCTCGGGCCTCGCGCGTAGCCGGCGTCGTCGTTACGGGCATTGCGCGTGTAGAGGTCGCGCTGGTCCCAGTGGGAGGCGCCGATCTCCCACGGGCTCTTGTTCACGCGCAGGCGTGCGGCGGCGAGCTGATCGCGGCGCGCGATCTCCTCGTCGCTCTCGATGGTCTTGCCGGCGTAGCGTCCTTCTTCGACGCGCCTGCGGTGCTCGGCCTGAAGCAGCTCATCCCAGCGGTGGTCCATGCGGCGTGCGCCTGCGAAGGACATGCCGCGCCTCCGGGACGCAGGGGTCCGGAGATTCGCATGGTCGAGCTCGGACAGGCATGAGGCGAGATGCCAACCCCGGGTCGGGGCGTCGCGCTCGCGCTCGGCTCGCCGCGCTCGGCTCGCCGCGCTCAGCTCGCCGCGATCAGCTCCTCGAGGCGGGTCATCGCGCGGTCGACGACCTCCATCGAGGGCCCGAACGAGAAGCGCACGTAATCACGGAAGCGCGAGGCGCGGCCGTGACGGCGCTTGCCCGGGTTCACGTCGAAGAACTCGCCCGGGACCACGATGACCTTCTTGGGGAGCACAGCGCGCAGGAGGCCCATGCCCTCGTTGAGCGGCGCCGGGAGCGCGCCGACGTTGCCCCACGCATAGAACGTCCCGTCGGGGACGCGGTCGAACCGAACGCCCATCCGCTCGAGGCGCGACATCATCCGGTCGCGCTTGTCGCGGAACACGTTGTGGATGGCCATCGTCTCCTTCGTGACGTAGTCGTCCTCGAAGAGCGGGATGGCCGCGCGCTGCAGCGGCTTCGAGCCGCCTCCGTCGAGGAAGGATCCCGCGCTCGCGAAGCGTTCCATCACGCTCTTCGGACCGAGCGCCCACGTGGTGCGCCAGCCCGGGTAGCGCCAGTTCTTCGTGAAGCCATCGAACACGACGACGGGATCCTTCTCCACGTCGTTCACGTAGCGCGCCGCGCTCTCCACCGGCAGGCCACCGGGACGCCCGCGATAGATGTAGTGCGAATAGAACTCGTCGAGCAGGAGCGTGCAGTCGAGATCGCGTGCAACATGCACCCATCGCTCGAGCTCCTCGCCGGCGACGAGCTTCCCCGTGGGATTGCACGGGTTCGACATGAGGAGCGCGGACAGCCCACGACCGAGCACCTCGCGCTTCAGATCCTCGGCGGTGAAGCTGTAGCCGCGTTCCCCCTCGAGCAGGATCGGGATGCTCGTGAACGCCTTGAAGATGTCGAGCAGCTCCTCGTACGCCGTATAGTCGGGCAGGAAGTGACCGAGGTTGATGCTCCCGAGGCTGGCCGCAGCGCGCGTGAGCGCCGCGCGCCCGCCGCCCGAGATGCACACGTTCTCGGCGGAGTACTGCGAGGCCATGCCCTTGCGATAGAGCCGGTTGTAGAGGCCGGCGACCGCCTCGCGGAGCTCGAGGAGGCCGCCGACCGGCGCGTACTCCTGATCGTCGGTGGCGATCGCGATCTGGTTGATGCGCGGCGGGGCGCCGGGCAGCTCCCCCGTCTCGGGCTGTCCCTGGCCGAGGTTGCACCAGTCGGGATCCCCCGAGGTGAAGCCGAGCTTCGTAGCCTCGCTGGTGACGTAGATGACGCCCGTCTTGGGCACGGGACGGAACGCGTGGAAGTCGTCGCTCATGACGCGGGCCACGTTACCATCAGCGATCGAGCCGCGCGCGGGCGGGTTTGGCCCCCGGCAGCTCGTCGAGCTGCTCCGCGAGCCGCGAGCCGCGAGCCGGCGTTCCCCGTCGGGAGCCGCGTCGGCGCCGAGCTCGAGGTCGGAGTCGAGCAGGCCCTTGACGCCGCGTTCGTCGACGCGCAGCGACGGGGTAGACTTCACGCGCGCGGCCGCCCATCGCCGTGACGTGGACGCCGTCTTGCTCGAAGACCGGCATGGCGCTCAGCGCGTGGCGATGCCGGCGATCGAGCAGCCGAGCTCCGCGAGCATGCCGACCGCCGCGCCGTAGCTGCTCGCGTTGTCCGAGCTCGCGTTCCCTTGCAGGCTCCGCTTGTAGACACCCTGCGCGATCGCCGCGAGCCGGAAGATGCCGAACGCCATGAAGTACGGCCAGTCGGCGATCTTGCTCCGCTTCGTGAGCGCGCAGTACGCGTCGACCATCGCCTGCTCGTCGGGGATGCCGAGGGCGGCCACGTCCACGCCGGCGAGGCCTCCGCGCCCGGGCAGGTTCAGGTGGTAACCCATGCATGCGTATGCGAGATCGCTGATGGGATGCCCGAGCGTCGAGAGCTCCCAGTCGATGATGGCGAGCGCGCGCGGCTCGGCGCTCGCGTACATGATGTTGTCGATGCGGTAGTCGCCGTGGATGAGCGTCGTGTCGTCGCTCTGCGGTCGGTCCTTGCGGATCCACGCCAGGAGCGCCTCCATCGCCGGGATCTCGCCGGTGCGCGAGGACTCGTACTGCTTCGACCAGCGCTCGACCTGCCGGCCGACGTAGCCGCCCACCTTGCCGTAGTCGGCGAGGCCGACCTTCTCGTGGTCGACGCCGTGTAGCTTTGCGAGCGCGCCGATGTAGTCGGCGTAGACGGCGCTGCGCTCGGTGCTCGAGGCCAGCTCGGGGAGCGTTGGGTCCCAGAAGATGCGGCCGGAGACGAAGCGCATCACGAAGAACGGGGTCCCCACCACGGTCGCGTCCTCGCAGAGCCCGAGCACCTGCGGCACGGGCACGCCGGTGCCGTCGAGCGCGCGCATGATGCGGTACTCGCGCTCGACCGCGTGCGCGGAGGGGAGCAGCTCGCCCGGTGGCTTCTTGCGGAGGACGAGCTCGAGCTCGCCGCTCGCCGCGCCCTCGACGCCGACCCAGTACGTCGGGTTCGACTGCCCGCCCTTGAACTGCTGCACCTGCACTGCCCCGCCGCGGCAGCCTTCGATGTGCTCGCCGAGCCAGCGTGCGAGCGCGGATTCGTCGAGCCGGTGGGCCTCGCGTGGAGGCCTGCTCTGGGCGGGTGCAGTGAGTGCCATCGCGCCGGAAAGCTACCATGATCGCGATCGGAACCCGAGCCAGCGGCGCGCCGCTTCCTGCGAGGCGCGTTGACTACGCTCGTGCGAGCGGGCAAGTTGAGCCGCGCATGGCGAACGAGATCGACGCGGTCGTACAGAGCCTGAAGTCGCCGCCCGATGGCGACGTCAACCATGCGTACGCCATCGTGGATCGCTGGAACCGCGAAGGGCGCACTGCCGATCTCCTGGCGCTGTCGGCGGCGGTCGAGGCCGGCTGCGACGTCGAAGGCGCGGCTCGGGTGCCCTTCGAGGCGGTCGCCGATCACGTCGAGGAGGTGCTCGCGCTCACCGCGGGAAGCGACCACATCGATGCGCTTTTCACGCTGCTCGGCCGCGTGCGGTTGAAGAGCGTGCAGCGCGCGCGGCCCCTCGACCTGCGCGTGCGCTCGTTCGCGTCGCGCCTCGGTCACGGGCAGACGAAGGACGCGCTGCTCGCGGCCATCACGCGCTCCAGCGACAAGAGCGAGCACACCGAGGTCCTCGCCTGCTGGATGCACGAGACGGTGCTGCGCGGCACGTCGCTCGATCGCGAGGAGGCGGCGCTGCGCTACCAGGCGCAGCTCGCGGAGCGGGAGCACCCGCTCGGTCACCTTCCGCTCTCGCTGCTCGCCGCGGAGAGCGAGGCCCCCACGTACATGCCGATGTACGGCGCGAACGCGATCTCGAACGCGGTGCAGCGGCTCGAGAGCGGCGCGAGCTCCACGCGCACGATGCCGCCGCCCGGCGATCAGCCGCCCCCGAACGCGGCGCTCGCGGTCGATGCCGCCGTCGAGCAGCGCCTCCTCGACGCGGTGGCGCCGTGGACGTCGGGCTCGAACGGCAACGCCGAGGCGAAGGTTTTCACGCTCACGCCGGCGCTCCGCGGGGTCGCGCCGGGCCGGTGGCTGCTCCGCGCGCTGCCCCTCGCGTGCCTCGAGGGTTCCGCGGCGCTCCGCACCGAGCGCACCGGTCCCGAGGCGGTCTGGGGCGCGCTCTTCGCGGCCGCGGCCAACGGCGGTGCTTACTCGTCCGGGCTCGGCGGCGCCTACGGACGGCGCGCGGCCTGGACGTCGCTCGCCGCGCTCGTGGCGGCAGCGCCGGAGGCCCCGCCGGCTGCCGTCGACACCCTCGCGAGCAACTGCATGTTCCTCATGTTCGGCGCGGCCGGCGGCTGGTGGCACGACGTGGCGTGGGACATCGGCGCGCTCGCCGTCCGGCCCGACGGCGCGTCGCTGGCGGTCCTCGCCGCGACCGACACCGACTGATCGTGCTAGATGTCCCGTCATGAGCGAGATCGCGAAGGGTCTTCCGCCGATCGACGTCAACGAGTACGGCGGGAAGAAGGAAGGCGTGAAGCAGGCGATGAACCGCCGCCTCTTCATGCAGCTACTCGTCTTCCGTCTGCCCGCGTCTACTGAACCGGTGAGCGGCGGACCGAAGAGCGCGCCCGACGCGGTGGGCGCCGAGCTGGTGAACCTGCTGAAGACGCGCAAGATCCCCGGCGTCGTCTACGCCGACACGATGGACCCGCGCAGCCTCGCGCTCCTCTCGTGGAGCGAGGACCCCGCGCACTTCATCCGCAACGTGCGGCCGCTTTTCACCGAGGAGCCGCTGAACCGCGTCACGCTGCGCGACGACTACGCGATGCTCGGCCGCTCGTACTCCACCGGTCACGAGCCCGAGCTCGAGTGGTCGCTGCTGAAGCGCCCCATCGAGAACGCCACGAACGAGGGCACGCGCTGGCACATCTTGTACCCGCTCCGGCGCAAGGGCGAGTTCGCGAAGCTCGAGCCGATCGACCAGAGCCACATCCTGCGCGAGCACGCGGCGCTCGGCATCGCGTACGGGCAGCAGGAGCTCGCGACCGACATCCGGCTCGCGTGCCACGGCATCGACGCGGGCGACAACGAGTTCGTGATCGGCATCATGGGCAAGGATCTTCATCCGGTGTCCCACCTCGTGCAGTCGATGCGGAAGACGCGCCAGACGAGCGAGTTCATCGAGAAGATGGGCCCGTTCTTCGTGGGCTACGTGCTCGGCTCCAGCAGCGGCGAGTAGAGTGAAGCGCAGGTACGCGGAGAAGGGCCCGCCGATCCGCCCGGAGGTCGTGGCCGACGGCGCGGTCTACGATCCGAAGCACCAGACGTGGGGCGATGGGCTGCTCGTCGACCGCAAGCGCAGCGGCCCGTGGACGTTCCACTACTCGGATGGAACGCTCGCCGGCAACGCGATCTACGAAAAGGGGCTGCTCGAAGGGTCCGCGGAGTGGTTCCACCGCAGCGGTGATCTCCGCGAGCGCGCCTCTTACGTCGGCGGCAAGGTGCACGGCAAACAGGTCTTCCAGCGCACGAAGAAGGGCAAGGCCTCCGAGCTCCCTTGGTTCGAGAAGCTCGGCAAGGACATCTGGCGCTACGAGGTGGCGCGCGCGCACGGTGACGGCGAGGCTCGGCACTTCACTTTCTACAACCGGAACGGCGTCGACGAGCAGGTGCCCACCGACGCGGACGGTCGCTCGATCGGCCTCGGCGATCATCTGGCCAAGGTCGAGCCGCAGACCATCCTCATGCTCGTCGAGGAGTGCTTCATCGACGACGAGGATCAGGAGGTCCACGCGGGCTCCGTGTCGCGCCTCGCGCGCGGCGCGAGCACGGCCAAGGGGAGGTACATCTACGTGGGCATGGAGATGGACGACCTCGCGCGGCTCCGCTTCGCCTACGACGACGGCTCCGACCCGGACGACTTCTT
>Ga0123336_10005176_pt1 | contig 10443 bp, 11 predicted proteins | sample SSSSmetaG_FD_96466 | JGI IMG/M metagenome (GOLD analysis project Ga0123336, IMG submission 96466) | Glacier valley bacterial and archeal communities from Borup Fiord, Nunavut, Canada, to study Microbial Dark Matter (Phase II) - ​SSSS metaG | ecosystem: Environmental > Aquatic > Freshwater > Ice... | reverse complement strand
GCTAACCGGTGGTGCATATCTTGCCTGCTTACTTGTTGTGCTTGCGCGCCTGCTGCGCGTCGTAGCCAGCTTGATATACCTTGTGGCCGAAGTCGTCGTTACGGTTATCGAAATGCATGAAGTCGCCGTTCTGGCCGGTGCTCATCTCGGTACCTCCCCAGTTGAGGCCCGCGACGTCGCGCAACGCGACGAGCAGCTCCTTCGATTTCGTCATCGTCTCGTGGAACTCGCGCGCCCCCGTCTTCTTGTTATGAAAGATCTTCTTCGCGGGGTGGAACCATGACTCGATCAGCTTCTGCGCGCCGTTGTCGCTAGCGTCATCGTGATATCCGGCGGTCAGCAACGCGGCCTTTATTTCCTCGTCGGATTTCTCGCTCATCTCGACGGTCTTCGCGAACGACTTCGATGACGCGAGCATGTGCTCGTGTAACTCCTCGGACGACATCTTGGAGCCCTCGGCATTGATCAGCTTCAGGTCCAGTGCGTCTCCCCCGAATCCGAGCTTTGTGCCAATCTCCCAGCCCGTCTTGTAGAGTACATCCAGTCAGCGGCCTTGCCATCACTCTTGGGCATCGTGTACGGGTTGGCGCCCGCGTCGATGTCGACCGCGAGTCCCATCGTATGCATGTGCGATTTGGGATCCTTCGGATCGTGAGCGGCGCTTTCGGTCGCATACGCTCCTCCGATCTTCTGACTCCATCCGGTACCGGCGATGGCCTGAGCGTTCGACCCGAAACGCGACACGAGATAAGATTCGGCCGCCTCAAGACGACCCTTCATATGCGGATGCAGATTGCCGTCGGATTGCCCTTGCTTAAGCGTGACGCCGAGGAACTTCGCCTGCGTCAGACCCGAGTGGTAGTACTCGTCGTAACTCGCGTAGCCTACTGCCTGCGCCGCGATATCGGCCGGATCAGTTGCCGTCGCATCCCAGTACACAGCCAACTAAGGTTAGTCGACCCACAAGCGATGTCGCGTTAGTGCTCGCGCTCCCGACAGGAACTGACTCCTGGTCGGCCGTTGCGGCAAGCTACGGCGACATTCTGATCGGGCTCGAGAGCAGTCGATCTGATCTGATCGCTTCGATGGCACGCAACGAACCGGTTTCGCGCCATCGCTCCTTCGTGAGGTCGCTTTGATGTGGGCAAACAGCCGAAGTGCGCGTCCGTCTTTCTCAATCTCGGCCAGCCCTCTTGAGTTCGTTTCGTGATCACGTGCAGGCAATCGACGAGCACGGGATTGTTGTCGTCGGGATGCGCCCACGACCACGCGATGGTTCAGGTAGTCGGCGAACGCCGCCGCCGTCAATCAGTTCGCGGTGTACTGCACTGCGACGACCTGCCATACGCCACTCGCCGTTGGTGTGCCGATCACCAGCGCCGACATTCGGGTCGGCACCTTTTTTTTGGGCTTTTGCCAATCGATCGGAATGATCGCGAACGCCCAGTCTTTGCCGGCGACGGCGCGGGGCTTTCCACCGAGCGCGAACGGTAACGCCTTCCATTTCGCCAAGAGCGCGTGGCTGGCTGCTGCATCCCAGCCGACTTCGCCCTCGTCCGTTCCGAACACCGTAGCGTTCGGACCGAGAGCGGTGTCGAGCTTTGCGATGTCAATTGCGAGCGGCGTCAGCGGCCCGGCCGCTGTCGTGCTCGCATCGTCGATCGGGCTTGGGTCGGCCCGCAGGCTTGGAGCGGTGATTTCCGCAAACGCACCGGCGACAACTTTCCAGTTTGCATCCGCCGTCGCGAGCTCCGTCACGCGAATCGTCGTATTCGTCGTATTGGCCGCTGCTTCGAGCGAGTCAGCCACGAGGTTGACCTCGGCCGACCACCACACCGCTGACGCACTGGAGCCTGCGACGAGCTTCGTGACGGTAGCGGTCTTCAACGTGTCGTGCGGTGAGAGCTGGGCGATCGCAGCGGGAAGCCCGGTGGTCTCACCGTGAGCCAATCGAGGCGTGGGAACGAGGACCACTGCATCCTTCGCGAACGTGTCGACGAGCGCGGCCTCTTTCGCATTCTTCAGTGCACCGAGCTGCGCGTTCATGATCGCCGTTGCCCGTTCGACGTTCTTGTCAGAGGCAGGAGCCGCCGATCCCGACGCGGATCCAGCTCCCTTTGTCGAAGGCGACGCGCTTCCAGATCCAGCTTCGGCGGCTGGCTTATGACACCCGAGCACCACGACACTCGCGACGATCGCTCGCACCCACATGCGAACAACTCTACTTGATCTTCTTCGGCTGTTTCGCTTCCTTCGCCAACTTCGCCTTGCGATCCTGCTGCGCGTCGTAGCCGGCCTGGTAGACGGTGTGGCCGATCGTGTCGTTGCGCGTGTCGAAGTGCATGAAGTCGCCGTTCTGTCCGGGGCTCATCTCCGTACCGCCCCAGTTGAGACCGGCCGCATCGCGCAACGCGACGATGAGCTCCTTCGATTCGGTCATCGTCTCGTGGAACTGACGCTCACCCGTTTTCGCGTCGTGGAACACCTTCTTGGCGGGGTGAAACCATTTCTCGATCAGGTTTGGAATCCCTTTTTCTCCGGAGCCATCTTGGTATGGTGGGTTGCCGGCGAGCAGCGCCGCCTTGATCTCGTCGTCGGTTTTTTCGCTTAACTCCACGGTGCTCGCGAATGACTTCGAGGATGCGAGCATGTGCTCGTGCAGCTCTTCGCTCGACATTTGCTGGCCTTCCTTCAACAGGCTGTCGAGGTCGAGCGCATCGCCACCGAACCCGAGGCGATGTCCAAGCTCGAATCCGGTTTGGTAGAACCAGGTCATCCAGTCGCCCGCGGCACCGTCGCCCTTCGGCATCGTGTACGGGTTCACACCGGGATCGATGTCCATCGCCATTCCCATGGTGTGCATGTGCGACTTCGGATCTTTGGCATCGTGCGCGGCCTTGCCGGTCGAATAGGCAGCGCCTGCTCGCTTGCTCCACCCTGTTTTCTTGATCGCGTTCGCTGCGGACCCGAAACGCTGGACGAGATACGCCTCGGCGGCGGCGATTCGCGATGCGAGCAACGGATGGGCGGTTCCGTCAGAGTGTCCTTGGACGAGACTCACACCCAGAAACGTCATGTCGCGAAGCGTCCCCTTATATGTGTCGTAGTCCGGGTACCCGATCGACTGCGCCGCGATGTCCGCGGGATCGGTCTTGGCGAGATCGGCCTCGTCGTGACCGAGCGCATCGACCTCCTCACGAAACGGCTCGCCTTCAACGCCGAGCCTCGCGGCGAACGCGACGAGGAACGTCCGACTGGTGATCTTCTTCGCGTCGAGATTCTCACCGGTAACGTCCCGCATCGCGCGTAGCGTCTCGGTGTTGAAGGCACCCGTCGCGTCGCCGACCTGCAGCTTCTGTTGCATCTGGATCAGCCACGTTGGATCGAATTGCTGCTTGAACGCGCGGATGTCACTCAACACCTTGCCTTCGCCCTTTTGGTGAACCTCAACTCGCGTGTGTGCGATCGTCTCGAATGTCTCAGCCCCTTGATGAACGATCGCGTGTGGCGTCGCAGTGGGCACGACTTCCGCCGGCGATGGAGTTGTTGGTTGCGTCGTCGGTGCAACGGTATCGGCGCGCGCGGTCGCCGGTGCCGAGATCGGCGGCGCTGAGATCGGCGCGACCGGCGTGGGCTTCTCCGCCGCCTGTGCCGGTGTTTGTGTTTCGGAATGTGCGGCCGGATCGGGCGTCGGTGCACTTCCATTCAGCTCGACCCACTGACTCCACACGTACCCGGTCTGCTGGCCGTGTGGAATCTCCAGCCACGGCCCTTGTTTCGCCACGGGCTCGATCGGCGTCCCGCGATCGAGTTGAGCGATCACGTTATCGTCGGCTTTCAACGGCACACTTCGCACGTTGAGCTGCGACGCCGTGACTTTGCCGGTGTCAAGGCCGGCTTTCTTTTGCGCGGCTTGCGTTTGCTGCACAGCGCTATTACCGAAGTGCGTGGCGATCGTCGCCATGATCTGCGCCGCCTGCTGAGGCAACGTTTGGATCAGAGAAGCGAGTGCATCTGCATTGGGCCCGGTCGCGAGCACGCGAGCTTGAACGTGAGTTTATTGCTGTCCTCCGCCCGTCGGCGTCTGCTCAACATGCTCGACGTTGCGATTCGCGCTCTCCTTCTCGCCCTGTCCACCCATTGGAAGAATATACGCTCTCTGTGCTCTGCTGGTCCAACCGGATTTGCGAACGCTGTAGCTTCGATCGTCCGCAGCGATTGAAGGCTCGGAGTGGAGCGATATGCGGCACCCGTCGGGAAAGAGATCGACGAAACCGAGGAAGTCGTGCTCGCTCGACGAGGAATCGATCCAGCGCGGTCATCGACCGGCTTCGCGAAGTACTCGTCAACGTCCTCTCACAAGAAACCCGTCGAGCTCGGACGGTGTCGACACGCTGATCACGTCGTTCGCCGGTGACGTCGCGTAGTCTGCGCGCCAAGCCGATCCCCGCACGCTTCATTTCCCAGTGAAACGGAGACGAGCGAACGGGTGCTTCGGATCAGCGGGCACTGGAGGAACTGTTACCGAGTTGCCTGGCGATCGTCTGGATGGCGGGGTGCACGTCGGGGCCCTCAGTTTCGTGCGATCGGTCGCTGCTGTATCGCGATAGCGGGTTCACCCTGTCGTCGCCGGCGGGCACCACGTTCAGACCCACGGTGATCTTCACGGATCCCGATGGCCAGCGTCCGGACGAGTGTCACTACGCGCGCAACCAGGGCGACGAGGTCTGCACCGAGGAGGGCGGCTGGGTAGATCTGAATCCCGGCGAGAAGGACGGCACCCTGTCGGTGACACCGCACAGTCACGCGTGTGGTGGCTTCGCCACCGAGAGCACCTACTCGCTGATGTACTCGTTCACGAAGATTCCGGGCATCCTGTGGATCGAGCACTGGAGCGACAACCAGTAGACCGCGGCGTGACGTCGGTGACCGAGCCGCGTACATCGACCGCGATCTCGCAGCACGCCTCGAGCATGTCGCGCAGCTGCGCGCGACCGCGCTGAACGCGGGACCTCATGCCCGACACCGAGATCCCGACCAGCTCCGCCGCCGCGCGGATCGTCATGCTCTCGAGTTCGACGAGCGTGATCGCTTCGCGGTAGGGCGATCCGAGCCGCGCGACGAACAGCGTGAGGCATGCGGCGAGCGCGTGTGCCGCCGGGCGCTCGTCCGCCTCGGCGAGCGCCGGCTCGTCGACCGGGTGGCGAGCGCGATCGCGCGCGCGCTCGATGATCGACGTCCGTGCGATCTGGAACATCCAGCCGGTGAACTCGACGGGTTGCGTACGGAAATTGCGCGGCTGACTGGCTTGATCAAGGAACGCCAGGAGATCGCGATGAAGGTAACCGTTCAGGGGTCTGAGAAGCTGGATTATCTCGATCGGTTAGGAGTTCGTCGAAACGGACGATCGCACCGCGAGTAAAAACGTGATCTACGTTGGGCGTTGGACGCGCAGCAACAGATCGCCGACCTCGAGGCCGCGCTCGTCGCCAGGGACGCAGAGATCGCGGCACTGATCACGCAGGTGGTGGCGCTGACCAGGCAGGTCGCCGCGCTCACGGAGAAGTTGGGACAGAATTCGCGCAACTCGCACCTGCCACCGTCGACCGATCCGCCCGGCAGCGGGGGCAAACCCGGCGGTGGCAAGCCCCGGTCGAGGGGTGAGCGGAAGCGCGGGGGCCAGCGCGGTCATCGGGGTGCTCGCCGCGAGCTGGTGCCCGAAGCGCAGGTCAACGACATCGTCGACCTCTATCCCGCCGAATGTGAAAACTGCTGGGCGGCGTTGCCCGAGGTGGCCGACCCGCACGCGAAGCGGGGCCAGCTGATCGAGGTGCCGCCGATCCAACCGCACACGACGGAGTGGCGACGGCACGCGGTGACATGCCTGTGCGGGCACAAGACGCCCGCCGCCTACGACGACACGATCCCGACGTCCCCCTTCGGCCCTCGGTTGATGGGGATGGTCGCGCTGCTCACGGGCGTCTACCACGTGAGCCGGCGCAGGGCGGCTACGTTGCTGTCAGACCTGGTGGGGGTTCCGATCTCGCTCGGTGCCATCAGCGCGGTCGAGGCGCGGGTGTCCGAGGCCGTCAAACCTGCCGTCGACGAAGCGTGGACACGTGTCGAAGGTGCCGCGGTGAAGCACACCGACGGCACGAGCTGGCTCAAGGCCGGCACGTTGCTGGCGTTGTGGACGATCGCGTCGACGGCCGCGACCGTGTTCAAGATCGTCACCGACGGCTCGCGGGCGACGCTCCAACCGCTTTACGGCGCGCTGCGGGGCATCCTCGTGAGCGATCGCGCCAAGACCCTCGGGTTCTGGGCGATGGAGCGCCGGCAGATCTGTTGGGCGCACCTGCTGCGCAAGTTCGTCTCGTTCGCCGAGCGCGATGGACCGAGCAGCACGTTCGGGCGCGACTTGCTGAACTACACCGGCATCCTGTTCGAGTACTGGCATGACTACAAGGCCGGGAAGCTCGACCCGGCGACCTTCCGCGCGTGGATGGCGCCGGTGCGTGCGCAGGTGGAAGAGGTGCTCGCGCGCGCCGTCGCTGCGAACCTCGCCCAGGTCTCGGGCTCGTGCGCCGACATGCTTGCGCACAAGCTCGCGCTGTGGACGTTCGTCGACCGCGACGGCGTCGAGCCGACGAATAACCATGCAGAGCGCGAGTTGCGCGCGTTCGTCCTGTGGCGCAAGCGCAGCTTCGGCGCACAGAGCGACCGCGGCAACCTGTTCGCCGAGCGGCTGATGACCGTCGCCCACACCGCGCGCAAGCAGGGCCAAGATGTTCTGGTGTTCCTGACCGGCTGCTGCGAAGCGCAGGCCGCTGGCACCCGCGGCCCGTCGTTGTTCGCCGCCGCGTAGCCCCCGCGCAGCATCACGCGGCGGCGGGCGCATGCGCCGCCTTCGTCATCGGGAAGTAGCGCGTGAATCGCCGCTGTCCGACGGCACGCACACGTCCGGCGCGCTTGAGCAACGCGACCGCTACTTGCAGGGCGCGCGGCGATGCCCCAACCCGCGGCGCCAACGTCGCCATCATCTCGCCTGGGGCTTGGCACAACGCCGCGTAAAACTGCTCCGCCAGCGCCGCGACCTCCTCGACACGTCGGCGCGCTGCCGGCTTCGCCCTCGTTCTTGCGCTCACGCCCTTCGCAGGTTGTGGGTGGGGACCCGCGGCGGAGTTCGCCGCCGCGAACGCGCGCGTCACCGCTGCGGCCGCCGCGATCCGAATCACCGTGATGTGCTCCCGCACCAGCCGCTCGATCTGCTCTGCCAGTTCTTGGTGTGTCGTCATCACCTTCACGTCGCACGGCGACGATCAACCGCTCAACACCACCCCTGAACGGTTACGATCGGATCGATCAGAATCGCATCCCCGAGGTTCACCACTCCGAGACGGCCGCTGACATTATCGATCGGGTGGTCCGATCTTGGGTACGCTCGGCGTCTGTCGACGCTGGTATGGTGCAGACATGACTGATCGTGCCCGCAAGGTGCTTCATGACGCCTTGGAGCTGCCGCTCCCCGAGCGCGCGGAGCTTGCGGCCGACTTGCTCGCGAGCCTTGACGGCGAGCCCGAGGCGGACGTCGAAGCGGCATGGGCGAGCGAGATCGAACGACGGGCTCGCGAAGCGAGAGCGAACCCGGACGATGACGTCGCCTGGGAGACCGTGCGCGACGAACTGCACACCACTCCGACGCGATGACCAAGCCGGTTCGGCTCGCTCGCGAGGCGCGCGACGAGCTGCACAATGCAGCCCGACGCTACGGCGAAGTGCGTCCCGAACTGCGCGCCGAGTTCCTCGCCGCGATCGACGAGGCCTTGGCACGGCTGGTGCGGATGGCACGGCACCTCGGCTCGCCCGCCGCCCGGCATCGACGCAGCGCTCGTGCTCACCCGCCGCGTGTTCGTACAGGGCTTCCCGTTCTCGCTGTACTTCGTGGAGTTGCCGACCCGATACCGCGTGCTGGCGGTCGACCACGCTCGCAGGAGGCCGTTTTACTGGCGCAACCGGCGATGAGCACAGTGTCGAACTGCGCCTCCGCATCCTCGTTGTCAGGTCGAACTTCAGATTGATCCTGTAGTGATCGTCGTCCTTGAACAACTTCGCGATTGGGGCCCGCCGGCTCGGCTCGCGAGAACAATGGAAGCGGATCGCTCGAGTCGTTGAGCACGTACGCGATGCAGTTGTGGATCGGCGAACACCGTCCCGTGCATCCGCCCCGTCGTCGCGTTGATCTGGCGCGCGGCAGAAATCGCAAATGCCTGCATGCCCTTCCACGGCGCCTTGCGGTTCGCCGCCTCCGAATGAAAACATCTATATTCCGGACCAGGCGAGATATCTCCCGTCCCAGCAGGCGCGCTCGCGATCTGGACGGCGGTCACGGTCAGGTTGTTGCGCGCGAGCATCGCGCGATGCTGAACACGAGCGAATCAGCAGCGAATGAATGCGGGCGGTGCTGGCGTTGCGTCGATGGCTGGCGGGTCTGGAACTCCGCGAGCCACGCCGCTTGAATTCGTGGGCGCCCGCGTCCGGCTTCGCGTCACTCAGACTCGGCGCAATTGGAGCGCACGGAGCGGGACCTTGGCGTCGGCACGTTGCCACCCGGTGGCCGATCGTCACCAACTGCTTCGAGCAAGAGTGGAAGGTCGGAAGCGGCCACGTGTCTAAAGAACGGCGCAGCTTGTCGATGTTCTCCGACACGAAAACGCGGGCTCGTTCGGCTAAGACCGTGAAATACCTCGCTCGAGGTTTAATCCGGGTGTCTAGAAATCTCACGATCTGCGGGTCGTTCTCCGATACGTCTTGCGAGACCGCGCGGCAAGGTGATTCTTGATCTCATGGCGAAGCGACCACGGGGGCCGACCCTCATGACCGACGACCGCGAGATCAGCGTCGAGCAGAAGCATCCGCGGGCGGAGGTTCTCGAGGAAGCCGTGTCACCAAAAACGAGGACGCTGCCGGAAGCGCAGCGCGGTCCGTGGCTCGAACAACCGGACGTCGTCACCATGCTTCAAGTCTTCGGCAGTGCGACCGAGTTCGAGCTGCCCGTCGACGTTCGGAGATTCACGCTCGGGTCGGCGCCCGACTGTGACGTTTCGGTTCGTGACCCTTCCATCTCCAAGTTGCACTGCCTCATCGAGCGTCGTGGTCACGCGCTGAGAATCACCGATCAAGCCAGCTACAATGGGACCTTCTTCGACGGTCGAAGAGAGACGACCTTCGACCTCAGACCCGGAAACACGTTTACGGTCGCCTCGGTCCGTTTCCTCGCGCTCAACCGGGAGATGCACGCGGCGTATCCAACCCTCGCCGACATCCTCGGCGCTGAAGACGAAGAAGATCCGCGCGGAGCCGGGACCTCCCCCGCAGAGCTCGTCCTGATCGCGACCACGGGCGCCCACGTCTTGATCACGGGCGAGCACGGATGCGATCAGGACCAACTCGCTCGCATGCTTCACTCGATCTCGCTGCGCCGTGGCCGCGAGATCGTAGAGCTCGAAGAAGTTCCGTCCGACCGCGCTCAGCAGCGCGCGATCATCGATCGCGCCTCGAGATCGACACTCGTCGTAACGATCGACGAGCAGCGTGCCGTCATGGATGGCGCGTTCTCCGCGTCTCTCTTCTCACCGAGCTATCAGATCCGCGTCGTAGCGATCGCACCCACGATCTCAAAGGCAACTTCAGTGCTCGGGGCGGCCAATATGCAGTCCATCCGGGCCGTTGCCGTGCGCCCCCTGTCGCAACGTGCCGGCGCGATCCCGAGGCTGCTCGATCGGTTACTCATCGCGCGGAGCTCGCCGTTGCGCGTCTCGGACCTGACGCGAGCGAATCAGGCCGCACTGCAAGCCTACTCGTGGGCCGAGAACCTCATCGACCTACGGATCGCTGCTGATCGGCTCGCGGTGATCGCGAGCGCCCCTTCGATCCGGAAGGCCGCCGAGAAGCTCGAGCTCCATCCCTCGTCGCTGCACTACTGGCTCGATCATCTCTCGTTGTCGGCACCGATCGTAGGCGAGTAGCCCGGCCCCTTGAACATGAGCCTACAGCCCTGCACACTCTTCGAGGAGGCGAGTTGGCACCGTTGGACAAGTCACCCGTGCATGATCCGCTGATCGGCCTCGTGATCAGCAACTACATCATCCGGGAGAAGCTCGCGGAGGGCGGCATGGGCGTGGTTTACCTCGCCGTTCACGAAATTTTGCCGACGAAGAAGGTCGTCAAGGTTTTGCTCGGCGAGTTCGTGAACCACCCGGTGATCCGTGCACGTTTCGAACGTGAAGCCACGGCGGCGGCGCGACTGAACCACCGTTACATCATCAAGATCGACAACTTCGGGTCGTTAGCCGACGGCCAATTGTTTCTGATGATGCCGTTCCTGGATGGGAAGTCGCTCGAAGCTCACCTACGACAACACCGCAAGCTCAACATCTATGACGC
>Ga0123336_10005175_pt1 | contig 10444 bp, 10 predicted proteins | sample SSSSmetaG_FD_96466 | JGI IMG/M metagenome (GOLD analysis project Ga0123336, IMG submission 96466) | Glacier valley bacterial and archeal communities from Borup Fiord, Nunavut, Canada, to study Microbial Dark Matter (Phase II) - ​SSSS metaG | ecosystem: Environmental > Aquatic > Freshwater > Ice... | reverse complement strand
TGCCGATGCGCGCCGTCCACGAGACCGGCGTGTACCCGACATTCTTGTAGAATGCATGCGCCGGGTTCGGCTCGAGCACCTCCGCGGCGAGCACCACCGGCGCGCCGCGGCTCAGCTGGCGCGCCACGCCCGCGAGGCCCTCGAGGAGCGCGCGCCCCGCGCCCCGCGTCCGCGAGCGACCGGACACGATGAGCGAGCGGACCTCGCACGTGAACGGCGTCGCCTCGTCCACGCCGTGACGCTCGAACCAGCCCTCGACCTGACCGACCACCTGCTCGCCGTCGGTCGCGACGAGGTGGATGTGGCGACCGAGCACCGGCTGACCGCCGCGCACCCGCGCATCCTCGGCGAGGCGCTGCGAGAGCTGATCGTAGACGCGCTGATCCCGCGTGCCCGCGTACCCGCCCCAGTCCTCGTGCGCGTCCCATAGCTCGCGCCACAGCCCGGCGATGGCGGGCCCCTCCTCGGGGTTCGCGCCGCGCACGCCGATCGGGTGCGTCTGCCTCACGGCGGCCATGGCGCTCCTGCGTCTTCCGGTAGCTCGGCCTCGATGTGCTCGAGCGTGAGGCCGTGCGCCGGCGCGGTCTGGCCGGCGCCGAGGCGCGCCTTGCCCTCGAGCGCGCGGGCGATCGTCCCCTCGGGGAGGTTGTCGCGCGCGACGTCGACGAGGGTGCCGACGAGGATCCGCACCATGTTGTACATGAACGAGTTGCCCTCGATGGTGATCGTCCAGAGCCGCGGATCGAAGGGCAGCTGGGAGACCGCGATCGAGTAAATCGTGCGTACCGTGATGCCGCGCTCGTCCTTCGCGGAGCGGAACGCCGCGAAGTCGTGCGTGCCGAGCACGGAGAGAGCCTCGCGTTGCAGCTTCTCCATGTCCATGTCGTAGCCGACTCGCCACGCGCGGTCTCGCAGTAGCGGATCGCGCACCTTGTCGCGGACGAGGAGGTAGCGGTAGCGCTTCTTCCGGCTCGTGAAGCGCGGGTTGTACGAGACGTTCACCGCGCGTGCGGCGCGGACGCTCACGTCGTCGGGGAGGTTCTGGTTGAGCGTCAGGACCCAGCCGCGCGGCGGCATGAACAGCTTCGCGTCGAACGCGGCCAGCTGACCTTCGGCGTGGACGCCGGCGTCGGTACGGCTGCACCCGCGGGGGCCCGCCGCGCGCGGGTCGAGCGCGAGGATGGCGCCGCGCACCACCTCCTCGACCGTGCGCATCTTCTTCTGCGTGGCCCAGCCCGAGAACGACGTGCCGTCGTAGCCGAGGGTGAGGAGCACGCCGTGCTCGGCGGTCATCCGCCCTCGCGTCGCGCGTCCGCGGGGCCGGCATCCCCGATGGGGATGCGCGCCGTCTCGTCGGGCGGCGGCCCCGAGCCGTTCACCAGCGGCGGCGCGGCCACGCACGTGCGCGAGGAGCAAACGCCAGACAGGCAGTCCTCGCCGCGGATGCACTCGTCGCCGATGGGGCTGCGCGTCTCGCCGCACGCCGTCGCCACCAGCAGAACGAGCGGGAACGCAAACAGCAGCCGGAGCGGACGGCGCCGGGGGCCGACCAAGGCCTGCGCGCAGCGCCGCGGCCGCGTGCGTCCCGGTCGCACGGGCATCACTGCCTCGGGACGAAGTTGATCGGGATGTTCACGTCGACGCAGCCGCCCTTGGGCGCCGGGAAGGCCTGACCGCGGAAGTTGCTGACGACGCAGCTCGCCACGGCCGGCGCGTTCGCCAGCTCGTTGCTCGCGACGCCGGCCGAGCACGTGGTGCCGTTCGTCCCGATGCGGACCGCGATCGAGATCTTGCCGCGGAGCGTGGGGTCCTGCGCGAGCGCGTTGTCGTAGCAGCGGTGAGACTGCTTCGCGCGGAAGGCGAGCGCGGTCTCGATGTCGGAGGTCGACAAGCCGGTGCACTTCTTCACGTCGCACTGGGTGCCGGTGAAGACGGTGCCGTTGTTCGGCTTCTTGCCGGCATCGACGCCTGCCTCCTCGATCACGGGAGGCGGCGGGATGTCCTCGTCGGGGTTCTTGGTCGGACCGGGGCCCGGCCCGGCCTCGGCGTAGACAACCACGGGACCGGCTGGCTTCTGACACGCCTTCCAGCTGACGACGGCGACGATCGCGCCGACGAGCAGCACGGCGAGCAGGATGAACTTCCCGTTTCCACCCGAGGGGACTCCCTGCGCGGGCCTCATCGACGAGGGGGGAGGTGCTTTCGAGGCCATCTGGTGGGGGAACCTGGAGCGAATGTGCGGAGGACAGGGGCTGGTGAGAAACCGCGGCCGAGTATACGGGAGTTTCCACCGTCACAAAGCATCGCGACCGGGATCCTCGTCCGGAGCCCCATTTGGGGGCCGAACGTAAAGCGTGAGGGTCGTATCTCCGTGCTTTCGGCTGCGGTCCAGCGCGAGGCCAGTGATCGTCGGGGGGGCGTCCGTCGACGCGTGCTCCAGGACGAGCGCCCCGCCCCGCGCCACGAGCTCGCCCGCCCGCGCGAGGAGACCCGCGAAGCTCGGCTCGCGGACGTCGGCATACGGCGGATCGACGAAGATCACGCCGAACGGCCCGGCGACCTTGTCGAGCGAGCGTTCGACCTTGCCCGGGACGACCTGCACGAGACGGTCGGCGTCGAGGGCGCGGGCGTTCGTGCGGATGGCGAGGACGGCGTCCCTCCCCTGCTCGACGAGCACCGCCGCCGAGGCGCCGCGCGAGAGAGCCTCGAACGCGAGCGCGCCGCTGCCAGCGAACAGATCGAGGACCCGCGGCCCCTCGCTGTCGAGGCCGCCGAGGTGACCGTCCGCGACGAGCATCGAGAACAGCGCCTCGCGGACGCGGTCCGACGTCGGGCGTGTCGTCATGCCCCGAGGAGCCTCGAGCGCTCGGGAGCGCCAGCGTCCGCCCGTGATGCGCATTCTCTGCCCCTAGTCTAGCGCACGGCGGTACGCTCCGTTCGATGCTCCGTCGCGGAACTGCGTCCCTCGCGCACCTTGGCCTGCTCCTCTCGATCACGAGCTGCGTCGTCGGCATGCTCGTATGCCTGCTGGTGCCGCGCACCGCGCGCGCGGACCAGCCGGGTGCGCACACCGTGCCGGTGGCCGTCCTCGCGTTCGACTCCGAGGACTCGGAGGAGCAAGCCGATGCGCTCACCAGCGCGCTGCGCTCGCGGATCCGCGCCGCGCAGGGCTGGTCGCTCATCGAGACCACCCAGTCGCTCGGCATGATGACCGCCGCGTTCAAGTGCCCGGCGCGCCCGACGCCCGAGTGCCAGCAGAAGATCGCCGAGCAGATCAAGGCCGAGCGCTACATCTTCGGTTTTGTCACGAAGGGCCCGGCGAGCGGCCAGGTCACCGCGGAGATTCATCTCTACCAGAGGGCCAAGAACGACACCGTCATCAAGGAGGCCTACGCCGACAACCTGAAGGACGGCAACGACGACTCGCTCCGCAAGATCGCGGCGCGCATCGTCGACCGTCTCGGCGGCTCCGCGGTGGGCGTCATCGTCGTGAAGTCCTCGGAGCCCTCGGGGGACGTCGTGGTCGACGGCGAGAAGCACGTGCCGCTCGACAAGGGCACCGCCCGCATCGAGCTCTCGGCGGGCGGGCACTCCGTCGAGGTCGCCTCCGCCAACGGCGGGACCAGCAAGCGGAACATCATCGTCACCGCGGGTCGGGAAACGGTCGTCGAGTTCTCGGGCGCGCCCACCACCGAGCCTCCGAAGGAGGCCGCGAAATCGAGCACCCTCAAGATCGTCGGCGGCGTGACCATGGGCGCGGGCGCCGTGCTCGGCGCGATCGCGGTCATCCAGCTCGTTCGTTTTCTCGATCTCCAGAGCCAGGGCGACGACCGCGCCGCGCAGCTCGACAAGAACAACAAGGACGACGGCGCGAAGCCGTGCCGCGAATACGACCAGAAGTGCCGCGACATCGACGGCAGCTCGAAGGCGGCCTCCGGCCTCGCCATCGGGCTCGGCGCGGGCGCAGCGGTCGCGATTGGCGTGGGCGCGTACATCTTCTTCACCGATCCCGGCTCCGGCGAGAAGACGGCGACGACGAAGCCGAGGACGCGCCTGGTCCCGAGCATCGGCGCGGGCTCGGGTTCGTTGACCGTGCTGGGGACCTTCTAGATCTCTACGGCAGCACCACCATGCGCACGCCCAGCGTGAGCCACTCGTGGAGCGCCGTGTTCTGGAGGTCGCCCTCGCGGGTCACGCCGAGGGTCTCGGTCTTCGCGCGCGTGTACCTGCCGATGCCGAAGTCGACCATCGGCCCGATCCCGATGGTCTTGTTCAGCCGGAAGTCGAGCCCGCCGCTGAAGTGCCCATACTCGGGCCCGGCCACGGTGAGCGACGTCGTCACGCCGTTGGCCTGACCGCTCGCGCCCTCGCCGGCGTAGCCGATGCCGTAGCCGATCCAGGGATCCATCTTCGCGTCGGGCATGAAGTGCCACTGCGCCTCGATCCCGAAGCGGACGCCGACGCCGACGCACGTCGCGTTGGCCCGCTTGCACGCGTCGGCGAAGTTGCCGCCGGCGCCTCCGAGGGCGAGCCCGAGATACGCGCCGATGAAGAGGTTCGGGATCACCTTGCCGCCGATATCGAGGACGAACGGGACCTGCGGCGAGAACGTGTCGGACATCGCTCCGCTCTTCCCCTCCTCGATCTTTCCGAACGGGATGGCGACGCCGGTGCGGACCGCGAGCTGAAAGCCGGTATGCGGCGGCGGCGCGCCGTCGACCCCCTTCACGTCATCGGACGCGGGTCCAATCGGGCGCGCCTGCGCGACCGGCGCGGAGGCAACGGGCGGCGGCTCGTTCGGCGTGCCGGCGGCCGGCGCGGGCGCGGCGGGCGGCGGGAGCTCGGGAGGCGGGGCTTGCGCGAGCGCGACGCGTGAAGCGCAGACGAGCGCGCCGAAGGTGAAGACCGAGACCGAGACGGAGACGAGCCATTTGGACAAGTGAAGCTCCTGGGATGACGCCTTGGCTGTGACCCCGCATTCACCCTCCGATGGCGAATGTCGCGAACGGAGCGCTGAAGTCGGGAGACCGGGGAAGGAATGCCCAGACGTCAGCACGTTGCATGCCGCAACGTGCTCGAGCCGCGCGGTCAGCCGCCGACGAGATCGGCCAGCTGGTAGCGGCGCGGCGCCTTGCCCGCGATCCATCCCGCCGCGCGCACCGCGCCGTGCGCGAACAGATCCCGATTCGACGCCCGGTGCGTGAGCTCGAGGCGCTCGCCGTCGCCGAAGAAGAAGACCGTGTGGTCGCCGATGACGTCGCCGCCGCGCACCGCATGCATCCCGATCTCGTCCGGCTGGCGCGCGCCCGGGCGGCCCTCGCGGCCGTTCACGTAGCGGCCGCTGCGCGCGTTCTTCACCACGTCCCCCAGGCAGATCGCGGTACCGCTCGGGGCGTCGACTTTGGCGCGATGGTGCGTCTCCACCACCTCCACGTCGAACGAGGGGCCCAGCGCGGCGAGCGCCTGCGCCACCAGACGCGAGAGCACGTGCACGCCCACGCTCATGTTCGGCTCCCAGAGCACGGCACAGCGCTTCGCCGCGTCGTCGAGCGCGGACTTCGCGCCGTCATCGAGGCCCGTCGTGCCGCTCACGAGCGCGATGCCTGCGCTCCCGCAGATCGCCGCCGCCTCCACCAGCGCGGCGGGCGCGGAGAAGTCGATCAGCACCTCGGCGCCCGAGGAGGCGATAGTGCGCGCATCGCCGGTGACGAGCACGCCGATGGCGCCGATGCCCGCGAGCTCGCCGGCATCGCGGCCGTGCTCCGTCGCCGCGACCGCGAGCACCACCTTCATGCCGGCCTCGTGCGCGAGCCGCACCACCGCGCGGCCCATCCGGCCGCTGGCGCCGAGGACCGCGACGCGCGCGCCGCCACTGGGGCCGGGGCTCGCGCCCCGCGCGCCGGAGATTGCCGTCACCTCGCGCCTGCCTCGTACGCGGCGAGCGCCGCGAGCACCTTCGCGCGCGCGCCTTCGCTCGCGCGCAGCAGCGGGCCGCGCACCGCGTCCGAGACATTCAGCTTGTGCGCCACCGCGGCCTTCACCGGGCTCGGGTTCGCCTCCACGAACATCACCTCGTGCACGCGCATCAGCGCGAGATGCGCCTTGCGCGCCTCGTCCATCTTGCCGTCGAGCGCGAGCCGCGTGGCGCGCGTGACCTCGGCGGGCAGCGCATTCGACGTGACGCTGATCACGCCCCTCGCGCCGACCGCGATCATCGGGAGCGTCAGCGCGTCGTCACCGCACAGCACGGTGATGCGGTCGCCGAGGAGGCGGATCACCTCCGCGGCGCGCAGCACGTTGCCGGTCGCGTCCTTCGTGGCGACCACGTTCGGCGCGGCCTCGGCGATCTTCGCGAGCGTGTCGGCGGTCAGGTCGACCACGCAGCGGCTCGGCACGTTGTAAACGACGAGCGGGCACTTCACCGAAGCCGCGACCGCGACGTAGTGCTCGCGCAGCCCGTCCTGCGTGGGTTTGTTGTAGTACGGGGTGACCACCATGATCGCGTCGGCGCCGGCCTTCTCGGCGGCCTGCGAGAGCGCGATGGTGCTCCGCGTGGCGTTCGTGCCGGTGCCCGCGAGGACGATGGTCTTGCCCGCCGTGGGCTTGCACAGCTTCACGGTGCGCTCGATGAGCTCGCGCTGCTCGTCGGCATCGAGCGTTGGGCTCTCGCCGGTCGTTCCGCACGGCACGATGCCTTCGACGCCGCCGGCGATCTGGGCCTGCACGATCTTCTCGTACGCCTCCCAGTCGATGCTGCGCTGCGCGTCGTCGCGGAAGGGGGTGATGATCGCGGTGTACGTACCTTCGAAGCGGAGGCTCATCTCGAGGCTCGTTCTTCTACGGTGGCGGGCTGCGCGCAAGTATCAGGCGGGTGTACGGCCGCACAATCCCGGATGCCCCCCCTCCTAGTCTCGTTCGTCGCCGCGGCCGGCCTTGCGCAGGTCCTCGCGCTTGCCGGCTGCTCGAGTGACGATCCGGTATCCTTGAGCTCCTCCCGCTCGAGCTCCGTGTGATCTCGTCAGGGCTTCACGATGGCGTTCCAGTTCTCGGCGATCTCCTGCGGCGTCCACACGCCCTGCGCCTCGTCCTTGAACTTGCCCGGGGTCTCGATGACCTTGAACGCGTAGAGGCGCGCGCCTGCCACCGCGAGGACGTGGCCCGTGCGGTCGCCGCAGAGGTCGCTCGCGAGGAACAGCGCGGCCGGCGAGATGTGCTCCGCCGTCATCGTCTCCACGCCCTGGAACATCGGGAGATCCTCGGTGAGGCGCGTCTTCGCGATGGGCGCGAGCGCGTTCACCGTGATGCGGTGCTTCTGGAGCTCGATCGACATCGTGCGCGTCAGACCGTAGATGCCGGCCTTCGCTGCGGCGTAGTTCGACTGGCCGAAGTTGCCCATCATGCCGCTCACGCTGGTCGTGTTGACCACGCGCCCGCCGTGGCCCTGCGCGAGCGCCTGCTTCACGAACGCCTGCGAGCACAGGAACGTGCCCTTCAGGTGGACCGCCACGACGACGTCCCACATCGCCTCGTCCATCTTGAGGAACGTCTTGTCGCGCAGGATGCCCGCGTTGTTGACGAGGATGTCGACCTTGCCGAACGCGTCGACGCCGCGCCTCACGATGGCGTTCGCGCCCTCGGCGGTCGCGACGGTGTCGTGATTGGCGACCGCGTTGCCGCCCGCCTCGACGATCTCCTTCACCACGAGATCCGCGGCGCTCGCGTCGCTCCCCGTGCCGTCGCGCGCGCCGCCCACGTCGTTCACGACGATGCTCGCGCCCTCCTTCGCGAAGAGGAGCGCGTGCGCGCGGCCGATGCCGTTGCCTGCGCCGGTAATGATCGCGACCTTGCCGTCGAGGAGTCCGCCTGATGCCATGCACTACCCGGTAGGCAATTCACGGCCCGCCGGCAAGCGCCCTGCGCTAACCTTTTCGTCGCCCGATGAAGGATCCCTTCAAGACGCAGAAGATGCACACGGTCCCGCATCCGCCTGCGCCGAACGCCGCGGCGGTCCCCGAGGCGGCGCCGAGCGCGCCCGCGCTATCCTCGATCCCGGTCTCGATCCCGGTCTCGATCCCGGTCTCGGTCTCGGTCTCGATCCCGGTCTCGATCCCGGCGTCGATCCCGCCGTCCAGCGGCCGCGCCTCGACCCCGCTCGCGCCTCCCTCCTCGGATGCGACGTGGACCACCGGGGAGGTCGCCACCGATCGCACCACCGATCCCGTGATGACGGTCGTGCCGAACAGCGGCAGCAAGGACCGCGCGACGCTCACCATGATGAACGGCATCAACGCCGGCCAGGTCTTCGCGCTCGACGGCACCGAGCACGTCATCGGCCGCGGCACCGAGGCGGATCTCTGGGTCGAGGACGGCGGCGTGAGCCGGCGCCACGCGAAGGTCTCGTGCCGCGCCGACGGCCGGTACTTCGTGGAGGACCTCGGCTCCACCAACGGCACGTTCATCGGCACGCAGCGCATCGAGGTGAGCGAGGTCCGCCCCAACGACCGCGTCCAGCTCGGGCCCAACGTGATCCTCCGCTTCGCGATCACCGACGACGCGGAGGAGGAGCTCCAGCGCCGCCTCTACGAGTCGTCCACACGCGACTCGCTGACGCGCCTCTACAACCGCAAGTACTTCACCGAGCGCCTGACCGCCGAGGTCGCCTACTCGCGCCGCCACAAGGTGAAGCTCGCGGTCATGATGATCGACATCGACGACTTCAAGCACACGAACGACACCTACGGACACCTCGCGGGCGACATGGTGCTCCGGCTGGTGAGCGCGCAGATGCAGCGCCTCATCCGGGTCGAGGATCTGCTCGCGCGCTACGGCGGCGAGGAGTTCGTGATCCTCGCGCGCTCCACCGGCAAGACCGACGCGGTGCGCCTCGCGGAACGCATCCGCGAGTCGATCAGCCAGCTCGACATCCCGGTCGCCGATCGCTCGATCACCACGACGCTCAGCCTGGGCGTCGCGTCCCTGCCCGACGTCGCGCCCGAGGGCGGCCCCAACGAGCTCCTCGCGCTCGCCGATGCGCGCCTCTACCGCGCGAAGGCCGAAGGCAAGAACCGCTACTGCGCCGAGGGCCAATGAGCGGGCGCAGCCTGGCACGCGCCTCCGTGCTACTCGCGGCGGTCGTCGTCGCGTGCTCGAGCGGCACGGCGGGCGAAGGTACGCCGGGCGAGCTGGCGTCGGTCTCGTTCGGCACGCCGTTCCTGTGGGGCTCGGCGAGCGCAGGCTTCCAGGTGGAGAAGGATCTTCCTCCGACCGACTGGGGCGCGTGGGTGAAGACCCCCGGCAAGATCAAGAACGGCGACGACCCGAACAAGGGTGGCGCGGACGCGCTCGCGCACGTCGACGAGGACGTCGCGCTGCTCGTGGCGAGCGGCCAGAACGCGTACCGCTTCTCGATCGAGTGGGCGCGCCTTTATCCCACGCGCGCTGCGTTCGACGCCGATCAGGTGGATCCGGCCGCCGTCGCTGCGTACGACAAGCTGTTCGCAGCGCTCCGGAGCGCGAAGATCACGCCGCTCGTGACGATGCAGCACTTCGCGCTGCCCGCGTACCTCTCCGATCCGTCGAGATCCACGGAGCCGCAAGGCTGGGAGCGTCCCGAGACCGTCGCGCTGTTCGGCACCTGGTGCGGGCGGGTGGCGGCGCGCTGGGGCGGCGAGGTCGACTGGTGGGCCACCATCAACGAGCCGCTGGTGAACCCGATCGCCGGCTACATCCAGGGCAGCTTCCCGCCGGGGCTGCTGCTGGACGTCGACCGCGCGCTCGCGGCGGGCCGCGCCGAGGCGCGCGCCCACGCGAAGTGCTTCGACGCCATCAAGGCCGGCGACACGAAGGACGTCGACGGGGACGGCAAGGCCTCGATGGTCGGCATCGTCCACAACACGCCGGCCATCGAGCCCGAGGATCCCGCGTACCCGGACGACGTCGCCGCGGCGACGCGCGTTCGCTACGTGAACAACCAGTGGATCCTCAACGCCATCGTGCGCGGCGACTGGGACGACGACTTCGACGGCAACTACGACGGACCGAAGGACCGGCGCGCCGATCCCGATCTCGTCGGGCGCTCCGACTACCTCGGCATCAACTACTACTCGGCGCTCGTCGCGAGCGTGAACGGCATCCAGATCCCCAAGGTGAACGCGGGGATCCGTCAGGATCACCTCCCGACCGATCGCCCCAAGACCGACTTCTACTGGGACATCCATCCCAAGGGCTTTCGCGTCGTCCTCGACGAGGCCAGGGTGTACGGCCTGCCGGTCGTGATCACCGAGAACGGCATCGCCGACTCGAACGACCGGAACCGCGGGCGCTTCCTGCTCGAGCACCTCTACGAGCTGGGCCGCGCCAAGGCCGACGGCCTGGACGTCCGCGGCTACTTCTACTGGTCGCTGCTCGACAACTTCGAGTGGGCGAGCGGCTTCTGCCCGCGCTT
>Ga0123336_10005174_pt1 | contig 10445 bp, 7 predicted proteins | sample SSSSmetaG_FD_96466 | JGI IMG/M metagenome (GOLD analysis project Ga0123336, IMG submission 96466) | Glacier valley bacterial and archeal communities from Borup Fiord, Nunavut, Canada, to study Microbial Dark Matter (Phase II) - ​SSSS metaG | ecosystem: Environmental > Aquatic > Freshwater > Ice... | reverse complement strand
GGCGGGGGGGGGGGTCAGCCCCGGACGAGTACAGCGCCTGAACGTCGTAGAGACGCTTCTTTGCGGGGAAGTCCCGCCAGGACAGAACCGGTGCCCCCGCTCCTTTTCGGAGAGGGGGTCAGGGGGTGAGGCGCACCACCAGAACGAGTCGCTTGCTTACGCACGAGTGCTTAAACAACCCCTACAAGCCCTACCCGCCGGGCGCCCGCACCACCTGCCGGGCGCTGCCCAGGCCGTCGATGCCCAGCTCCACCACGTCGCCGGGCTTCAGGTAAACGGGCGGTTTCTGGCCCAGGCCCACGCCGGCCGGGGTGCCGGTCGAGAGCACGTCGCCGGGCAGCAGGGTCATGAACCGGCTGACGTAGGCGATGAGGTAGGGCACCGGGAAAATCAGGTTGGCCGTGGTACCGTCCTGGCGCAGCTGCCCGTTCACCGTCAGCCACAGGCGCAGGTGGCCGGGGTCGGCCAGCTCGTCGGGCGTGGCCAGGCAGGGGCCCAGCGGCGCGAAGGTGTCGCAGCCCTTGCCCTTGTCCCAGGTGCCGCCGCACTCCAGCTGGTACTCCCGCTCCGACACGTCGTGGTGCAGCACGTAGCCGGCGATGCAGGCCGCCGCGTCGGCCTCGGCCACGTAGGCCGCGCGCCGGCCGATGACCACGGCCAGCTCCACTTCCCAGTCGGTTTTTACCGAGCCGCGGGGCAGCACGATGGCGTCGTTCGGGCCGCTCAGGGCCGACGTTGCTTTCAGGAACACGACCGGCTCGGTGGGGAGCGCGGCGCCCATCTCGCGGGCGTGGTCCGAGTAGTTGAGGCCGATGCACACGATTTTAGAGGGCCGGGCCACGGGCGGGCCCAGGCGCGCGGCAGCGGCCACGGCCGGCAGGCGGCCGGCGCGGGCGCGCACGAATTCGGCCAGCCGCCCCAGCCCGTCGGTGGCAAAAAAGGCTTCGTTGTAGTCCTCGCCGAACGCGGCCACGCTCAGGCGCTGGCCGCCGTGCACAATGCCGGGGGTTTCCTGGCCGGGCGGGCCGAAGCGGATGAGTTTCATGGGCGGGGCAAATGAGCCGCCGGGGTGGGCGGGAAAGCAGAAAAGCAGCGGTTGCCTGGCATTGAAGCTGTTTAGAAAATTAGGTTTGCGGCGCACGCCCCCCCAGGTGCGACTTCCTGGAGCAAATTCCAGGACAGCGTACGGGGTAGAGACGCAATATTTTGCGTCTCGTCGTTGCTGGTGTTGTTTAGTTGGTCAGGGAAACGGCACGGTTCCGGTCGTTCAACGACGAGACGCAAAATGTTGCGTCTCTACCCCGTACGCTGACTCCGAAACCGCTCTAAACAGCTTCATTACGCGCCGACGCGGCGCGGCGTTATTTCCGCCGCCCCTGCCCCTACTTGCCGCGCACTCCCAGGGTGCCCGTGCCCAGGGCGGGTTGGCCGTCGCGGCCCAGGCCCTCGGCGGCGGCCTGGTAGGTGCCGCCCACGTCGCCCGTGAAAAAGTGCAGCTCGGCCTCGCCCTTGGCGTTGGTGGTCACGGCCGGGTTCCAGTACAGGGTGCTGGTGCGCAGGTCGGCGGGCGGGTTGGTGAGCAGGGCGTTGTAGCGGGGCTGGTAGAACTCGCGGGCGCGGTAGAAGCCCGGCACCCGCACCGTGAGCAGGCCGGGCGCGGGCAACTCGCTGCCCTTGTAGTTGCGGTCGCCGCGCTTGGTGTAGATGGCGATGGCCCCGCCGCTGCCGCCGAAGATGGCCGCCTCGGGCCCCTTGAATATCTCGACCGACTCGACCTGCGAGGCCGGAATCGTGCTCACCACGTCGGCGTCCACCCTCATGCCGTCGAGGATGAAGAGCGGGGTGCCCGCGCCCCGAATCTGCACCGACACGTCGGGCGGGTTGCCGCTGACGGTGAGGCCGGACACCCGCCCCTGCAGGAACTGGAAGATGTTGGTGCCCGACTGGGCCGCGACGTTGTTGGCGAAGTCCACCACCGTGCCGCCGGTGGCCCCGTACAGGCGGCGCGGGTCGTCGCGGGGCACGGCCACGCGCTTGGCCGTCACGGCCACGTTGCCCAGCACGATGCTGCGCAGGGCCTTTTCGGGGTGCAGCTCCAGGTCGGCGGCCTGGGCCTGGCGGCTGCGGCGCACGAAGGCGCCCACGGCCAGCGGGGCGGCGGCCACCGGGCCCAGGCCGGGCAGCGGCGGCCCGGCGGCGGGCGGGCCCGCGTCGGGCCGGATGACAACGTTGCTGCCGCCCGCCGCCCGGCGGGCCTGCAGCGTCACCAGCGAGGTGTCGTTGGCCGCCAGGCCAGTGAAGCGGAACAGGCCTTCGGCGCTGGTGGTGGCCGTGGCCAGGCTGTGCGCCGGCTTCAGCAGCAGAAAGGTGAGCTGGCTGTTGGGGATGGGGCGGTAGCCGTTCTCGCTCACCACCTGCCCGGCCAGGGTGATGTCCTGCTCCGCCCCGTAGCGCGGGGCCGGCGCCTGGCCGGCCAGCACCTGCTGCCACACGAAGCGGCGCCAGCCCTGGGTCAGCAGCAGGTCGTCGAGGTGCTGGGCGGTGGCGGCGGTGGGGTCGCGGAAGTAGTAGCCGGGGTTTTCGACGTAGCCGGCCAGGTCCGAGGTCAGCAGCAGGTGCGAGGCGATGGTTTCGGCGCCGGGGTCGAGGGCGGCCAGGGCGGCGTCGGCCACGGCCACCGACAGCTGGGCGGCCACGGGCTGCCCGGCGGCGTCGGCCACGCGCACCAGCAGCTGCACCGGCGCGTGGGGCCCGTAGCTGGCCTGGTCGGGAATGAGGCTGACGCGCAGCGCCGCCGGCCCGTTCTGCACGAAGGCCAGCCGCTCGGCCTGGGCCGTGCCCTGGGCATCGAACAAGGTGAGGTGCACGATGCCGCTGGGGTAGTTTTTCTTGGGCATCCGCCAGGTGCCGGGCGCCCCGGCGGCCAGCACCCGCGGGCCGGGGTAGGCCACCACGCCCCTCACCTGCGTGAAGAGCTGCACCGGGCCGGGCGCCGGAGCCGGGCCAGCGTAGCGGGCCTCCACCAGCAAGTCGGTTGGGCTGTCCACCACGTGCAGGCTGTAGCCGACGGGCTGGGCGGCGGGCAGGGGGTAGTCGGCCGCCGCGCCACCGCCCACGCTCAGCCGGGCGTGGTAGCGCTGCCCGGCGCCCGGCACGAAGGCAAAGCGTCCCATGCCCGCGTGGCGGCTGCTGAAGGCGGGCACCACCACGGCGTTCCGGGCGTCCAGAATCTGCCCGCGCACGGCCAGGCCGCGGCCGCTGGCGTCGGTGGCCTTGCAGGCCACCACGGCGGGCAGGCCCTCCACCAGGCTGCCGCCCTCGGCGAAGAACTGCACGTCGGGGCCGGAGCCGGCGGCGCCTTTGCCGCGGGCCGGGGCGGCCGGGGCCGCGCCGCCCTGCGGGGCGTCGGGCGGGGCCAGCGGCGAGGCGGGCCACACGGCCAGGCGGCGGCTGTAAATGAATTCGCCGGCCGGGCCGGCGTTGCGCATCCAGCTGGTGTAGGCGCGCAGCACGTAGGTACCGGCCGCCAGCGAGTCGGCCAGGTCAATATCGCCGCTGCTGCGGCCGCCGCGCAGGCGCAGGGTGCGGCGGGCCACCACCTGCCGCTGGGGCGAAAGCAGCTCGACGTGCAGCACCCCGCTCAGCGAGTCGGGCCGGTGCTGGGCGGCGTCCACCACGTAGGCGCTGAACCAGATGGTTTCGCCGGTGGCGTACACCGGCCGGTCGAGGTGCAGGTAGGCTTTTTCCGGGCGGGCGGCGACGTAGTAGGCCTCGAGCTGCCGGGCCAGGCGGGCCGGCAGCCCGTCTTCGGGCGGGCCCGCCCGAAACGCCATCAGCCCCGCCCCTGCCGCCAGCAGCGCCGCCGCCACTCGTTTCACTCCCCAAACTCTCATGCCGGCTGCTGTGCTAAATGATGTGGTCCGGGGCCAAAAATAGCCGCGGCGAAACGATGTGCGGGCGCGGGCCGCCCGCCGCCCGCGCTACTCCTTCGTGAACAGCGCCGACACCCAGTTGCGCAGGGTGCGGTGGCGCTCGTAGCGCAGCCCGCAGCGGGCGGCTTCGGCCGTGAGCCGCGCCAGGTCCTCCTCGTAGAAGCCGCTGAACAGGATGGGCCGGCCGGCCGGCAGCAGCCGGGCGTACTCGGCCATGTCTTCGAGCAGCACGTTGCGGTTGATGTTGGCCAGGATAAGGTCGAACGGGGCTTCCTGGGCCAGCACTTCCACCCCGCCCAGGCGGCACTCTATCGTGCGGCACTGGTTTTCGGCGGCGTTGTCGCGGGCGTTTTCCACGGTCCAGGGCTCGGTATCGACGGCCAGCACCTGCCGGGCGCCCAGCAGCTCGGCCATGATGGCCAGGATGCCCGTGCCGGTGCCCATGTCGAGCACCCGCCGGCCGCGGTGGTCCACGCCCAGCTGGTTTTCCAGCATCAGGGCCGTGGTTTCGTGGTGCCCCGTGCCAAACGACATGCGCGGCATTATCACGATGTCGTAGTCCACGCCCGCCGGCCGCGGGTGGAACGGCGCCCGCACACTCACCCGGTCGGCAATCACCAGCGGCTGGAAATTCTTCTCCCACTCCGCGTTCCAGTTCTGCCGGGTGATAACGCGGTGCGCGTGGTGCAGGTCGCCGATGCCCGAGTACCGGGCCACGATTTCCTCCACCGCGCCGGGGTTGAACGCCTCCTCGGTGGTGTAGGCGCAGAAGCCGGCGTCGGTGTCCTCAAAGGTGTCGAAGCCGACTTCGGCCAGCTCGGCCACCAGCATGTCGGCCAGCTCGCGCGGGGCCTCCACGGTCAATTCAATAAAGTCCATGTTTGTTGAATGAGGAATAAAGAATGAAGAATGAGGAATGAAGAATTGATGCTGAAGGCGCCAGTAAGGCAATTCTTCATTCCTCATTCCTCATTCCCCATTCCTCATTCATTTCCGGCAGCCCGCAAACGAGCGCACGGTGGTGTAGTGAATGGCGAAATCGGCCCGGCTGCGGTCGGTGGTCACGAACAGGACGTAGTCGGCGAAGTCGCGGGCCGGGGCGTCGGCCCACAGGCCGGCTTTATCAGCAAACAGCTTGTTGCTTTCCTTGAAGATGAGCACGTCGGCGAAGGCTTCCTCGGGCTCCACGTACACCGTGCCGTAACAGTAGCTGCGCCGGCCGGGGTCGGTTTCGAGATAGACCGAGCCGAAGATTTTGCACGGCTCCAGCGGGCCGGCAGCCGGGGTTTTGGCGGGCGCCAGGGCCAGGAGGAAAGCAAGCAGGAACGTGAGCATGGAATTGCGCAAGCTTTAGCCTGCCGTATCAGGTACAAAATTTTCAACCGACCAACTTCCGAACCGTACCGAGCCCTGCGGGGCAAGCTAAAGCTTGCACAACGTGCCTAAAACGACTGGATGATGGCCGTGAAGTCGGCCGCTTTCAGCGAGGCGCCGCCAATCAGTCCGCCGTCAACGTCGGGCTGGGCAAAAAGCTCCCGCGCGTTCTGCGCGTTGGCCGAGCCGCCGTACAAAATCGTGGTGTCGAGGGCCGCCTGGCCGTCGTAGGCCCGCGCGATGCGCTCGCGGATGAAGGCGTGCACTTCCTGGGCCTGGGCGCTGCTGGCCGTGCGCCCCGTGCCAATGGCCCAGATGGGCTCGTAGGCCACCGTCACCTGGTCAAACTCCTCGTTGCTGAGGTGAAAAAGTCCGTCGGCCAGCTGCCGGCCAATGTAATCGAACGTCTCGTCGGCCTCGCGGGTGTCCAGCGACTCGCCCACGCAGAAGATGGGTTTCAGGCCCGCGGCCAGGGCCGCTTTCAGCTTCTGGCTCAGCAGCTCGTCGTCCTCCCGAAAGTACTGCCGCCGCTCTGAGTGGCCCAGAATCACGTACTCGCAGCCTACCGAAGCCAGCAGCCGGGCCGAGACCTCGCCGGTAAACGCGCCGCTCTCCTTCTGGTGGCAGTTCTGCGCGCCGAGGTGAAATTTAAAGACCTTATCCAACTGCTCACCCACGGCGTGCAGCAGCGGAAACGGCGGGCAAATGACAATTTCCGGTCCGTTGGGTCCGGCTGCGGCGTCGGCCGCCAGGCGGGTGAGGTCGCCCACCAGGGCCAGGCCCTCGGGGTAGGTCAGGTTCATTTTCCAGTTGCCGGCAACGAGGTTTTTGCGCATAAACGGAGGGAGCGGGAGGTGTCAGGAGTTTCGTGTGCAAAGCTAACAACCCCCGCGGCGCAGTGGGCGCCGGCCTACTCCCCCGCCCGCATGCTGCGCGAAGCCGCAATCTCAGCCTCGGCGGCAGCGACGGCCTCGTCGCGTATCTGCCAGGGGGTTTTGCGGCCGCCGCGCCGCGCCAGCACCGCGCCCAGCACCACGGCCACCACGGCCCCGGCCAGCGCCGCCCAGCCCAGCTCGGGCACTTCGCGCAGGCGCACCACCCAGATGGCCACCAGCGCCCAGGCCACCACCAGCGGAAACACCACGTCCTGAAACACCCGGCTGATGAGGAGCGCCAGTCCCACCACCACCACCAGCAGCCCCAGCGCCAGCACCACCGACATGCCTTCGGCCGTTTTCCAGCCCAGCTCGCGCAGCCCGATGGTGAGGTTGATGACCGACGCCACCGAAATCCAGCCCAGGTACAGCGAGAACGGCACGCCCGCCCAAGCCGGCGCCGCCCCAGCAACGACGCGCCGCCGCGCCCGGCCATACACCACCACCAGCGCCCCCAAAATGAGCAGCATCACGCCCACGCTGGGCAGAATCAGTTCGTGGGCGAACAGCACGACCCAGGCCGCGGTGGCCGCGCTGGCCAGCGTCAGGGGCCGGGCCAGCGCGTCGGGCAGCGACGCCCGGCGCTGCGCGGGCAGCAACTGCCAGACGGCGTACCCCGCCAGCCCCAGAAAAATCAGCCCCCAGATGCCGAACGCGTAGCCCGCCGGCGTGAGCAGCGTGGGGTATTTGGCCGACACCGCGCCCATCGTCTGCCCGTTGAACGGGCGGGTGTTGGCGTAGTAGTTCAGGAAAATGTTGCCGAAGATGGCCAGCGCCGCGGCCCAGCGCCAGGCCCGGCCCGCGGGCGAAAGGTCGGGGGCGGCGTACTGGTCGGGGGATATAGAAGGGGGCATGGCGGGAAATTAAGCGCGGTACCTACGCTCGGACGAAACAATTGGATTAGCGGGCCCGGCCGCGCGGCCAACCACCCAAAACACCAGACCAGCGCCCCGCCCCCGCCCTGGGCGCCGGCCCGCCACGCTACAGCTTGTCAGCCAGAAACCGGGCCGTGTGGTTGGTGGTTTTCAGCTTCACCAGGTCCTCTGGGGTGCCCTCGAACAGCAGGTGGCCGCCGTTGAGGCCGCCCTCGGGGCCGAGGTCAATGAGCCAGTCGGCGCACTTGATGATGTCCACGTTGTGCTCGATGATGAGCACGGAGTTGCCCTGCTCGATGAGCGCGTTCAGGGCGCCGAGCAGCTTGGCGATGTCGTGGAAGTGCAGGCCGGTGCTGGGCTCGTCGAAGATGAACAGAATTTTGTCCTGCTGCAGGGTGGCGCCCTTGGTGAGGAACGAGGCCAGCTTCACGCGCTGGGCCTCGCCGCCGCTCAGCGTGTTGGCCGACTGCCCCAGGCGGATGTAGCCCAGGCCCACGTCCTCGAGCGGCTGCAGGCGCTCGGCCACCTTGGGCTGGGTGCGGAAGAACTGCACGGCGTCGCTCACCGTCAGCTCCAATACTTCGTCAATGCCCCGGTCCTGGAACTTGATGTCCAGCACGTCCTGCTTGAACTTGCGGCCGCCGCAGCCCTCGCAGGTCAGGTAGATGTCGGCCATGAACTGCATCTCGATTTTCACCTGGCCCTCGCCCTGGCACACCTCGCAGCGCCCGCCGTCCACGTTAAACGAGAAGTGCGAGGGCTTGAGGCCCCGCGCTTTGGCCAGCGGCTGCTCCGAAAACAGCGTCCGAATGGCGTCGTAGGCCTTCACGTAAGTCACGGGGTTCGAGCGCGAGGACTTGCCGATGGGGTTCTGGTCCACGAACTCGACGTGCGACACCTGCCCGTTCACGCCCGTCAGGCGGTCGAACTTGCCGGTGCTCTCGCCCGCACCGCCGCCCAGCATCTTCATCAGGGCCGGCGCCAGGATGCGCTTGATGAGCGTCGATTTGCCCGAGCCCGACACGCCCGTGACCACGGTCATCACGCCGAGCGGCAGCTTCACGCTCACGTTCTTGAGGTTGTTCTCGCGGGCCCCGGTCAGCTCCAAGGCGTTGCGCCAGGGGCGGCGCACCTTGGGCACGGGCACTTCCATGCGGCCGCTCAGGTACTGGCCGGTGTAGGTCGTGGTGTCCTGCAGCAGCTCGGCCATCGTGCCCTGAAACATCAGGTGGCCGCCTCCGCTGCCGGCCTCGGGGCCGATGTCGATAATCTGGTCGGCGGCCTCCATCATCTTCTCCTCGTGCTCCACCACCACCACCGTGTTGCCCAGCTGCTGCAACGAGCGCAGCACCCCAATCAGCTGCTCGGCGTCCTTCGGGTGCAGGCCGATGCTGGGCTCGTCGAGCACGTACATCGAGCCCACCAGCGCCGAACCCAGCGAGGTAGCCAGCGAGATGCGCTGGCTCTCACCGCCGCTTAGCGTGTTGCTCAAGCGATTCAGGGTCAGGTATCCCAGACCCACGCGGTTCAGGTAGCCGAGGCGGTTGGTGATTTCCGTTACGAGGCGCTCGGCTACTTTAGCGTCGTGCTCGTTCAGGCGCAGGTGCTCGAAGAACTTCAGCGCGTCGGCGATGGGCAGCAGCACGAGGTCGGCAATGTTGCGGCCGTCGAGGGTGACGTACTGGGCGTCCTTGCGCAGGCGGGTGCCGCGGCAGTCGGGGCACACGGTGCGGCCCCGGTAGCGGCTTTGCAGCACCCGGTACTGAATTTTATGGGTCTGCTCGCTCACCCACTTAAAGTACTGGTCCAGCCCGTCGAAGTGCTTGTTGCCGGTCCACAGCAGGCGCTGCTCGGCCGCGCTCAACTCGTTGTAGGGTCGGTGAATGGGAAAATCGAAGCGGATGCCGTTTTTCAGCAGCGGCTTCAGCCACTCGCCCTGCTTCTCGGTCCGCCAAGGGGCTATCGCGCCTTCGTACACCGTCAGGCTCTTGTCCGGAATCACCAAATCCTCGTCGATGCCCAGCACCGAGCCGAAGCCCTCGCAGGTCTGGCAGGCGCCGTAGGGGTTGTTGAAGGAGAAAAAGTTGACGCTCGGCTCCTCGAACACGAGGCCGTCCAGCTCGAATTTGTCGGAGAATATCCTTCGGCTATTAGCTGCCAGTTGCTGGCCGTTAGCTTCCCGTCCGGCAACTGTTAGCTGTTCACCGCCAACTGTTAACTGAACGATGCACGTGCCGTGGCCCTCGAAAAAGGCCGTTTGCACCGAGTCAGAAAGCCGGAACAGCAGGTCTTCGTCGTCGGGCCGCAACACGGCGCGGTCTATCATGATGAACACGTCCCCCTTCACCTCGGGCCGGCCCTCGCCAATCAAGTCTTCGATTTGCGCGGTTTCGCCGCCCGCCACCACCCGGCTGTAGCCTTTTTGCAGCAGCAAATCCAGCTCCTTGCTCATGGGCCGGCCCTTTTCGGTAGGCAGCAGCGGGGCCAGAATCATGGCGCGGGTGCCTTCGGGCTGGGCCGCCAGGAAATCCACCACGTCGGCCACGTTGTCCTTGCGCACCTGCTGGCCGCTGACGGGCGAAAACGTGCGCCCCACCCGCGCAAACAGCAGCTTGAGGTAGTCGTAAATCTCGGTGCTCGTACCCACCGTCGAGCGGTTGTTCTTGATGCTCACCCTCTGCTCGATGGCGATGGCCGGCGAGATGCCGCGGATGTAGTCCACGTCGGGCTTGTCCATGCGGCCCAGAAACTGCCGGGCGTAGCTGCTCAGGCTTTCCACGTACATGCGCTGGCCTTCAGCGTACAGCGTATCGAAGGCCAGGCTCGATTTGCCCGAGCCGCTCAGGCCCGTGACGACGATGAACTGGTTGCGCGGCAGGGCCACGCTGAGGTTTTTGAGGTTGTGAACCCGCGCGTTCTTGATGAGGATGAATTCGCGCGGGTCGAGGTGGTCAATGGGGTCGTCGGCGGGGGCCGACAGGTGCAAAGCGTCTTGGTTGGGCATGGATGAATGAACAGCGAAACGGGGCCGGAAGGTTTCGGCGGCGGCCGTTGCGGGCTTTTACGAAGGTACGGCCGGAGGGGAGCGCGGGAAAATTTGGTTTATTTAGAAGTTTGTCTAATTATCTTTGTATCATTGCGCACTCATTCACCATTCCCCTCCCGTCATGCCCTCCTTTACTCGCTTCCTGCTGGCCAGTGCTGTCGCGCTGCTAGCCGCGCCCGCCGCCCCGGCCCAACCCGCCCACCCCAGCCTCACCGGCCACTGGTCGGGCACCCTGATGGGCACCCTGGAGCTGACCATGCACCTGACCGACCCGGCCGCCGGG
>Ga0123336_10005171_pt1 | contig 10445 bp, 7 predicted proteins | sample SSSSmetaG_FD_96466 | JGI IMG/M metagenome (GOLD analysis project Ga0123336, IMG submission 96466) | Glacier valley bacterial and archeal communities from Borup Fiord, Nunavut, Canada, to study Microbial Dark Matter (Phase II) - ​SSSS metaG | ecosystem: Environmental > Aquatic > Freshwater > Ice... | reverse complement strand
GCACTTCCACAGCTTTTACTTCGGTTCTGACTGTTTCTCTCCTTTCTTCCGCTTGTCGATGGTGCGACGAAAGCGATACGATTCCGTTCCGGTCTCCAGAATGTGCGCCCGGTCGGTAATCCGATCCAACAGCGCTTTGCACAGCCGAGCATTCGGGATCACCTGCGTCCACTTCGAAAACGGCAGATTCGTTGTTACGATCACGGCGTTGCGCTCGGCCCGTTCCGCAATGACCTGGAGCAGAAACTCCGCCCCCACGTCCGCCAGCGGCACATAGCCCACTTCGTCGATGGCGATCAGATCATAGCGGCGTTTGCTTTGAGATTGCCATGTCGATCTGGGCAAGACCGGGCGCGAAAACGGTGTTCCGCCCCAGATTTCCAAAGGTTTGCCCTAACGGAATAGAGAACGCCGAACGATTGAGCCAGTTGCCGGCATTGCGGTGTGCTGGATAGGGGCCGACGCCCAAAACGGCATTCGGCCGCTGGTTTGTGACCGTGCCGTTCCCGTAGGTGTTTTGCCCGAGGAGCACGGTGGTCGCAACTCCGGAATGAATGAGGCCGATAGTAGGAGAAATGGTATGACACGGCGTGCCGGATATCGCTTGAACCGTTTGCCCATTCGGCCTCAAGATTGTCGTTATCCTGCGGATTGGTGGAATAGAGCCCCGAATCTTGAACATCATCGAGCGCATGAGACCACGTGTAGTTCACCGCGAAGTTGATTTTGTCGCGTATGGAGTGGTGTAACGAAAGCTGCAGTGCATTTTCCAGTTGGCTATTCCTCGGCGGGTTGTTCTCTAACAGAGCCCGCTTCCGCTTCGCCAACCGACCCTCATTCTGCGCTACAGTCGTCTTGCCGGTCGAGTACTTTTAATCGAACGGTAAACAGTGCTTTAACTGCTTGTCTCAGCTCACGGGGCCACCCCAGCCTATGCCCATAGCTACTGTGAAGTCTTCAGAAGTCGACCGCCGTTGGCAAACACTTAGCCGCGAAGAACGGCTGCAGATGTTTGGTTCTCTGCCGCGCCACGAGGCTGACGATTTCTTTCTGGATTTGACAACACACGATCAGGCAGAGTTGATTCGCGCTCTACCAACGGGGGAGCGGCGGCTCTGGTTGCGGCTTCTAGCGCCTGATGACGCCGCCGATTTAGCCCAAGAGTTCAAACCAGAACAGAGGCTCGAAATTCTCGGCGATCTGGACGAAAGCACAAGGACTGAGGTGCGTGCGCTTCTGGCCTATAAAGAGGACGTAGCGGGCGGCAAGATGAGCCCGCGGTTTGCGCGAGTGCGGCCCGATTCAACCGTGGATGAGGCAATCGCATACCTGAGGCGGCAGGCCACTGAGGTGGAAACCATCTACTACGCTTACGCTGTCGACGACAAGCAGCACTTGTTGGGGGTCGTGTCGTTCCGTGATCTTTTTACGGCCGATCGAACGAAGCGCATCAGCGATGTCATGCGAACTCAATTTGTTTCCGTATCGGAGACAGCCGATCAGGAGGAAGTCGCAAGGCTGTTCCGGAAGCACCATCTCCTGGCGATTCCGGTTCTGGATGCCACTCAGCAAATGAAAGGAATCATCACAATCGATGATATTGTTTCGGTGCTTCAGCAAGAAGCGAGCGAGGACATACAAAAGATTGGTGGCTCGGAAGTTTTTGACGGACCGTATCTCGAAATCACGTTCCAGCAAATGGTGAAAAAGCGGGCCGGCTGGCTCGCCATCTTGTTTGTGGGAGAAATGCTTACCGCAACGGCAATGGGGTACTTCGAGGATGAAATTGCGAAAGCGGTTGTGCTTGCGCTGTTTCTTCCTCTGATTATCAGTAGCGGAGGAAATTCCGGATCGCAAGCCACCACGTTGGTGATCCGGGCCATGGCGCTGGGGGAGGTGCGGCTCCGTGACTGGTTTCGGGTGATTCGGCGCGAGATCGCAGCCGGTCTGGTTTTAGGATCGGTCCTGGCTCTGATCGGACTAGCGCGGATTTTAGTTTGGCAAAAAATAAGCGGCGCCTATGGACCGCACTACCTTTTGGTCGCGCTCACGATTGCTTGTAGCCTGGTCGGTGTAGTCACCTTCGGAACAATTGCTGGCTCGATGTTGCCCTTCATTTTGCGCCGTCTCGGGCTCGATCCCGCAAGCGCGTCGGCTCCCTTTGTTGCCACCCTGGTGGATGTGACGGGCTTGATTATTTACTTCACCCTCGCCGCTTTTATTCTGCGAGGTACCCTGCTTTAGGAAGTCGCCTCGAACAGCTTAAGATAAAGAAGTACACGGCGTATCCCGACACGCTGCGACGTAGATGCCTGTCCAACAGACATCTTGTCTGAGGCGGCAATAACATCCAGGCGCATTAGCAGAAATGATACAAGTTCCAGAGCTTCGCTTACACAAACATCCCTTGCAGCAGATCCTCGATCGCCGCATTGCCATCATCGATGGGGCTATGGGTACGACGATCCGTACTTACGGCATGACCGAAGCCGACATCCGCGGCGACCGCTTCAGAGACTCGGGCAAGGATCTGCTGAACAATGGGGATCTCTTCTCTCTCACGCAGCCGAAGATGATCTGCGATATTCACCGTCGGTTCCTCGAAGCCGGGGCGGACATTATTGAGACCAACACGTTTGGCGCCACCACCATCACGCAGAGCGAATTTTTTGTCGACGATCCGCGTGAACACGGCGGCCGCAAGGATCCCGCGTTCTATCAGGACGTGATTGAGAACAAGTTCCTTCAGAACCTTGCCTGGGAAATCAACGAGCAGTCTGCACGGCAGTGCCGCGAATGGGCTGACCGCGTGGGGACCGCGACGGGACGCCAGCGCTTCGTGGCCGGAGCCCTTGGACCCCTCACGGTCTCCCTTTCGAATTCGCCTGATGCCGACGACGCGGGCTTCCGCGTAGTCACCTTTGACCAGGTGAAGGCTGCCTATAAAGAGCAGATCCGCGGGCTCATCGCTGGCGGCTCCGATTTGCTGCTGGTTGAGACCATCTTCGATTCGCTAAACGCCAAAGCCGCTCTGGTTGCCATCCGCGAAGTCTTCGATCAGGATGGCAAAGAGCTTCCGATCATGATCTCCGCCGCCGTCGGACGCGGTGGTGAAACCATGATCTCGGCGCAGACAATCGAAGCGTATTGGAATGCTGTGCAGCACGTGAATCCGATTTCTATCGGGCTCAACTGTTCGCTTGGCCCCGACCTGATGTATCCGTTCCTGGAGGAACTGGCTGAAAAATCGAACACCGCCATCTCTTGTTATCCGAACGCCGGTCTGCCGAACCCTCTATCGCCTACCGGCTTTGACCTGGGGCCCGCGGACATGGCCCGCTACCTGGACGAATTCGCAGCGGGCGGCCTGATCAATATTGCCGGAGGTTGCTGCGGCAACACGCCTGAACATATCGCCGCTATTGCTAAGGCGCTCGACGGCCGCCACCCACACGAAATTCGCAAGCCTGCAACCTCAGTAAGTGTGGGGATGCCAGGAGTGGAATTTCGTCCGCTTCGGCTTTCGGGGTCCCAACCCTTTACACAGCAAAGCGGCGTTTACATCATGATCGGCGAGCGGACCAACGTGGCTGGGTCGCCCAAATTCGCCAAGCTCATCAAGGAGGAAAAGTACGAAGAAGCGGTGAGCATTGCTCGCCAACAAGTGGAGAACGGCGCCAACGTCATCGACATCTGCATGGATGAAGGCATGATCGATGGCGTGGCCGCGATGACGCGGTACCTGCAGTTACTCGGCAGCGAGCCTGAAGTGGCGAAGGCCCCGTTCATGGTGGATTCCTCCAAGTGGGAAGTGATTGAGGCCGGTCTCAAGTGTCTTCAAGGCAAGGGTATCGTCAACTCTATCTCTCTCAAAGAGGGCGAAGAAAAGTTCCGGCAAAACGCAGCCAACGTGCGCAAGTATGGCGCGGCCGTTGTCGTGATGGCCTTCGACGAACAGGGTCAGGCGGCCACTTACGAAGAGAAGATCCGCATCTGCGAGCGCGCCTATCGCATCCTGGTGGACGAAGTTGGCTTTCCCCCGGAGGACGTCATCTTCGACCCCAACATTCTCACCGTCGCCACCGGCATGGAGGAGCACAATAATTACGCAGTCGATTTCATCAACGCCACCCGCTGGATTAAGGCCAACCTGCCCCATGCGAAGGTGAGCGGCGGGGTTTCCAATATTTCCTTCAGCTTCCGCGGCAATAACAAAGTGCGCGAAGCGATGCACTCCGCGTTTCTTTATCACGCCATCGCGGCTGGCATGGACATGGGAATTGTCAACGCCGGTATGCTCGAAGTCTATGAGGAAATCGAGCCTGAGTTGAAAGTGTTGGTGGAAGATGTACTGCTCAACCGGCGCCCCGACGCGACCGAGCGCCTCGTGGAGCACGGAGAGCGGCTAAAAACGGCTGGAAGCGGCGAAGCTACCCCTGAGAAGAAGACGGAAGAATGGCGCAACGGCACCGTGGAGGAACGTCTCTCGCACGCGCTGGTGAGAGGCATCGACGCGTACATCGATATCGATACGGAGGAAGCACGCGCCAAACTGATTCGCCCGCTGCTGGTGATTGAAGGGCCGCTCATGGCGGGCATGAGCGTGGTGGGAGACCTCTTTGGCGCCGGCAAAATGTTTCTGCCGCAGGTAGTGAAATCCGCCCGCGTGATGAAGAAGGCCGTGGCTTATCTGACACCGTATATGGAGGCGGAAAAGGCCGCACAGTTGGCCGCCGGACAAGTGGTGAAGGCGCAAGGCAAGATTGTGCTTGCCACGGTGAAGGGCGACGTGCACGACATTGGAAAAAATATTGTGGGTGTGGTGCTGGCCTGCAATAACTATGAAGTGATCGACATGGGCGTGATGGTCTCCTGCGAGAAGATCCTGGAACGCGCGAAGGCCGAGAACGCGGACCTGATCGGGCTCAGCGGGCTGATCACTCCCTCACTCGATGAGATGGTACATGTAGCTCGAGAGATGGAACGGCAAGGCTTTCAACTGCCGCTTCTTATTGGCGGGGCCACCACCAGTCGCGCGCACACGGCTATTAAAATTGCGCCGCACTACAGCCATCCGGTGGTGCATGTTTTGGATGCCAGTCGCGCGGTGCCGGTGACGACCAGTCTGCTGAGCGAGGATGGGAAAGAAGGCTTCGTTGCCCGGCACGCCGCCGAATATAATGCGCTTCGCAAGTCGCATGCCGCCCCGAAGAACAAGACCGTTTCGATTGACACGGCGCGCCAACGCCGCACGCCCATCGAGTGGCGCTCCGAAGACATTCCGTCGCCTTCGTTTACCGGTGTCCGTGTGCTGGACAATTTCCCGCTGGAGACGTTGCGCAGGTTTATCGATTGGTCGCCCTTCTTCCATACATGGGGCTTGAAAGGTCTGTATCCTCGCATCTTTGAAAACGAAAATCATGGTGTGCAGGCGCGGCAGCTTTTCCAGGAAGGCAATGAGCTTCTGGATCGCATCATCGCGGGAAAAGTAATTACGGCGCGCGGAGTTTATGGCCTTTTCCCGGCGAACGCGGTGGGCGATGACGTGGAGTTGTATACGGACAGCACCCAGCGGCATAGGCTCGAGCGCTTTCATTTCCTCCGTCAGCAGGCAAGGGAAGAAGATCAGCCCTGCCGCTCACTGGCAGACTTCATCGCGCCCCGGAGTGCCGGTCTTCCGGATCACATCGGTGCCTTTGCCGTAACAGCGGGCATTGGATTGAAGGAACTGTGCGACGGATTTCGCGCTGAGAATGACGATTACAATGCGATTATGGCGGAGGCCTTGGCCGATCGCCTGGCGGAGGCGTTTGCCGAATGCCTGCACAAGCAGGTGCGCGATGATTGGGGTTACGGCCGCGTGGAAAATTTCACTCCCGAAGAATTGATTCGCGAGAAATACCGCGGCATCAGACCGGCGGCGGGCTACCCCGCATGCCCCGATCATACCGAAAAGGGCACGCTCTGGCGTTTACTCGATGTTGAAGCCAACACAGGAATGTTCATTACCGAGTCATTCGCCATGTGGCCCGGATCGAGCGTGAGCGGGCTCTATTTTGCCCATCCTGAAGCGCGCTACTTCAGCCTGGGGAAGATTGAACAGGATCAGGTTATCGATTACGCCGAACGCAAGAGAATGACGGTGCAAGAGGCGGAACGTTGGCTGGGGCCCAATTTGAATTACGAGCCGGCGGATTCGCTGGCGGCCACCAATTGATCGTCCGCCAGAGCGCGGATTAGTGTGCCGACGCTCCGGGCCAGCTGAAAAGATTTCGTCACCGATTCCGGGCTGAGCAGACCCAGCCCGCAGCTTGCGGTGATCATGGAATTTTGGGCAAATTGTTGGGGATCCCCAGCCAGCGCAGCCAACGTCAACCATCGCGTGAAGAGGTGTTCCGCGCGCACTGTGCTTAGATCCTGCAATGTGGGTATCAGCCCGTACGCGACCGTTCCACCTTTGCGGGCGAACGCCGTTGACTCTGGATTGGAGAAGAATAGCTCCAGGCCTTGATGAGCGTCGAACGACAAGATGTCGGGCTGCGCGCGGCACATGCGTGAGAACGGGCGGGCGGCACAGCAATGCAGGCCAGCATGAGCTCCGCGCACGGGCACCATCCAGGATCGACGCAAGCGCAGAAAGCCTGCGTTCTTCGGAAACAGCGTTACCGGCCGATACCTGGAGGCACAAAGCAGGTTCGTCCACAAACAACAAAACCGGCAGTCCAGCTGCTTTCAGACGGTCGATTTGCCAGCAGACAATCTGAGAGATATGAAATGCTACAGCGGCAAACAGTGCGGGGTCGGATAGGAACGGACGGCCGTTGTGAAACAGGCAGGCGGAAAGAGTGATGGGCCCTTCGATTTGACCCTTGACGGCGAGCGCCGCTGTGAACAGGCCGTGGCCAAGAGCTTGCTTGAAGGCTCCGAACCCCAAGGAATTTGCGGCCGCCAGTTCGCCAGAGCTTCTGTGAAGAGCTTAAACTGCCTGATCGATTCTGCCTTCCCTGATGTTGTAGCCGTATCCCTCACCACGGGGTTCGATCAAATTCGAGAGAACACCCAGGCCTCGGCCGACTATGCTCTCCCGCTCCGAGAGCCGAGGCATTGGGGGCCAAAAAGGCACATCCGGCGCAGACGCCGCAACTGCTTGAATGGCCATGGCTGCCGATTGAAAGGGCAAGCTACCGATTCCGGTAACGATTCCGGCGGGCAACGAAAGCACATCGGTTGCGCGGCTCATACGTGCTCCTCTCCCAATCAAATATGATAAGAGAGCATGTCCCACTCAACCAGCGGCAGCCATCTGACTTTGGCGCTGATTGCTTTTGTTACTGCTCCTCTATCTGCACAATCCTCTTCCGGAACAGAGTTTTTCGAAAAGGAAATCCGTCCCATTCTGGCCGAAAAGTGTTACGGCTGTCACTCGTCGAAATCAAAAGCGCCCATGGGCGGCTTGGTCCTCGATACCAAGGGCGGTCTGCGACGGGGTGGCAACGGCGGTCCCATTCTGGTTGCGGGCGATCCTGCGTCCAGCCGTCTGCTGAAAGCTCTGACCTATAACCAAACTGAGCTTCGAATGCCGCCCAGCGGCAAGCTGCCGGATGAAAAAATCGCCGCCTTTGAAAAATGGATTGCCGCCGGCGCTCCCGACCCTCGCGAGGAGGGCCCGAGTGCGGCTCCTTCCACCGCTAAGAAGGGCATGGATATTGAGACCGGCCGCAAGTGGTGGGCATTCCAACCAGTCACGCCGCTTCCGGTGCCGAAGATCAAGAGTCCGCTGGTCGCAAAGCGCTGGGCTCGCGACAACGTCGATTGGTTTCTCTACGCCAACTTAGAAAAGAACAAACTGCGTCCTTCGCCCGAAGCTGACCGCGCCACGCTCATCGAACGCGCGTCGCTCGACCTGACTGGACTCCGCCCTTCGTATGAGGAAGTGCAGGCGTTTGTGGCCGATCAAGACCCGCAAGCTTATACGAAGCTGATCGACAAGCTGCTCGCCTCCCCGCGGTACGGGGAGCGTTGGGGCCGCTACTGGCTCGACGTAGCGCGATACGGAGAAGATAACCCGACTTCGGAAGCCACCAATCCGCCTTATCCTTTTGCGTGGAGATATCGCGATTGGGTCATTGAAGCTATCAACAAAGATGTTCCGTACGACAAATTCGTAAAGCTGCAACTAGCCGCCGATATGTTGCCCGGCACCCCGCATGACGATCTTCGGGCGTTAGGGTACCTGGGTTCAGCGCCCATTTATCATACGGATCTTCGGCTCTCGAAAGACGTGACGGAGACCATCTTTACGGACGCCTGGGATGAGCGCGTGGATGCCGTTTCGCGTGGGCTGCTGGGCATGACGGTGGCTTGCGCCCGCTGCCACGATCACAAGTTCGACCCCATCCTCACGAAAGATTACTACGCGTTGGCTGGCGTGTTCGCTTCCACCACAGCAGCGCCGCGCCCAGTTGCGGAACTGGACAAAGAGACCGAGCAGAAGTTTATGTACGCGGCTCAGCGTTTGTTTTATCTGAGCTACATGGCAAACCTGATGAACAGCGAACCCGGCAGCAAGCCGGAAGAGGCCGCGAAGAAATCTGCCCAGTTCACCAAACAGATGTTAGGGCTTCGCGATTCCCTGGCGTTCCTGAAGCAAAGCCATCCGGAGATGTGGGCCTTTCTGGAAAACCAGGCCAAGGTGCCACGCGTAAAGCCGGCTGCTGGAGCTTCGACCGCTGCCACCGTGCCAGCAACGCCGCCCGCCGAGGCGAGACGCCGGGGTGGCGCCTCAAAGCTGCCGTTCATGCAGTCCGTCTTCGATGCCGGAATCTGGATTGACGGTTCCGACCCCGATCTCACGAACATCGATATCCGTCCCGGAGCGGCGCGTGACATGCATATTCTTCCGCATGGCAACGTATCATCGCCTGGCGCTGTTGCTCCCCGGCAATTTCTGACGGTGCTTTCGAAAGGCGACACCACTTTCAAAAGCGGTTCAGGACGGCTGGAATTCGCGAACGACATCTTCACACAGAGTGGGTCGCTGGCTGCGCGCATCATCGTCAATCGCGTGTGGGGCTGGCACTTCGGCAAGCCGCTGGTAGCTACCGAAAGCGATTTTGGCGTGCAGGGCGAGAAGCCTACCAACCCGGATTTACTGACTGACTTATCGGCGCGATTTATTGCGAACGGCATGTCTCTCAAATGGCTGCATCGCGAAATCATGATGTCGGCGGCTTACCGTCAATCCAGCCATCCACGCACCGACGGCATGGCAGCCGATCCCACGAATAACTTTGTCTGGCGCATGAATCCAAGGCGCCTGGATATTGAAGCCTATCGCGACAATTTGCTTCAGGTATCGGGTGACCTGGAAAACAAAACGCCTGAACTTTCGTTCGATCTTGACTTGCCGACGAATCGTTTTCGTACAGTTTACGGGCGTGTCAGCCGGGGCCGTCTGAATACGCTTCTGGCGCTTTATGATTTTCCCGATCCCATCATGACCGCGCCACAACGCGAACTGACCACTTCGCCGTTGCAGCAGCTCTTCGTGATGAATAGCCCTTTCATGCAGGAGCGCGCGGCGGACCTGGTGAAGCGTGTGGACGCATCGCTCGATGTGACAGCGAAAGTTCGCGAGTTGTATCGCGACGCACTGCTGCGCAATCCTACGCCGCGGGAACTGGACACTGCTCTTACTTATCTGGACAAAGGAACACTCGCGCAATTCGCGCAAGCGCTGCTCGCATCGAACGAGGTAATTTTCTGGCCATGATGTTCACTAACGAAACGAATAAAATTTCCAGACGCGATTGGATTGCTTCCCTATCGGGCGGTCTTGGATCTCTTGGGCTTGCGGGGATGCTGTCCGATCAGCAGTTGCGCGGCGCGTCGGCGCTTCCGGCAGCCGCCCCGAAATTCCCGAATTTCCCCGCGAAAGCCAAACACAACATCGTGCTTTTCATGGTGGGCGGCCCTTCACAGCTGGACATGTTCGATTACAAGCCCGCTCTACTGAAACATCAGGGGCAGCGGCCCTCCTCGGTAGATCTTCGGACGGAGCGGACCACTGGCGGCCTGCTGCCTTCGCCTTTTGAGTTCAAACAGTATGGGCGTGGCGGCGTTCACGTCAGTAGTTTGTTACCGAACCTCGCGTCGACCATCGACGAAATCTGTGTGATCAAGTCGATGTACACGTTCAACCCCACGCATGTGCCGGCGCGCAGTTTGTTTCATACAGGCAACATCGCGGCCACTCGGCCCTCTATGGGTTCGTGGATGTCGTACGGGTTGGGTAGTGAGAACAAAGATTTGCCTGGGTTTGTCGTTCTGGGTCCGGGCCAGAACGGCAGTGGTGGGTTGGCGCGTGCCGGCTTCCTTCCCTCGCAGCACCAGGGGACCAACTTTGACGATTCGGTGACGGCACCTGACAAGATGATTCGCTACCT